>Ga0179593_1372100_pt1 | contig 14905 bp, 18 predicted proteins | sample CZODoug2_1_08_16_FD_185931 | JGI IMG/M metagenome (GOLD analysis project Ga0179593, IMG submission 185931) | Vadose zone soil fungal communities from Angelo Coast Range Reserve, California, USA - CZODoug2_1_08_16fungal (PacBio error correction) | ecosystem: Environmental > Terrestrial > Soil >... | reverse complement strand
AGAGCAGGTAACTGTGAGCCCTTGTTTTGTCTTCCCTCGCGTCACTATCTGCGCGTCCCCCTCTTCGAGATATCTCTATCTTTTCCGGCGCGGTCCCGGCTTCTTAGATCTTACCTTTCGGCGGGAGAGTGAGACGATCGTTCCCTGTCCCGCCCTGGAACATGAGGCCAGGCTCAATGGCCTCTCTTGGACTATTTCATGCGGACTATACGCGATTGTCGCGATTCGTCCGTTCGTCTTGGCGATGCCCGTTGTATCCCGTTCTGTCCCTGACCGGCTGTTTTACGCCAAGACTCATTAGAGACTATTCGGACATTCGTCGGCACCAGATCGAATCGAACTTTCGCAGGTTTCCCCGCGAGGTGAAAGCAGCTGGGCATCCGTTCTTCCGTCCCCTGTTCTCCGTCGTAGAAGTACGAGGCATTCCGTTGGTAGCGTCCTGTGGCCCCCACTTCCGGTTTCCCCCGAGGCTTGCTCGCGCGGCGTCACTAGGGAGGACGGCGAGCAAGCACAGCAGTGCGACTCGCCCCGTTTTGCGAGTAACGGGGGGTTGCACAGAGTCCCCCTGGTTGGTCCTTCTATTACCGTTACTTTTTTCTTAGTTTTGAGCCTCTGAATGGTACCATGTCCGTTGCGACAGGGTGAAGTTTCATGGATTTGGAAAGCACGCTGAAGGAATCTGAGAGTTTTGAGGTCCGGCCACTTCGGGCTGGCCGACCCGGTGCGCGCCGCTTGCCTCCCCACGAGCGCGTCGTCTCTCTTTAGGCTGCATGCGGATCGACCTCTTCAGCCCCGAAGTCGACGGCGATGGCCCAATGCTCCCCCTTCCCTGAGCGAGCGGAATTCCGCGGCACGGAACCTCCCTTCCCCTTTCCCGGAGAGCCTCCACGGGAGGTCTTTTTTTTCCCCCCTTCCTCTCCCCTCTACTGCTCAATCGGGTGTTACTCCCTTGGTAGAAGGAGTGCACATCGAAATCGTTCTCTCCTCTCCGAGTTATTACGGACCTCCGCTCTGGGCTTGACGCCCCTTTGTCAGTCGATCTGTTGCCTTTTCACCGACCCTGCAGGGAAGCTGCCAGGACGTGAGGCTTCCCCTACGCACATCCTACGAGCGCCCCCCCGTTCCTCGTTTGGCCCGCCGTAGACGTCTCCCCTCCTGCATCAGCGTCATCCTGAATGCTGGGAAGGCGCGAAGAAATCTCAAAAGATTCCGATTGTGGTTGTATCCTTCAATTTTCTTCGATGGGCGATGTCGAGATTCTCAGCCCTCTCTTGTTTACTCCTCTCCTAGCGAAAGACGATAGTCCCTGTAAAGGAGAGAAGGTTATCTTAGTCCGCGAGCGACGTTATCCCCCCTTCTTTTCCTCTACCCCCCCTGAGCTTAGGGTTCCGTTACTATCCTCAAGAAGCTCTTCTCTCGTATCGACTACACCAGTCCGTATCTTTTCCGGGGGAGACAATTCCCCTTAGATGATCGAGATTTCCTGATCTCCTCCCGACTACTGGAAGTCCAGACTCCAGCGCTTTCCGGAGTCCTCTGGCCAACTACTTCAGGTTGAAGACGACTCTACGGATTCTCTCCCCTCTTTTTTTGGCGACTCCCTGCGCACGCTTCCGCGTTCGTTTCTACGTTCAGGTCGGGGTCTACGAGCGAAGTCCTGAAGGACCTTCATACGATCCATCAAGACCCTCTTTTAAACCAAAACCCCCCCCCCACCCCCCCCCCCCCCCCCACCCCCCCCCCCCCCCCCCCCCTTCCTCCATTTTACCTCCCTTTCGGAAATTTTTGCCTCTGGTGCTTAACTTTTCGGACTCCGCTTTCGAGATCATCGAAGGGACTTTTTTTTCTCTTCTTCCAGTGACCGGCCATTCGCGGTCCGGCTCTGGGTTCCCCCCCCCCCCCGCTTGACGACTTCTGACTTTCTTGCCTCGCGCTTCCTCTGACCTAAAGGCCTGCGCTACGCCCAAGATGCTTCGAAGTTCATCTCTTTGGAAGAGACTTCGGGCTAGGCCCTTTTCAGCGTCTTGGCTTCAGTGCCAAAAGCGCCCGTGGAGCGAGCACTATTCGCCCCTCCCGAGTCTTCCCCTTGCGCGCGCTGTGCAGTCTACTACGCGATCAGAAGTCCTCAACGAGGGCCCACCGTGGCCGCGCGCTTTCCAAGCTTACTTTCCTTTCCCGAGAGGCTCGAGGTCTTTGCTCTTCTATTCTTATTTATTAGAATAGTTTAGAAGGAAGGCGATTATACAGGGTGGGGAGCTCTCAAGGCGAGTCGCTACTAACGGCGTCTCCCCGCCGCCCGGCTCGGCTGGATCCTTTTCTTGTCCTCCTGATGGAGAGCCGAGGCTCCTTTTCCTCGGACGACGGGGCGTACGAGACCCAGGCGACGTTGTCGGGGTTTTTCTTCCCCGAGCCTGTGGCCAGGTTTTTCTTTCCCTAGACCCGGCCAACAGACTGTCTCGCTCGCGTTACCGCGGCCACTCGGACGCTTCTACGCGGTCCTTTCCTCGGTTTCCCCTGCCAGCACCCAACAACGATGCGGGCAGGTTAGGCAGAGATCGTCCCGCGCTTGGCCGTCTGGATCTATGCTCAGGAAGGCTTTTTTCCCTGCCGTCTCGCGGCGCTGCATTGGCGGCTCGGCGAGACCCCTGATCTTTTAAACTGAGCCCCTCCCTGCTCTCTAGTTCAGCGGAAGTTGAATTTTACTTGAAGATGGCCGCGCGCTTTCCATCTCCCCCTGGATGAGAGATCACGACCCGCTCGCGCGCAAGTAGCAGATTCTCGCCGTACCCCTCCGCCTTTTATTACGGCGCCCGCCCTTTCGCTGAAGACCTAGTTTTTGATGTTTTCTTTTCCGGGTGTACCCGCTCGACTTCTCGGGCGGAGCAGAAACCGAGTTACGGTGCGCTGCAGACGAACGCCATTATCGATCGACGTCGCCGATCTCGGCGCGCTTCGTTTTACCTCCTTTTTCCGCGGTCTTCTTTCCTGCCCTCTATCTATTTCCCCCTCCCGTGTTTGTTTAGATAGTCGAGCTTTCTTCTATCTTACCAGAGTCCCTGAGTCCCCCAGAAGGACGCGGTAACCGGCCGGCTCGCGCTCTTTGGCCTTTTTTTCTCGCGCCACCCCCCTCACACGGGTCCCGTGTCGTTGATCCCTTGGCCTGACACCAGGTCGAGCTTTTCCGCTTATATTCCTTTCCAACGGTAGTCAGAGTGAGAGTACTAGTGAGGTTAAAGGCGTCTTTAATTTTCGTCACTCCCTTGCCTCTCCTTTTCGTTATGCTTCTCTTTTATTTTTCGGGTAGTGCTTCCTCGGTCCGCCCGGCAAGCTGATCTCCTCTTTTTGCTGTACTTCGAGATAAAGCGCGTCGGGGAACCCAACTTCGTTCCCCCCTATCCGATCGTACGCCATTCTCCTTCTCTTCTCAGCCTTCAGTTTTCCGGCGTATCTTCCCCAGAGGCTGGACCTTCTCTCCCGAAGAGCCTCGCTCGTAGTCTTTTTTTTTTCGCGTGGACCTTAGCGTGCGTGCATAGAAGCATTTGGGTACCGTTCACTGCAGATTCTTTTTTCCCTTCCTTTATGGCGTTTCCTGCAAGCAATGAAAGGATGTTATTGCGAGATTCCTTTTCAGCATTTGACCGACCCGTCACCTTGTTCGTAGTCCCCTCTCCGCATAGCTTCCCGAATGAGATCCATTGAGAGGCGACTCGAGCCTTCGCCCTGCTCCTCGAAACGCGTTTTCTCGTCGCGAGATCGGGTCCGTACCAAACAGTTGCGTACTGATAGTCCTTAGTGATCAATATTTTCGGCTGGTAATTCCGCGGCCGAATTTTTTTTCTCACGCGCTCTATTCGATCGCTTTTTTTACGCGTCCTAGGTTTGTTCGCAGAAGGTAGTTTGAACTCGTTATTCTTTTGATCGCTTCCTGTTTAGTATGCCTTCCTCGAGGGCGCTCCTCGTTCAGTTCTTAAGTCGACTGCCGCGAGTTGTAGCCCATTCTCTGAGGGGAAAGAGAAACTCTTTTATCCATCTTCCTTGGAACTTGTCGCGCCGGTTTCCTTTCTTTTCGCAGGTCCCCCCCTTTGCTTTGCAATTTGTCCTCTCTCCCCTGGGAATTTTATCGTGTATTGGAAGGGCATGGTAGACTTGGTCAGATACGCATAGGTACCGCCAGCCGGATGTAGTCGGACGCTTTTGCGTGCGCCCCTCGGTCACTGTATCCTCCCGCTTCTCGACGGCGTCCCCTTGGAAAGGTTAGCCACCACTCCTCTTCCTCGTTTATGTAGTGGTTTTTAGTTTCCTCGGAGTTGACACATAATGGAACTTCTTCGGATCGCCGGGAAGTTCGTGCGCCCCTTTCGTTCCCGGCAGAATTGAGACTGCTAATCCGCTCTCGGCAACCGTTAAGGATTGCCATCGACCCTCCGCGCCTGAGTTCGTTGTTTTAGTAGTGCCCCCCCATCGTCCATATTGAGTTACAGATGAGCCCGGATTCTCAACGGGTATAGGTAGCAGCGCCCCTTTGTTTCCCCTCCGACTCGTTCCCTGGTGTATTCATGACGCCTTTTTTTTTTTTTTCTGGCCCTCTTCTTTGCACCCAGGATTTTTTTTTTCAGGATGAAAGAGCCTTGCGGTAGCCCCGTCGCTCGCTGCCTTAGAGACCCCTCTGTATAGAGTCCTTCAATTATAGTCGGTTCAGAGAGCCAGTTCCTAAGTAGTGGTTACCTGCTTGCTCGCAACCGCTTCCTGATTTTCTCTTTTTTTCTTTCCCACCACAGCTTCGTTTGATTAAGGAGAGTCTGTTTTTAGTCCATAAGTTGTGCGTGACTGCGAGATTCATCTGTCGACTCTTGCGGGCAGCGGGCTTAGTGGGCGGCTGTCGGTTTCAGGTTTATAGAAATCTTTCTCACTATAGATGTAGGGCAGCGTTCCTCAATTCTTCGGTTTACAAGAACCTTAGTCGGGCCGTTCCTCCGCGTCGTAACTTCCTACTCGTTCCGCCTCCCGTCAGCGTGCCCGTAGTCTTCTGTTTCTGCTCGTGCTTCTTTAAATGGTCTGAGTCCTTTAAAACTTTTGGAGCGTCTCGAACCCCTATTCTCTCTGATGCGATTTCGATTCGTTCCCTTCCGGAGCGTTGAGCACGAGCCCCCTTCCCGTATGTACGAGACTCCTCGGCGTGCGTGCTCTCTGCCTTCTCCTTAGCTCGGGACCCTCGAGCCCCTTTTATCATGTTCCGCTCTCCAGGACCCTGGAGCTAATTCCTTTCCCACTGTTACCCGCGAGCATCGCCTCGATCTATTTGCGCAACACCCGGTTTTTTTGTTTTTTCGGCTTCCCGCCTTCCTTCTAGTGTCAGCCTACCAGAGTCGTCTTTCTTCTCTCCAGGAAGTCACCCTTCGCGTCCTCTTTACCGCGGGCGCTTTCCAAGGTCTCCCCGTCCCTTCGCCCTCGGACAGTTCCGTGACAGCTCTTACGTATAGAGAGCTTTTCTGAGTGAGCCATCTGTGAATCTTTTCCAAGAGAGTGACGGGATCGCCCGCGCGTATCCGGCGTTGAGCCTTCTACTGCCTTATTGACGCTCTCCTTTTGTCTCATGCGGAGGCATTTCTCCCAGGAGTGAAATTGTACGGCCCTCGCGAGTTGCAGTCTCACCTAGGGAGGCTCTTACCGTCGGCATCTACTCCATTCGGCGCCGCTCTTCTAGTCTGCTGCACAGACTTTTCTTTACGATTACCGGGGCTTTTCTCCTCAAACTTTACTATTTGGTCCGCCGGCGTATTCTTGTCCGCGGCCTCATCGACCATCTTTTTTTTATGGTGCTGGAGTAGTTCGGAGCCCAGATTATGGCGCCTTATAGAGAGAACTCCGGAGAGTTAGAAAGGCGACTCCCCGCCTTTTCCAGTGAGAGTAGTTCCCGACTCTCGGGCCCGCTCCGCGTCGAGCATTTTTCACTCGTTTTGCATCTGAATTCAGGATTCTCTCTGTTCCAGAATACAGGTGGTTTTGTTTCGATCTCTAGCGCAGTCCCTGGGTTGGTCTTTTGCCTGCATCAGCCTCTTCTATATGAGCTTACCAGCCTAGTTTTTTTTCTTTTTTTTTCTTCTTTCGATCCTCCCCCAACACATGAGATTCTCCCTTGTCTCCGATTCAGGAGGAGCGGATGAGCGGTCTTCGGACCCGCCCTAGAATGGGCCTGATCTGCCTCTCGCGTCCTATCGAACTCGCTTGCTTCGGATGCTGTTTTTTCGTCGATGCTCTCCAGCGGTTCCACGACCGGTGTAGAGCCCTTACCGGAAGACGTTAAGCAAGTAAGCTTCCATACGTCGAAGGCGCTCTTCTTCTTCTCCGGAACTCTTCATCTCCGGCGACCGTTCGTCAGGCTCGTCTTTTTCCTCAGTGTCTGCTTCCCTCCCTTTTTTAGCGCGCGGAAGTACGGATTCTCGACCTTTTGCGAGGATCGAGAGTCACGTGACGAGGCTCGACGGGCTCTTACGCCGACTACGTTTTGCGATCCCCTTTGCGCGCGTTTTCCATGCAAAGCTTTCTCACCCCTGTATGCCGAAGACTTGACTCCGGTATATGAATATGGCCGCAGTGAGGGATCCTTTTCCTCCTTTCGCCGTCCGGTATCTCTTCCCGTGAAGTCATTTTTTCAGCAGCAAGCCCGGCTTCCTCTCTCTCTTAGCTTTTGAGTTCGCCCCGGGTTTTGGCTCCTCATGCGAGAAAAGAGAGAGTCTGAGGAATCTCAGGGAAGATGGGTAGGATCTGAGAGGATTCTGGCCCTGCTCTCCTCCCCCTCTTTCTTGTTTTTTGGCGAAAGCGTTTTTTTTCTTTCCTGCCGGAACCAGCACCGCCGCGCGGGGTGGCGGAGCTGCTCAGTGGCCGCGGGGTTCAACCCGCATGGCCTCTTTTCCTCTCTACGGCGATTCTTCATTTTTTTGTCGAGGTTCAACTTTATCCTATTATTCCACCCATCGATCTCCTCAGCCAAAGAAACAGTACGGCCGCGCTGACTTTGGGAACGAGTACTGGCAAAGGACTTTTTGCTTCCTTCCCCCCTCACTTATGGTCTGGCTACTTCCCTCCAAACCCCCTTTTTCTGTCATTCTGAGCGCTATCGGCTGACAGAGTTCTACCGACCCTCTAATCCCCGCTAGGACGCCCCCGATCCCGCGGTGCCCTCCTGCGCGGGCCCTCGATGATCTTCCCTCTGTTATGTCCGCATTTCGCATTTTGCGAGCGTCCTTCCTCGCCGATTTTGGTTGGGAGACGCACCAGTACGTAGAGATGGGGTTGTCGCGAGTACGACCAGTTGCACTGGCTCGCCCGTTTTCTGGACAAGGACGAGGTCCCTCCGTCCCCTTTTTCCCCTCCGTTCTCCGCGGCCGAGGCCACGGCTCACATGTGTCGGGCAATATACCCTCCTTGTGGAATATCAGCCGCGTCCGAGCCTGCTCTTCGTGCCTAAACCCTCCCTTCTCCGGCGACCGCACGGTTATGACAGCCTTTCTTCGCCCGACGCCTTATTCCGGTCCGTGCTTTCTAACATTCCTGCCACATTCCGCACGCGCGGGTCTTCCCCTGCGCCCCCCCCCCCCGTTTGCCTCTCTCACTGATTGAATTGCTTGGGCATGCCAACGCGCACTTAGAGCCCGATCGATCCGTTCAGGCTGGTCCTACTTCCGATCCAGGCTTTAAGCGAAAGGACTCTCCGCATCCAGCCGCGGCGCTCTTTCTTTTTTCTCCTTTTTTGTTCTCCGTTGAGGCGGAGAGAAGAGGCGGCGCAGCAAGTCTTTGCTCAGCGACCCTGTCGGGGACCTATTCTCGTAGCGCCTTTGAACAGGCCCTTTTTTTCCCGGTTTTCTCCTTATGATTAGGCGCCTGCGGCGCGCCCAGCTGGTCAGTCATGCTTCGCCACGACGCCCGGCGCGTCCCTTTCTTGGCCAATGACGTGGAGCGCCTTTTTTTTTGTCTCCTTTTCCTAGCAAGACTGTCCTAAGGCCCAATCCCCTCTCCTGTCCCTCATGCGCGGAAACCTTTGTCACGACCCCCTTGACGGCGTACTTGCCCTTTTGCTACCACAAGGCCGCGATACGGAAGAACGCATGGCACACCTGTCCTTGCGACCATCTCCCCCTCCTCCCCTCTTGACGTTCCTCGAGCCCTTCTTTCTTCCCGCCTGCCTCGCTCGACACGCTACGTCCTCTTTTGATAAGCCGATAAGTACGCCCTGGCCTGAGCAGGACCCGAGGGCTCGTTACTCTCCGCCCTTTTCTCGAGCGTTCTCGTTTTCTACCGTCGGTCCTCTCCCGGGAAGTAGCCTGAGGCTTCCATACGCTGCGTGTCGCCGCGCACCAGGCTCTTTTCTTGGTCGGCCTGTGCGTTCCCCGCGCTAGCCGTGGCCCTTGGGGACGGAAGACCCTCCCCTCTCTGGCCACAGAAGTCTCTTCGTTGAACTCTTGCTCACGAAGCTCGCGACCCTCAGAGTCCTATCTACTTCCTCCTCCCCTCTTCCTTCACAGAACCGCCCGCTGACAGGATCCCTCCTCTTCTTCAGCTCTATTACGCGCGAAGTTTGGGGCGGCCATGAACGATCGACGTGATTTGAAGCGTTTCTCGTGCAGTGGCTGGGTTAGGCCCATACCCCTTTGCCGTCTCTCCCACGCTGACGCGGCTCCGACGGGCACCTTCGTTTCTAAGCGTCTTTGTGGACGATAATTCGAGATTGCAGAACGGACACGTGCGTGAGTATTTCGCTTCGTTCCTCAGTGTACCCGCGCAGACGTCTTCTTCCTAGCTGTCAACAGACGCATTTGTCTATTCTCCCTTGACTGTCGTCGCCGACAAGTAACGAGGAAGGGTTGCGACGGTGTTTTTTTATTCCCTCCAGCAGGTCGTCTCGATAGCCAGTTCTTACCTCCTCTGTCGGAGAGATTCCTCGTGACGTCCGTGTTACCTTCAACCTTCTCTCTTAATCCTTTTTGTGAGATATTTAGTCACATTCTTCCCTGATTCAGTCGACGCGCCGATCGACCGCTCCGGCTCTCGTCTCTCCTTTGTTTTTTTCTTCCACCGGCGAATTTTTACTAGGTTCATCCATTTTGTTCTCCTCGTTTTTGCCTGCACTTTTCCGTTTCTCCTCGGGGCGTTCATCCTCCGAGGCGCTACTCGATGCGCGCTTACCTCGACGAATTTTCGTCCTCTTCCCCTCTCTCGTTGCTTCTCCGTCCCCCGGGGGCTTTGAGTTCTCCCTCTGACCCTTCGCTATTATTGAATCGGTAGATTGAGCTCTCTTACGATAATTATAGGACTGAAGCTGCGCCGACACTGCTCCGGATTCACTCCCTCCTATCTTCGGTTCCTTCCCATTCTGAGTCTTTCCCTGGTCTCTAGCCTTAGACGCCTTCCACTTTATTCGGTCTAACCGTGTGGTTTTGATTGTCTCTTGTAGGCCCTGTAAGGATTTCTTTCCTTCGTCGTGGAGTCCGTCTTGTTAGCCGAATCTTCTTTTCCTCTTTTTTTTTTTCAGATTTCCATCTTGACTTGGTCAGACTTTCATGGTAAATTTTTTTATTCTCCTACAGTCCTCCGAAACGTCATCCCTTCTCCTGGTGTTACTACCCTAGCATGAGATCCAGATCCCCTTTCCCTTTCCATTCCCCCGACCTATTCTACACTCTCTAGTGCGCTCTTCTGGAGACTATGCTGCGATAGACATTTTTTTTCCCTCTCAGCCCCCCAGTTTCTTAGTGCCCGTTTCTCCCCCCCTCTTAGACGTGATCCCATCGGAATAGATTCATTCGGTCGCTTTGGGGAAACTGGATGTTCTTCTTTTTTCTCTGCGCGAGAGCGCTTTCAGAGTTATTTTATCGATCATGGTTTAGTGCACCAGCTCGAAGCGCTCTCCCCCGGTTGAGTGTCGACTAGTTTTCTTTCCTTTCTCCCGCTTCTTCATTCCCCTTCTCTTTTCTTTCCCCTTTCTCCCCCCTGCGGCCCAATCTTGGTCCATTCGGCTTTATCTTGTTAGGCGAGCAGGACCCTTTTGACATGCTTTCCGCTCTTTTCTCGCCGCATGGGCCTTTCTCTTCCCCCTTCTCTTAGTACTTCGAACCCTTGCCGACTGAAATATAGGTCCAAGCAAGGTTTAGATGTCCGCGCGTTTGAGAACCCTTCCTTGTCAGTACCCCGGAGCCCTTTCTCCTTTATAGCGCGGGCCCTTTCTTCGTTCGGTCTTCTTTGCGGCGCCGCATCGAGTTAGTAGAAATCTGGAACTTCGTTGCCTCTGGATTCGTGCGCGTTTTTTTCTTCTGCCAGCGCCCTATGTCAGCCTCTCTGGTGGTTCAACGGCGGTCACTTCTTTTTCCGACGTGTGTGCTCTCTTGGTGATGTAGTGATCCCCCTGAACCACGAGTCGGCCGCTCCGCCCCCTTCTCTTGAATGCCTCTCTCTGGTTAGGTTGCAGCCCACGTGGTCGCGCTATATGGTTTAGCGGTCCCCTCCTGAGCAGCATTGACGGCGTTAGGGCACCCTCTTCATTGATGTCTGGTTAGCTGGTACGCGTCTTTCTTCTCCGTCCTCCCTTAAATCCGGTTTGCGGTTTACTTCTTCGTCCCTTTTCGTGCGAGAGGCGAGCCGAGGGTAGCGTGGTCGCGTCTGCCAGTCCCGGTTCTTGGCCTTCTCCCCCCATCTCTTCCGACGATGGAAGGATGGGTAGTTTTCTCCCTCCTTCTCTCGGCATCTTCGTCTCACTGCTCCGATCATACGCGCTTGCGGTCCTTCGTGGGATTGGAGGAGGTATGTGTTCGCCGGAGCAGAGAGGCTTCTCTTGGTCTTTCCTTCCTTTTAAAGTTTTTTCCTTAGTCGCCCCCCTTCTTTCATTCGCACTTTTACCAACGCGCCCCTCAAATCGTAAGGTAGAGCTTTCTTTGACTGAGTGCGTCTCTCCCTTGTGCCTATTCGATTCCCTCTTTACTCTTTCCCCCCCCCTCTATGATCTAGACCCCCCCAGATGAAGAGCCCCATCCTTTTCCGCACGACGCGGCCCGGCTTTTTCTGCTGACTGGGCGCGGTCACGTCGCATCCGCCGTATATCCCCCGGCAGTCTTTTGGAAACCGTCTGCTCCGTCAGCTCCGCTATAATTCGCCTCGACCCGCCCTCTCCGTTTGAGCACGAGGCCTCTTGTCCTCTTTTCCCCCTTCTATCCGTTTCTGTGTAGTGCGGGGCTTGTCTCCAGGACGGCATGGCTTCGGAAGGTACCGCGCGGGCGCTTTCAGCGTATACCGCACTGCTCCAGGGAAGTTCCGGTTAGCCTCTTCCATCTTGTCTCTCGTACTCGTAAGAAAGATGGGGAGAGTCTCGGCGCTGTTTTGAAGCTTCCCCAGCGCGGAGGATCTCCCCCCTTCGTATTCGGCGTATGCTCTTCTGAAGAGCGGCTCTTCCTCTTTCCCCTCTCTCCTTTTTCCCGCTCGTGCTGTCATTTGATTCGCGAACCCGGTTCGGCTGAGTGCCAGCTGCTTCCATCGGAGGCAGGCGTTTAACGGTACGTCTTTCTCCTCCCTCTTTTCAGACCGAGCGCCTTTCATGCTCGCTCGGTTGCCTTTTCCCCTTCCTTTCCTTATTCCAGCTCTACACCGGGTGCTAGCAACCCTTTCGGAGATATCCGCTCGGAGTATAGTCACGCCCTGCCCAGACGAGAGCGCCAGCGAGGGCTGGTGCTTCCTCTTCTTGCGGTGGGAGTCCCTTCCCCTTCGGTCTTTCCTGCGTGCCCGGTCTGACGCCTTGTCCCCCCTCGCTCTTGCATTTAGAGCGTTAGACGGATATCGTCGCAGCGACGAAGATAGGCGGACGCGGAGGTCTTCTGCGTGCCAGGGATTTCTTCTGCTACTCTGTCTTTTTTTTTTTTCTTTAGACCACATGGTCCCCTGCTCGGCGCATGCAGAGTCTCCTAATAAGAGTTCAGATCTCTTTCTGCTGATTATTTAGAGCTTCCTTCTTCCCTTTCCCTTTCCTCCTTGCGCCGTCCCGGCGTCGTCGCTGGAGCCTCGGCCGCCCGTTTCTCCCTCGTCTCAGCCCTCGCGCCAAGCGCTTGCTGGTTCTCGGCCACTTGGGCCGGACGATTACTGGCGGAGAGATTTCTCTGAACTGCTCTTTTCCCTTTTTTTCTTCTCCGAGTATACGTCATTTTATTTTGACAGATCGAAGTCTCCTGACTCATTTAAATACTTCTTCTCCTAAGTTTAAAGGAGCCGGCTCGACGAGTTTCAGCTTGGGCAGATTTCTTCTTCAGTACCGGTTCCGCTATGTTCCCGCCTGAGCCTACGGATTCAGCCTGACAGGTGCCCCCCAATATCTCTGTTGCTATCTAATGATTAGTCGACTAGAGGGAGATAACTTCCTCTCTGGGGAATCTGAACCCCTGTCGATACGACCCCACTGTCCTTTCCTCTCCCTCTTCTTTCCCAAGGTTCGCTTTCCTCCGGTCCCTTTCTGGCGGCAGGTGCTGGGACGCTGTAGAGTTTAGCAGGATAACTGAAGATTCCGATAGAAATTCCTTTTCCTGGTCCCCCGTGCCACCCTTCAGGCTCGAGGAGAGCTTTCTTCGTCTCCTTTTCCTTTCCCCTTCGCGGTGCCCCCGCGGCCGACCGATAGTTCTTTGGAGATTGAGATGAGAAGAGTAGACCTTCCTCTAGCCCAGTCTTTCGCTGATGACAGCTAGATAGGGAAACTATCTCTTTCTTATTAAAGCCAGCTCCTCGTTTTTTCTCTCTTTCATCCTCTTTTCGGGGCCCGACTTCGACTTGTTCTGAAGTCGTACATCATCTAGTGTGGATACGCATCAAGGGGGTCTCGCAATCTCCTCGCCCATGTCCCAGACGACTATCGACGCCCTCCTCCCCCCTTCTTTTCCGTTGGAACTGTACTGGCAGTTCGGCATCTTGGCAGAACGGTATGCTACTACCGATACACGGTGCTTACGTGCATGACCCGGTTGGGTTCCCCTTGCGAAGAATTGTCCGGGGGGTTTTTTTTTGCCTTCTTTTGCTTCCTGAGTCGCCCCCAGCGGGCACCTTCCCTCCCTCTCTGATCGCGAAGTTCTCTAATTTTGAGGAGCAGGGGCAATTCTCCCTCCCCTCTCCCTGATGTGGTGGATTCTCCCACTTCGTTCCCCCTCTTTCCCTCTTTCCTTTTCGACCTCATTACGCGAATGGCTGCGACGAGGAAAGGAGATAGTCCTCCGGACTATGAAGGTCTCGACGCCGCTTTTTGTACGGCTCCGCCTCGGCGTGGCCCTCTCCCCTACCCCCATTCCCTCCGTTTTTTTTATGTTTCCAAAATTTCTCGAGGTGACGGACTCTCTCTCTCCTTCCGGGCTAAATTATTTTCCTCCCCCCCCACAGTACGACCCTGCCTAGCACGGGGTCGGCCTCTACCAAGGACTGATCGAGCTACCCCGGATGCGCTCGTTCCTCCCTTCTTTCCCTTTTTTTGAGCCGATCTCCCCCCGCGCGCGGGCTGTTGTTCGAGGAAGCCAACTAATTTACTTGTTGAAAGATATAAGGTCGTCCAGCTACTTTGTTCGACTACAACAGCGCTCTTCTATGCGCAGTTCCAGGATCGTATCCGCTTTCTTCCTCCTTCCTTCCTTACCTCCACCTCCGTCTTCCGCTGACGTGTTGCTAACTTTCGTCCCTTTTCCTAGTAGGCGGCGTACCCTCCACCTTGGTGCGCACGCAGCTAGAGTCTCACTACTTCTGCGGGGATATTTCGAGAATCTTCATTAGTCCCTCTTTCCCCCCCTCTGTCCGGGCGTCGGAAGCCTCTGATTTTTTTCGGCCTAAGCCTCGTATCTACCGGCGCGCTTGGGGCAAGGAGATGGGCTTGTCGCGTTCTTCTTTACGTCAGCGCCGTTGCGGCCCCTCTTCTTTTGAGCTCTTCCTATTTCCCATTGATTTTTTGCATGCGCGCGTTTCTTCCTTACCACAAGAGATCCAGAAGAAAAGCGGGCTACCGGCTTTGCTCTCTTCATACAAGTCTCTCTCTCCCCCCCCTCTCTCTCTCTCTGCCGCTCTTCGCGGCTCCTCCGAGGTTTTAGGAAGGCGATCAGCTCCGGTGGCGTAGCAGGACCTAATTTTTTTGTACGCTGCAGCCGTCTTTCACCTACTACTCCTTTTTTTCCCCCACGCTGGAGACGGCCCCTTTTTCTCGATCGTCCCGGGCCCCCGATGAGAAGAGTGGAGTTTGAGCGGCGCTTGTTCTTGCCACCATGCGGTTGTGGTTTTTCTTTCCTGTGTTGCTGCTGTTTCTGGCCCAGGTGCTTTTTTTTTCCCCAGACATTCCCGTCTTTCCCCAGAAGATTTTATTGCGAGTGAAATCCTCGGACTCCCCGGACCGACCGCGACTCCGGTACTAATACTTCTTAGGACTACTTCCTCTCCCCCTCCACTCCACTCGAGTCCGGGCTATTCGGCGTAGCATCGCTGGCGGCTTCCGTCGCTTCCTTATCGGACCGGAATCGACGTAGACCTCCCCCCGATTCGCAGTTTTGGCTGGTTAGTCGCTCCTTTCCACGCTTTCCTCGATTTATCCTTGCATCCGAGTTTAGAGAAGGAGACTGGCCGAGGTTGGATTTTCCAGAAGACCCTTTTCTCTATTATCGAAGGCCTCCCTCCCCCCCCTTGGTCTCTTGTCGTCCCGCACTTTTTCGTTTTGCGGTCATCTCGCGAGCCCCGCCCGCTGCTCCTACGTTCCGTTGGTGTCTTTCTCCCCTCTCCTTTCCCCCAGCCTCGACTGGCGTGGCCTGGTTCTGCCAACTGGCTCTAACCCTTTTTCGAAGGGGTGAAGCCGCCCGCTCCTCGCTCGCGTACGCTCTTTTTTCTTTGCCGACTTCCTGGCGTTTTCCTCGCG
>Ga0179593_1315162_pt1 | contig 14905 bp, 17 predicted proteins | sample CZODoug2_1_08_16_FD_185931 | JGI IMG/M metagenome (GOLD analysis project Ga0179593, IMG submission 185931) | Vadose zone soil fungal communities from Angelo Coast Range Reserve, California, USA - CZODoug2_1_08_16fungal (PacBio error correction) | ecosystem: Environmental > Terrestrial > Soil >... | reverse complement strand
GCTTTCCTCAGATATTCCTGGCGGTAACGCCCCCGTGTGGAGGTGCCTTCCGGTCCCCGACTCCGGGGTTACAGGGGCAGTATTTTTCCCGCATCGTTTTTCGGTCACGTGAATTTTTTTGTTTGTTGGGGTTTCTTTTTTTTTTTTTTTTTTTTTGGTTTGTCGGGTTGTGAGCCCAGTTGAGCCACCTGGAGACTTTGAACGAACGTCCTCCATCCTCGCTCCTTGGTTCTGGAAAACTTAAGCCTTCCGGCCCGGGGGGGGGGCCCCATCCCTTTGTTTCCCGTCCCCCTTAGTTTTCCCGTTGGGGACGCCTCATTGATTATTTCCTGAGCCCACCCCTACGGTTCTCCTAGCTACCTTGTCTTCTCTTCGTTATGTGGACTCGCGTAGTTACTACATTTCCACTTCGCCGAGGCCTCTCAAATGTTTCTTAATTGGCCCCCGTCCACACTCCAGTTAAGGTAGTTTCAACCATAACAAGATCTGTCGAGGTACCATGTTTTATTGGCGGATCTTGGTTGGCGGGTAAGATGTTGTGTTTGTCATCATCGTATTTGGTGCTTGTCTCCTCTCTAAGCCGCTGACTTCAATCCCCTTCGACTGAGTTTGCGTTGAATCCCTGACACCAGGATGCATGGGTTTATGCGTTTTCACCAGAATTGGTCCCCTCACGTACTACCCTATCTTGAGCGCGGGTCTCGATCTTGCGAAGCCTGATGTCGGATCCTTTCTTTCGATCCCACCCTCCATCCTTCGTTCACCCCCCCCCAACAAATTTTCTTCTGTTATGCTTTTCAGAATGTTGCCTCGATACTTCAGCGCCTGCGTATTCTGATTTTGATCCAATTGAGCTATTTTTTTGGGTAGGCACAAAGGTTTCCACAAAGTGAGCTGGTGAACGCCGCTTATCCCCCCGTTTTGATAAGCGTAGTAGTTTGTCATGAGTTTACCCGTTTCTGATCGGCCTTTTGGAAGTGTTTAACCTTCCTTTTCGAGATTGATTATTGTTAATTATTAGACGAACCTTCGCCGTCATTCCCAACGAGTGGTGTCTACCCGTGGGTCTCCTGATGCGACATCCTTTCCTTTCTTTTGCTGCCAGAACTTCTTGATCTTTTAAGATAGATAATTATGATCCTATTGTTTTTTTTATCCTTCGGATCATCTCTATCGTTTTTCCCCAATACCTTTGGCTGAAGTTTTTAAGCTGTATTGTTCCCTGTTGTCCTATCTTTGGTGGACTCCACCTGGAGTCCAAAACCAAAACTCTTGCTTTGATCCGAACCCCAGGTTCTTCCTACGGTCTTCCACCTGATGAGGTAATGTGATTTGCTTGTCCCGTTACTTGCTAACACTTCCCGCCCCAAGATTAAAAAGAGTATAGCGTCCTTCCTTCCTTTGACCGCTTCTTCGACAACAGCGCAGTAGCGTTTGACTACAGTTTTATTTTTACTGCGTATATTTTCTAATTTGAGTTCTGGTGGTTTGCTGACGTTACTGGTTCGTCCCCCAACCTTAAGTAACTTTTTTCCTTTTAGTGTTCTCCTTCATCGCCCATTTTTCATTTTTCAAAGTCGGTTTCCCCTTGACTTGAGACCTCTATGCACGACGGTCCGCCTGTTACCTCGTTGTTTCCTGATGTTTTTAAACCTCGTATTGTGCTTTCCACCTCACACTTTCCACTGTCTTCCTCTGCCGTTTAAGGGTCTCCCCATGCTACTTGTATGAAGCCAGCGCATTCAAATACCAGGGTAAGTGCCGCCTTTGGCGCTTTTCCTCAATTTTCTTTCTCCGGTACGTTCTTCTTTAAGGTTCCTCTTACTTAAAGAACGCCCAGCCTGAGTCTGTTTCCGTTTCTTGACTGCGCCAGGTGTTTCCAGTGTACTTGATCTTCGTACCCTGCCCCCCCGTTGTTTCTCTTCACCCTTCTCCTACCGCGCCAATTTATAGGGACCGGACTTTTCCTTTCCCCATTGGTTGTTCTTAAACTTAAGATTTCATCGGGTTGAGGTCGTTGCCTTTGATTTCGTGCCACCATTAGACTCTAGTGACCGCCCGTATGCTTGTCTAGCCTTTTTCACTCCTTTTCCCTCTTTCCCGTCGGATGACCTTTTCCATTCACCAAAAAGTTCCTATAGGTGCAGGCGCACTCGAAGCTCTCCACTTTCCCTCTTCCCCACGTTGACCCCATACCGACGCTTGTCCAAAACGAGGTTGGACGCGTTTTAAGCGCGTATTCCGTTTTTTTCTGCCGTGGACCTGTAGGACACCAAACGTCTTCTTTCCGAGCATGTAGTTTTTTTGATTTTCTCCCGTCCGTGTTTTATGTCTCGCTTTCCCATGTGATTGCTAGAACGTTCTTCATCGTTTTCACTGTTTCCTCTTTTTTCTTCTGTTTTATTTTTTTACCGCCGTTCCTCCCTCCATTCAAACGGGTGGAAGCCCTCTCTTTTCTTACCTTTCCCTTTACTCTTGTTGAGTTCTCTGTTCCTCGTCCCTCTTTCGATTGGGCGGAATAAGAACATCCACCTCCAGTTTTGCTCTTCTTTAACGCACCTTTTAATCCCGCATCTTATTCTAGCCGCACTGTGAGTTTCGCTTAGTCCAACCATTGTTTTTTCTACATTCTACATCAATCTTCTTTCCATTTTTTCCCGACCCCCAAAAAAGGTCCACTCTTACAGCAAGGCCCGCTCTCTTCCTTATCGCAAACCTGTTTTATTTTGAGGGTTTGTTGTTTCACCTGTTTGGCGATCTTGTGTTTTGTGGTGGAAGTGTATGTAAATCGTAATCTTGCCCATGGACTTTTTCCATGTGACGTGAGACTTTATGTAGTCAGGCGCGACTTACGCCTATTTTCAACTGCTCAGAACACTCCCCGTCCTTTCCTCCCAGGGCTTTCTTCTTCGTGTTCTTCAACCTGAAAGCCTCGGTCCTCGGCTTAAATGCCCCTGTACCAAGCGGCTTCATTTAAGCACTGTCCAAAAATCTATTAATTTTAGCCTGATCTGTCTCTCGATATCCCGGGTATTTTTTGCCAACCTACCCTTACGATCGTTTCTCTACGCTGTCGTACCAAGATCAGTGGCCCCTCACCACCATTCTTTAGCTGGTTTCGGTTCCGTGACCTGACAGCGGACACGATCCCTCCGCCCGTACCGTCGATATGCTTTTCGCGAGCCTCACCGACCTGAAACTTCCTGATGCTTCTCCTTTGCGTTGCAACCCTTATTCCCCGGGCCTGTCTGTATCCCGGTGTGTACTGTTGCCACTCACAGATTTCCCTCCAAGGTCCCCCCTCCTCTGCCTCCCTTCTGCACCTTTTTTCTATGGATCCCTTGGCGTCGCTTTGGCGATTAACGCCGTGGCTGTGACTTTTATTAATTACAGTCTTCGTGGTGCGACCTTTCGACCCTTTGGGATTCCCGCCGCGCCCTTCTGCCCGAATGAATAGTCGTCCTGGACAAATTTCTGCGCACAACGTCGTCTCAGTGCTATGGGCGCCGACGCCGATTAGGCCACCCTTGTTCAGCGCTCTCTGGAAGATGCCGGGAGAATTGGTTTGCCAGAGATCCGTCTTCCCGTTCAATAAAACCCCAATTCGATACCCCCCCCCCCTGTGTTCTTGCTCACAGTTCGCGATGCCGGGATACAATCTGAGTGCTGTTTGGACGTTATCCTTTGATTTTCCCCGTCTGAGTACCCCCCCCCCCATCGTCTGCTGACTCTTCCTTCTGCCCCCCCTAGTCGATTTGAACCTCTTTTTATTCCGCAAGGATTTCAACGCAAACAAATCTTCGCAGTGTTCCGATCTGACTCGCGTTTAAGTTCTCAATTCGCACCGACCTCGTTCCAGACCCTCCCAGTTAGTACGCCCCCTCTTTAAAACCCATCTTTCCCAATTCTTGCTCTGTCGTTTTTGTCATCTCTTTTAGGGCTCCCTTTCACGGGCCCCACCGGGGCCGCCCAGCCGATACAGGCCGATGTTTACTTTCCGCCCCGTTCTCGTGTCTGTCTCTCAAGTTTTTCAGCAATGCCGTTTTCGAAACAATCGTATCGCTTTTATCAGCGTTCACCTGTTCGGAAGGCGTGGACCCCCGGAGGAGAGTCCCCAAAAAGTCCCCTTTGGGGTTTTTATTTCTTTATTGTGTTTGATATCCTTAATATTTTGCTCGCACTTCATCCATTGCTCTTCTCTTCCCGCGACCGGACTCCCTAGCATTGATTACATTATGCCTATGTTTTGTCAGGCAGATAACATTCCCTTTGGTGATCCGTTGGATTACCGCCGAATCTATTTGACCTCCATCTGCCGTAATCAGATCCGATCGATTCTTCTTAGAAGCCCATTCCCGCTTATTTATGAGGAAACCCACCACCGTCCCCCCCCCCCACCCTTTCAAGAGCCCTTCCAGACGCCCTGCCCGGACCCCCTGAGTTCTGGTTCTGACTCCCCCTCGAGGCGCACAGTTCAAATTTCCCCCCTACTGATTTCTGGCCTTTTTGAGGTGGAACTGTGTCCTCCCTGCATTCGGTCCACTCACACGCGGTTCACTTTTTGATGGCTTTAAGCACCGTCTGTTGTCCGCTTGTTCAAGTGATAACTCTTTAGACACGCCCCCGACAATGGACCTTGTCGGCCCTTGTCACCAAACCCTCCTTCCGAAGGGCCTGCCTTCAGTTTTTCCCAGTGAGAGTTTGGAACCCTTCGTTATCACTCTAGTGCTTCAGTTCATCGGCCGCCCGCCCGATTCGTTTCTATCCTCCCCAGCCCTTTTCCGTTTTCAGGAACACAACGTTTGGGCGCTTTCACTTGATTGATCACGCTTCAGCGGACCAAGGTGGTCTCCTCGTCTTCCAACCGTGAAGTGCTTTTTCTACCACACTAGAATCATCCCCTTCTTCGCCCCCTCGGTTGAGCGTTACCCATTTGTTTGATGCATTTCGCACGACGTTCTTCCTAGCGCCCCCGCACTTCTCGCGCTTTTGAATTTCCTGCACTGCGGTACGTGAACCGCCCTCTCTTTTCTCAGTCTTGTGGTTGGGCGATCGATGCGCCTCGTGTGTCTCTTCCAAGCCTCTCCCAGTCCCCTATTACCATAGTTAATCAACTTTCCCTTTGCACTTTCCGAGTATAAGATAACAGAAGTTACTCTTTCATATTGGAGATCCTCTCTCCTACCCGGACTAGGGTTACTTTCTGTACCCTCGTCTTCCGTCGGAAGTGGTCTAACGATGTGTAAGACATGCTCAAGCCATGTAACATGTTGTCCCCTCAACATCCTATGTGTTTAACGTCGTATCCGCTCTCCGATTTCGATCGCTTTCGTGTACGCCCCCTTCTACAATATAATCCGATTTTACTACGAAGACGTTTGCTTAGCTTAGCTTAACGGAGGTTCTGTCCGGCCTTCCCTTACTTCTTAATTTCCGTAGGACTCTCATTTTAACAAGTAGTTATTGCTTATTTGATCCAGCTTTGTTCGCCTTTCATCCATAGTGGAATATCAAAGTCGTTCCTCTCGTGTTTTAACCCTATCGGCTTGTGAGTGTCCCTTCTTCCCTCCAAGCTTTGCCCCCTGGTGATGAGCTTTTCAAATCCCCTAGGTTTTAGCGCCCTAAGGAAGTAGATTTCGGATTCCGTCCGCTTTTCTTGCTTTTCACGTCCCACGCATAACACCATCTTTGGCGCCCCTTCTTAACCCACGACCCTGATTTGATCCCATCAGGTTAAGATCGTTCAAGTAGAAGACACTCGGAAAGGTGTTCCAGGAGCTATCATCCCCGGTAGTCACTGCCCCTGGCTCTTTCGTCCGGCAATCCTTACAATGGTTTCCTCTAACAGAGGTGATGTTCACCGCGTTTTTCCTGAGCGGCTACCGCAGCATACCATTTTAGGCAGCGCTTCCGCCCCCTGGCGTGCTTTTGCTAAGATCGTCCGTGGCGAACTCCCACACGGGGTCCTTTTTGACCCTTAACTCGCTGGTTTTTCTTGTCTCGAGCAGCTCGTTGTTGTCCCGGTGACATCTCTCCCCCCACTCGATTAACCCTTTGCTCTGGGACTTACCTTTTGGCCGCCGTTGTCTATCCATTACTTTTCCACTGGTGTCGAAAATCACGCTTTGACGTTAAAGTTCGTGTGAGACTCCAAGCCTACCATTCCTTAGATGCAACCTCGGTTTAGCCACGCAGAACTTTGCTCCTGCGGTCTTTTTGCACCTTTTCTTCGTCGTTCCTGTTGGACATTCTCTTCTTAAGATATGTCGCACGACACTTTTCTTTCCCCCACCTGGTTTTCCCTTTAGTTCTAAGAACCCGTATTATTTGAGACGCTTTGATACCTTTTTGAGCGCCGTTTTAGTCTGAAGTCCTGTTCGATTGTATCTCCTAGGGGATTCGTTTCCCCTCTGATAGATATTCAGATGGCTTTCCCCTTATAAGTATTCTGTATTGAAATAAGCCACCAGCCGGCTGCCTTTCTGGCGTTTTTCCAAAGGACTAGTGCCTATCCAATTTCTACCCTGATTCCGGTCTTTGGGCCCGTTGTTCGCTTTCTTTAGCAGCACGTTATGAGTCGGATCACCCCTTTCCTGCAGGATATCCCCCCACCTCCTTGTCTCCCACCTTCTCTCTCGTCTTTTTGATTTTGTCTCGCATGGACCCGCCGCATCATCTTTCCCGCCTGATGAACGGGTCTAACCCTCGGCCTTTTTTCACCCTACCCCAACCTTCCTTGATTCCCTTCTTTTGCGGTGGAAGCCTCTTTTTCGGGCGGGCATGGGCGTAGTCTCCCCTGCTTACGAGCCGCCCCATTTTTCTGTCCAGGAATAGGCCTTTTTTCCCCCTTTGATCAGAAGTTGAGCGAGGGTATTTTGACCGATTCCCTCTGACCCTCATTTCACCTGGATCTGACACTCTTGTTTCGTCACCAGTTAGCATGATTGCTTCACATCCTGTTTCTCTTCGACGCATTTAACCCTTCCCTGTCTTTCTCTTGAGAGATTGTTGGTGATTAATGCGTATGCTAGAGCTTCAACTCGTCAGTGGCTTCTTTGCCTTTGACAAACGGTGGGCGCACAGTCTGGTGTAATCACCAGGATCTTCACACCCCCCATCAAGCGTTATTTTATCTACATCGCATTGATAGCTCAGCCTATCCCTTTCCTTTGCTTTTTTCTTTGAAACTGTCTCCTCTATTTATTCCCTCCTCCTGCCGTCCAGCTTACAGATAGATGCGCCTAAACTACATGAAAAAGTTTGAATGCTTCCGTATCCCATCGTAGCTTTTCCTATTTTCTCTTCAGTTTGATTTCGCAGGTCTTATTTTCATTTCGTCGAGTTGATGCTTTATTGCTTGAGTCTTGGCCACCCCCTTTTGAAGTACTCACTTTTAACTTCTCTTGGTATTTTCTCGCCACTCTTCTGCCCCCCCGAGTGTTTAATCGGAAGACCTCTCTTCAAGACCGGCGCGTCCCCCACTATAGGTGTACCTATTTTGAGGGTTGGGTTTGGGGTTTTTTATTTTTCTCCCTCCTTGCGTGTAATTCCCCCCAGCAGGATCGGAGTGATCCTCGGTACAGCAAAGGTCTTTTACCTCGCCCAGCGCATCCACCCGGTCCCTTGTCAGTTACGAATTCTTCTCTTTCTATCCATCCCCTCCTCCCCCTTTGTATGAAACCTTTACCGTGCGGTAGTTTTCCTCTTTTACGGCTCCCAATTCAAGTCAAAACAAGGAGGACTGTAGTGGATGGGCCAGGTTATTTTCTTAAGTCCTTTTGATCAGAGTCAGTTTGAAGGGTGGTTTTTTTTTTTTTTGTCTACCCTGTTATCTTTCGTAGCGCTCCCCACTCTAGTGGAGCGATTTCTCTTTTATACCAGTCTTTTTTTTTTTCTGCCCCGGCTCCTCAGTTTATGTTGTAGGAAGAGGCCCGGTATTCGTTTTTCCCCTTCTCCTCTTTTTTCTGCCGTACGATTCTTTTTGTAGCCCTTGGTGTTACAATCAGCTTAGACCATTGGTGCTTATGATCTTAGAATTACCCATTTCCCCAGTAATTGCCTCCGGGTTTGTTTTTTTTTGGGACCGGGCGCCCTACTCCGGCAGTCCCCACTGGATGAGCTCCCCCCCTGTACACCTCCCGAACGTTCTCCCCCCCCGCGTTATTGCGTTTCACGAGTACTTCCAGTTTTCTGCCTATTTGTGTTCCCCCTTGCTGTCCCACCCACGAGCTTGCTCATGTCGCGTCGTTCGACTTTGGCGTCGGACTCTCCCCAAAATGCGGCCTTCGCTCTTGGTCTTACTGGAATTTGGCACATTCGTCCCTCAGTCCCAGTTCTTTCTTTCCAGGATTTTCCCGTCCCGAGCCACGTTTTCCGGACACCGTGTTGAGTCCCTATCGAAGCCATCTTCTCTTTCCTCCTTTTTGTTTTCTTCTTGATTTCCTAAATTTCCTGTTTTAATGGTGGATTCTTCCCACGACATCCATATTGTACGCTGCGCCTTTACACCTTCCCTTTAAGACTCCGCTTCTGACGGACTCCCTGGTGGTTTCCTTCCGTTCCACACTTTAGGCTTCCCACATTGCTCAAGCTGCCATACTTGGGGGACGACCCTGTCCATGCGCCGGGCCATACTCTCTATCATGCGTCAACCGGGGGTGCAGGCTAGTTAGTTTGTTTTTACCGTTTTGGGATTAGATGGGAATTGGTGATTGGATGGGAGCCGGTAAATCTGAGTGCCCTTTTTTGTTGCTTTTGAGTAGTCACACGTCTGTAATGACGCCAGAAGATTCTACCGAATCCCCCTCCTGCCCTGCGAGCACACGCTATTGGGTCCCTCGCGAGATTCGCTTTTTGACCACTTTTTAAATCCCATCTCTGTCCTCAACTTTTGTGTGTTCCCCATGGTTTTTTGGCTTCCAACTAACCCCGATCCAAGGCATCTAAAGCCTCCTGTACTTTTGGAGAGACGAATATTTAGCATCCTTTTTGTCCCGCACAGCGTAATCTTATCCCCCCTGTACTTACACACCATCCTTACCTCCGCCCATCCACTTTTTTTGTCGTCGGGGCCTCCCTTCACCGATTAATCCCCTTACCGTCCAACAAGGACGCTTGTATGATACTTGAATTTTTTTTCTTCCTGCCCAGGACTGTGACTGCTGGCTTCGCCCCTCCCCCTATGACGGCCATTTAGCATGACTATATCTATGCGGTTTTCACGGTCCCTGCATTTAGTTTTCCTAAATCTGATGGGCACATCGAGTTTTTCACGCTCCCCGGTTTGCCTCAGCTTGGATGCCAACTGTAAGAGACCGGGTCGACTTTGCTAGACCGTCCCCGCGCCCCTTGAAACCGTGTATTTCCGTACTGGATTATGTGTTGCTTCTGGCCTACCCCGGCGTCCCCTTCACAACGTGGCCGGCCGTCAAAGCTACAAATTGCGGCAAAGACCCGTTCGTGTCTCTTACCATTCTCTCGATCTGGAGGGCGTCCCACGTCTTTCGCCCCCAAATTTTATTTTTGAGATTCGATTTTGACGTTTTTCCGTCTGACAGTTCGGACGCTCTCCTGGATGACCGTTTTACACACATGTCCCAACAACCCAAGGACCTCAAACACCTTTTCATCCCTCTGAAGCGCTCGCGATTCTGCCACCATCGTGCGTGTCTTGTTTTTGGACTTGATTCCCTTTTACTTCCAGCTATGCGCACCCTTTTTGCTCGTCACCAAGCGTAACCTTCGCACATATTTCTGACCGACTCTATCCCTCCCTCCCCAAATCAATCCCCACCAATAGCTTTTCAGTAATTTTCTCTTCTGCATCTGCCCTGACGTCTACTTCACGAACCTGCGTCTGTTCCTCCCAATTCGTCCACGTCTGTTCTCCACCTTTGCCCGCGGCAGTCTCTGTTAGTAGTAATCGTCCCGATGCCCGTGCCAAACTAGATGTGAGAAGTAAACCCAGGGTTCCTCTTCGTCTATTTAACGGTTGCGTGCAGCGAGGTCAGCACTACTCGTCTGATGATCGTCTGCTTTCCCACGATCACAGTTCACTTTTTTTTGCCGACACAACTCGCGCTCATGCTGTGTATTATATTCATCCCTCGCGTCCGAAGTTTCTGGCCCTGTTTTCTCCGAGTTCAAAATGTCTAAGAAGTTTTTTCGCGCCCTAGGATTTGGTTGGGTATTAGTCTGGGGGGGCTCCGGAGCATTGCGTCCTAAATCGGAGACCCGTACTCCATCTTGATGGGTTATTTCAGCGTCTTAGTTCGATCTTGGTGCATTCCACACGCAATCCAGTTCCTTTCTTTTGTGGCCGGTATTCCCAAATCAGACTTTCTCCTTTCATGAATGTATTTCCCATGCCTCTATAGTATCGTGTCCGGTCCGCACCTACTTGCTTATCTAGCAATTCCACCTAGTCCTCCGTCCACCGTAGAGCCCTCTATCAGCCGTCGCAATGGACCCCCACGTTTTACGGGTTGCGAATATGACAAGGTTAGTGTTCCGCGGGACCTTGACACGGATCCTGATGGGAGGGTCCGCTCCTGCGGACGTGGACCCTTTTTTAACCCTTTCACCCACCTGCAGGACGGGAACCCCCCTTCCCGCGCCGGCACCACTTGTGTCTGTTTGCGGAAGAACCGCGGTTTTCGAATAGCAGTTTTTTTACCTTCCCCGTCATGATGCGTATTGCACAATGATTGCATACCCCTGTCTGGCGGTGATCCCAACCTCCCCTTCTACTGGAATGCAGTTTTCCCCCGTGGCGTTCTCCCGTTTCGTTCCCATTTATGTTTTCCTCCTCCTCTTCATTTTACCTTAATCGCTGAACAAGCCTCCTTTTCTCCTCGGTCCCTGCAACGTTTTTTCTTCCAACCCCAGTCCTTTTGTCTGAAACGGACGATTGCTCAGCCGAGGCCCCGGGGCTCCCCCTGCTTTCGTAATTTAGTTTTTCCAGACACCAGCGCTCGAAACCGCGTGTCATTTTCCGACGAGGTTGGCATTTTCCCCTCTTCCTCTTACAAAATACTTCTCTCTCCCCTTTTCCTCTCTTTCTCTCTTTCCTCTCCTTCCTCTCCCACTCTTCCCATCCCCTTCTCTCAGCTCCCTCGTCCTCCTTTTACCCTCCTTTTTCCCCCTGTCCTTCCACACTTTCTTACCTTATCCATTTTCCTCTCCCCTTCCCTTTCTCTTTCACCATCCCCCTTACGCCCCTTTAATCTACCTTCCGTATTTCGCTTTCTATCTCTTCAATTCTTCCCTCCTCCCTATCGATGCCCCTTCCTCCTTTTTCTCTTCTCGTTTCATCTTTCATCCCTTCCTTCACATGCTGACCTAATTCGCTCCCCTACATCGTCCCCCACCCGTTTGCTTTGATGCATGGCGAAAGCTCTCGATGACGCTTCCGACCTCACATGTATGTCTCGCGCTGGTTAACTATTTCCGCATGGCGGATCCTTTGACCCCCTCTTAATGACTTTCTCCCCCTCTGGTTTATTGGTGGTGTTCCTCCCTTTTCCCAGATGGGGGTATGCTTGTTCTTAGTCCAGATTTTTAAGATATTCGCCACCTCCGCTTCCGGCTAGTCCGTAAGGCCCCCCCTTTTCTCGATTATTTCTCCTCTCAGCCTTGGTGCCTCGTAAGGTTTGTCCCGATATGCTTCCCCCTGACCTCAGATCTTTCCGCTTAAGCTGTCGACGTGTCTCATACCTTGTCATACTATGGACTGAATGAGTCCCTGCAAAGGTCCCCTGCTGGTCATCCTATACAGTTTGTGCAAGGTCTCGTCTCGGCCCTCTTCTTCACTCGTGTACGCCCGTATCAAGTTAATCTCTCTTTTTTTCCTCCTTCGTTTTTGTTTTTTTTTTGTGATTCTCTTTACCGATGTTCGTCTGCTTACCCACGACTCCTGACTCACCCCGCATCTTCCTCGTTGACTTTCCCCCTCTCTCACCAAGTTTATCTCTTTTTGTGATCAATTTTGCTTGGTGAGCCGTCACATCAGTGTCAAGTTTTGCTCCACTGTTGCCCTCTTCTTTCCCAAGTTCCCCTATTCTTTTATTGAGCATTCCTTCGGACCAAGCCCTTACGAGTCACTTGCTGCTTCAAATACCCAGATTTCACGTAGGCCGTCACGGATTCCTTAATCGCTTTCTCTACTTTCTTTTCCCTTGATTGTTGGCCATTAGTTCCCCGTCATTTACCCCCTTTGGAATCCGACCTCTGACAAACCCCTGAGACCCAAGTAGTGAGCCATAGGGAGACGATTTCTCGGGTTCAAGGTATTCCGCCCCTTCGGAAGGACCTTTTCCAGCCCGGTCATCATTGTTCTCTGCTGCTTTCGTAGAGTGCGTCTAGCTCCCTCCCCTGGGTTGTAAGCTCACCTCGGTTTCTTTAACCGGCTTTGTAGATCTTTTTTTTTAAGAGCACTTCCTTTTCTGCTTCCTCGAGATCCTCCTTTGGCATCATGGTCGTGATCAGTTCCTTCGTCCCGCCCCCAACTCTCTTTTGGGTTGCACTGCCCTTCCAAAGAGTTGTTCTACTCGCGCCAACGTCACTTGCTTTTCTTCCTCTAGCAATCTTTGATACATGGTAATTTTTCGGTATGCGCCCCCCGTTGTAAAACGGCCTTACCTTTGGAGTTTTGAAAATCCCCTCGGCACGACACTTTCGTGTCGCTGACTTCCCAACTCCATAATTGTCCTCATTCCTTCCCTCCAAAAAGAGGGTATTAGCCCCCCTTCGCACCTTGATCGTGCTTGCGGTGTTCCTTGTCCTGCCCCGAGTAAGAAAGTCCACTTCTCGAGCGAATGCGTATCTTTTCCTCATGTCGGCGCCCGTCTCGGGTCACTCCTTTCTTGAGTTGCAACACCAATAACGACGTATTGCCGATTTCTGATAATCGGATCCGACGTCTTGGCCGGGTGCCGATTGTGTGTGCCCCTTCTTCAGCTTTTTTCTTTTTGACCTGAGCTATCGATCAATTGTGAATGTAATCTTTTTCTGATTCCCCCGTCGTCAGAAGTCTGCGTTTTCCCGCGGATGACGTTTCTGCTTTCCTTCAACCCCGCATCGGCTATCCCGCCCTGCATACCATCCCGATGGAGCGTCTGGGTTTTTTTCTCGATTGAGAAGCCCTGGCTTCGTGAGGATCCCCCTATTCTCTGCTCACCCCCCTTTTCATATCCTTGCCGCTTCACAACCGTATTCTCGTTTGTGATCGCTACCCTGATTGGGCTCTCCTTCAGTCCCTGAATCGCCCACTGAACGGAGGCCCCCCTACAACTCCCCGTGAGGCCGCACCGCCCATTTGCAGCCACACCTTACGAGACTCTGCACCTTGCTCTTTTGATCTGACGGAACCGCTGCGGCGGTCGTAGTCGACTTTTTTGCGATCCCGTTCTCGACCGTCGCGGACAATTTTCCCTTGATTTCTCCCCTTTCTTCTGGCGGCGCTTCGATCAACGAGCCGCGGGCTTTGTCTTTTGAGTGTTTCTTCTACCAGCGAGGTCGATTATTGCGCACCCTTTTCTTGTGCGCTGATTTCCTCCCGGCGAGTTCAGATTCCCAACTTCTTGTCCGTGGTTGCTTGTTTTATACCTAGGCGCCTTCATCTCGTTTTTCCCCCCCTACGTAGTGGTACGTGTGTCTTATCTCCTTTTTTCGCATCTTGTGGAATCACCGGGATTCCTCAAAAATCCACTCCGGTCCTTGTTATCCCAACTTTCTCTTTCTCGCCTTGTTTATTCCAAAGGTTTAGTTTACCTTTGCCTTTTGCTTTTCCCTTTTGAGATCTCACTGGCAATTTCGTCCCTTCACAGTCTCACGTTCAGAGCGCGGAAAAGTTTGCGTCCATAGATCGCGCATTTCGCAGCCTTCGCACTAATTTTGACTCAAGTTTTCTTTTGGCCGCTCTCTTTTTGCAGTTGTGCTGGCTTGTCAGCTCACTCGTGGCGCCCGGGTTCGTCCACATATCCTGCCTCCCCCTTTCCAGGATCGTTGTCGGAATCGTCACCGAGTTGCCCACCGCGGTGGGGCCTCGCTTTCGAAACCTCCTGACTTACGGAGCTGGACAAATCCCCCCCGATGGGTCCCGCGCTTGCGGCCTTGAACCGCGGTGTGTCTTCCTTTCCCCCCGTGCGCGACTCTAGATAATGAAAGTGTTCCTTCACTCCCTCGTTCCCTTGCTAAGCGATTCCCTCCTTTTTCAGGTTTCCCCTTTGAATCGCAGAACACGCCGTCTTTCCGGACTGTACGTTCCGGATGTTACCTTCGGGTGTTTCGGTTCTCCCCTTCCCTCCCTTCAGATGCTTCTGTCGTGCGTCCTGTTGATTTCTACGCTAGTCGTTGAGCCCCGGCTTTCGTAAAATGGCAGGTGTCTAAAATGTTGATCTTCTTGCTCTTCCTCCACCTCGCCTTCTTTTCCCTTAATTTGTCTCTTTACCTTCAGCCGTTTCAGGGCATGTGAGGTAGGCGCGGATTTCGGTGGCAAAGTCGAGTCTGCTTCCTCCTCTGCGCGTGTTCTTGAATTTGAAATAGATCCCTTAAATCTTGTGCGTCCTCGCATCTTTGCTTCACCGTCCCCCAACGTTTTCTCCTTGCATTTTTTGTAATACGCTTCCTGCGACCACATTCCATCTTCCAATTTTTCCCACCGACCTCTCTCCCCATTTTCTGCGTGAAAGCGTTATTGCTCGTGCTGCGAGCTTTGGCATGTCTTTCAGTGAGCAGCTTGAGAATTTTCATGTTTCGCCAGAACGTTGTTTAGGCTTCCTACCCCACCCTTTGCGGCCGTCTACGATTTTTTTTCCCGTGCTGGAAAAAATTCTCCATCTTCCCAACCGTTTCGTTTTCTTCGTTTTTCGCCGCTCTCCCTTTGGTTTTTCTTCGCTCCTTATCC
>Ga0179593_1668441_pt1 | contig 14906 bp, 21 predicted proteins | sample CZODoug2_1_08_16_FD_185931 | JGI IMG/M metagenome (GOLD analysis project Ga0179593, IMG submission 185931) | Vadose zone soil fungal communities from Angelo Coast Range Reserve, California, USA - CZODoug2_1_08_16fungal (PacBio error correction) | ecosystem: Environmental > Terrestrial > Soil >... | reverse complement strand
AGGGAGAATCGTTCTTCCCCCTTCTCCTTTTTTTCCTCTTCCTCTTATCCGTAAGCCGATCCGTCGACCGCGCCCAGGTAGCTCCCCCCCTAATATCTTTTTTATCGGCACGAGACAGCCGAAGGCGATGCCAATCCGTCCTTTGCTTTCTCCGTTGACCAGTTGAATGAAAAAGTAAGGCAAGCCCTTTTTTTTTTTTCCCTTCCCTCTTTTCACTTATCCCTCAGAAGAGAGTGGGCGGGCAGACCGTCTTTCTTTCCCCCGTCCTTTTTTACGGGTTACGCTCCCCTCAATCCTATCACCTGGACGACAGGGAGAAAAACAAGAGACCCTCCTCCCTACACCTCCTCGGTTAGCGGACGGAAATCGCCGCTTCTTTCTTTTCTTTCTCCCCCCGGTGAAGTTCGTTAACTTTCAACTACCCCCCTTTGGACTCCTAGAAATATAGGGTAAAATAGACACCTCCCTCTCCTTTCCTGCTGGACGCTCTTCATTGCACTCCACAGGATAATAATAAGGAGATATAAACCCTTTCCCCCTTTCCTATTTGACGGTGGTGGTGAAAGAAGAATAAAGTAAGCCGTCTTTTTCCTCCTTTCCCCTTTCCTCTTATGACCGAAAGATGAAAAGGTTCCCTTTAGTTTTCCTTTCTTTCCAGCGATTCGGAACGAAAAAATGAGAAATAGAGACCCCTCCTTTTTCTTCCTTCTTTCCCTCCCGTTCAAAGGGAGGTAGGTGTCTTTTCCTCCCCCTTCCCACTGATTGAAGACAGGCTGAATAGGACCTTTCAGGGTAAGCAAGTGGTAAGAAAAAGCTGGATCCTTTTTCCCTTCTTATTCTTCCTGTCAACGCGAACAAGATAGGTGACCGAATGCCTTTTCCTCCTTTTTCCTCCTTTTCCCTCCGATTGTATTGCCGGCTCCGCGTCATTTTCCCCCCTACTGTCTTGTGCCTCAGCGGAGCAGGTCGGACAAGAAAGAATGAACCCCCCCCTTTTTTTCCATTCTCCAGAAGTAGCAGGAGGAGAAGGCAGATCCCTCCTTTCTCTCTTTTTGGTCGCAGGCGTGTAAATTTTTATTGCTTTTTCAATATCCTCGGTCAAGAAAAGGTAGTAAGAAAACATCCTTCCTTTTTCCTTTTTTCTTTCTAGATATGAACGGTGTAGGGAGATCCCCTCCTTACCCCCCTCTCATAAACGAAAAGTGGAAGTCCCTTTGAACTTACCCCCTCCGACCAGAAAAAAGAGGAAGAAGGAAGGAGGATCTTCTCTCTTTTCCCAAGAAAAGATAGAAGTAGCCCTTTTCTTTCTCCCCTAATTCCCAATCACATGTGTCACAAAGAACCTTTTCTGACCCAGTCTTTTTCTTATCCCGCACTATCGAGGTATGGGAGATCCGTTTTTTTTTCTTTTTCCCCTTTTTCCTTTCTGTCCCCCTCCGTCGAAAGAGATAAAGCATAGGGGATCCTTTTTCATTTTTTCGCTCTCATAGCGTTCCCGCCCAATTGTCTTACCAATGCGCGGAAGATAGAAAAGGAGACGTCCTCCTTTTTTCTCTTTTCGTCTCTTCCACACCAGAAAGAATCACACGATCTCTTTTTATCTTTCACTCCGGCGAAATGGAACCTTGCGCGGTTTCCCCTGTTTTTTCCCGCCTTGGGCAATATCGGGAGCAACTGGAGACACACCTTTTTCCCCCTCCCCTCCTTCATCCGGAATGTTCCGTGGAGCCGAAACCCTTTTTCCCCTTTTTCCCGTCCTCTCATGACAATTCAATGTAAACCTCCCTTCCTCTAATTCCCCTTAACACCTTAATCCACTGCAGAATTTGCAATTAGGGACCTCCCCCTCCCCTCCTTTCCCCCTCCCCCTGAAGGAGAAACACAACAAGAATCGGGTCCTTTCTTCCCCCTATTTTCGTGCGATACAAAAGAGTCAACCCCCCTTGCCTCCGTTCCCACATGGAGAAACGTAATTGGGTCTTTTTCTTTCCCTTTCCTGCTTCGTGCACCGGAAGAGTCGTCCTCCTTTCCCTGTTTCTTTTTCCCGATAAAATATCTATCTTTTCCTCCACTTTTTTTCTCTATATTGTGAGAGGGGAAAAAAGAACAGAAAATTTTCCCCTTTCTTTTCCCTTTTTTTCCTTTCCGCGGGGAAGGCGTTTTCCCCCCCCGCCCCTTACCGTTGATAAAGGTGATTTGCGGTATTTTAGTTCCTCTTGTGATCCACGAAAAAGATAGGGCTTTCTCTTTTTCTTTCCCCTCTCTTGTGGTTTTCTTTCCTCCCTTTTTCCCCTTTTGCGAGTAAAGAAAAGGGCCCCATTCCTCATTTTCCCTTTTCCTGGAACTGAGAGGGAGGAGAGATAGTTTTTTCCCTTTCCTTCCCTTTTTTTTTCGGCACGTCGCCAGGTTTAGGAGAAAAGGAAAGTTTCCTTCCTTCGTTACCGCCTGGGAAGGAATTGCCGACTCCATTTCTTCGCCAGGTGCGAAGATAATGGAAGGAGAAGGCCCCCCCTTCCCCTTGTTCCCGGGTCGCGGCTTTCCTTTTTTTTCTCCTTTATTTGCGCTGGTGGTGAGCGAGTCCCCTTTTTGACTTGTATCATAGGCTCGTAGGAGGAAGCTTTTTTGGAAGACGAATTGTACGACACCTTTCTTTTTCCTCCCCTCCCCACCCTTGAAGTCCAACCACCCCGTTTTTCCCCCTGCTCGTGAGACGAATGTGAAGGAAAGTAGGCCTTTTTCCCCTTCCCCCGCCTTATCGACAGAACGCGATAGGCGGGAGAAGAAATTACGTTTCTTTTTTTTCCTTTTTTTTTTCCTTTTCTCACGAAGTTAGGGCTGCCGTCCCTTATTACTGACTGCGATCGGGGCGGGGAAGAAGCTCCCCCGCCAGAACGGAATCAGCCTCCTTTCTTGTTCGGGTCGGGGTCGTCCGGGGCCCGGTGACGGCCACCTTTTTTTTCCTTCTTTATCATCCTCCCCGATATTAACTAAACTTTTTTTTTTTCCCTTCATTTTCTTGGAGCTGGGGGATGGAACTACCTCGGTCCCCCCTCTTCTTTTAAGGCATAAGAATTAAAATGAATGCCCTTTTTTTCTATTTCTTCAACAGCGTGCCGGTGTGGGGATCTGTACCCCTTTTTTTACCCTTCTTTTTAAGGAGTCGTTCCCCTCTCCGTTGAGTCCCACTATTCTGTTTGCGTAGCCGAGGAAGGAGGAAGCGCACGTCCCCTTTTCCTCCGGTGTGCGATCGCGAGGACGAATTTTTTCTCGTTGCCAGGGCGAATCCCTTTCTTTTTCCCGCCACGGGAGGAAATCAAGATAGGTCTTTCCTTTCTCGTTGCGAGAGAGGCTTCCCCCCCTTCCCTTTTCTTCTTCTTCTTTCAGGGAAACGACTTCCCCGTGTCCTTCCTACAACTACGAGAGAATATTAATGAGAAAGGCGCCATTCTTTTTCCCTCCTTCTTTCTCTTTTACCTCTACTCTGGAAATGATTAAACGGGAAGCACGTGGCTTTTTTCCTTTTTTTCTTTTCTCGCGGACGGACGGAGTTCATCCCCACCCCCGCACGTAGGGAAGAATGGGTAAGAGGTTTTCATTTTTTTCTAGCGCCGCGGATGATGATCATGTGGCGGCACTCCCTTTCCTTTCCCTTCCTTTTCGTCTTTGGGAAAGGTAGTGGCTTTTCCCCCTATCTTTCGTATGAGACCAAAGGGGGGTAGTTTCCTTTTTTCTCCCTGCCCAACAACGGTACACGGAAAAGATCGACAGATTCTCCTTTTTTCTTTTCGAAAGGAAGGTGTTTTCTTTACTTCTTTGTTTGCTGCTCATGGCGAAGGTGATAAGGATGGATCTCCCTTACTGTGGTCTCAACCAGGGAGGACTTTCCTCCCCCTTCTCTTCGGAGGGATCAGTAGAGGGTCTGGCTCGGTTTCTACTTATTTCTGGCAGAGAATTGTTAATGAACATGGTCTACTCGCCCTTTCTTTTTCCCCCTCCTTCCCTCCGGTCATAGGAGATAAAAAAGATTAGGTTTTTTTTCTTTTTCTACTTTCCCTTCGGAAGGATCATTTTTTATCGTCGACCCCCCTCCCCTTTCCCTTCTTCTTCTGATCACGATGAGAAAGATCGATTCTTTAATACCTACCCTTTCCTCTTCCTCCCATCAGCAGGCCCGGGAGCGGCAAGGCGATGCGATTATAAGTCCTTTTCTTTTCCCCTCTCCCCCCCCGGTCCGAAAAGCACACCGAATGTGATATCCCGAGTACATCTCATTCTGTATGAACAGAGAAGTGAGGGAGAAGGGAAAGTTTCTTCCCTTTCCTTCCCTTCTTTCTCCACCAGAGAAAGAAACCAGATAATGATCCCCTTTCTTTATCATGGCCGCCATGGTGGAAAAAGTACTCTTACTTGTCATCGTCCCTATCCTTCCAGGCCTATAACAGGAGAAAGGAGAGAAACCACTCCCCCCCCTCTCTTTTCCACTACAAGACGAGGTAGCAGGAGGAATCTTCTTTTTTTCCTCTTTTTTACTTTCTCCCCCCCGGGAAGTTAGGCAATCCATTTTTCAACTACCCCCCCTTGGGATAATAGAATATAGGGTCCCCCCCCCCCCCCCCCCCTCCCCCTCCTCCCTTCTTACTCGGCAGATAGAGGGCGATCTTTTTTTTTTTTCCCTTCCCTTCTCCTCCACAAAGATATACGTTCAAACCCTTTCTACCCTGCGTCCCCTACGGGAGGGGGTTGGTGTCTTCCCTTTCTTCCCCCTCCGCGAAGACCCGAAGCAACCGACTTCCCCTTCTCCCTCCCCTCTCCCTTTTTTGAAACAAGTTCCAGAGTCCCCCCCCAGCGCCTAGTTCACTACCCACTGCGAATCGAGAAATAGATCTAGAAGGTTCTTTCCTTTCCGTTGTCGACTCCCCCTCCCCTCTCCTAAGAAAGAGAAAACTTTCCAGATTTCCTCCCTCGCTCGCCCCGAGAAAGGTAAGGGCAGCCCTTCTCTTATCAGACGTGACTGACGCAGTAGTTCTTCCCCCCCTATCTGTCAGCAATGATAGGACTTCCATCCACCTCCATCTTTACGCCCGAACGTAAAGAGATTGTATTGACGCTTCCCTCCTTCCCTTTTTTTCCCTATTTTTCCTCTTATCAGGTAGGAAAGACGCATGAAAAAGCCCTTCCCCTTCCCCCCTGAGCCCCAACCCGGAACGATTTTTTCGGCTGTTTCGCGATGGACGAAGGAGTGTATGCTTATCCCCCTCTTCCCCCTTCTTTCTCCCCATTCCGAAGCAATTACGGAAGCTGGGGGTCTTCTTTTTCTTCTCCCACCATTACCCAGCGAGAACGACCACTCAGCCCTTACTCCCTCCCGACCAGAAAAAAGGAGAAGAAGGACCGGCTTCCTTTTTTCCACCTCCCTCTTCTCCCCTTAGACTCAACAGCGGGCAGAACAGAAGTCTTTTTTTTCCCCCCTTCCCCCCTTTTTCGGCCGAAGTATTTCTTTCCCTACGATTCCTTCTGGCCATCCCCTTTTTCCTTTTTCCGCGGAGAGAGGGAAGGAAAGAAGGTAGAACCCCTCTTCCTCTTTTTTGTTCAGGGACTTAAAGGGTGGTATCTCCTCTTCCTCCCCGTTCGGAAAAGGCGCGGCTTTCTACCCGTTGTATCCTGTCAGCAGAAAGATCTGGCGTCCCCCTCCCCCCCTTGACCGAATAACACGTCTTTCCCCCCCCTTCCCTATCGTTCCTCCAGACCTTGGACCTTGTCTGCTTGTTCCGTTCTTCGGTGTTGAAAAGAAGTGGAAATTATCGGCTCCTTCCCCTTTTCCGTGTCCCGTCTGTACAGACGAAGTAATAAGGAAATGTCAGTGGCGCCCCCCCCCCCCCTTTTTTTTTTTTTCCCTTCCTCTGCATGAAATCCCTGATCCTCCCTTTTCCCTCCTCAAGGTAAAGGAAAAATGATAAAATGAGAATCTTTTCTTTTTTCCCCTCCCTCTCTTCCATAATAGGACAAGACAGGAAGTTCCCCCTCTTTACATCGTAGGCATACGAGGATGACCTTTTTTTTTTTATAAAAAGAGTAAAACTTTTTTTATCCCCTTTTCGGGTAGGGTTTCCCCCATTCTCCCCCTCCGCAGACCAGTAATAGCGGAGGGAAAAGGACGCGGCTTTCCCTCCTTATTTTCTGTGCTGTGGTCCAAGATCAAATATCTATCTTTTCCTCCCTTTTTTCCCCCCATCACCGCAATAGAGTATAACGCTTATGGGCTTATCCCTCGTTAATGTTGAAATAAGAGAGGACTTCCCCCCCCTACCCCTACTGTGCATAAGGTTGGGATGAGGCCCTATCCCCTACCGCTAGGGGTCAAGCCGTCCCCACTTTTCTACTATTTACAGATTGTGTGGTGTTTAGCCTTCTTTTTCTATTCTTCCTTCTTTGCCCTTTTGCGTTCACGAACGGGCAGAACTTTCTTTCTCTTCCTTTTTTACAGTTGAATGGCCATGAAGTTAAATTTTTTTTTTCCCTTCCCCTTCTCCAGTCGGAGAAAGGAACAGTCCGGATACTTCTCCCTTTTCCTTCCTTTTGCGTCAGAAGCCCTTTTTTTTCTCCTATAATGGCACAATGCTCCAAACCCCCCTCCTAACGGAAACCAGAGACAAAGGGCCTTTTTCCCCTTTCCTCTCGCCGGGCACTGCGTTTGCGAATAGTGGGATGTATTGTGTTGCAGCGAGCCCCGGAGGACTTCTTTCTCTTCCTGGGCGAGCGGTCCTTTTTCCTATCGCGACTCCTATACCCCCCTTTACGTCCACTGAAAAAAAACGGCTTACCCTCTCTTTTTCCCTTCTTCCTCCCCCTCCTCCCTCCGCGGGCAAACGCGCCAGCTTTCTTTCTTTTTCCTCCCCTCCCTCCCTACGTCGGAGCAAAGGTTTTCACCTGTTCTTTCCTTCTTGCCTGCCCTGAGTTCGAGGATCCAGCGTTTTTTTTTTCTTCCTGGGCGTGGGACCTGCCGAGAAATAAAAACCCTTCATCCGCCGGCCGGCGAGTTCCCTTTTTATGAGTAGGGAGGGTAGTAAGGGTTCCCCTTCCCTTTGGTAATGCGATGATATAAGCCCCCCCCCTTTTCCTCTTCTCGAAGACCCAGCTGCCCTTTTCGCCCTTCTTTGGTTCCGAACTTACAATGCGGCTGGACCAGGATCTTTCTTTTTCTTTCCTCTCCCCAATCGCGACCGGGCCGATCGCCCCCCTTTTTGTGGGGGGATCTCTCCTTATTTCTTCCCCCCTTTTCTGGTTAAGAGGTAGTGAAGAAATGAACTCGACTTCCCCCCTCTCTCATTCGGAAGAGAAAGACCCCCTTGAGTTAACTTGCTTAAATGAAATGGATTTTCTATCCGCCTCCCTTTTTCCCCCTTTCTCCATCGCTAAGGCGCTTCACGCTGACTCCCCTCTCTTTCGTAAGAAATGGATGATACCCTCTCTCTCGAGGCAATCGTGCCTTTTTCTTCTCCTTTCCCCCGACCGCCCCTTTTACTTCTACAAAGAAGCCCCTTTCTTCCTCCTCTTCTTCTTCTATGGCGAGTGGGTAGTGCGATAGATTGACCCTCTTTCCTTCTCGTGGAGGTATCCTACGCGTCTTTCCCTTTCATTCCTTTTTCTGAGGGGATTCAGAGGAGGACGGTCTTTTTCCCTTCTTTCTTTTCCGCCTTGGTCAGAGGTGTTGCTTTTTTTTCCTTTCTTCTGTCCTTTTTGCGGGCAATCCCGCTCGTCCCCTTCGCGTTAAGGGAAGGACGTCTCCTTTTCTCTTTTTTTTCTTTGGTAAACGAGAGTTCGGAGGAAGCCCATTTTTTTCCCCCTTTCCCCCCTTTTGGCGCCCGGGCCAACCCTCCATTCACCTTCCCTCCCCCCCCTCTTCTCTATCCGCAGAGACAAGAGTAGTGTTATTTTTTTTTCTTTTCTCTTTTGGCGCTCTGGAGACGGTGTGATCTTTCTTTTTCCCCTTCCCCCCCGTACGGGTAAAAATTTTTACTTCCACCTCCCAGGCGTATGAAGCCAATAGATTAGGAGGGATCAGCTTTTTTTTTTTCCTCTTTTTCCCTCGGACTTGTTCAGAAACTGGTCTAAGGTCCCTCCCGTCCGATGTTAATCGCCTTCGCGGTTTGGCTACCCCCCCCCTCTCTCCTCCTGTGTGCTTGTTAGGAAAGTGATAGGCTACCTTCTTTTTTTTTTTTTCCTTCTTTCCTCTCCCTCTGCATGGAATCCGGGCATGCTTGCTGCTGATCACGATGAGCCCTCCTCCTTTTTTTCTCTCTCTCTTTCTTCCTCTTGATCAGCAGCAGCAGGCGGGCTTTTTCCGAGTCCTTCCTTCCCCCTCCCCCTCTTTCCAGTTCGAAAAGCAAGCACAGGTAGACGTCTCCCTTCTTTTTCTCTCTCGACTCGAAGACGATGACCGCGACGTGCGGGCGCTCCCTTTTTCCTTCCCCCTTTTATGGCCAGGCCTGGATCCACCCCTCGACAAATCTTTTCCTCTTTCCCCTAATCGGATGGGCGGGAAGGAAAAGCTGGGAGTGAGCAGGCCCTCCCTTTCCTTTTCTCTCCCTTTATCTTTCCTCCGATCACCGGAGAACAGGAGAGAAAACCCCGTCCTCTTTTTTCCCTCCAACCAGACGGGTACGCTTTCTTTAATCTCTTCCCCTCTTCGGATCTGGGAAGGGGAAAAGGGTGGGCCGGTTTCCCCCTTTTTCTTTTCAACGACCAAACTTGGGATACTAGAACTCTAGGGTCCCCCCCCTCCCCTAAGCCGTGCCATGAAGGACGATCGTTCCCTGAGAGGGCTTTTCCCTCCACTAGGAATCATAATTCCTCTTCCCCCTCTCCCCCTTCTAAAAATATGAAAGGAGTAAAAAAGAAGGGGGGTTTTTTTTCTTTCCTCTCTCTCCCCTCTCCCCCTGAATGAAAGAGGAAATCGAGTTTACAACGCCAGACTTTCCCCTTTGAAAAAGTTAAAGAGTAAGTAGTTCCCCCTCCCCCCTTCCCCTTTCCCCCGACCCTATAATAGCTATGAGAAGGTAGAAGGAATGACTTTTTTTCCCCCTTTCTTTCGGTGTAAAGGACCTGCAGTGACTCTACTTTTTCCCCCTTATTCTCCGCGCTAGAAAGAGGACAGTTTTTCTTCTCCCCTTAGAGGATAGACTTGTCTAATACTCTCTTATTTCTGCCCGTGCAAAGAGAAAAAGATAGGTGCCTCCTTCTCCCCTCCTCCCCCTTTCCCTTTTCCGACAGGTAAAGAAGATTGTATTGCTTCCTTTTTCTTTTTTCCCCTCATTGCTTTTGCCTAGGGTCGTCCCCCAGGCCCTACCCCTCTTAACCGAAAGAAGTAGAAAGAAGTCAGAAGGCCCTTTCCTCCCTTCCTTTCTTTTTTTCTCTCCCTGACCCGGTCGAGATTGGAGAAGGAGTGTAAATGCTTTTCTCACCTTTTCTTTTTTTTCCGCCCCCCCCCAGTTCATGACGCAATTACTTCTGGGCATTCTCTCTCTCCCCCTTTTTTATTGAAGATAGGTGATGATGATAAATCCCCTCCCCTTTCCCTTCCCCTTTACGACCCGCAAGGAAAAGAAAAAACTGTCCCTTTTTTCCTTTTTTTTTTATTTTCGCGGAGTCAAAGCACCTACCTAAGTACTCCTTTTCCACCCTCTTCAGAAAGAAAGTAGTTAGAACTTCCCTTTTTCCCCTCTTCTCCCCCCTCACCCTTTTCTCAGAAGATTTATTAGCCAGAAAGATCTCCTTTTTTCTTTCCCTCTTCGTAGAGGGAGGACCCACTCCCGTTTACACATCTCTTCCCCGGATAGGGGAAGCCGTTTTTTTCCCCTTTTTCTCTCTCTAAGTAGAGGCAGCAAAAGGTGTTTTTCTTCCCTCTTCTCCCCGGAGAAGGAAGACGAAGCTCTCGACCCTTCCCTTTTCGAGATAAAAAAACAGGACCCTTCCCCCTCCCCCCCAGAAGGAAAAGAGAGAGGTAATTTTTTTTTCCCCCCTTTTTTCTCGTGTAAGTAGGAGGTGTTTTTTGCCTTCCCTTATAGGAGCCCTTCTCCCTTTCCCACTTCCGGCCAAGGAGGTACTTTTCTTTTCCTCCCGAAAAAATGGCGATTACTCCCCCAATTTAAAGTCCTTTCCTCCCCCTTCCCAGATAGAAAGTCTTTTTTTTTTCCCCCTTCTCCACTTCGAATTTAGGCCCGGCCTCCCACCTTTCAACGAGGAGTAAAGAACTTCCCCCTCCTCCCCCCACCACGATCGGGAAATAGTAGACCATTTTTTTTCTCTTTTTTTTTTCTTATCACAAGAGTACAAACTATCAAACCATTTCTCCCCCCCCCCCTTTTTCCTTGGTCGGGGGTAGATTTAAGAATAAGAAGCCCTTTTTTTTCCCCCTTTTCCTTCTTCAGCACGGGAAGATATTTAGTATGTGGTCCCCCCCCCGTTTTTTGGTATCTCGATGTGATTCGGGGAACCCCCCGAAATTCTCCTCCCCTCTTCTTCTCCTTAGACCTCGTACATGGTGAAATAAGATTTTCTCCCTTCCCCCCCTACCCCTGAAGGTGATAAAGGTTGGGGTCTTTTTTCCCCTCCACCCCTTTTCCCTCCCAGTAGATGTAGAAGATTTCAAGATTAGTGTGGTTTTCCTCTTTTTTCTTCCTCCCTTTCTTTGCCCTTTTGCGTTCCCAGAAACGTGGTATGTCCCTTTCTCCCTTTTTCCTGGAACTGGGAAGAGGGTTTCCTCCTTTTTTTTTTGACCGGGGAAGGAAGGAAGATTTTTTTTCCCCCTCCCTTTCCCACTTTTTTCGCAAATGTTAGGAGCACGTCCGGTCCCATTCCCTTCCTTTCCCGCAGGAAGGAATAATTGCGTCCTCCTCCTTTTCCCCTTTCTCCGATAATGGACAATGAGGGGCACCCCCTTCTTCTCCCCTTTTTAAAGGTCTCCTTCTGTACCGATAGAAGGGGAAAGGATGGGTTTCTCCCCTTTTTCTGGTGTGAAGAGAGAACCTTCCCCTCTTTTTCTTCTTTCCTTTCTCAGGGGAGTGTCCTCCCCCCTTTTCAGACCAGGTGGAGCTCCCCCTTTCTCCCCCCCCTTTAAAGTAAAATGAAAAACACCCTTTCCCTGTTAAGGATCGTTTCCCCCCCCTCCTACCGAAGAGGGAAAAGGACCCCCTCCCTTCCTCCCCCCCCTCTCTTTTTTCCCGAAGAAATACGGCGGCCGCCAAAGGTGCTTTTTCTTCCCCCTTTCTTTGCAAACGAGTTCCTTTCCGCGGTTGATCTCCTTTCTCTCTTGTGGGGGTGAAGACAGCGAAATAAAACCACCCCCCCTCCATGACCGGAATCCGCGGACGGCCTTTTTTCTTCCCTTTTAGGCAAGTGGCGTTCTTCCTGACTTCTCTTTCCCAGAAAAGATATTCCCCCCTCCCTCTTCCTCTTCCCTTAATTGCGTAGGAATGGGGCTTGTAAACCCCCCCCCCCCCCCCTTCCTCTTCTCTGGAAGGCCTTCAACCCCTCCCTTCCCCTCGCGAAGGGAAGATAGTCACCCTCTTTCCCCTTCTCTTCCCCCCCTTTCTCCCGCCGGCGATTCTCGCGACCTTTTTTTCCCTTTTCCCTCCCCCCCCTCTTTCCACTCATTCGGTGCATTTTTTGATTTGGCCGCGCAAGACAATCGGCTTTTTCCCGGGAGGAAGGAACTTCCTTCTTCTCTCTCGAAGAAGGAAGGAGGACCCTCTTCTTTTCTTTTTCCCTTTGCGAATAAGATAAGGCTTCCTCCCTGCGGATAAAGATATTTTAAGACCTCTTTTCAAGGATATAGCGGGCTCTCTCCCCCCTTTTTCCGTTCTGTCTCTTTTCCCTTTTCCCCTAAAGTTTTCTTTCCCTGAGAAAACAGGAACTTCTCTCCCTTTCTTTTCCCTATTTCTCCTATGGAAGAAGTTGGGGTTAAGTTAATATCTCTTCCCCCCCTCTTCTTCATTTCAAAGGGGAAGAGTGGGTTCCGCAGCTGCCTCTTTCATTCCTGTGGGGATGAGGGATAGCAGGAGTACTTTTCTTCCCCTCCTCTTTTCGTCTTGGTGAGAGGGGGGATGGAGGGATAGTTGTTTTTCTCTTTTTTTTTTTTTCCCCACCTTCACAGCCGCTCGTCCCCCCCCCCACCCCCCCCCCCCCCCCCCCCCTGGGAGAGAGGCCCTTCTTTTTTTTCCCGGTGTGGTAGAGTGGACACCGCTTTTTTTTTTTTCTTTTTTCTTTTGACCGTTAGCGAACGTCAAAGGGTCTTTCACACCCCCCTTTTTCCCCCTCCCCTCCTCCCCGAGAGAGATTCCGCCTCTCCCCCCCCTCCTCCCTCTCTTTTGTGATGTTCTTTCTCTTTTCTCTTCTTCTTACTTTCGGACCGCACCCCCTACGGGTTCAACCCCTTTCTTCCCCTTCTCACGCCCAGCGGTCTTGCAAGCCCATCGCCTTTCTTCTTCTCCTTTTTTTCTCCCCTTCTTTTCGGACAGGACTTGTTAATGCAAAAATGGTCTACTTTTTTCCCTCTTTTCCTCTTTCTTTCCCCCCTCTCTTCGGGTGATGTTCGGGACCGTGATTTCCTGCGTTTTGGGTTCCTTCTTCGCCGGATCATCGGGGGGAAACATCGTCCTTTCCCCCCTTTTCTTTCCCCCCTCCTCTTCCCTATCTCTCTACTTTATAATACCTTCCGTTGTTGGTGTTTATCTCTTTTTCTTTTTTTCTTTCCCTTCCTCTCTATTTCTTCCTTCCGAAGATCCAGTCGACCCTCCCAGTTCTCCTCTCCCCTTTTTCTCCCAGTCACCACGAAGATCTGGTGATCGCCAGAGAGTCCCTCTCCCTTTTTTTTCCTTTCTACCAGTTGAAGGAACATTCCCCTTTTCCTCTCCCCCTCCCCCTCTACGAAAATCCGACTCTGAGTTTAATCCCTTTTTCCTTTCGCAGGCCGCATGTTGAAAAAAGTAAGTGTGTACTTCTCTTTTCTCCCCCTTCTCCCCGTTCGCGACAAAACGAGAAAGTACCCTCCTTCTTCCCCTCCACCGACGAGTCTCCTTCTTCCTTTTTCTCCTCCTTCGATCGGGAGGGGAAGGGTGGGCCCTTTCCCTCCCCCCCCCTAACGGTTCAACGAAAAAACTTGGGCTCTTCCTCTTTCCCCCCCCTCCCCGGTCCCCCGACAGAAGAAGGTCCTGCAGTCTCCTTTCTAGCTGGAGTGAACGAAAAAGGATCATAATCCCCTTTCTCTCCCCCTTTCTTACCATGCGTCACATAAGGGCGGGGGTTGGTGCCGCCTTTTTTTCTCCCCCCCTTCCCTCCCGAGGGAAACTCCCGGGACCCCTCCCCTCTTCCCGTGAAAAGTTAAGAGTAATAGTTCAAAGCTCCCTCCCTCCCCTCTCCCCCCCCCCCTCTTCTTCTCCCCTTCTCATGAATGAAGATGACGTAGTTGTAGAAGTCCCCCTTTCCCTTTCCCTTCCCCCCTAGCCGAAGACCTCTCGACCCCCTCTCCCTTCCCTCGCTAGACAACAGAGACCTTTCCCCTTTTTTTTTTCCCCTCCGTGCATGAAGAAAGTATCTTTTTCTTTTTTTTTTCCCTTTCCCTTTTCCGCCTGCCGGAATCAGAGATACAAGGCCATCCCCCCCCCTCCCCTCCAGAGATGGGATTGAAGAGGCAGCCTTCCTTCTTCCCCCCTTTCCTCTTTCTCGGTCGGCAAGAACGCTGAAACAGCCTTTTTTTCCTTTTCCCCCCTTTCCCTGATCCCACACACCGGACCTTGGAGATCCCCCTTTCCCTTTCTCATTGGAGAAGGAGTGTACCCTTCTTTCCCCCTTTCCCTCCCTTTAGTTAAGAAAAAAGTACCGAAGGACATTTTCTCTTTTTTTTTCCCCCTTTTCTTTCCGCTCTTTGTGATGAGCAATACACTCGAGGACCTCCCCCTTGCCCGGCAAGAAGACCACGCCCCCTCCCTTCCCCTTCTTCCCTTATCTGTCATTAGTTGTTGTATTTACGCTTCTCTCTCCTTTCCCCAAAACGCCGGCCTCCTAACCGTCTCTCCCCCCCCTCCTGCCAAGCACAATGTGTTGAAAAAGCCAACCTTTTTCCTTTTTCCTTTTCTTCCCCTCTTTCGCGTATGGTAGATAAGCGCTTTTCTTAGAGGGAGGCACTCGGACCCTCTCTCCACTGCTAGGGGAAGAAGGGGTGTTTTTTTTTCTTTTCCCCCCCCCTTTTTTTTCGAGAGAATCTTTTTTCTCTTCCAGGCGAGGAATTTTCTTCTATGCAACCCCACTTCTACGTTCAGAAGAGAGCTCTTCCCTTCCCTTTCCCTCTCACCACCCCAGAAAGAATCCCCTTCCACCCCATGCAGGCAAAGGCTCCTTCCCCCTCCTCTACCTTGGAAAAATTTGAAGCGGGTTAGTTAGCCCCTTTTCCCTTTTCTTCCTTTTCTCTCCCCTGGAGCAAAAAGGGGAGCTTATTTTCCCTTCCATTTCGGTACCGACGCCTTCCCGTACCTTTTCCTTCCTAAACATGGAGAAGTGAAGACAAACCCCCCCCTTCTCCCCCTTTCCCCCCTATCGCCCGTCAAGCCTAAGTGACAAGTCCCCCCCCCCTCCCCATGCCTTTACAGCTTGTTCTTTCCCTCACACGGGTTTTTAAAAGAGGCGTAATAGAACGTCCCTCCCCCTTTCCTTCCCCCCCCCCCTTTCCCTTCCCTCGTCGGAAAGAGAAGACTGCTCTTCCCCCTCCTTTTCCCCCCTTGGGACGAAGAAAACCCCCACCCCCTGACTCCCCTCCCTTGGTCTGGGGGTCGATTCAGCACTACGGCCGCCCGTCCTCGCGGAGGGCACCGGAGAGGTCTCCTTTCCCCCTTTCTCCCTTCCCCCCCCCCCTC
>Ga0179593_1640775_pt1 | contig 14906 bp, 25 predicted proteins | sample CZODoug2_1_08_16_FD_185931 | JGI IMG/M metagenome (GOLD analysis project Ga0179593, IMG submission 185931) | Vadose zone soil fungal communities from Angelo Coast Range Reserve, California, USA - CZODoug2_1_08_16fungal (PacBio error correction) | ecosystem: Environmental > Terrestrial > Soil >... | reverse complement strand
AGGCCGTTGCCGGTTTTCGCTTCTTGAGTTTTTAAGTAGTCCTTATTTTTCCCTCCCGATACCTTTTATTTCGGTGTTCGGATTTGTTCCCAGTGTCGTTTTTAGTGTGGATTGTTTCCTCCACGCCTTTTTTCCCTAATTGGAAGAAGTCGCTTTTTCCTTTCTCTGTCCCGCCGATTTCCATTTGGGCTTTAAAGTTTCAGAACTTCCCCCCATTGGGTTTTTTTCCCTGCCCTATGATTCTTTTTTCTCCCTCAGATTTCTGTTTTGTTTTTCAGGAGGGTCCTCCTGTTGTGATGGACCAATCTTTTGCTTTTCCTTCCTGCTTCTTCCCCAAAAATTTTTTCCATATTGGACTGGAAGTCGAAAATCATCATTTCTTTCCTTTTATTAATCAATAGTGTTTTGGGAGAATCATTCGCGTCTTCCCCTTTTTTCTGGACAATTTTTGCCCTTACTGCATTTTTTTTTTCAGATTCCTTCTTATGGGACGATGGGTGCCCCTTTATGACCCACTCCCTTGTTTAACCCCCCCCCCCAGAAAGAAATTTTTTTTTTTTTTCCCTTTTATGTCGTTTCTATCTTTTTTTTTTTAAATCCCCCCCCCCCCCCTTGTCCTGTGGGCTGACATTTTTCCAAGCTCCTCCGCCCCCTTCCTTTTTCTAGAACTGTTTTACTTTTTTAGCAAACCTGCTCGACTTGCCCCCCCCCCCCCTTATGTTTTTTTCCCCCCCCAGTCCACCCCGCTTTCCCTCATGAAAACCCTTGTGAGCTTGAGCTGCGGGTGGGCCCTCCCCCTCCCACCTTCCCCTTCGTTTTTGTCACGCGACCCGGGCAACCTGGGGCGGGATTTTTCTTCGTTTTTTCCCTTTCACTTCCCCCCTTCATTTCTGCTACGGCCTCAATTCGTTAGTATGCAACCAAAGTCCTTTTTTCTTTTCTCCCCTCCTTTCCCGAGGGGTTCCATAGTCCCTGTGATAGAGCCCCCCCCTTCCTGGCCTCCTCACTTTTTTAACCCTTCCGGACAGTTGGATGGGCGTTTTTTTTCACAGCCACCCCTGAAGCTTTTATAATAATGTTCTTCGACTTGCAGTCTGGCTTGATCCTTCCCTTTACAGCTCCTTTGGAACCACGTGGAGCCGTGTTCACTCCCCTGATCTGGCTTGGCAGGTTGGAGTGATGGAGTAGGAGTCTGTTTATTTTCAGTAATCCTCGAGACTCAATTTTCGAACCCTTGGCCGTTGCTCCCTTTAAATTAAGCTTTTAACCCCCCCCGGAGAAACTTTATCCCCCCTTTTAAATTTTTGCTTTTCCTCATCCCCCCCGATTCCCCCAATGGTGCACCTGAAAATGACATTTTTTCCAGTGGTTCCCCCACTGTCTCATCTTTTCCAGAGTTTTTCCCTTTTTGAGTAACCCATTTGGCCACTTTTTTCGCTTAATTTTCGGAACCCCCTCGATGACCCCCTCCGGTCCCCGGTTTCAAGGGGCGTTATTGCACCTTAGGCCCCCCCACTTTCGTTTTGCCTCCCATTCCCCTTTATTCTTTTTTCCCTAAGATGGTGTTGGTCAGACCGTTCCAAGACCTCTTTTTTTTTCTTTTTCATCCCGCCCCCTGATCTCCCTTTTTCCCGGTCTTTTTTCCCAACCTTACATGGACGTCCCATCTCTCCCCGTTTCAGCTTCCCCCTCCACCTTTCCCTCCCCCCCTGTGTTTTTTTTTTCCCCAAAGAGCTTGCCGGATTTTTTTTTCATGTTCATTTTTTTTTGTTTTTCGTTGCGCTCCAACTGGCTGGTGGTTTTTTTTTTATTCCGTCCATTAACTGCATTGTAACTTGACTGCGACGCCTCAGATCCGGTGTTTTTTTTCCATCCCTTTTTTCCAACTCCCTCTTTGCTTTCTTTGAGGTTTGCCGCCTTTGGGACCTTTTTTCCCAAGGGACCCGACGGCTTTCCCGTCCAAACCTCCGCTTTTTTTTTCTTTGCCTTCTGATCCCACCACTGGACTTTTCTCTTTTTTGCGGAAACCTAATTATTACTTTTGGTTTTGACCCTTTTTTTTCAGTGCTGACCCTCCCCTTTTATTATGATTTTTCCCCCCTTTCCCTGTCCAAAAAATAGTTCTCTGCAAACCTTCAAAACGTTTTTGCCCCCCCCCCCTCTTTCTCCTTTGGTCTCTTCCCGGATTCCTAGACACTACGTACGCCTCTTTGAGCAACGGATTTTGTTTTGTAATCGAGGTCCCCCGACTCGGTTTTTTTTTCGTTTTTTTGTTTGCGACGGCGTTTTTCGTTTTTCCCCGGTTTTCCCCGACCCCATGGGATTTCCCGTTTTTTTTTTGTCGATAGAGCATTTTGGTTCTTCTCCAATTTTGGCTGGGAAACCATCTTTCGCCCCTCCCCCCTTTACAGTTTTTTTTCCATCCCCTTTTTTCAGTCCACGAACCTTAAAGGTGTCCCAGTCCGTAGTAAAAGTGTCTGTACTCTTGCGCTGGACTTTTTACCGGTTTTGCGGGCCCCCCTTAGGCTTTTTTCTTGTACCCTCGTAGTCCCCCTTGACCCCCTTATGGCTTCGGGTTTTTGATTTTGGGTACACCCCCCCCCTTGAACCGCACTCTTGGAGGCAGACTTTGGCCCTTTTCTTATGCTTTTTTCGCGTTTTTCCCTACTATGTAAACGGGTCGTTCCCAATTTGTTTTTTTCTTTACTCTTTTTCCTTCCCGTTGTTGTTGTTTTTTTTCTTTAGTTTCTGCCCTGCTTCCAAAAACCAATGGTCACCCCCCCCCCAGTCATCCGTCCCCTTCCCCAACCCCCCCCCAAAAAAGGCCTGCGCAGGCCTATCCTCCCCCCCCCTGGTTCCCTTTTTTTTTGTCTCTCTGATGGGATTTGTTAACCCTTTCAACCCAGAGACACCTCCTTTCGTCAAAAGCTTTTCCGGCCCCTTTTTCGCCCCAATGTCCCTCCTGGGTGTCCCGTACGCTTTTTTTTCTTCCTCCCCAAAGGAGCCGTAATTTTCCTTCCTTCGTTGTTGATTCCTCCTGGTTCCCACACCCGATTTCACTTCACCGTCTTTGGTTTTTTTCCCTTTTGGGCAGACAGACAAGTTCACGCAGCTTTTTCTCCCCACATTCCAATTTCCCCCAACAGGGGTTTTTCCCGAGGAAAAGCGACTCTCCCCTCAAAGTTATCCAAGTTCCCTTTCCGGATTCCCCGATTTTCACCCTTATTTTTTTCCGAACCCTATCCAGGAATTCTGGGTCAACCAAACAAGATTTTCGGCGCCCAAGGGGGACTCGTTCCTCGGCGTGAGTTTTTTTCCCCTCCTTCGCCCTTTTTATCTTTTTTGTCCATTTTGAAGTTTTGGCCAGGAAAATTTCCGTCGTTTATGTTTTTTCAGCACTCATTTCCCCAGTTCTTCTCAAAAATTCTCCCCAACCCCCCCTTTCTCCCCTTCCCCAAGCGACAAAAATTTTCTTCACTTTGATTCTATTCCCGCCTCCCCCACCCCAATTTCCCCCCCCCCCCAAAGGGACAACCGACTTGGAAGTTTTAAGCCGACCGTGTTCGTTCGAGTCCTGCCCTTTCCCCCCTCTTGGTCCCAACCGTCCCACATCATAAACGGGTATCTTGGACCCCTTTGGCCCTCCCTTTCCCCCGGGCCCTTCCCTCTTCTCCCCCTTTCAAACCCTGGATTGTATTTTCGTTGCGCCGGCCCCCCCAACCCCCCCCAACTTCCTTTCCTGCGCTGTTCACTTGCTTTTCCTGCCCCCCCTGCCCCCCCCCGTGGTAAAGAGCTTGCTTTTTGGGTTTTTTACTTTTTTGGACCTTTCTGTTAAATCCTAACGTTTTTGTTTTTCTTATGGTTTTTTTGTCTTGGTTTCTGGCGTCCCCTCTTGATTTTTTTTTTTTTTTTTTTTCCCGGGACTTTGGAGGGACCCCTTTCGCCCCCTCTTCACATTCTGAGCTGGCGACCCCCCGCGGCTTTTTTTCCAAAGCCCTCTTCTGTTGTCTTTTTTTTCACCTAGACCCAGTTCCCTTTGGTTTTTTTGCCCCCCACCCCTTTGTTTGCCTGTTCCCTTTTTGGTCAATCCCCTTCACCGTTTCTTTCGTTTTTTTTTTTTTCTTTTCTCGGTTCGTTTTCCCCGTTTCCCTAATGTTTTTGTCTTCCGTTCCCAAAACCCTTTTGATTCCTAAGTAGAATCTTGCCGGTCTTGGTTAATCTTGTTTTTTAATTTTCCCTTTTTCTTTTTTCCCCTTCAAACTTAGTTCCCTGTGCGCTCCCATTTGTCCGGCTTTTTCACCGTTTTCCGCCTTTTTGCAAGGGCTTGTCGGAAAGGTTTTTTTTCCTTAATTTTTTTCATCGTCTCCTCTTTTGTCTCTGCGTTTCCTCTCTAACCGTTTTTGCTGGCTAATCTCCCCGCCCCACCCCGCCTTTCCTGGTTTTCCGTGTATAATTCCCCCCCCTGTATAACCCCCCCCTAATAGTCCCATTTTTTTTTTTCCGATGAGTAATCTTGCCGTTTTTCTCCTTTTCTTTTCCCCGATTTCCCATCTTTGTTTGAATGTAGTTTTCCACTGGCGTTCTCAACCGATCCCCTTCCCTTTTGATGGAATTGTGGGGGACACCAAGGTTTTCTCCCCTTTTTCTGGTTTCCTTTTTCCCGTTTTTCCGACCTAGGTCTCGTTGATTTGGGGCCGGGAACGTCTTTTTTCTTTGAAAATTTTCTGTTTCCAAACAGTCTTTTGTTTTTTAGAGTCCGTCACCCCACCCTTCCTTTCAAAGGTTTTTTTCTTTCATGGTTTTCTTCTCTCACACGTCGTTTCTTTCTTTTGCGGAATTCCCCCCTTTTCACACCCAGCCGGTTTTTCAGTTTCCTTTTATTCCTTTTTTCTTGACCCCCCCTCATAATTCCCTTTTCAGCCTTTGACTCCTCAAGGTGAAGAACGCTTTTCATGTGGGTCACTCCTCATCTTAAAATCGTAGCGGTGGTATTTTTAACATGGTCGTTTTGCTCGTTTCCTTAGTTTCCCCTCCCTCCCCCCCCTTTCGTTCTTTAGCTGTGGGATTAATCCCTTCCCCAACCCCCAATTGGATTCTTCCTGTGTTTTGGACTTTTCACGGATATCTCTTACTCCTAAATAAGGTTGTTTTTTTTTTTTTCGAGGACCTCCCTAGGTCCCTGGCAGATTTTTTCTATCATCTTTTTTTTTTAACCTTCGTTCTTTCCGGGAAGCTGGTTCCTGGGACCGCCTTTCCCCTGCTTTTTCTGCTTTGACGATTTTTCTCCCTGATCATACTGAGCTGGGCCCCCTCATTTTTCACCGTTTCTTAGTTCGTAAAGTTCTTCCTTCCCACCACATTTCCTTGATTTTTCTTTTTCAACGAGAACCGGTCTCTTCTTTTTTCCCACCCACCGTATGTGGTTAGAAAAGACTTTCCGACGTCCCTCCCAGGTTTTCCTTTTTTCCTGGATCCGGAAAGCCAAGTTGATTCAGCTTTTTTTCTTCCCCCCTTGAACCCTTTCCCAGACCTTCAGGCATTTAACCCTTCCCCCAGAACCTTCCTACCTTAGTAGGTTCACCCACTTGCCTCTCCGTTTCCCCCACCCATTCCAATTTTTTCCCCTCTTTGGATTAGTTTTTATTTTTGAAAGTCCTTTTTTGCAGCCCCTAAGCGCCGGGATCCCGCATCTGGGTTTTTCCCCCCCACCCTCGCAACACTTTCCCTTTGTGGGATGACTCCTGGGATTTCGAGGTCATTTTTTTTCATTTCTACGTTTTTTTCCACGGGGCATGTTTTCTTTCCTGTTTCTCATTTTTTTTTGGAGGGAGTAGCCGAGTTCTATGTTTCTTTTTCAATCAGACGCTATCCCAGGTGGTCTTGTTTGAATCCCTCTTCCCCTTTCCCGACCATTTCCCCTTTGTTTTTTTTCGTTCTTTTCACACCCCTTTTTTTTTTCAAAAAACTTGTTGGCCGGAGCCCCCCCCCATTTTTTTGTTTTTCCTCTCAACTCCCTTTTTTCTCACTTCTCCAAACTCTCCCCTGGCCCCCTTAGAAGTGGAAATTGACCATGTCCCCCACTTTTTTGCTCCACCTTTTGCCCCTTGTCCCCCAAAAACCACCTTCGTTCTGACATTTGACCGAGACTCGTTTGGGGGTTTTGTCTTTTGCTTTTTCCCCCGGTCCTGTACCATTCCGGAGGTTCCCCCCTGCAAAGCTGCGGTTTCTCGTGTTTTACCCCCCTTTTCCCTTTTCTTCCCCTTCCGCTTCACACCTGTTCCGCCCAGGTCCCCCCCCAACAAGGATCCCGCCGCTTCCCTTTTTTTCCCTCCCCCCCACCATTGCTCCCCCCTCTATTCAGTTTTTTTCATTGATTCGTCCTTTTTTCGTGACCATCGCTCGGCCAACCTTTTTCCCCCCCTCTCTTTTCTTCCTTTTTCTTTACCCTTTTGGCTCCTCCCCGAGCCAACCTGAAAGTTCGGGTTATGTGAGGAAGTAAAGGACCTTTTCCCTGAAAGTCGCCCCTGAATTTTTTTTTCCCTAACTTGCCGTCTAGATTACCCGTTTGCTTGGGTCTGTAAAGTCTGTGTTTGCATTTCCTGGGCACCTACCCCCTATACTTCCCGTCCCCTTTTCCTCCCTTTGTATTTTCGGGTTTTTGGAAGAGGGAATTGACCCCCCCCACCCCCATATTTTTTTTTTTCATACCCTTTACGGTTGTTTTTTTTTTTCTTTTCCCCTTGCTGGATTCTTTTTTCAAGTTATTCTGCTCCTTCAAGAAACAAAACCAATATCTTCACCGCGCCTTTTTCCAAAACTCTTTTTTCGTCCCCCCCCCCAGCGCCCTAACTTGTCCCTGGTTTTTCCTTTTTTTTTTAATCTTCTCAACAGGCATGCGCAATGGGTGGTGACCCTCCTTTCAAAACCATTTGTATGATTTTCTTTTTTTCGGCCGGCGGCCGCCTTTTGTCCAAACTCTTTTTTCCCTTTCTTTTCCTTTTTTTTTTTTGAACCTTAATGTGGTTGAGTACTCAATTTTTTGGACCCTTTCATTGTCCCGTGCGGTTCGCCCCCTAGGGCAGGAGGTGACCCAATATTTGCCTTACCCAACCCTCCGTTCTCCCGGAAAATTGCCGTGAGAGTCCCCTTAAGTCATTTTCACACCGCTGTAGCCTCTTTATTGCCCCCCCCCCCCCCTCCCCTTCCTTTTTTTTTGGACCCTTTTCCCCCCAGGGTTTTCTTTTTTTAGTGGTTCCTTCCATGGTCCAAATACCCCCTTGGCAGTTATTTTCCCCTTTTTAAGGTCGCGCAACCCACTTTTTTGAATCCCCCTTTTGTTCTTCTGACTCTCATTTTCCATAATAATACTCTTTTTGAGAGAAGCTTTCAAAACCACCCCAGTCCCCCCCCCCCCCCAACAGCTTATTTCAACGGTTGAACACCAACAACGGGCTATTTTGCTTTTTCCCCTACCCCCTCTTATCTGGGTTCTTTGAGGCTTGATGAACCCAAAACGACCCCCCCTTTTGGCCCTTTTTCCCGGAACCCCAGTCGTTTATTTCCTTTCGTTTTTTCCCCTCCATAGTTTTTCCCGTCTAGATATACGCCCCCCCTTGGTTGCGTTTTTCACCTTTTGATTTGACCTCCCGGGGATTCCCTTTCCTTTGGCATCCCCCCCAACCGTCTGTATTTTCCTTTTCAACTCTTGCTGGGGCGACCGTTCTATCCCACGTTTTTCCTTCCCCCCCATTGTTTTCTTTTTTTTCCTTTTTCCCAAACCCCTTTGGCCTGGTTTGTCCCGTAGATAAGTCTCGCCCCCCCCTGACCCCCCTTTTGTTTTTTTTGCCCCTCCCTCTGTCCGGCCGCCTTTTTTTTTTTTTCTAAATTTGTGCCCCGGGCCTGGCACCACCCTCTTCCCTGCGGTGCTTCGTTTTTTTTTTCCAACCCTGTGTGCCCACCGTGTGCGTCGAGGCGACTTGGTTGGGCGCCCCTTTTTTCATTGCGCGGTTGCGGTGGAGACCAACTATTTGTGTTTTTCCCCTATGAGGCTCCGTTTTTCACCCACTTCCTTGTTCATCCCCTCGGTCCCAGTTTTTTTTTTCCCTGTTCAACCCTGCCCGCAACCACTTCTTAAAACCCCCCTTTTGGTTTTCCCCTTCCCCCAAATTCCTCCAGTCCGGGGACCTTTCATCCCAAATCACCCCCCAAACGGGCGCCCGTTTCCTTCCAGCCCCGTATATGTTTTTTCCGGGTCGCTTCTTGGGGGCTCCAGGTTTTTTTTCCCCCCCCTTCCGCGGTTACTTTCCAAATTACTTCATACAAGGTTAGGTATGGTAAGCGTTTTGGCCAACTTTAATTTGTCCCCCCCCCCCCTTCTTTTGCTAGTCCACCCTTCTTTCCACTTACCCCTTTTTGGTATGCTGCCGCATACAACACCCCCACGTACCAGAGATTGTTTGGAGGTGGGAGGGTTTTTGTTCCCCCCCCTTGTTTTTTGTGGGGTGTGTGGGGCGGTCAAAAGGGGTCGCCCCCCAATTTTGTCCCCTTCCCTTTTTCGTTTCTTTCTCGTTATTTGGAGGTATGGTTGTTTTTCGACTTTTTCTTTTTGAAGATTTTTTTCAGGGATGGAAACAATGTTGCATCTTATCTTCTGGCCCTTATTTTTGTGCCCTTTCTTGAAAACTTTTTTAAAGGTTCTTTGTTTTTGTCCCCCGCCCTTCCTTGTCGGGCCTTTCCCCCTTTCGCCTTGTCTTGCGGGGACCTGCCCCTACCCCTTTTTTTTCCAATAGCACATGAATCCGTTTGGGGTTGTTTTTTAAAATAAGTTTTTTTTCCCCCCTTTGAACTGCCCCCGATTTTTTGGAAATCCACCTGGCCTTTTTTAACCGGTTTCCACGTTAGCTTAGACCTTTCCCCTTCGCGGTTTCTTTTTTTTTGCCTTTTTTCACCCCCTTTTTCCAAATTTTTCCCCATTTCCCCCTTTTAAACGCCCCAGAGGGGCCCTTAAGATGTCGCGTGCTTATTTTTCAGTCCTGGTCTTTGCCTACATGAGCCCACGTAGGACATTTCTGGGGCCCAGTTGATGGAAGTCCCTTTTTTGGGTGGACCCCCGAGGTTTTTTTGCTAAACTTTTTTTCCTTTAGCCCTTTTTTTTCTTACCACCCCCTTGAGTTCTCCCTCCTAGCTTTGGGTAATCCCACGCAACCACCACATCGACTTTAAAACATAGGGTTCCCTTTCACGGATCCCCTCTATACATCCCCCTCCCTTCGGACCCGTTTCCCCCAGTGCATGTTGTTCCCCCCTGCTCGAATTCTTCCCCCCAAATTCCTACATTTTGCTAACTTTTTCTTCTCTCACCAAGGAGTTGCGGCGAGTCACTGAGCGTCCTTCCCTTGTTCTTGACCCTTTTGGGTTTTTTTTTTTCCCCCCCCCCCCCTCCGTCGTTTTTTTCTGACTTCCCCTGTCCCCTTAGGTCCGGGCTGTGGCGTGATGCAGGCTTTTCTTGAACATCGAGCCACCGCGTTGCCGGGTCGTTCACCCCCCCTAGGTGGCCTTCTTTGGTTCGCTCTAAAGGTTTTTCCGAGGATTGAGATTTTCCATGGACGTCCTTTCAAAGTCGCCAGGTCTTTTGCTTCGTTGGACGTCACGTTTCCCCCCTTCCAGTCCTTTTGACCCTCCCTTTCTTGGCCCACCGGCGAGATGTTGCAGCGCCTTTTCTCATTTTTTTCACTCGTCTTTGCTTTCCGGGTTTTTAGAGTGTTTTTTTTTTTGGACGGGGTTTTTTTCCAAAAGTTTGCCGAATCCCCTTTGTCTGAGCTGCTAACAGAAACCCACCACAAACCCGAAATGTTCACTCTTCGTGAAGGGTTTCCGGTTCCCTCCCATATCTTTTTTTTGGGGTTTGGTTGATAGCCTTTTTCTCGAGGGAGTCTTTTGAACTTGCCTGCCCACCACTCTGCACATTTGTTTTTTTTTATCTCCTAGAGTTTTTTCTTGCCCACCGCCTGTTTCCCAGTCCCCCTTTTCCCATGCACTTGAAGAGTCGTGCCTTCCCCATTCTTTGGCGATGGGTTAATCGGGCATTGTCCCTCTTTTTCCTTTTCTTACTGTTCCGGTTTTTTCAGTTGAAGTCCTTCGATTTGGAAACGTCTTTTGAAAAACTAGCCTTTTTCCCCCCTCCCACCCCCCCCCCTTGGCCTCCTCCTTGGAGGTTGTTTCTTTCTTCCCTGACCCCTCCAAGACCGGGTTCACAATTCCGAAAGTGTGTTTCCAGACCCTGAAATGTTTTTTGCTGGCCCCCCTTCTTTTAAGCCTTCAGCAAGACTTTCCCTCCAAGACTTTCTTTTTTTTTTTGTCTGGAGGGCGTGACTTACCCCCGTTTTCCCCTTCTTCCCTTTTTCCCCCCATCTCCCTTTTTCAGTGGTTCTCAGTTTCTGGGTGGACCTCCGGACTTTCACCTGTATTATAGGATTTTTACTCTTTTTTTTCAATCTGGTTCCTTTTATTTCGGTTTTTCCCTTTCCTTATCCCTCCTTTCTTCTTTTTTGTGAAATCTTTTTGTTTCCGTATTTTTCTTTCCACACCTTCGGATGACCCCGTGTTTATCATTGATTTTTTTTTTGTTTGGTTTTTGAGTTAGTAGACCAGGGTATGGTTCAGAATATCCCTTCTTTTTCTCTTTCCTTTTAGTATTCCCTTGTGCTAGCAACCTTCATTCTTTCCGTTCTTTTTCAAGGAGGACCCTGTTTTTCCTTCTCTCCAAAACCTTTTCGGCTTCCGGCGACTTTTTTACCCCCAACTTTTCCCTTTCCCCCCCTTTCGGATTTCCACAAACAAGCGATCTAGGACTCGAGTGGGAATTACCTTTTTTCCCCTTTTCTCCTTTTTTTTTAGTCCCCCCTGCGGCCCCCAAACGCGACCTTTGTTTCTTCCAGACAGAGGACCGGGTACCTTTGCCTTGGCCTTGCAATAGTTTTTTCTTCCCTTTTCAGGGCTTCTCATTTTTTCCATGTTTATTTTTTTTTTCCCCAAGTTCTTGGTGCCCTGGTATTTGTTTTCAGACCCTCCCTCCCCTCCCACCCACTTTGTTTTTTCCCCCTCCTTCCCGACTAGGCTAACCCGGGCACCCCCCATTCACCTTCTCTATCTCCCATTGGGTTTCGATTGGCATCCCCCCTGAAAGTTGCACCACCTTCCAAAACGTTCTTTGCTCGTGGCTGGTTTTTTTGGGCTTCTTTTTCCTTGCGCCCCTTTTTGAGGTTGTATCCCGGGCCGCATACCCCTTCATTTGTATCCCCCGTTCATTTCCCCGATCCTCAAATTTCGAACAATAACCCTTGTGGTTTTTCCCCCCAATAGCTACCCGTTATTTTTTACCCCCCCCTTTTCTTTTTCTGTTCCAGTTTTTTTCCTAGAAATCGACCCCCCTTCTTCCGTTTGGGCAGTCCGACCGCGTTTGTTTCTTTTTTTCCCCCCCCTTTTTTGATACACCCCCCCCTCTTAGGACCCAATAACTTTTCGGGGGCAGGAATGACTTTCTTCTCGAGTGCTTGACCCACAGTTTCTTTTTTTTTCCCCCACCACCCCCTTTCCCCCTTCCCTTTTTGTTCCCATCGGTCCAGGCCGCCCCCCCCCGCACGCGTCACGTTTTTTTTTCGAGCGGTTTGTGGACTTTGAACTTCGGCTTTTCTCCTTTTCGCCTTTTTTTTTTTGGGTTTCCCCTTGTTTTTCCCCCCCATCTCGGCGGGTTTTTTTTTTCGGCGTAACCCACGAATGTTCTTTCGGAGATCTCGACCACCCCTTTTTTTTGTTTTTCCCTCTTTTATGTTTTAATCCCTTTCCCCGTTGTTTCACATATTTTTGCTCCAGTGTAGCGCGGTTGATTTGGCACCCCTGGGGGGGTGGACTGGCCTTTTTTCCCTGCCCCCCCCCTTCCCCCTTCTTCTTTTTTTCTGGCCCTTGCCCTGGTTCGAGGACGTGTTTTGCTTCACGGACAGCTTCCGCTGTACCTTCGCTCTGAGTACGCTACTCTTCGGGTTCCTTCTCTTGGTTTTATTGGTAATTTTCCACGTACGTAAATAAACTGCTCACTTTGAGGTTGCAAAGGTTTATCTTTTCGACCCCGAGTTTCTTCAGTCCTTTTTTTTTTTGTGCCCCTTTTTTAGATCTACTCTCTCATAATTCTTTTGTGGGGTTTGTTTTCTTTCGAATTTCCTTTTTTTCCTTGCCCCCCCCAAGGTTTCCCCCCCCCAGGGACATAGGACAAACTGCAAAAAACCTTTTCCTACGGGGGGCCCCCCCCCCTGGCACCCCCCTTGGCAAGCTGTTGTGATTGGCGGCGGTGACCACTTCCCCCATTCCCCCTTTTGTTTTCCCTTTCTACCTTCGCCGTCCCCCCCTCTTTGAGAGTCCCTTGCCCGGCTGACCCTTGTTCCCGTCTAGCTCGGTGCACTCTGGCCCCCCGTTGCCTTTCTAGTTCCCGTCTGAAGGTTTTTGGCGGTACTTTTTTTCACCCCCCCCCAGGCCACCAAGGATGCCCCTCACTGCTTTTTTGGGCGTACGCCTTCTATTTCCTTCAGGCCCCCCCCCCTTTTTCCTCCTCCCCCCCCATTCCTCTCTCCAACACACCAAGGGTCCGCGGTGGTCCCCCCCTCTTCAAGCGCCTCCCGACCATTTTTTTGCCCTTTTACCTCTTTTTTTGTCTGAACGCCGACTGACCCGAATCTACCATTGGTTGTCCCTCCTGTGCCCCCCCCATTTTTCGTTTTCTTTTTCTTCGGTCCCCAAATCTTCTCCGTTCTTGCTGTCCAACCCTTTCCGCGAACCCCCCCCCCTGGCCCCTCCTTTCCTCTTTTTTTTTTTTTTTTCCGCCCCCCTGAGCTTTAACCACTATTTGTTTCCTTTGGAGGAGCAGAACCCGCAATTAACCTGTTTCAGTTTTTTCCCTTTTCAAGCTTTTTTTTTTTCCCAACTTCCCCCTGGCTATATTAATTTGAGTTTTCACTGCGTTCCCCCCACCCCCCCCCTCTTTTTTCTTCCTTTTTTCCTCTCCCAAAATCCCCCCCAACGGGGCTCAGTTGGTCCAAGTTTTTATCCCTCCGTCGTCTTCCCCCGGGCAGGCAACCCCCTTGTTTTTTTTTCAGGTCGTCCCCCCTTTCAACCCCAAATGGGTATCTTTGGCCACGGCAAAGGTGCTTTTTTTCCAACTTTTATTTTCCCGTCCGTAACAATTGAGTTGTATGCGTTTTTGAAGATTACCCCCCCACCCCCTCCCCAACCGTGGGACCCCGAGAGTTTTTTAGAGTTCTCCCCCCACCTTTTCCCGTTTGCCCCCCAACTCCGACCTCTTGTGAAGTGTTGTTGTTTGGGCGTGAGAAGGCGGGTTCCACTCGTATTTTTTTTCCTAATTTTTCCTCACCCCACTGGCCTTTAGATAGCTGGTTCCGCCTTTTGATTGTTCCCCCCTGTGGGATTTTTTATCCTTGTTTGTGGGGCTTCAAATTTCCTGCTTTTGTTTTTTTGTCTCCCCCCCCGGTCCCCCCCTTTTTTTTCCTATTTCCCCCAACACTTTTTACGTGCCCCCCGCTTTCTTTCGGGGGGAAAGTTTTGCGCCTTTTCCAAATTTTCTTTGACGTTTTTTTGGGGCCACTTCCCCCCCCGGCCGTCCACTTTGACCCTGTTTTGTTTTCCTCCTTTTTCCCTTTTTTTTCTTTTCCCTAGGGTTAAACACCAAGGTTTCATGTTCCTCCCCCCCACGCTATGTGTTCTAAGCTGGCCGCTGTGACTCCGTCACGTTTCTCTGCCTTTTCTACTTTTTGCCTTTTAGCCCCCGTTGGGGAAAGGGTCGAACGGGCCAGTGGAAATGGTCTTCCATTCCCCCTTCTGGAGTTGGGTTTTTTTCCACAAGCTGGCTTGTCCCTCGGACCCTTTTTTTCTCCGACCCCCACAAGGGTGGAGTTAGTCTTCTCCGGATCTAGCGTATTTTATGACCAAGACTTTTTCTGGCTAATCACTCCCCCCCCCGACCTATTTTTTTGATTCCCAATTCCTCCTTTTGGACCCCGGCCGTTGTATCTGACCTTTCCCAATTTTTATTCCCAAACTTCCCCGAAAATAGCCCCCACGATTTGTAATACATTCCGTCTTTTCTGAGATTGCCCTTCTCCTTTCGTCCCCCCCGACTGCTATGAGGCCCGGGAATGTTCTTTTTGGCCTTTTTTTTCCCCCTCCCCGTCGCAAAGTTTGCGTGTCCCCTTTTTCTTTTCCCTCTGACGACGTCCCTGGGTGGTTCCCCCCCATTTTTTTTTTCCTTCCTTTTGTTTTTCTCCTTTTTAAGTTTTCTTTCTTCGGGGGACCCCCTTGTGCGTTGCTTGTAAGGCTGGACAAAGGACGGAAATAGTCTCTGTTCGTACTATTTCGATCACCCTTAGGGAATTGTGTTTTCCGTTCCGGTTTCATTTTTTTTTATTCCTATATTTTTTTTTTTTTTCCAGTATGGGAAATGTTCTCCCTTTGTGAGGTGGACCCCATCTCCATGAATTTGGTCTTTTAGGAATTTTTTGAATTTCGAGGCCCCCCCCCCCTTTTCGTTTGAGTGCACCGATCACTTGGTTCCCCCCCCCGCCTTACTACCCCTCCCTGCGTTTACAGGGGGCCGATGTTTTCTTTGGTTTCCACCTTTTCCCCCGCCCCCATTGATCAGTGTCCCCCCAACCCCCCTTTCGTACTTTATTATTTTTTTTTTCTGTGGGGGGTCAGTTCGGCTTTGGAAAGGGGACCGGTGCAGGGACTCTGCACCTCCTTTTTTCTTCCTCCAGATTTTTTCTTTTCTAGACGCCAAAAACAACATTTGAAATGTTGTTGTCCCCCTAGGTTTCTTTCTTTTTCCTCGGGACCCGTCTTTT
>Ga0179593_1484050_pt1 | contig 14906 bp, 20 predicted proteins | sample CZODoug2_1_08_16_FD_185931 | JGI IMG/M metagenome (GOLD analysis project Ga0179593, IMG submission 185931) | Vadose zone soil fungal communities from Angelo Coast Range Reserve, California, USA - CZODoug2_1_08_16fungal (PacBio error correction) | ecosystem: Environmental > Terrestrial > Soil >... | reverse complement strand
GCTGACTAGGTACATTCTCTCTTCCTACCTTCTCTCTCGTGCATGGAGCTTCCGACCCCTTTTTTTTCCTCTTATCAAGGTTAAGCCCCTTCTGCGACCTTTCTCCTTCTTTAAAAGCTTATCATCCTCCCAATCATCCCCCAAGGCGGCCTTTCCAAGATCAAACTATAGCCCCCTTCCAAGTCTTCGTGGGTAAGGTTGTTCTCAGAAATGAGTTCTGCTTCCTTTTTTTTTTTTGTAGATTTACATTTCTATCTCTCCATAGTCGAATTTCTCCTTTTTCCTCCTTGATCGCTTACCTTTCTCTTTGTCACTCCATAGAGGAGTGAGGCAACTTACTCCATCCCCCGTCTCATGTCTTTACCCCTATAGGAGATCCTCGACTTTTTTCTCGATTCTCTGAAGCATTCCTCCCTCTATCGCCCCTTTATCCTTCCCTTTTTAGTTTTTGTTCTAACATATATACCTTTCACTCCGCGGTCCTCCTATCTGACGAAGAAGATCATGAATCTCCGATGTCCTATTTGTCTCTCTACCGTATTCCCTTCCCCCCTCTCCGGAATAAGTCCTTAGTAAAACATTCCCTTTACCTCAAAGCGATTCCCTTGCATCAAAGTTAAATGGTGCGAGTCCCCGCGAATGAGGCCTCCCCCCCGTTTTTTTCGCTATCCCAATGATCAGTTTGAGGATCTTTTTAGGAGATTTTTTTTCAGCTCCACGATCTTTCCCCGACGGTGATAGAGTTAAGAGTTTGAGACCCCCCGATCCTCTGATAGCCACTGCTTATTTTCAAGCGCCTCTTCCTTTTCCCCCCTTTTTTTCTTCCTGAAGTTAATGTTCCGCCCTATTCTTCTTTTCGCCCCCCTTTTATATGCGACCACCTAATCTTCCTGATTTATTTTCGTTTTACAACATGTGATTTTAAAGTCGCTGTTTTGCCTTTACTTTGTTTGTATCCTTATATCCTGATCTAACCCATTTCTCCTCTCCCTCCCTCCCGACTTTTAAGCGGGTAACCCGAATCGTTCCCTCCCCTAGAGACGAACCCCTTTTCTGCACCCGTCCCCTTAATCATCGAATACCCCGAGGTGCGGAGCGCCTTTTCTTGTCTTGTTCCTTTCCCTTTCAATTCTGTGTTTTCCGTCCCCCCAGATCGCTTTTTTTTTTTACAAGATTCAGTCGAGGTTTTTTACTTTTTAAGCGTCATCTCTTCCCCTCCCCCCGCCTTTTGTTCTCTGGACAATGCGTTTTAGCCTTCGGACCCGAGTTCCTTCGCATGTTTTGACTTTTTCCCAGACAACACCTCTCCGAACGGCAGGTCCTCCACCTACTTGAATTGCCCTTTTCCTAACCTTTTTTACCCCAATATCCCCCTTCTTTCCGGTTTTTGATTTTCTCCCGGTTCTCGACTTACTCGCCTTTCTGACAATTCTATGTTCCTGAGAAGACAGTCGCCGTTTTTTAGCCCCCCCCGCTGCCTTTTTGCAGCAAATGTCTTCTTTTTTTACCTGTAACAACTCTTCCTGCCACTCTCCCCCCTTGTACCCCCCTATGATCCAATTGCCCCCTTTTCGTCACCAGCACCGCGATTTCTGGATATTTTCTTTTCTTACCCTGATCTTCTCTTTGCCGTTCCTTGCTTTCGCCTTTTATACATGGAGGTTTATGAGTAGGACATCATTTGTTCTGTTTTCCTTCCCTTTCACATCTTGTCCTGTGTTCATGGCCCCCTGCTGCCTGTCCAGCGCCTCCTCCCCTCCCCTTTGACTTGATGACGGTAGGTCTCTTTCTGCAGCTTGCGATTTTTCTTTTCCTCACGCCCCCACCCCTTTCCTCCTTCCCTGGCGGTCTTTCGCCTTCTGGATCCATGTGCTGTCCTTCTGCCCCCTCTCCTCTTCCCCTTGCCTATCAGCCGTTCGGTTTCCGTTTATTGCCTTACTCTCTCATTTCTTCTGCGTAGTATTAAGGCCGAGTTGATCGCCCCGTGCTTTTTGACCTGCTGAGCAATGCACGATCGCCTTTTTTCCAGTTTCCTTTCTCCTTTTTTTCTAGAAATGACTTGTTTGACGGACGTAGGCTTCCACAATTCTCCTTTTTCCCCAGTTACCGGGCCTTTGAGCGATGGATTTATTTTTTTCCCGGGAGACATCCCATCTAGACTTTAACAACAAGATCCGATCATAGAGCGTTGCAAACTTTTTGAACCCCTTCATCCTTTCTATATTCTCATGTCATACTTTTCCTCCTCCTAGTTTTGTTTTTTTGTTGCTTACTATTCCTCTTCATTTCATTCCCTCCCTATATTCCTTGTTTCCACCGCGCGAGAGCTACGCCCCTATGTGATCCATCTTCCTATTTTTTCTTTTCCAGGATACTCCAATCCCGCGCTCTTGTTGTGCTCTATCAAAGGGAAGACTCCTTTTTCACGGTTCCTTTTTCCATTTCGTCCCCTACTTAGCTTTCTCTCGTATGGTCAACATCTGGTATATGGAGGCCCCCTTCCGGTCCAAGACTGTCCCACCCGTATTCTGTCCCCCCCAATCAACGGACACTTTATCACTTTCGAATACTCTGAGTGAGATTAGTTGCAGAACCTGACGGATTCCAGAATTTTATTTCCACCTACCCTCCCTCCATTCTCCCCTTTTCCCGTACGATTGCCCTGCTTTCTTTTCAAGCGCCTTCTGCAAGGATCTCGTAGTTGATTTTTTTTTTTTTTTCCCCCCCCATACCAAACCTCCCCCTTGCGTAATCATTGAAAAACGACACGATAGTAGTCACGCTTCCCTACAACCCCCCTTCCCTCTTTTTCGATACTTGCTCCCCTTTTCCTTCCTCAGTTGAATTCCCTTCCCAACAATCCTCTTCTCCTCTAGTCAGACCCAAATCCAAATTCCCGAGTCCCGTCGCTTTGTGTGTCCGTTTCCCGTTCTTCCTTTTCGCTTTTTCCGGTACTATTGATGACTACGTTTCAGTACTTGAGTGTTCCCCCGACCTATTTCAGTTCCGTTTCCTTGAAAGGGTCCCCCCAAGTCTACCTGTCCTCTCTCTTCTATGGATAAGAAGGCTTGGCAGTTCATACACCGTTCCCCAAGACGAAAAAGACTTTTTTGAGGACCGTTTTCCTAATTTTATAATGTAAATAAAGTTCGGGCATTTTTCCCTTTTTTTCCTGATTATTCTTTGAATCCCGTACATGAGGATTTCCGCGGTGTGGTAGATGCTTTCCTTCTCTTGCCTTACCTTCCTTGTGGACAGTCAGACGCTGCCGTCCTTTCCCCCTTCTTCTTTATATTAAACGGACTTTCCCTTTTTTCTAGGGTTGTTGCCTATTGTCACTCGAATCAATTGGTTTACGTATCAGATGAACCTGGGTCCCTGTAGGCCTCCTTTCTTGATTCGTCATTGTCGTACTTCTCGACGGCGTTCATCTTTTTCCTTTTCCCCCCGTTGCATTCTTTTCTTGTGTAAGGCTTGACTTCCCTCTTTGCCTATAAGATTTTGAATTACTGCTTCCCCCCTGGCAGCCTTCACACCCCTTCCCTCTCCACGTTGGCCTCTCAGCTGTTGTCCCCTCCCTCAAAGCCGGCTATTCCAGAAGGAATATTTTGGCAGAACTTTTTCCTCCTACACCTGTTTTTTTTTGGGTCTTTGCAGGTTTTGATATGCACCTTGTTTGATCGTTGAATTTCACCCCAAAAGTCCTTTCTCTCTCTTCGATTTAGACTTACTCTACCTCGGTGGCCCCCTTCAGCTCCAAATAGTACAAGCTCACGCTCAGTTTCCCCCCATTGGAGTTCTCTTTCCAGCTGAAGGCTCGGGCTAAGTCCCCCTTATCACGTTGACCAATCGTTTTCCTTTTTCATCGTGTTCTTCCCTCCTCCTTTCCCATATGTTTTTTTTTTCCTCCCCTTTTCCGGAGCCCCTTCTTCTTCATCCCCCCCCTTAATGGCGCCTTGACCGCTTTTCTAGTTTCTTTTTCCCCCAATGATTCTTTATAAGGTCCCCCCTCTTTCTGGTTAGAGTTCCAGCCTCTCTCTCCCCCGTAGAGACCCTATCTGTTGTTCAACATGACCTCCGCTGTATTGGATTGTCCCATCAATATCCCCGAATCTTTTTATTTCGAGCCTTCCTTTTCCATTCCCTTTCACTCGTCTTTTTTCGTCCCTCTTTTCTCCCTCTTCTCACCGCGAATCACTCCCTGAACCTCATTTCCGATTCCTATCTTTCTGGTCTCACCGACAGCCCCGATACTTCCCGCCGTGCGTCTTCCTTTGCATCTTCAGATGCGCCGCAACAGGTTGATCTTTCTCTTCCCTCTCCCTGTGTTGGTTTTTGCAGTCTTTCCTCTGGCTCCCATTCCTTTAGTTCACATCCCCCAGTGATCTGGCTGAAGGCAGTCCTTTTCTCCCTCCAGGAACTACATGACGTATTTTTACGCCTCTTTTCCTCATTTTCATGATTTTTTTTTTTGATTGTTGGTCTTCTATTTCCTTCCTCTTCAAGAGTGAACGAAACCTTTCCCGTCCTTCCCCTCTTTTCCCTGACAGACCCCAGGAGTTGGCCTTCGTAGAATAGGCCGGCCACTCCTTTATCCATTCTCTCTTGGCTCAGCAGCTTTTTTTTCTCACGCCCCCTTTCTTTGTAAGCTAACCTTTCGGCACACTGGTCGCAAGCCATACTATCACTTTTCCTTTCTTTGAGTATGCCTTCTTCCCTCCATAAGAAAATAGAAAGCTCCTTGCGCTCAGGAGACTTGTCTCTATTTCCCTTTTCTTTTTCAGTCTGGGATATCTGTCGGATTGATCTTGAGCACTCCTACGTTACCTCCCTCTTTTTCCGTTATTTCCGGCTTGTTGGTTTTGGGGTTCTCATATGCCTTTTTCCCAGACGGCTTCGCGTTGGGCAAGAGTGCTGTATTCCGCTTGAATAGAATCTTGTGGGAACAATTCCCTTTCCTCCTTCGCTCTTTTGATAGTACTTTCTTTTGCTCATTCCTTTTGGCGGCACGAACTCTTTCCTTGGGAAACCTCTACAACATGCAGCGACCGTTCTTTTCCCCACTGGAATGCCCCCCAATGGACCTTCGTGGCCTCCTTTCTTCAACAGTCCCAAAACGGACCAGGTTCGATCTTGGTCTACGCATCAATTTTTTTTCCCCCCTGGTGCTCTTTCCTTCCTCTGCCATCGCATTTCTCGATCGACATCCCCCTTTCCCCTTCTCCACCACACCGGATAAGATAACCACCCGGGGCACTACCTTCCTTCTTTCCTTCTTTTTTTAGAGCACTTTTCCCGATCGCTTTTTTTCACTGCTCTTTGGGGAGTCAAAAATCTTTTTCCTATCTTTTTCCCTCCCTTTTTCGGTTGGTTGCTTATCATCATCTCACTCTATTTTTTGATACCCCCTCCCCCCTCCCTTTTCACAAACTGCATTCTTCCCCAATGTAGGATCTCTCCCACCTTCCTCCCCTTAAAGATCTCTTTTTGTTATCGTCGTGATTCGCTTCATCTCAGTTTCGTTTGGAAGACCCGAGTTTTTCCTGATTCAGGATCTAACCCTTGCACTCTTTTTTTTTGTCCCCAATATTCGACACTATCCCCTACAATCCTTTGTCGATTTTTTTCTTTTTTCCCGTCCTGGAACTTCCCCCTACGATATGTGCCGGCTTTCACGAAGGTGTCCTCTCTTCCTTTTGTGATTCCCCAACGGCCATAGTTTGAAGTCCATATCAGAAGACCACTTCATGGAGGTCCCTTTTCTCGTTCCTTTTCTGCCCCCCTTCCTGTTTCACATTGCTTCTTGAAGACGGTTTTAATAATCTTTTCCCTTTTGACACCCCCCCTCTTTCCCCTGATCATTCTTATTTATTCCCGTCCGGCCTATTAACCCCCTCAGAACGATAACCGCCTGGATTACCGGCAGATTTTACGGAGTTTTCCCTTTACTTCCTCGTTGACAACCTCCCGAGAGGTCCTGAGTAGGACGATCCCAGTCTTTTCATCTCCCCACTACAGGAATCATATTCAGGTTCTCTGAGCGGCCTTACCTCTTTGAGGTCTCCTTTTCGCCTCATCCCAATGGAACGAGTTTTTTTCTGCCCCTTTCCTCCCTTTCTTCCACTGGCATGATCGAATGGATGAAGTTGGTTTTCCTTCCTTCTTGCCCTCTTCACCCCTCTTCCTTGCTTTTTCCCTTCCTCTTGACCCTCTATCGCCGAACTTCTTCTTAGAGGGGCACCCTTTCCTTTCCGTTCACCTCTGGTCAAAAGTATGCGAAGCCAGACCTTTTCTTGACAGCCCTCTACCCTTCCCGCGTACGGAATGACCGTTCTCCTGCTTTTTCGATCTTGCTTCATCATCTGCCCTTTTGCGGTCCTCCTTTCCAATATTGCGGACTGTGGATACCTGCCAAAGCCAAGGTACACGGGATCTTGCTGGCCTCATCACACGCGCCAACTCCATCCTCAGATTCAACGATCCGCCCGGAGTAGTATCGGGGTCCGTTTGACCGTTTTAGTCACGCAAGATTCCCCCTCCTCCCCATTAATTAATTCTTCCCCCCATTCTGCCTTTCGATCGGATCCTAGCTCATGTCGCTCGGTCTTCTTAAGACCTTCTTCTCTTCCCTTTAGCTTATTTCACATCAGCGTGAGTGAGTCATATATCCACTTCCCCCTCTTTTCCCACCGAGGTAAGGATTTTTTTTACCCATTCTTCCTTTCCCCTCTTTTTTTCCTCTCTAGGCCTTGTCCCAGATCACCCCGCAACACCTATACCCTATACCCTTTAGAGACTGAGTGTTTAATCTATACAACTCACGACGTCCCTGGCATGATGGGTTTCCTTTTCCGTGACTTTTAATGAAGTTTCCCTCTTACCTCTTTGATGACATAAGATCTGTCTCTGAAAACATCTTTACTTGAAGTCGGTTTACCTGACCGCTTTTCCAGGACTATTTTTCCTTTTTTGTATCAAGGTTTCTGCTCCCGCGGGACGCAGGCTTTCTTTCTCCCTTCTTCTTGAACTCGTCGATCCGGTAGGCGATGTGGCTCTGATCTTCCCCCAGAGGCGTTTCTCGGCTCCATTTTTTTTCCTCTACCCTTCCGAAGTAGTCCGCGCTTTCCCCACCTGCGTTTTTTTTTTCTTTTTGTCCGAGCTCCGTTGAGCAACCAGGTTATCCCCCACCCGGCACGCCCTACCTGACAATCGTCGCCGATCTTCTTCCCTTTCCCTTCCACCCTTTTGTAGATGCCTGAGCTTCCACCATTTTCTCCCTGCCTTTTGACGTTACACCAGCGTGTCTTTGCGTTCTTATTTGATTGATTTCTTTTTTCCTGTTCACAGAAAGTCTTCCCCGCGCTCACTTCGCCACGCCCCACTTGATCAGTCCCAGAGTTGGAACCCGAAGCTTCCCCTTTCAGCCGATTACATATAAACGCCACGTGGTCCCCCTAACTGAATCATTGGAACTCCGAGGTGCAGAAATGAACCTCTGCAGGTCCCCCCTTCCCTCCCCCCCCCTCTCTGGATCTTGTCCTCGCCAAAACTATCTCCTTCTTGTCTTGTGAAAAGTATTTTCTATTTCCCTCCCGAACGCCCGTGGAAGAGGCTCCCCAGAGAGGACGCCCGCCGTTTGTAAGCTAGAGCCTGAATTTTCCAATCTCACCCCCCCGTTTCCTCCCTCATCTTCTCCCAAAATTCCTCTCCTTTCAAAATCTCCTTAAAAAACTACGTTTCTGTGGACCCCCCCCTTTCCCTCAATATTTTTTTTGGCTGCGTTCGGCTTAACATTTTTTCTCTTCTGCTCCCTCTCTTTCCCCCCCATTCGAATAACCTGCAGCAGACTGTCGCTGTGGCTCCCCCCCCTTCCTTTGCCTCACTCCGCTGTCCTGAACAGTTTTTGTGAACTGCTTTTCCTTTTTACGTCGCCTAATTCTTTGATCCCTTCCCCCTCCCCCACTGAGTACACGAGCAATCCGAGATGCTGTACTATTCATTTTTATTTCGTCACCGCCCTTTTATGGAGCTGCCTTCCTTTCTTCCCTGCGTTGAAAGGTTTTCCTGCTTGAATTTGGTCTTTTTCTTTCAGATTTTCACAAATAAAAAATAGTGTTCCGTTTTCTTCTTCAATCATTCCCCTGCCCGCCGCGACCTCTCCTCCTATTATGATCCTTTTTTCATATGCTCTTTCTCGCTCGCTAACCGTTAGGATTTGAATTATACTCTTCACTCTGGATCTCTTTCTCCCCCTTCGGCGACTTTCTACGAGGCGTCTTTAGAAAGTCGTTCTTTTTCCTTATTAGAGAATGGGTTTACATTTGCGGTGTCCTAGCCCTTCTTTTCAACCTTCTCGTCCTTTCCAGGAGTCTTCTGTGTTTTTAGCTTATCCCAGTTGCCGGAATTCGCTGTTCCCCCCCTATCCTTGGTACCCCTTACGGATGGTAAGTGCCGGAATTTGTGTCTCTCTTTTTTGCCCCCCGTGAAATTAGCCTTGCTCACATCTTTTCTTTCATCCCCCTTCTTCTTTTTTCTGACTCCTCCTTTCTTATATACATCTCTTTTCCCCCCATTTTTTTCTCCCTCCTGCTCATTTCCTCACCTCCTCTTTCATGCGTTGTCCTTGGTCGATGAATCGGAAGAACTGACGCCCTCTTTTCTTACTAAGTGAAAAGTGAATCCTCGAGTCTCAAGGACAGTGCCGACCATCCTTCTTTTCTCCCCTTGATTCAGTCGGACACAGGTTTCCTTTCCCCTATCCCCGAAATACTGTTTGCCTTCTCTTCTTCCGCTCCTTCCACTGTTTTTTTCTTCCCCAAGGTAAGTGAAGCTACAAACATAGCTCATCCCCGGAAACCCGCTCAAAGTCAGAGATTCCCTTAAGTCCAGCACTTATCCAGCTCTAGTCCCATCTCCCTCCACAGAAGGTTTCTTCCGATGAGAGAGCTCTCCCTCTCTTTCTTGCGTATTCTCCCTACATAACTTTCCTTGTTGGTCCTAGTTTTTTTGGTCACATTCCTTTTTCCTTCCCTAAACCATCAAAGTCTTGTGCAGATGTAGTACTAACTCAAACACTCCACGGTTTTCTCTCTCTCCCCTTGGTTGATCCTCCAGGAATTTCCTCCCTTCCGGTACATTTACAGACAGAACTCTTTCTTTCCTCCCTCCACATGCTCGTCACTTGCCCCTCCCTTCTCCCCCGGTGGGTGTCTCCCTCATCTTGTAGCGTGCGGCCTAGGGAGCAAGTTTTTTCTTCTCCCTTCCAGTTTTATCCCAATAGCTGTTGCTTCGAGCTGAGCCCTCTTTTTTCCCCTTCCCCCCCCTGCTACGTTTTTTCCTATAGCATGTCCAACTCATTCATTCGAGGAAGTTTCAGTCCCCAAACCTTTTCCCTCCTCCCCCGAATCCCCATTTAGTTATAACCTGTCCTGACTCTCTTCTTTGTAATTTCAATCGCTTTCGGAACCTTTTCCCCGGTTTTTTCTGTTGCAGCTTTTTTTTTCAGCTTTGGGTTTCCTAGGATTCCGTTCCGAAGTCGTAGGTGCCCTTTTTTTTTGCGTCGCTGCTCTTCCCCCTTTTCTTATCGAATTCCTGCTGACTTTTCAAGCCCCCGCTCTTTGGATTCCCTTTTTTGGAAACGCCACGGATGCACCTTCTCTTTTCCTCTTGAAGTGGCAGCGGAGCTAGGAAACCTTCTTTGTTTTCTCAGTTTCTTTTCCTTCTTAGGGCGGTTATTCTCTCTTGTTTCCCTGGTGCCCACCCCCCCCCCCCCCCCCCCCCCTTTTTCCATGTGATAGGCTCTGATTTTTCTCACCGCTCAACCATTTTTTTTTTTCCCCCTCTTCCCCCCACAATTTCCCTATCTTTAAATTTTTTTTTCCCCACGCCATTACCGGATCTCCTTTCCCCCTAGCTTCCCCTCCCGTGGCTCCGAACGTGCCTCACGATTAGTTCTGGGAGTTCGTGCTTTTAGCTCTTTTGTTCTTGAGGCTTTACACAACATCCACCCCCCAACTCAATTGACTTCTTTTATATGATCTGTTTTTCTTTGCTACAGTTTTAACTCGATCCCCCCCTCCCTTCTACAGACGCTAGTCCTCGCCGACCCTGTCTTTTCTTTTTGACTCGGGGTTCGATATATCTTTCTGTTTGTGGTCCTCCTTCCAATGAAACTGACCCAGAGTAGGTTCAGCTTCTTAGCCTGATTAAGTTGATTTTCAGATCATCTCTTTTTTCTTTCCAGGCCAGATGATATTCCTCCCCCCCTCTTCCTTTCTCCTTTGTTTAGAGATCTCATGCTTTCTCTCCATTCCTTTCTTTTCCTCGTTGATATGATATTCGGCTAGCTCGAAAACCCGAGTCCCCCCTCCTCTGATCAAAGAGCCATGAGCGTCTATGGCGATATTGTACTCACTCTCTATATATGTAGTGTTTTTTTCCCATCGAGCGAGAATAAGCCTTCTATCTATGCTCTCTGGCTCCCTGTAACCTTTTCCTTCTTCAGTCAAGACAACTTTCCCTTCACCTTCTCGTATTTGGTTGAGGACAGTGCAATCCTCCCCGCGAACGCCCGTTAGGACCGTCTGCAGCGGTCTTCATTGACCTCTTTTGCCCCTTGCTATGGGTCGAGAACTCCTTTCATCCCTGTAAATGGCAGGTTCTTTCCAGCCTTCCGTCTTCAATTTCTATCCATCCCCTTTCTCTTTCTTACACTTTTCCCCTTTCCTACAAATCAGTGAACGATATCAATAACTTTTTCCAGGACTCTCTGGACAGGTCTTCTAGCGGGTCGGCCCCGCCTGTTTACGATGGTCTCATTCCGCTTCCCTCACAGTCCTTTCCTGACCTATCATACTGCGTTTCCACTTTGCTAGTTTCCCTCCCTTCCGGCACTCCTTTTTTTCCTTCTTATGTAGTGCCGCAGCAGCTTTTAGGACAGTTCCCCACTTCTTAAGTATCTAATCCCCTTTCCTGAAAAGTCGGAACTTTCATCTGCCTGATAATATCCAGGGTAGTTTCTTTCGCACTCCCGCGAAAGATTTTAGCTCCTGTAGAATTCCGTCAGTCTAGTAATCTGATTCTTCCCTTGTTCTTGGTTCCTCCTCCTACTCCATAGTACTTCTATTTGCTGTCTTCTCTTTTGCCTCGGTGTTCGTCCCTTTTGCTATTGCGTTTAGCATCCGGCTTTTTCCTTTTTCGTGTTTTTGTAATACTCTGGTCTATCGGTTCTTTTTTTCACTCGTGAGTCTTCCCAAGTTCCTTTTTCCTGTCATCTGCTGTTTTTCCCCCTCCCCCCCTTTCCCATCGGCATCATTGGGCCGGATTAGTCTTGTCGGTCCCTTCTTGATCGTGTGATGGTCGGCAAGTCCCCTCTGTTTTTTCAATCCGACCCCCATCGCTCCTTTTTTTCACGCCGGCTCTTCCCCTCCTCTTCCTTGTCCCCTTTTCCCGTTCCTCATATGCAAAAAGACCTTCGTACCAGGAGGATCGAGAGTGAGATGAGCGAGCACGTTCTTTTTTTCCCTCCCGTGCATTGCTCCTCGCCTTGAGTTCCCCCCCCTATTAGCGGACGGACACGTTCGATGACGATTCCCAAACCCCTCCTCACCATTTTTCTTTTTATTGTACGACTTTCCTTCCCTTCCTGTTTCTCGCTCAGTCTGTTCATATTTCCCCTGATATTTTTTAGGATAGGGCTAGTATCTCCAAATTAGTGGGTATACTTTTCCCTCTACTATTTTTGTTTGTTCTAATCTCCCTTCTAAAGCTCTGACGAAACCACTTCCCTCAGGAACATTCAGAATTTAGGAGGCTCTTTACCACCCTGGTACATACTCTCTTCTAACGTTGTGGTAGCGGATCCCAGTTTTTCTGTTCCTCCTACTCTAGTGATTTCCGTAAGTCTGTCTCTATCCTTCCCAACTCTTAACTCCTTTTCTTAAGACCTCTCTTTTCAATATTCCTTTCGACGTTTTTCTTTTAATTCAAGTATAAACTGACTTTTCCGTGTTTGATTTTTTAATGTCTCCGGTCCATGTTAAAAGTGAGGTTTCCTCTCCTGCATGTTTTATTTTTCCACCTTCTGTGAAAAACCCCCCCCCTCGTCAACGAAGCCCTCGGAGCTTCCCCCGGAAAACTTTTCTCCTTGTGTAAGGTATTGGCACAAGTGCCCTTCTGAATCGAATTCATACATCTTGGTCAATGGCAGACATCTCTTGCCCCCCCCATCGAATCTAGGACCCCTTTTCTTTCCACAACCCCCCCCTCCTCCCGAGTCCTTTTCTCATCAACTCTCCCTTACTTCTTCTTAATAAGGTTTCCACCCCTCTCCCTCGACTTCCTCTCTTGGACTCTCAAAAGTTTTTCTTCTTTGAAGATGCACCCACCCCCGAATCCTCTCGCTCTTGCTCGCTTGCGTCGCTTTCCTCTCCTTTCTTCTCCTTTTTTTTCTTGAGGACTTTTCCTATTCCCTTTCGAATAGTCTTCTCGACCTGGTCTTCTTTTCATGTCTTTCACCCACCGATGCTGAGTCCAGCTCTTTCCTCTCTAATGCGTGATCTGCTTACTTCTCGCAGAAATTTATAAATCTTCTATTGTTCTTGTCCCTGTCTTTTTCCCTGGACCATTCATCATCCCAGTCAAGGAGGCTTCTCCCAGACAAGCTGGTCGGTTCCTACTTTTTCCTTTTTCTTTTTTCTCTTCCCTTCCTTTTTCTTTCGCTCAGCCATCCGCCACGTGTCTTCGATCCTCCCATTGATTTTTCGCCCTCCTTCTCTGCCAATTTCACCCCCCTTGATTCTTGTTAGCCTCCCACTCAGAACTGATGTTTACAGACTGCCGCGGCCTTCAAAAAGGTCTCTAATATTGTTCTGGTTTCCCTGTTAGAATACGCTCGAGCCCTTATGAGTTTCTGGCTGCCTCTGCCCTTTTGTCACATTATTCTAGGGTTCTTCCCCCTCTTCGTCATCTCCCATTAAACCTTCCTCAGATAGCCATCCTTCTATGTAGTAAGGACCATATCATCCCCCCGCCCCGCGCTCCTTAATGTAGGTCAGTCTCCTTAACTTTTTCCTTCTCCCCTACGGTTTATATCAGTTTTAAGCTGCCTCTCCTTTCCCCTTTAAACCTATACCTCCTCCCACGTGAGATATTCAAGTTTTAATCACAGCTTACCCAGATCAACACTACTCTTCTATTTCTTGTCCTAAGAAGATATGTACTTCTCTATTACTAGGATCACCGGCCTCCTCTTTATTTTCTCAACCCTAGGTCACGAATCAGTAGATCACGAATAGTCCCTTAACGCTGTTAGGAACGTGCTCAGGGTGTTCTTCCCCGCGCTGCTCTGTCCTTTCCCGATTCTAAACTCTACGTGTTCTCTTTGTCGGGCGATTGGTTTTTAGGATATTTTCTCTTTTCAAAGCCACGGTTGTTATCTATACTTGTAGTTGACAATCCTAGCAGTCCTCGCTCGTCCATTCTTTTGTTTGTGTCATCTCCTTTTTTCTTCCGAGTCCAAGGTTAATATAAGATTCTCCCCTAAGCAACTCTCTCTATCAGGAGTTAGCGTAAGTGTCGATTCTCTCTGACCTGCTTTGATTGAGTTTGACAACCTGATCGTGTCAGATTTTTTGACTCCTTATCCTTCCCTTTACTAAAGTAGTCTCTTCCCCCCGTTCAGCCGATACCTGGCTTTCAGACGCGGTTTCAACCTCCAGCTTGACCTCGCTATAAAAATAAGTGGCCAACTCAAATACTGTGATTAGCCTTACTTTTGCTCGGTTCCGATGCCTTTGCCTTTTTCTTTTTTTTCTTGTCCACTATACGAGGAGAGGTTCATTGAAAAGTTCTTTAGAGTTTGATTCTCTTTCTCAGAACTTAGGATTCAGCCTCCCCCTCAGTGGGGACGATCAAGGTTCTCTCCGTTCCTCGAACCCCCCTCCCTCACTCTCCTATTTTCCAACCCTTTTCCAACAAGACGCCGGCCCCCTTTCCCACTCCCTCAACTACGGGATCTTCCCCCATGTTCCTCCTTCCCAGCGTCAGGTACACCTTCTCCGGCGGACCTTGCGGTCTGTCACAGGTTTTCTGCTCCCTTCCCCTTGCTTCCTTGTTCCATGACATTCCCTCCGTCCTTTCTCTTTTAGTCACCCAACCCACCCCCAAACCCCTCCTTCCCCCTAAGCGCTTGCCGCCCCCAGCTGTCTTGCGTTGAACATTCTTTTTGAATGCAAAACTTTTCTCCCGATGATCTCTTCCCCCGCATCTTGCCCCCCACCACCGCCTCCCTCTCTTCTCCCAATTTTTGGTTCCTCTGACACCTCTTTTCCCTCGTCTTTTCGCGTGACGGCAGTCTGCCTAAAGGTCTTGATCGTACCCTCTCTTCTTTTTTGATTTTTCTTGAAATTTAAACAGTGGCCTTTCAGCTGAAGCTGTCCTCCCTGCCCTCTCTCCCATCAGACCCTGTTGGCGCGTCCCCACGATATTGAAGAGATAGATTCCTCTTAGAATTGCCCCCCCCCCCCCTTTTCCTTCCTCCTGTTCTCCTTCCTTAGTCTGGATAAATCTTCTTTCATCAGTTAAGCTCAGGACGCCCCTTTTTTCTTTTCCAAGTTCAGTTTTTACTGACTTCATTACTCTTATAATGTATTTCTCGTCTTCTTCCTTGGCTGCCTTTTTCCCCCTTTCCCTCAACGGATGGAACCTTCTCACTGCAATTCATGAATGTCTGATTTTTTCTTTTCAGACCTTCGGAGAACCCCCATACCCCTTGTTGCCGGAACTCAGGCTCTCAATTTCCCTTTTTCTCGAGATTGATGACCACGTTGAACGTTTTTTGTTTGAAAATTACCATGATGGCTCTCATCGTACGCGTTCTGCCATCTTCTTCCTCGACGTCTCTGTGA
>Ga0179593_1248534_pt1 | contig 14906 bp, 14 predicted proteins | sample CZODoug2_1_08_16_FD_185931 | JGI IMG/M metagenome (GOLD analysis project Ga0179593, IMG submission 185931) | Vadose zone soil fungal communities from Angelo Coast Range Reserve, California, USA - CZODoug2_1_08_16fungal (PacBio error correction) | ecosystem: Environmental > Terrestrial > Soil >... | reverse complement strand
TCCCCCCACTGCAGTGATCTGCACATCGAGTCTGCAGTATCAGGTTTCACAGAAGATATGTATCGGTGGAGCACGATTGTCTCCGCCACAGTGGCGGTAGACCTTCCTTGTTCTCTCCGTGCGCAGGTAAATCTGGGAGGAGAGCCTTCACCGATGACTTTTCCCTTTCCCTCGGTGGTGAACGGCCGCGGCGATTTTTCGTTTTCCCTGCTCAGCGAGAGTCGACATTCTCCGAAGACTATGTCCTACCTCTTTCGAGACCGGACCATTCTGAGCTCGGAACAGTGCTGACCTTGTCCTTGCTATGGACCTTTCTTTTTCGTCTTTTTTTTTTTTTTTTTTTATTGGCTCCATTTGACTTTTCCTCTCTCCTTGTGGAGGGTCCTTCTCTATGGAAGAATTCATCCTTTTTTCCTTTGCTTATTGCGCCCCGCGGGCTTTTCTCGTTTCATTAGTTCTTGCTTGCTCCTCTCTATTCTCCTCCTATTTCTCCCAGAAGTCTATCTCCTTTTGAAGAAAGTGCTCATTTACCTTTTGGACGGTCGTACAGGTCCTTTTTCCTCCCCTAGAGATCTCTTCTTTTTTCCGCTGGCGGTTGGGGAGCACAGTTTTTCCCCTGAGGGAGTTGTGTGGGTTCGGCCTTTTTCCTATGGTGCCGTGACCTAGCCCGTTCTTATCCGATTTTCCGCAACAGGCCCAGTAGGCGGTTTATAACATTCCCTGCCTACCAGTCTCTTTTCCTTTCCCCCTCTCCGCCCGGGAAGGAGACAACAGGTTTTGTTTCCTTTTTTCCTTTGACAGACTTTCCTTGTTTTTCCCAGTTCGTGCAGGCAGCCAAGGACGCGTGTGATTTCTGGCCCTTTCCCCTCTGTTCAGTCGTCGGGGAATCCCCTTCTCTGGCAGAAGGATTCCTGTCTTCGTTTTTCTAGGGCCAAGTCTTTGTGCTCTTCGGAGGACTTAGCAGGTGGCTGGGCTTGTTCGCTCCTCCCACTTTTCTTCTCCGGATCTCTTTTCTTTTCTTCCACGAGGTCCCAAGCTGTCTTAAACTAGGCACCTTCGATATGCAGAGCCCCTTCAAGTCAACCTTTTTTTGATGGACGTTTCTCGACCATATATTGTCCACAACGCTCTTTGCTTCCCCCCCCCCCTGGTGCTAAGCGTCGATACGATTTGATGCAAGTCAGAGTTTTTTACCTTCCAGGTCTTCCCTGGCAATCTCTTTTAGCCGCCTTTGTTACGTGACGGTGTGCGTTTTCTTTTCAAGTAAGGCCCTGTCTTTTCCTGCTTTTCAGTAGCGTTTCTAAGGTAAAAAGTTTTCATCGCCCTTCGCCCACTCCCTTTCCGTGATCCCTCTCTCCTACGCCTCTAGCAGGGCGGCGGTTCTCTTTCTTCTTTTTTTCTATTTCTAGCTTCGGTTTTTCCTTGTCTTCCTAAAGCCCCAGTTTTTTTCTCGGTGAAGCTGGAGTTGTGATCCCCTCATCCTACGCGATCCGAGCCCGTTTTTGTTGCTCTCTCTTCTTAGAAGGTTCCTCTTTCCCCGACATAGGTGACCACCCAGCTTGACATCTTTTTCCCAAGGATTTTCCATTGTTGGACTTCCTCTTCTGTCCGCGCGCACTTTCTTTTCTATGAGCTGGGTTCCAGAGGTCATTTTCTGACTTCTAATTCCAGCCAGGGAAACTCAGTTCTTTTCCACCACCGCGATCTCCACGTCCGTCCTGCTGGTGGTCCCTATGTCCAGCGCTGAAGGAGGAAACGGTACTCTTGCCTCCCGCGTTCCACGTCCCGTTTGACTTTTCCGAAGACCGGTTTCTTTTACCGTTTCCTGTTGCGCGCGGATGGCCAAGGACTTTCTCACGGTGCCCTCGGAAAGGCTTACGGACGCCCCTAGTGTTGATCTGCCAAGGGTCCTTTTCCCTCCTTTCCTTTCTTCCCCACCGTTCTGACGACTCAACGATTCCCTTCCTTTAGACGCTTTTCTACCTTCTCTGCTTGTGAGCACCTTTCCAGTACCGTGTCCCCCTTTTGCCCACAGCTTTCACCCTTCTATAGACTGGGAGGTAGGAGCCGCTCTTCGGCTACGTGGCCACAGCCTTCCCTTCCCCCTGACTCTCTTTTTCTATCCCCCCTGGAGGATCGCTGTTTTCCGCTGCTTAAGGTTTGGAGGGCGGTTTTCCGACTAGTGCCATTTTTTTTTCTGGTTTTGCGGTCACACGTTTTTCCCCCAGGTGATTTTTTTTCGTTCTCTTGCAACACGGAGCGACGTTTGCCACATTTGCCTCCAGCCTTTCCCTTGGGCGAGTTTGTCCAGCTCCCCCCTCTCCCTTTTTGCGAATCACTTCCTCTACTCGCAGCTTTTGTTGTAACCACCACTCTCTCCATTGGTCGTGATCCTTGCATTATAGGTGCATTTGTCCCCTTTCTTGCTTTTTCCCAGGCGGCGGTCTTTCGTGTCCCCTTGGGGGGTATGGTCGCAGGTTGCTCTTAGATGTTGGCTCCAAGCGAGAGGGCCTGTGTGTTCCCTTTTTTGCAGGAGTGCAATTGAGAACCTGTTTTTGGAAGAGTCAATCTCTATTTTCCCCTCCTCCTTTGTGTTGTTTGTTTATCTCTGTCTCTTCCCCCCCTTTCGCGTGTGCAATGTGAGGTCACACACCATTCCCTCTGGGGAGGCCCCCCCCCCTAGGATAGCTTATGCTCTCCCATACCACGGCCCTCCATCTTTTTTGTCCGCCCAACGGCCTCTCTTCCCGGCCGCCTTCTTTCGAAACTTTGTGAGTCCTTCTTTTGTGGTGAACACCACCCCGACCTGCCTTCTTCTTTAAGTTTCTCCTCCCATTGGGCCTATTTATTTTCGTAAAAGACCTCGCCCCTGTCACTTCTTCTTACGTTGTTGCATATAGACTAGTGTGCAGGTTCTCCCTTTCCAGCTGATTTCCACCCGGGACCAGAACTTGTTTTTTTCCTACCCCTCTCACAATATCACGCCAGGCCTTCTGCGTAGTTTTTTTCAAGGCCCCATCCGTTCCCTCCTTAAGCGACGGTGGCGCGCCGCTGATCACTTTGTCGTCATCATCCCTGTTCCTGTTTGTCTAATGCTGGTTTTGGTGTCGAGAAGATCCTGTTCTTCCTCCTTCCCCCTTCTCCCCGGATGGTCCGGTGTTTCGGCAACTGTGTCATTGAGGGCTGCCACAAGCGTCCTTTGATTTTTTTCTCCTTGTGCAGATGAGTGAATCGTTCCTTCATTTAGTACTAGTTGTGTAGATCGCCCCTTCGTACTTAAAGTCCAAACCTCTTGTCCCGTTCTTACCTTTCTATGGCCACGTTTTTTTCTGCTTTCTATATGTACTTTTCACGCCCTTCAGCAACCGGCCTCCTAGGGTTTAATATTCCCGTTCTCGGAAGATCTTTTTCCTCCCTGGGGATTCCCCCGAAAGTTCCAATGGTAGGCCTCTTTTTGTATAAGTATTTTTCACCTCCTTCCCTGATCTTGTATATTATTGTGTATTCCCTTCTTGTAGGGAGGGCTTTCTCGAGGGCCTCAATCTTCCCCTCCTTGTGTCCCAGTGCTCATGACGCCCGATCGTTGGTTTTCGAGTTTCCCCAGGAAAAGGTTTTCGCCTAATGGCGATGTTTGTCCCTTCCTTTTTGTTCATGGCCCCTCCTTAAGCTCTCTCTCTGTCACCCCCGCCATTCCGGACTCGAGATAGTATTACTTCACTCCTTCTGTTTAGGGATTCATCGATCTTGGGGCATTTTTATCGGTTTAGCCTTATCCCTATTGACGAATCCACGCCTCACCTCAAATATAACCCCTCCGCCTGCTCTGTTCTTAATTCCCGTCTCCTTTCGGATGCTTTCCCCCAATAGATTTTCCGTATTCGCGATTCCAGTTGGAACCTATTCCAGTTCTGTAACTTCTTCAGTCCCTCATGTCCTTTTTCTCCTTTCCAATACCTCCCCTTTTTTCGTGCTTCGATGCGCTTTTCCAGAGGACATCTTTTCCCCTTCGTTGCGTTGTCCTTCTGTTAGCAGCCCTCTCTTCTTACACCTTTCCCCCCCTCCTCGGTTGTCGATGTTCTCCGTTCCCCCTTCCCTGGTAGACGTTTTCGGATCCCTTTTCTCCTCTCTATTTGCCTTGCTATTTTGAAGACCTTTTTAGACTTCCTCTCCTTAGACGAGGAATTTTCTCGTTGGCGTTTATCTGCTGACACGCTTTCTCCTTCTTTGACTCCAGTGACAAACTTCTTTTCCTTCCCTTATCGCTGAACTTCACCCTCCTTTCTCCCATGGATTACACGAACCTTATCCACGCGGCCTGTAATTTTATTTTCTTCCTAAGTGTCGGCATCTTTGTTATTGGTATCATTCATGATGCTACCGCGCCGAGCTCTTTGAACTTTCTTTCTGTCGGCCGTCGCAGAGAAAGAAAATTCCTCTCTGGGAGGTTGGTGGCCCATTCCGATGGTTTTTTTTTCCATTTTTTCGCTCACCTTCCTCCCTGGGCATGGGGCCGCTCTGTAGGCCGGTAGTGAGAAGAGGCTTGTTTCACCATCGCTCCTTTTTGAACACACCAGCCTCTTTAGTGGCTGCATGATCCTTTTTTCCCGTCGACAAAGTTCCCTTCCCTTTCGGCCAGGTCTCACGCTTTCGACTTCTCTAAGAAAGTTTAACTTTTTCTTTTCAACAGCTTTTTTTTCTTTTTTCTTTCCTCTAGTAGGATAATGAGCGGTCGCGCAGCTTCCTTTATCCATCGGTATTCTCTCTTTTGGAGCAGATATTCCTCTGCCTTCTCCTTCGGATCCTCCGCTCAGAGGAGCTTTCCTTCCTCCGAAGGGCCAGAGATCCTCCCTATCAGCGTTTTCATCGGCTCTCTTCCCACTTTTGAAGGCGGCAATCGTTTGGGATCATGTCCGTCTTTCGTAGAGTTCCCCCCTCTTCCCCTTTCGCGCGTCTTCGCCGCCGGACCTTTAAAAAAGTCGAGTTTGACATACCCCTTTTGCTTTGAGCTCTCACGCGGTTCCCTTTTTCCCCCTCGATTCTCCCTTACGGAAGTCCTCCCTGTTTTGCTTTTCCTCCATTTCTCCCTTCCTTCCTTCTCGGCTGGAACGCCTTGGCTGCAAGACTAGCCTTTTCATCTCCCCGTTCTTTTTTTTATCTCTCTATGTGTGTTTCGTCTTCCCCCTCGGTTCTTTCCCCATTTCGTTTTTCTGAATATCCTTTCCCCTCCTCCTCTTGTGGAGCAACTTTTACCACGAAAACGTGCTTGGACTCCGTTTTTTGCGCCACGAGTTTTTCTGTCCCTTTTTCTTGGATGCTTCTCTCTTCACCGAGACCTACTTGTCCCTTTCTCCCTTTTTTTTTCCTGCGCGGCGAGAACGCTCGTGTTGTCCCTCGAAGATGTCTCCCAGGTCCCTGTCTCTTTCGCCTGAGTCTTGAGAGACGTCCTTCTTGACTGACCGGTGTCTGATCGTCTCCTTTTTCCCTTTTCTTTCCTTGGTCTTTTTCTTTTTCCTTTCGCGGTGGGTACGTTCTTCCCGGCGACGTGTCTAAAGGTTTCCTTTTTTCTGTTCGCACTGTGGCTTTTCCTGACCTGGTTACTAGTCCTCGTTGATTCCTCTCCCCTCTCCGCCTGTCTCCTCTCATGACCACGATTTCCTTTCAGACCCCTCCTCCTGGTTTTTTCGGTCTCCCCGTGACTTTTCTTTCGTGTTCGGACTCGTTCGACTGTTCCAAGCCGCTCGCTTGGGAGTACCCGTTTAGTGACCCTCTTTTTTAGATGCCTCTTGGGACAGGAGGTGTTGGTTTTTTTTCTCGAGGGAGTGAAGCTTTTTCCACAAGACTTAGACTACTCCACTTATTTCGAGCCGCCAAATTCTTCTGTGTTCTTTATTGAACTCACTGACCTCCAGTCTGCTTGCCCACCTTTTGCCAAGGGGTCAGGTGACCCTTTCTTTTCCACGAGGCGACAGCCACCCCAGTTTGCATTCGAGCAGACCTTTTGCTCTACTCCAAGGCTTTTCCGACATATATACTTTTTTTTTAATGGCCCTCCCTCTCTTTTGTGGGACTCCTGTGCTGCAGCAGTGAGTTGAAGTTCTCCCCTCCCCTTCAAGTTGGCTGGCTGTCTTCTTTTAGATCAGGTGAGCGCTGTCGTCCTATACGTCGGAGTTCTCGTTCTCGAACTTTTTTCTGGCAAGAAAAGTTTCACCCTTCATCGCTCTGCGCCGATCGGGACCCATTCCTACCAGGCCGCGCTGTGACTTGGCGGCTTCTGACAAAGCCTTTTTCCCCCTGTTTGCGGTGTCCCTCCGTTGCTGTAGAATTACCGCCCCCCCCAGGTAGGTTTTGGTTCCTGCGCTCGTTCGCACGGGACTTCTTTGTCGAGGATTTCACAGACTTCTTACCTGGCCTTCCCTTCCTCCTTCCTCTTTTCCCCCCCATTTTCATTTTTCCCCACCTCTCCTCCTCCTCGAGGAGACAACCTCGCCGACGTCCGAGAGCCCCGTTCTCCGGTTCGTGATGCTTTTTTTTTTTTCGTTGAGAGGCTTTTGCCCTCTTTGAACTACCCCGATCGAGGAAGCCCTCAGGTGATCTCTGCCTAAGATCTTCCCGAGCCTGGCTTGGTCTCTGACAGATCGCCTCTTGTTCCCCATGGTCTGCCCCGTTCTTTACCTCTCGAACTTCCTTCGCGAACCTGTGAACATCCTTGAATCCTATTTTTTCTTCCCTCTTTTCCGGGTTTCATGTAGCGGGGCCACTAGTTTCGTTTTCCCTACTCCCCACTACCCTCCGGTTCCCAATTTCGGCATCAAACAACCATCTACTAACACCGTGATCATTTTCGTGCGGAGTCCTTTTGACCAGCGTGTGTGGTTCCTTTTGCTAACAGGTCCATTTCTTCCCGCTTTGCTGAAGTCAGTTCATCTGTTACGGGGTCCCATTGACCAGTTTTCTTTTCTGGAGGGTCCTTTCCCACTCCCCCTTCTCCTGTCATCTTAAGATGGGCGTACCCCTTCTCTATCATTGTGGAATTCTCCTTCTTCCCCCGAGGACGAATCCACGACCGCATCTTCACGGATGTAGTCCCTCTCCCATCGTCTTTGTGGAGCACTTCAAGTTCCTGGGTCCCCTTTACGGACCTGCTTCAGGAGATCGACTTTGAAGGCCGTCACAAGTATAGGTCGTTCTCATTTTTTTTTTCGCTGACCGAGAACTGGTCCTTTTTTGCTTTCTGACGCCCCCCTGATGTGATCCGCTTCCCCCCCTTTCCCTTTGGCGTTAGGTGCCTTCCCTAAGCCCAGGCCGTTTTTTTGTTTTTTGGTGACTTTTTTCTTTTCGGTCTCAACCAGCTTCTGGGTCCCAGGTGCCCTTCTTTTCTTTGCGCCCAGGCCCTTCTCTTCCTCTGCCACTGTTTATCCGCCGTGAAACTGTGGGGGCTTGCTGTGTCAGAAGAGCATCCTCTTCCACAGTTTTTTTACTGTCATCCATTCTCGCCTTGCCTTTTTAGGCGGTTGTGTTGTACTCCCCTGGAGTCCCTTTTTGGCAGATATCGCACAAGATTTGGCACCTCCCCAAATTTGGGGCGCTTTACGTCGAGAAAGGCTGTTCGTTTCTTTCTTTTTTTATGGAGCATCGCCGTAGTAATCCCGTCTTTCTCCAATCCGCGTTTTTGGTTCCTTTCATGATTCCCCTCCTCCCTGTTTTTTGACTACCCTTCTCTTTTTCCTCTCTTTTTGTTTCTTTTCGCGTCTGTATCGTCCCCACCCTTTTTCGAGCTCCTCCTTCCCGCCGTTCCCATTTAACATTTTCGTTGTTAGCCCACCCCCCCTGAATCCCCTTGCGCTTCTCCCTACCCCACCAGGTAAAAGACCTCCTTTTCTCGCGTAAATCCCTCTGGCCCTTCCCGTATCTTCTCCCCGAGACCTCGACCACGTTTTTTCTTTTTGCAAACTCCCCCTCCTCCCGTATGTTCGTATGAAGTTTGAGAACTCGCCCTCCCTAGCGTAGAACATCAACCTACCCCCCTCGATTTCTGACTTAACGTCTTCTCTTCTGGTTGCAGCCGCAGAACCTCCCTTTCTTTCACTGTGAAAGAACTTGTGAAGGAAGAACCCCATGACCCCCTTTTTTTCCGTTGGCCTGTTTCTGTGACTTCCCCCGTGAACATCCCTTTTTAGGTAAATGTTCGAGCGCGGATCCTGTGCTTCTCCCCCTCCCCTTGCCGATTTGCTGTCATTTTGTTTCAAATTTCTCTCCCGAGCGGGTTTTTACCTCCTTTAGATAGGTCTTCACTTTTCTGCAATTTCCCCATGGTGGCCTGTCAAGGTTTCTCAACAAGGCGGCCAAGCTTTTTTTCCTTTTCCCTCAGCGGGAATATTGGAGGGCAGGCAGTTATGTGTTTTTCTTTCTTAGAGTACCCGGAACTCCCCCCTTCTTGTGTATTCACCCGTCATCCTTGCCTATGGCCCGCTTACCAGTTATTTTTCTCTTCCTTCCTTCGCCGCAACAGGCCCGCCCAGAACATTTCACCCTTTTCTTTTTCCCGTCGAATTTTAAGACCCGGCTGCTCTGTCATTTCCCGTCTTTTGAACTGTAGGCCTCCTCTCCTGATGTTTAGCCTTCGTGCCGTTTTCATTGATCGTGTAGATCCTTGGGATTCCTGCTGGTTTTCGGGATTGTCTTTGGCGCTGCTGACAGGTTTTTTTCAAGTCCTGAGTCCGGACCTTCCGTTGTCTTTGATTTAGGTCAAAGAACCTTTTCTTCCTTCCTTTTCCCGATGTCGAGGATTTGTTTTAGTAGTTTGTTTACTTGGTCCATGGGACCCCTGAGCGCTTTTGATTTCAAACCTCCGTTCTTGATTCTGATCTTCTTCGTCCCATCTTTTTCGGGGGGCTTCTCTCTTTGTTCGGTTCTTAGCCCAATAGGTCTTAGTATTCCTCGACCTCCATGCATCCCCCCCTGATCAAGCCGCAAAGCGGCGTCCTTTCGTTTCTTTCTTTATATTATTCTCGTTCCTCTCGCTATTGTCAGTTGGATTCACTTTTTCTTTTTTTGATGTCCTTAGGTAATATGTCTTCTCTCCCACTTTTTCAAGTCCCCCTTGCTGCTTTTGCTTGGCGTTCCCTTTTTTTGCTGGGTGCTTCCTTTTTCTAGTTCTGCTCATCACCTTTTTTCCGCCTGTACCAAAAGTTTTTCCCCTCCCTGCGTGTTGTTCTCCTCTCTCGCGTTCCGTCAGTCCCTCCCTTGTTTGTAGTGATCCGCTCGTTCGAGCGATTTGCTCTCTTTTTTACTTCTTTTGCCATTGACGCTCACCCCACTCGAGCTCGGTAACTCGCGTTGGGTAGAGAGCTCCCCTCTTTTCCCCCCTCTTCTTCCAGGCCACCAACTGGCTTAACGCGAGCCAGTCCACCTTTCCCCCCCATGTTTTTGACCCTGTTCTTTCACTACGCACTTCATGGTCCTTTTCATCCGGATCCAATACTTCGGATTCTTTCTTGATGATTATCTCCCTCCATCTCTCCTCCTCTTCTCTGTCGGAGTCTGTTCTCATCCCACGACCCTTGACTGCCAGGTCGGTTGCGCCAGTAGAGGGGTCCTGGGACAGGGCTGTCGTCCCCTTCTGCCCATGGTTTCTGTTTGGGCGCAGAGATTGTGTTTTTCTTCTCCTCTTTTTTGACGGTCCCCCACATCTTTCTCTCCCCTCCCCCCACAGAATGGTCCCCCCCTTCCTTCTCTCCACAAACGCCTGGGGGTCGGTAAGAGATCCTGCTCGCCTCTGGACATTTTTTTCTCCGGATTCAAACTCCCAGCCAGGAAAGGTAAAGTTTGACTCTTTCGGACCAGATCTAGTCGGTTTTGCCATCTCGAGTGATTGTCCCTTCGCGAGATCTCGCGTTTTTTCAGTCCCCGCGGGACCCTCGTTCTCTCTCCCGAGGGGTTGAGTCCTTTTTCCCCACAGTTGTCTGATTCGACAGTAGAGGATCCCTCACAATTATGAGTATCTTCCCCAGGTCCATGAAGAATTGCTCTCTCCTGCACGATAAGTTTCAGCTACCTTAGCTCTTCACGAGGTACGGTGATGGGCTATTTTCCAGATTTACCTTGGTTCTAGTTCCCCTCCATGCCGGTCTCGCCGGCTGCCCCCCCCCCCTCCGTAGATACCGACCTCGTCTTTTCTCGGTGCCATCTAAGAAATAAAGAGTTTCTTCTATGGCTTCGATGCTTTTCCTTTTTGCTTCCGACATTTTTCTGTTATTTTATTCCCGTGTCCACCGGCCTTTTCAGGATAGTGTACCTCTTGGCTTAGTACTCAGATGTCGAGCCCGCTATTTTTATATATCCTTCTCCCCTTTTTTTTTTCTATATCCGCCGTGATAGCTATTAGAGTCTTTCAGCCATTCTGTCAAGTAGATCATGCTGAATGTTCGCACTTTCGTGACCATCCACCAGTGAGTCTTCTTTCTTGAGTGCGGGGCGGCATTAGGGTTTTCCCCTAGCTTGAGAAAGAAGTTTCGGTATTACGAGGTGGTTACCGCTCCTCCATGAAGTCTGAGTTGCTTCTGACCCCAATGATGAACAGCGAACTTAGTAGTTTTATTCCAGGAATGACTGCCCCCCTCTTCCTTCATTGGATTTGAATTCGTTCCTTCTGGTCCCAGGTTTGGTTCTCTTCTTTAGCTATGTCCCCCTTATATCTCTCTTTTTGGCGCTAACTATACTGGTCAGGACCGGACCTTGTGGGATTCGGGTACTTCCACGCGGATAGTCGGACCTCTACATAGGCCATTTCCTCCTGAGCGGAACCTAGACCTTTTCCCCCTTAGTTCCCCCACATCCCTTGCAGCTCCGTCTGTTGCCCCTCCTTTTTTTACACGTGAACCTTTCTTCTTTTATTTTCTTTCAACCGAGTGAGAATGGTTTTTCTCTCTCGACTCCGTCGGTCTCGCCATTGGGTTTGTGGGGAGCATGCCGCCTCTGAAGGAGGGAATTTCTTTTTTTTTATTCTCTTTAGTTCAGTCATATTTATGTGTTCCCCTCTTTCCTATCGCCTGCCCGCCTCTTCTAGACTTAGGGCCGGTATTTTTGCGGGACGAAACCTTGGGACACTACAGATTTCTCTTGCCACCGCCGCTTCGCAGGCTCACTTTGTGTATTTTTACTCCCCCTCCGGCGACGTAATGAGTCCTCCCTTTCCCTCCTAAGGCACAATGGCCGTTTTCAGAGAAATCTTCCTTTCCCTTTTCTTTCCCTTTTCATTCCGCTTTTTTGTAGTGGAACCCCTTTTCTTCCGATTTGTTGTACTTATGCTCCTTTCCACGTCCCTCTTGGTGGCATGGACACCCTTTGTCTTCCTTCTTCCTTACTTGCCTTTTGCTCCGCTCTACCGTCAGCTGTCTCGCCTTCCTTTGGTTGTTCTCTTCTCCCCCCTTGGCAAGAACGTCTTCCAATTAAAGGAAATCTTCTTTTTTTTTTCCTGTAGACCCGGCCGGTGGACTGTCCCTGCTCCCCCATATGAGTGACCCACAATTGCCTTTCTTTCCCTGGTTTTTACGCGGGGGTTTGTGCTGTTGCTGTCTTTCCCTGCCCTTCCTCCCTCCCCCCGGCCAGTTGGCCTTATGTCCGTCGCCTCCCTTTTCTTTCCGGTTTCTCTCTGACATTATGATCCCGGACATGGATGTCCCTCTCTTTCCGCGGGCTCATCCCGGTCCCCTCGTCAATATGACTCACGCCGTGCTGGAGAACATCCATCGACTACGTCGCGCGCAGTTCTGCGTCTGTTTTTTTTTCCTTTTTTTTTGGCGTTCCCGAGGAGATTTTCTTCCCCCTCTGACCCTTTTATTCATGACCCCGGTGTCAGCATTCTTGACTTTCCGCCGAGATATTTTGCGGCTGTTGTTTGCTTTCTGACCCGCCACTGCTTTTTTCCTTTTTTTATACTATCAGTTTCCCCTTCTCCATCAAGGTATTGCCCCTTCCGTGGGGAATCCCCCTCGACTCTTCCACGAGGTGTTGGTAGCTTTTCCTTTGTTTCATGTTACGCCCCCCTTCACTAAGCATTTCTTCCCCGCGATCTCCACCAAGGACTTCGTCCCGGCCCTATGTCCCATCGAAATTATGCCTTCAGGTCCTCCCCAGGACTTCGTTTTTTTCCCTTTTCCTCTGTCGGGACGGGCCAGATGATTGGGTGATTTCTCGGGAATTTTTGGAGGTGCCAAGTCCCCAGTGACTTTTCCGCGTGCCTCTTACTTATTCGCCCCAGTACAACATCCATGTTGTCGGGCAAGTGGGGACTGAGTAGCTTCCCACGATTTCTCTACAAATTTTTTTCATTCAGTTTGATCGCCGCGGTCATTGTGTGATGCAGCTTGAAAGGAACCTGGCCCTTCCTTGCCACTCTTAACGGTAGTTATGTAGGCGCCCAAAGGAGCTTTCCTTGCCCCCTGATGATAAAGAGTTTCGTTTTGTTTTTTTTTTCTTTTGTTGGGTTTTTTTTGTGTGTGGTTCGTTTGTTTTTTTTTTTTTTTTTTTTTTTTCTTGTTTTTGTTTTTTTTTTTTTTTTCGGTGGGTTTTTGGGGTTTTGTGTTGATGACGCACCAGAGGATCGCTTTCTTCCAACATGGCTGCCTCGGTTATTTCCCTTTTTTTCCTAACCTAAGACGACAAGTTCCCTTTGTGGTTATGAGTGGCTGGGAGTTTCAACCTCTTTTGTTCCGCGCTTTTCTTTTTACGGCCTGATACCCTAAGATTAATTTTTCCCTGATCTTCAGTTACCCTTTTTTTGGTGGCTGTTTCCGACTCGATCCCCCTATCAACTTTTCTTTTCCTTCACCTTCAAGATCGCAACACAGGTTTTTGTGTTTTCACCCGAAAGGCGCGTGTTGTTCTCTTCTCGAGCCTATCGTTTTGGCCTTCGGGGAGTTTTTCTTCTCTCTTGGGGCGGGTACTGTGGTATGGCGTTTCATAGCAGGGAGTTATCATTTGTTTTCCACCCCAGATTTTTGCGTTGCCTACTTTTAAGTTAGTTCTTCTTTTGTGTGTACGATATCCTACCTTTTTTTTTTTTAGAGAGATGTTTCCACACATGTTACTAACCTTCCGTGTAACCAACCCCAGGCCTTTCGTGGAGTCCCCCCCTCTTCCTCCCCCGGCGCTTCGCCTAGGTTAAACTCCTTCTTTTCTTTTCTTTGAAACGCCCCCTGTGCACGGAAAAGCTATGCTGATCTTCTCCCCCCCGGTGCCCGTCTTCTTTCTTTGGTTTCACACCCCAATACCGCGAGGTCGATTACGTTTTTCTTATCCTCCCCTTCTCGATAGTGTTTCCCCCCTCCCAATATCACCACCTTGTAACTGCTGGTACCCTTGGGACCCCCCTCTCCTCTGGGTTTTTCTTCATCCCATCGCGTATGGACAGACTGTTTTTTCAGGCCGCCCAGGCTCCCCTCTCTCCCCCCTTGGACTTGGCGTCTGGACTATTTCAAAAAGAAAGGAACTACCGTCTCCCTCCCCGGTGGGGGTAGAAGCGTATCTCCTGGTTTGCTTCCTCCCCCGTTCCCTTTTTTCTTTATCTTTCCACGTCTAGTCCTCTCTGGGTTACTCCTTCCATTCTCTTCTCCTGTATGGACTCTTGTGGGAACTTGTGGTTTAGTTCTCCCCCTCGACCCGACTCGGAGGTCCGCTGCTTTCTCCCTCGGGGAACCTTCTTCTTCCCTCTGTTTTAGAAGAGAAGATTTCCCCACTTTTCACGTACACTGAGGGGTACGTCCCACCTTGTTCGATCTCCGTGTTTTCTCCTTTCTTTCTGTCCCTGGCCTTGCACAAAGGCCCGAGACCTTTTCACCCCGTGCGTAATATTGACGACGACAGGGCAGTGAATTTTCCTGAGAGTTTTTTTCATCTGGAACTGCTGCATCCTCAGCCGAGTTTCGCTTCGTTTTCATACCCGCCTTTCCCCCTTTTTACTGGTTCTCGTGTGTGTTTTCCCCTGATTGTCACGGCGTTGAGATTGGGATTCCCTTTCACTAGGTTCTTTCCGACCTCCGTTGCGCTCGTAGTTTGGGTCCACGACCTCTGCTCTTTCCCCTTTCCTTGAGATGGTCTCTGCTTGGTAAATATCTCGGTTTTGGGTTTTTTAACCCTAGTTATCTCTTTAGAGAACCACTCCATTTATCGTATTAGCTTCCCCCCCCCTTCTTTTCCAGGGAGGCTCCTAGATTTTTTTCTCGACACGACAGAAGTTCCTTTTCCTCCAGACCATAACCCGAGCCCCTTCCCCCCTTCGGCCGTCTGCTTTTCTTTCCTTTTTCCCTCTTTCTTCGTCAGCGCGCGATGACCAGTTTGGACAGGATTTTTTCGTCTTTCTTTTTAGGGGTTCATTTTCGCCTCGACCCCCAACCGTTTTCACTGCTTCGAGTCTTCCCTCTGCCAAGACTGGGCCTGGTTGGTCATGCTCGGAGAGGAAAGCACGGGTCCCTCCCTTCCCAGGTTTTTGCCCCGCGTTGTTCCTCCTCTTGTTTCAGGTTTCCACGTCCATTCCTTTAGACGTGTCTTTCCCCTTTCGTAGCGATTGCCCGGTGAAGAAGTTTCCTTTTTCTTTTGAGCTACTTCCAAAATTTCCAGCTTACTCCCGCTTTTTGCTGTTAGAGCTACCTCTAATGAGTCTCCCCGACTAACGGTCCAACCCCCTTTTGTGACCCCGGCTCGGCCCGCTTCGCCAATTTCATTCCTGATTCTACTTAGGTCTCCCTGATCCCCCTTCCCGTAATAGATGTTACGTTCAGTTTCCTGGCTGCCCGAGCGCACAGCTACTCTGACCTTTTTATGTAGGAAGCCTTTTGAGTCTCACTGTTCCTCATGCATTTCCCTGCGCTTTTTGGCCATTTCCGAGCTTTGAGGGCATGGGCCATTTT
>Ga0179593_1644488_pt1 | contig 14907 bp, 15 predicted proteins | sample CZODoug2_1_08_16_FD_185931 | JGI IMG/M metagenome (GOLD analysis project Ga0179593, IMG submission 185931) | Vadose zone soil fungal communities from Angelo Coast Range Reserve, California, USA - CZODoug2_1_08_16fungal (PacBio error correction) | ecosystem: Environmental > Terrestrial > Soil >... | reverse complement strand
CATCTATCCAGCGACTCCCTGGCCTGACAGGTACCCTAAATTTTTTCTCCTTTGGTTCCCCCCTCCGATTCTTTTTTAAAGCCGCTGGCGATCTGCTGCGACAAAGACTTTCACTATACGAGGTTATCTGAGTCCTTTATGATGCTGGACATTCGTCCCCCCTCTTCCTCCTGGCCTCAGCTCGCAACAGCGTGACGAAGTTTTTTCTTTTCTCCCCCGCTTTTTTCTCTCGCGAAACTGGATGGCAGGATTGGGCATGCTGGCGAAGAAGCCCGCTTCTCTTGTTTGAGGTTGCCTTGCTCCCTATCACGCTATCGCCTTTGGTGCCTCTTCTACTTTCCCAGTTTTCCTTCCTGGCCTTCATGTTTACTGGATGTAGTGAAGGGAAGCCGCTCGCGACAATATTCAGACTTCCCGGTCCGGGTTTTTCTGGACCTTTTTTGGACGACTACTCGTTTCCTGCTCTTCCATTCTCCCGGTAGAAGATTGAGCATATAGGTCCGTTTTTGCATCCGCCGACCCTTTTTGGAGTTCGCTCGGCTTTAGCCGATATGAACTTTTCGCTCCGGATTTCCTGGAGTCCCCTTCGTGAGTGTAGCGGAAATCTCTCCGGCTATTTTGGCCGTGAATGGCCCCCTCCCCAAGCTCTGTGAAGACGTCAGCTTCCATTTCGACCGCTTGCACAATGAAGTAGAAGTGTCGTTCTTGTCCGCCCGCTTCTAGTGAAGCGAAGACCTTTTTGCGAGCCGCTCCTAGTTTTCTTCTTTCTGGTACTCTCCCTGGGCCGGGTCTTTTAAGAAAATAAGGATCTCTAGTAGAGAGGCGTGGTGATCGTTGCAGAGAGAACGTGGAATGAGATCACCCCGGCCTACCTCCCCCGACCCAGAGCTTACATGGGCCTGGTCGTCGCTTTCCTATTAAGATATCCTCTCGCGCCGGTCTTGGTCGTTCTTTAGTGTCCCCTCTATGCCGCTCTTCTCTTTGCTGGGGTTTTAGAAGGAGTCCAAAGGATTGTTACTTCGCTCTCCCTCCTCCGGGACCCTCCCCCTCGGGCGGCGCCTTTTGGCTTTTCCGATTTTCCTATTCCATGAAAAACTAAAGGGGGAAGAACTCTGTGTCCCCCGCATGAATACCTTGCGTCCGGCGCTGGCTGCTGCGCTATGACTGAGGCTCGCCCGATATGCCCATCACCCTCTCTTTCCCGCCCCCTCTTTTTACCATGCAACCCCCCTCCCCCCCGGTGTGAATTCTTTCTCGAATTCTAGAAAGAGGAATCTTCAGCTGATTTTAAGAGTCGCTGATCGAGTGCAGCCAATCGCCGACCTCAGAAGAATGTGTCACACCCTCTTTCAAACCAGAAAAATCCTCCGCTGTGCACGACAGAGAAGGACTAAAACGCCCCGCCCGCATTTTGCCGCATCATTCGCGTGGAGCCTTGAGCCCGCCTGACACCTCCTCTTCCTTACTTTTTTTTTTTTTTCGATAGTTCCGTCACGAGTACCATCCAGATGCTTACCGGAGATAGTCACAATCTTTCTCCCCCCCCCTTTCAAAGCCAAGATAATGCGGCGTGGCCTACGCCTTCCGCACGGAGCGCTAAAGGTAGTTCCTGGGAGAGAGTTTTGCGAATCGCCCCCTCCTTGGCGCCGACCCTCTTTCTGCAAGTCTGAGAGGAGACCCTGCAGAGGTACTATCGCAGGAGAACCTTTACGAGGTCTCCTGTCCCCCCTAACATCCTGTCTCCCCTTCAGCCCTGAATTTGAGGCCTTGAAGTGGAGAAGGTTTCTCTGCTAGGAGTCGCGCACAGGGCGGGTTCCAAAACGGTCTGTTCGATCCCCGGTTTCCCTGTTCGTTTGTCCGGATTCTGATAGTGGGTCCTTCCCCCGGATCAGGTCTAGATTGATTTCATTCGCTTCTTGCTGCAGATTCTCAATCGCTTCTCGTTTTTTGTCTTATCGATTCTCAGGTCTAAGCGAAGTTTCCTTTCGAGAGTCCTTCTTTTCCAGTCGACCCGTTGAGTACAAGAATATTGACTCCCCCTATCGAAGATGAGTGAATCCCCATCCCCTTAAGCCTCACTATAGTCGCACTGGATGACCAGACGTGATTGCATTTGGTTTCTTCCGTGATCTACTGCTCTGCCTGGCTTGCAGGCGTCTTAAACGATTCTGACGGTAGAGGGACCCATCCTCCGCAGCCCCTCCTTCCCTCTTCCCCAACCTTTTTTTCCCTCAAGGTGGCGGAAGTTTCCGTCTGCCTGCGCACTTATGGCATAGCCGATCTCTGCTTAAATGCTCTTCCGGTGGGTCCTGATCTTGCCCTGTTCGATGCGCAGCCCTCTGATTGCCAAACGACCCCCGAACTTTTTCCTCGGTCTTTCCTGTGAGGCCTCAGGGAGAATTTTTGAATGCAAATCCATCTCCCTAACCTCCCCAAGGATCTCGAGGGCGGCATCATAGCCGTCCCCCCCCCGGTGAACGTCCTTATAAAAACCAGCCCCCATCGCTCGCGACGTGCTCCCTCATTGAATGTCTCTCTCTTCCCTCCACCGGCTCAAGAGAATGGGTTGATCCCAACTCTTTTGACCAGATGCCCACGGTGCGGGCCATTCGTCGGACGTTCTCTAATGGGAAAGGTGCCTCCCGCTCCTCCCTTTTGCCCCCCTCCAGGCACTCTATGCCTAAGATTTTTGCAGAAAGAAGAGAGCCGAGGGACTCTGCTAGGTATATGCTGGGAGCTGCATCTGATAGTCATGATCGGCCCCTTCTGCTCCCCCCCCCCCCCTTCGATCTTTCGGCTTTTCTCACTATAGACTTCTTGTCATAGCTTTCGTTCGTCTCAACACGTCCTGGCGCAGGGGAGCACGATTAGTTTTCAAATCCTCCTATCTCTTTCCCTACCTCTTTTGAGAGCTTTCTTCTGATAGTGTTCCACCCTCTCCCACTCCCGTCTGAGGAGACGTGGTCTCAGCCCTCTTCCCGAAACCCCGTAGATGCCTCCGCCTCCCCGTCTTAATCCTCGCGGACAGAGAATTTCCGTATAAGATGGAGGCCTATCACACGCCGCAGAAGCTTCACGGACGGTCAGAAACCTGAGTCTCCTTCTTTCCCCGTCCTGTCTGAGGCGGTTAGGTCCCAATGACCTCGTATGATGGCGTCCCTTTTTTCCCCTCTCACCGCCGACTTCCGCCACTCTTCTCGCAGTGTTAAAATCCGCGGATGTTTTCCTTTCCTAGACTAACAAAGGTCGCGTCCGACGATGATCGATCACCTAGCGCTTACTGGGGCTGTAGCTTCTTTTTTTTGATGAGGCTCCTCGGTGTCGAGAATTCCCCTGTTACGGAGATGGATTCACTTCCTCGCTTGAACCCTACCAGGCGGCCGCCGATCTCAAGACCACGTAGGAGGCGCGTAGCAGGGGTCGATTTTTCTGTGCCTTTCGGCGCAGAACCGGTTCTGACCAGATCAGATGGTACCGGAACCGACTCTCTTTTCTCGGACTCGCTTCCATAGGACGGCGTTCCGAGCCTGCTCACTCTCCCCCTTTAGCTTCGTCTCGTTGCCCTCTTTGATTCAACAAAGATGTTCTTCTCGACCGGCCACTTGGAGAGAAAGAAGGAGAAAGACTATAGCAACGAAATGCCGACAACACCGCCGAGCTGGGTACTTCCTGCGGACCTACTTATCTTTTATTGCCCCCCTAGGTCAATCACGTCCCAATTTTTTTGTCGCCAACAATCGAGGTTCCTTGTCCACATTGCAGCCTCAAGGCCCCCCCAGCTTAAATTGTAGTCCCGTCTCCCCCCATCCCCACACCCGACGAATCCGACGCCCCTTGAGATCTTTCGCCTCCCCCTTGCAACCACATTAAGAGACTTGTCCATATTGACGTAGTCTCGTTACACTGCCTTGACCCACCTTGCCGCGAGACTCCCCGGCACCGGTCACTTTTGACTTCGGCTTTCGTGAAATGCCGCCTGGAATAGAAACCTTCGTTCCCGGGCTTCAACTTCGCTTCTGAAACTGATGCCCCTTCGCGGCCATTTTGCAGGTTTTCTCTTACACTCTTTCCCCTTCTCGGAGCGAATTCCTTCTGATGAATTGAGTCCTCTTTCGACGCGCGAGCTGGGCGCATTTCCCCCCCAGCGCGAAGACTAGTGAAGGTCGTTGCACTCCAGAGAACTGGCAAAACCGAGCCATAGAAGCGAAATTGTCTCTCTGTCGCCCGGTGGCGCTCAATTCGAGCTGGTCCCGTTTGCCGTTGGTCGACTCAGTTTTCTAGGACTCTCTCTCTGGCTTCCTGTTGTTGCGCAAGTCATACTGAAAGGAAGGACTCGCAGTTTGGTAGCGGCAGGCGAAGCGATCGTATTCCCCCCTGGCCGGATTTGTGTTCGGAGGGTTGGCGCCCCGCGCTTTCTTTTCCATTTCTCTCTTCGAGAGGGCTACTAATTGGGGGCGCTTGCAGTAGCGATGAGACTTTGATAGGAATCGCTAAGATAGGAAATCCGGCTTCTATTCCCGGTAGATCGAAGGAGGAAGTCAGCACCTTGCTCTGGTTTGTTGACTTTCGTCCTGGTGTCCTCAGCGGACGGGTCAGGGGGCGACCTCCTTCCTTCCACTTCTCCGAGTCTTTTCCGGCTCCATCCTGATCGTTAGACTTCTCATGAAGACGAGTTCTCCTCCCAGGGATGCTTGACGGTTCGTCGCGGGCAGGCGGAGGAAGGGCTCGCCCTTCCTTACGCTGGGGCGGGTGCGTGCGAGGACGTTTAAAAAAAAGCCGTGGCTTCCTCCTTCCCTCAGTGCCATGACGATCCCGGAGCCTTCCCGGACCCACCCCCCGAAGATGTCCCTCCCCTGGCTCTCGAAGTAGAGGTAGAGAGAGCCACAGGCCATGGTCCTGGCGGCCTTCTCCGCAAGCTTTTCGCCCAGGAGGAGTATCGGAAAAAGTGCGCTTGTCCCCCCCTCAGTGAACTGCTTCTCGGCTCCAGAGCGCCCGGGGATTCACGACAATCACGTTCCCCAGTCGATCGCTTTTTAATAGTGAGCTGGCTCACCTTAGGCGTCCTCGAAAAGAACCCCGGCGTTGACCCGACGCCGCAATGCGGGGCCGGTCATTGCCCTGCTCTTGAGGGTCGCCCTTTTCTTCTCGTCTGAATGAGATGGTGTCTCCTTTCCGGCCCAAATAGCAATTGCTTCGCCCCGATGTTTCCGGCTAAGCCTATTCGTGTTTTTTTTTCCAGTCCCTCTTGGCTCGGCTCTCCATTATCCGATAAATCGAGCTTCCCCCTCCTGCGGCCAGCCGGCCTTGACCTCTATGCTCTCATATTCTACCTGAACCCTCTCCCTTCCTATACCTGCCTTCCAGACCCTTCCCTCCGATCATATTGTCGCGCTAGTCATTTCTCAACCACTTGGATTCCGCTTCCCCAAGGTTCCAGCCATCTAGTCTCCGACACTCCTGGTGGTCCGGCCCCCTCCCCCCCTTCGATAGCTTCCATCGAAGTGGAGTCAGGGTCCTCCCTCTTTCCGACTCCTCTGGTCGTCGTTCGCCAGCAAGTGCAGCCCAGTTTAGCGCTCAAAGGAGTGGCACTCCTGGTAGACGCCCCCCTCTCGCTTGCTGTCGGCTTTTTCATTTCTGCATTGTTTTCTCATATAAGTTCGTATCTGATCTCTAGCGTTTTGCATCCTCTGTGCATCATCGCTAGCGGGCGGGACGCCCCCGTTCCGAATAGGAGTTAAAATAGCTTTGTTTTTTTCGCCTCTTTGACAACCTCTGTTGCGGTCTTTGTTTCTAAGATCTCCTTTAATACTCATCCTTGTTCTAGATCTGCGACCTGCCCCTCGACAGCTTTGCAGAAATTCTTGGATGAGGTCATTTGCCAAAGATATTACCCTTTCGGCCTTTTGTTTTCGTGGTTCCTCTGATGGCTGTCTCTGCAGCCCTCGAATAGCATGGATATTATCCCCTACCATTATGTATTTCTACCCAGCGCCCCGCGTGATCGAAAGTATCTTTTTCGCGACCACGCGCTGCCACGCCTTTGAGCGAGAAAATTTGCATTTTTTAGACGACTAGATTCTCGTTGGTAGCCTCGGTGCAATGATCAAATTCTCTGGCTCTCTGATGTTTGAACCACGTTAGTCCGTAATAGAGATGGATGGCATTTGAGCGATCCTTTCGACAAAGCTAGTTCCCAATGTCCCCCGCGGTCAGTGTAGTTCTTAGCTCGGTAATGGAGACGAAGCCCCTTTTTCTTTCGACACTTCGAATATGTCCTTAATTCCCCTCCGGCCCCTTCGGTCAGCCGGATTGGCCCTTAGTTCAGATAGATTTTAGCTTCTTTAGCGTTGGAGGGGTGAGAGGGGCGCCGCTCGTGAGCTGTCGAAACTTCACATAGAGCCCCCCATCGGTCGGCCTTTGGCTACGTTTTACCAAAGATAAATTGTTTCCCCCCCTGTTCGGTCCCATCCCGGGGTGAGCCCTGTAGAGCAGCTCCCCACAAAATCCAAGCTTTTGTCTTTTCTTGAGTCAAGCTCTGGGCGATGCCGCTTTTCCCGAATTTTGGTGTCCCCGCAGCACGCGTCCGGAAAGTCGACGGACTGGTCGCCCTTCTTGGACTGCGAGGAGCCCGGATCGACGGAAGCTTTCTTGATGGCAGTCAGCTTTTTTTGCCCGTTGGAGATCCCCTCCCTGTGCGACCTCTGACGGGCCGGACACTCCCCCTTTTGGCATCCGTCAGATCGCGGCTAGTCCTGACCTTGAGGTGTTACCCCCTGTTTCAGGACGTCCTTCATTAGTATGCCCATATAAGATCCTTACGTGCATGCCGCCCCAGCTCGGCAGCCAAGCTTTCTGGAGCGCGGTGATCTTTATCCTTCCCTAGCCTTTCCTCTGAAAGTCTCACCATCATTTCCCTGGGGACTCCGATGATAGCGGCATTGCAGTCTCTCCTTCTTATCCCTGTCGAGTCGCGCGCTGCGCCGTGCTAGAACGATCCTTAAAATCGCCCCCCGCTGAGCCAGCACGCCCTCTTCCCACGCACCCGATAACTTTTTGAAGGAAGAACCTTTAGCATCGCCCCTTTTTTTCTTGAAAGCGGAATCGCTGGACGAGTCCTTTCCCTCTATCTCTTAAAGAAGAGACTCCCAAGATCCTGAATCCCCAAGCCACTCAGACTAGGTAGGCCCTGCTCCCCCCCCGCTCTTCAAGCACCAAGAAGGAGCAACTCCTCCCAACAACTCCCCCCCGATCGCCTTGCTGCCGTCCCGCCGAGACGCCTCTGAAGTCTTTCCTTTTTTCCGCCACCTCCCATAAAGATGCCTCCTTCATATCGTTCCCCTTGTCCCCCCTACCCTGCCATCCCCGAATGGCGGAGGGCCCTCACCGCCTGCAGTCACCGTCCCTCGCTCAAGGTTTTTTTTGCCTCCCGCCTTTTCCTTTTTCTCCAAACGGCAAAGCCGGATCGCCGGGGAACAGCTGTCGTCGCTGGGGCGGCGAAGTGGCGAACTTCCTCGAGCCGTCTTTCACGGTGCATGAAAAATCTGGCCCCATAGTTTCAGCGCGGCGGTCCAGTTCCTTCGGCAAGGCGTGGCCTCTCTCTGAGTCCTCGGACTCTAAACGCTGCTGGTTCACACCGGTTGCAGCCGTTTTTTTTTCTTGCCCGTTTTTATGGCTTTGAGGCTCCTTTGCCCTTGTCGTCCTCTCTCCGCAGCACCCCTCTCGTCCTGATTTGAAGCCTTTAGATGATTTGAGGCTGCAGATCCTGCCCGTCGTCCTTTTTCTTTTTTTCTTTTTCTCGATGTCAAGGGGTTTGGACTGGAGCGTTTCAATGGTAATTTCTCCTAAAGTGCCCTCGAGCTGTCTTTGCTTCCACTTGTGACAAAGATAGACAGATGTTAACGCTGGTTAACTCCCTTCTGTGCCCCTCTAAGGATAGTCGCATTGTTCCCCCCCATGGCTTGTTGTCGTCCTTTTACTTTCATTTTGATCCCTGAGTGAGCCTGCTTGAAGGCCTAGCCATTTGAGAGACCATCTTGTAATGTCCTCGCACCGCTTCATACCCCTTTCCCTTTCATCCCCCTGTTTGACTTCTTCCGATCCTCCAGCCGACATTGGAACGTTGCCCTGGCCATTTCCGCGGCCGTCCTTTGAACCATTTTCCATCTCCGTGGAAGACCTGCTCTTCTTCGAAGCCAGACCGCAACCCCCCCGACTGCTGAAGGGGCTCACGTGTCTTTTCTTTTTGCTTGTGTCTTTCTCTTTTTAGAAAGACGCTCTGAAACATCGGACCATACAGGCTCGCAGAACCTTTTTCGCCCACCTTCCCGGTTCCTCCCTCTAACCGACCAGACGCTCGACGCAAGTCCAACGTTCTGCAGCTTTCTAGCCCTTTCTTCTTCTTCAATTTAGGTCCCTCTTGAGTTTCTCCCTTATTCCGCCTACGTAAAACTGTACCCAAGGTTGGGAGATCTCCTCTGAGGTGATCCGCACTGTGCACGAAATAATCTCAATCTTCTTATTCGTCATCGGGCACTCAGACCCGGCCCCAGCATAGCCCTTAGAGACCCTTCAGCCCTTTTCTCTTACGGAAGGTAGGTTTTTTGGGAGTTCTAGGCTTCGAGACTTTCCTTTTTTTATCCCCCTTGATCTTCTTTTTCTGAGACGTGGAGAACGGCATATAAGTGGGGCTCAGCTTGACACTGGTATCCCCCTCCCGGCTACCTTTTATCAGGGGAAGAAAGAAGAGGCTTCCACTCTGAGATCCGGGGAAGAATCATAAGAGGTTGTTTTTGTGTTGGATTGGCATGCCGCTGGTTGCCTTTTACTTCCGGCTGTTTAAGGACCGACTTGCCGTCCCCCCGACGCACTCCGATTGCCGCGGTCGCCGTCCGCCCCGCTCGCTCGCGCGCTCCTGCCTCTTTTTTTTCCCGCTTTTTTCAGATACAAAGCTCGGCCTACCTCGTTTCCGGTCTGAAAAGAGACGGCGAGCTGATTTTTCCCTGCTATGGCTTTCCTTTTCTTTAGTTCCAGAATGAAAAGGACCCGCGCCCCTTTTCGCCCCTTGCACCCCTTTCCATTCTCCCCTCAGAAGAGGCCCCAGCAAGAACCTTGTCCGGCATTTGCTCTCACAATAAGCTTTGAAGGTGTCGAGATAGACTTAGAGTCCCTCGGTCTTCCACCATGCCTATTCCTAATCTTTCTTTGGGATCTTGTAGAAGGAGGTCTTGTCGGTATGAGCCACCGTAGTATCCTTGTCTAAGGAGATTATTTTCTACTCCCCCCTCGTTCCCCCCATACCGAAACATCATTCAAGAAACCGCGTTTCAAGATCCCTTAGGTCTTCGGGTGATGGGTGGCAATTCGCCTTGAGACTCGACCGTTCTCCCCCCCACTTTGCACAGTTCCGTACCTTTCCCTCTGGAAATGGCCCTCCCCTTCGATCTAGGCCGGTCTTCTGCTTTTCCGCCCCCTTACCCCCCCTTAGAGTCGGAGACTTTCGAAGAGGGGGAGTTTGGTGAGAGTACTTCTTGTTTTTCCCTGCCCGCCCTTGAGCAGGAGCACAGTGATCCCCGCAGCCCGGACAATGGCCGACCCCCCTCTGTATTTTCATTTTCCTTTTGGACTATCCAGGTATGCAAAGAAGGTGGGAATGGCTTTCAGTGACTAATCGTTCTTGCCGACAATTTATTGTCGAACCTCTTCGGCTTTTTTCCGTTATCCAGTGGTCCCCTTGACTCGATACCAACCCCCGCTCCCCTTGAGCCAGGGGGCGACCCCCCTCCCCACCCGACGCCTCCTTTTTCCGACTATGCTATCTGCCAGCCAACCCCTGCACTGGGAATGGCCCGGAGTAGCACACTTGAGAGAGTCAACCAAACACGGGCAAGCTGAATGACCCTCCCACGGCCCCAGTGCGGAAGGGTTTTTGAAACAGAAAGCTGTGACTGTCCGCGGCCTTGCAATTCTCCACCCCATCTCCCGTCATTCCCCCCCCCGGGCCCTTCGCTTCGTTTTCGGAAATTAAACTGATGCGCGCTTTGCTCAGTCTTGTGTGAGTCACTCAGACCAGGACCCCGCGCGCCTAGCATAACTTCCTGTGACATTGTCAGAGCCGCTTCCCCCTGGAAGACGCTTTGTCTTCAATACGAATACCCCTGCCGTCGTTGCTTACTTGTCCCCGCCGGCTCAGGAGCCCCAAAACGACGCCCTCCCAACTTTGCTCGGTGCTTCTTGGGCTTCAACGCGCCATTCGTTCTGGCGTTTGGCGCAGTACCATCAGTTAGGACGATATGAACGTTGAATATTGCTTTTTTTCGTTCTGTATCCAACCCCCTCATTTTTTCCAATGGAAGGCATTAGTTGTATGTTCGGTTTTAAGCATGCGATAGTTTTCTTGGCTTTGATTTGGGAGATATTCGCGTGCTTGATTCTTAGTTTTTGTGAGGTTCCTCGGAGCGGCTTGGGGGATTTAAGGAGGCTTTCTTTCCCCGTCGCCCCTCCTCTTATTTTTTTTCTCCTGCACATCAGAGAGATGAACTTCAGGAAGCGGCTTCCTTTCTTCCCGTTTTTTTCGCGGATTTTCAGCCCGGTCTCGGGTCGGTTGCAGGGTCGGGGGACCTAGCCGCGGCGGTCGGTACCCTCTCGTTCAGCTCGTTGATCGGCAGTAGGCAGCCTCACATCCCTCCGGCCTGAGATTGTCCTAAGACGCTGGCAGGTTTTGCTTACGGTATGGTCCGACGGCCCCCTGGCACTCTCTTTTCTCTTTTTTCACCGGCTTTCTGGTCTTCTTTCTGCAGAGCCTGTCCCCATTTTTTTTCACTCCCTTTTTATTTCCACTCCCTCCCTCCGAACGAAAAAGAAGATGACACTGCGCGAGACTATTGAGCTAGAGAGACATTACCGTCTATTTCCCGGAGCTGATGGTGTCGCTTCTATCTTTCGGCCCAAAGCTTCCGATTCTCATATTTTCCTGCTCGGCTCCCGCTTATTTGGTGCACCTTCCCGGACCTTTCGGCGTATCCCTCAGCCTTTTCCTCGGGAGATGCTCTCTGCCCCAACTTTCGTCGGCCTCTCCCTTGCGGCCGTCCCTTCCCATAACTGCAGTTTTTGTGACGTTTTTCCCCTGACTCCCCTCTGGTTCGCCGCAGTCTGGAGATTTCTCAAATTTCTTCCCCCGGAACTTCCAATCTTCAACCAGCTCCCTATCTGTCGGCACCTTTTGGCGATCTCGGGAGGTCGCCCCGCGTCCGGCCCTAGGACTCAATTTTCACTATTGGGATTCCTCGAGCTGACACCCATGATCCATGGCCCCACCCTGAGTCCTTTTCTTGACTTATGTAGCTTCTACCTTGCGAACCTCTTTCCTTTTCGTCTCTCATCTCAGCGATCGTAACTTCTTTAACGACAAGTCCCCTTCCCTCTTTCTAATATTTTCGCGCTAGGAGGTGAATTCCCTTTTACGTCTTCGCTTCTCCTTCAATCTCCAGCATCTCTTCTTCCCTTCCGGTTTTTCCCAAAGCCCACAGTCGATTAGCTCTCGATTTGAAGCAGGGCACCCTCTCCCCTTTCCTCGGTTTCCTTACCTTCCCTTCCCAGGCCTGCATCCAGTTCTCGGTTTGACCGCGTGTGTCGCGACCCCCTAATACTTTCGATCACTTTTTCTTTTCTGGCTCCAGTCCCCTCCTTTCGTTTTCTCTTTCCCAGGCGAGTCGCATGCAGTAAACTTCGAGTTTTCGCATCTATAGCCACTTTGCGGGCTGTACCCTAGTCAGTAATAGATTTTCCCCTTTTTTTCCGCAGCACGAAATTTCTGCCCTTGTCGTTCGGGCATCGTTCCTCTTCTTTTCCTCTCCGTTTCTTCCCCTCCCTTTTTTAAATGCTTTCCCTTCGACCCCTTTCTTTTCTTTTCCTGGGAACCCAAGCTATTTAAATCCTCGTCGATTCTCTCGTGGCGATCTCTCCGAAAAAGATTAGGGCACTTTATCCTTCCTTCTCGTCTTGGTCTCCCTACCCCCCCTTTCGTAATTTGCCTAGCCTACCGATTTAAAGTCGTTTAGCGCCCCTCCCCTCCTCCAACTCGAGACCTTTACTCTCAAGGATGGCCCCTTAGTCCGAACTCTATTTGCCCGTTGGTAGAGTTGTCTCCTCCCCCGATTTCGCTATGGTTTTCTTGGTGCTCCCCCCAATTTCACGCCGTCTCGAATTTCTTTCAGCTGTCCCTGTCTCTTCTCTTCTTCAAGCCGGAAGCTTCCCGCCTTTTCAATATTCCAGATCGTCGTGACTTTGTTTCCGCCTACTATTCCCGGATCGCGAGACGAATGCTGTCCCTTTCTCGCCATTTTCCGTCAAAAGCGATTTTTAGGATTCCTTCAGATGGTTACCCCTCTGCTTTAGAAAAGTAATTTTCAGGCTTGACCAAGAGTTAAGCGCTGGGCGTCCCCGCTTTTACTGCTCCCTTTTCCCCCCCCAGCGCCCTCCATAATCGGTCGGAGCGGGAATCTTTTCGAAACCCCTTCCTATTTTTGGACGACGTTACTTCTGTTTCGTGATTCTCCTTCTAGAATCATTGAACAATCACCTTGATTTTGATCATGAGGCCGATGGGTCCTTGCCCCCCGATTTTGGCCCGAAGAAGCCGGCGGTCGCGCTTAGCCTTTTACGCAGCCTGGCGGGTCCTGCTCCCTCCCCCCCCCCTTCGCATTTTCTAGACCCCCCGGTGTTTAGTCGCACGTTGAAGAGCTCTGTTTAACGATTCCCTTCGCGGAAAGAGCCTTCCCTTGCGTGATTCTTCGCCGCGTTCGGTGTGCTCGCAGGAGGATCTTAACTTCTTCTTTTCCTGTAATCGTTCTTTCTCAAGAGAATTAGGAAGCCACGGCGTTTGCAAGTCTCCTCCTCAGCCCCCCAAGAGGGAGGAGGCGCGGTTTCCCCCCCCCCTATAATGACTTCCTGAGACCGTAAAGAAAATACTGGCTCTCCTTGTAGAGGGAATGAAGATTGCATGTTCTGCATGAGAGTGTCTGAACGAGCCGGCTTTCCTGAAGGTCCTCCCTCTTTCTTCTTTCCGTCCCCCCTTTTTTTACGACCGCCGAGGATTGCCCCTAAAGACCTTTTTCTTCCGGAGCCTTCTAGTACTTCCCGCTTCCTGAAAGGCTGTCGCTGATCGAGGCTTCGATATCGACTTCCCCCAATGCCCCCCAAGCCGAGGAAGTCCCACGCCCTTCCGGGAGCTCAGCAGCAGCACCCGCCCCCCACCACCCCCCACTCCCGCCATTTCCCAAAGCCCCCCTCGCCACCGCCCCTCCCCCTCCAACAACCAAAGCCGTTGTCCCGCACTCTTCTTCCTCTTTTTCCGAAGCACGAGCGACTCACACAGGAGTTTCCTCCCCAGATACCGTTCCCCTGAAAAGCGATCCAGATTTCCATTTACTGGCCCCTTCCCGCCAACGTCCCCGGGCCATCCTCCCAATGGCAGGTCCACCAGATTTAAGTCCCCTCAAGGGCGCTTTTTTCCGCGTGTGCTTCTTTAGACCTGAGCAAATACTGAACGAATTGGCTCAGCTGTTTCTCCTGACCTCCCGCTTTCTTCGATGAGGATTTGGGTGCCTGAAGCTTTCATGAGCGCAGTATGATATTGCCTGTGTTTTTCTCCAACGAAAAAGAGGAAGCAGCCTCATACCTTTTCCCGAGACTAGAGAAGTTCTTCCCGCACGCGTTCGTTAGTAGTACTCAAGCAGTTTTCCTCTAGGACCCTCTCCAATTGAGGTTCAAAACCGGTCCTTCCCCTGTTCCCCGGTCCTCGCTGTACTTTTTGCCTGCGTTTTTAGGGGTCGTCCCCGTACCCTAATAAGTCCTCCCATCTGGAGCTTTGAGGACTTTCCTCTGCATATAGTTTGCGGTCGTTGTTCTCTTTTTTTGTTTCGCTTCCCGTTCCTGATTGTCTCGTTAGCGCTTCAATTTTTCCCCCCCCTTTGCCAAGGCTAGGGTACAAGCAAATTTTCTTCCCCCAGCTGAGTCACGTCCTAATCCACCGTCTTTCCTAGCCGATAAGTAGTCCAGAGGACATCTGTCTGCGTGAATTTTTTCGGTCTTTTTTTCACTACGGCGCAGGTCCTCCAGCTCGGCCGCCTTTACGAGCTACCCTAGAACAAACTGGGAACAGACTCACGACCCGGGCCCCCCCCCCCCTTCAAACGAGATAGCTCCCCGCTGGGTTAACCAGGTGAGTTTAGCAACCGCCCTTATGCACCCACGCGTCTCGCCTCCGTCCCTGGCTAGTACGTGTAAATTTTTTTTCCGTTTCTTGGCGCCCTGTACCGACTCCGGGAGTCAAACGGCCCCCCCCTGTTCAGCGGGAGAGTGGCTTCTTGCCTATCGCTTTTTGAGTGCTGATGGAGCGGCTTTTTATGACCCTCATCTAGGCACATGACCAGTAGCCTAACTGCGAATTCCATCTGCAGAGTGGCGCATTAGACTCACCGCCCCCTCTTATGTCCCTGGGAGAGAAGCTTTCGCGACTACAAGGGTCAGCGACTCTTCCTCCCCTCCCCCCATGCCAGAGCGGTTTTCTCTCTTGAGAATATAAACCCCGTCCCCCTGTGCCTGGGAGCCCTTCAGGCCCTGGGCGAAGGATGGCAATGACCCCCACAGCTAGACCACCCATGCGGCGGGTTCCTTTGACGATCCTTTGCCCAGGTCAAACCATAAACCTTTAAGCCTGAGCCTTGCCTAGTCTCTTTTTTTCTCTCAGTAGCCTTTCTTTTTCGGGTGTCTTATTATTTCTAGAGTCTAGGTCAGGTACGGTTCCTTAGTCCCATGAGTTCTAACCCCCGGAGGGACCTAGCCTACGGGTGCATTTGCCGGTAGGTCCTTCACATCCCAGCCCTTGCTTTCTAACGAACAGATCCGGCA
>Ga0179593_1588447_pt1 | contig 14907 bp, 26 predicted proteins | sample CZODoug2_1_08_16_FD_185931 | JGI IMG/M metagenome (GOLD analysis project Ga0179593, IMG submission 185931) | Vadose zone soil fungal communities from Angelo Coast Range Reserve, California, USA - CZODoug2_1_08_16fungal (PacBio error correction) | ecosystem: Environmental > Terrestrial > Soil >... | reverse complement strand
AAAAAATGTGGGGATCTCTTTTGGTTTTCCCCCCCCCCTGGCGGCAAACCAATTTTTTCCTTTCCTCCCTCCCCCTTAGTATAAGGGGAAGTCATCAAAAAAGTTTGCCCCTTTCTTTTTCCCGGGAAGGGGGGGGGTTCACCCTCCCTTTTTCCTCCTTGGCGGGAAACGAGGGAAAATGGGGGGACCCCCCCTACGGACACGGACCCCCCCCTCCTCTTTTTTCCTGTCCTGGATCTTAGCCAATTGGGGGGCGACCTTTGGTTTCCCCCCCCCCCCTCCCCCCCTTGCCCAAAAAGAGGTTCGAACCTTTTTCCCTTGTCTCCCTTCCCTTTTTTTTCCCCCCCCCCCCCCGGCTTTTTCAATGGGCATGTTATTCGCCGGACGATTCAACACCCCCACCCCCCCCCTTTTTTTTTTTTCCTTTTTTTTCTCCCCAATTGGGGGAAAAAATTTTCAAATTTTTTGCCTTTCTTTTTTTCCTCTTCTTTTTTTTTTTCCCCCCCCCCTTCCCCCGCGGGGCCGGCCGATTTTTTTTTTTTTTTGATTTTTTTTTGTTGTGGAGGGAGGGCCGGGTTTTCTTTTTCGGTCTTTTCTCCTTTTCTCCTTCCTTCCGTTTTTTTCAAAAAAAAGGTCGAAAAAAGATAATTTTTTTTTCTCCCCTTTTTTTTTTTTTTTTGTTTGAGAGGAGGATTAGGCTCGAATTTTTCCCCCCCCCTTTTTTTTTTTTTTTTTTTTTTTTCCCTTCCCCACCCTTCGGCAATGTGAGGGGGGGACCGCCATTTTCCCCCACCCCCCCCCCTTTCCCCCCCCCCCCCCCGGGAGGGGTTTGATCTTGTGGTTCCGTACTTCCTTTGAGTTTTCCTCCCTTCCCCTTTTTGATGAGGCTTGTGTTTTTTTGATTCGTAGGAGGGGGGAATGGCACAATTGAGGTTTCCCTCTTCTTCCTTTTTTCCCCCGTTCGAAAAAATTTTTTAACTTTGGCCTTGAGGGGGCGTTAAGTGCGTCGCCACCCACCTCTTGTTTCCCTTTTCTACCTTGGGTCACGGTTCGGTAATTTTATGCGGGGAAACTTGTTTTTTTCCCCCCCCCCCCCTCTTTTTCCGGTTCCAGTTTTTTGATTTTGGGGCCCTTTTTTTTTTTTTTTCCTCTTTTCCCCTTGTGGCCGACATTTTTGTCCTTGCCCGGAGAATCCACATTTTTCCCTTTTTTTCTCTCCCCCCTCCTTTCTTCTTTTTTCGGTCCCTTTCACTTTGAAAAATTTAAAAAAAAAAGCCGTTCCCCCTTTTTTTTTCTTTTTTCCCCTTTTCCTCTTTTTGGGGGATTGAATCGCGTTCGTCCCAGGATGGCCTTTGTCCTGGTCGTCGGGCCGGGCTCGTCACTTCCTTCCCCCCCCTCCCCCCGCGCAACAAATAAGAAAAAAAACAAACTCCCTCTTTCCTCCTTCTCTCAAAAAACAAAAAACCGCTGAAGTTTTTTTTTTTTCCCCTTTTTTCTTTCCCTTTTCTCCCTCTTTTTTTTTTCCTTGCGGGCAAAAGCGATTTCACTTTTCCCCCTCCCAACCCCGCCTTTCCCCCCCTTTTTCTCTTCCCTTTCCCCCTTTCCTCTGAAAAAGGCCGATGGGCAAATCGATCCAATTTGTTTCCCCCCCCCCCTTTTTTTTTTTTTCACTATCGGGCCCAGGATCCCCCTGCCCCTTTTCTTTTCTCCGGGTTCAAAAAAAATCACTGGTTAAAAAACCGACCCTGCTGCCCAAACCTCGGTAAAAAAACCTCGTTGATTCCCCTTTTCGTTCTTTTTTTTCCCCCCTTGGCCGGGTTCTCCCAGGGGGCTTCCCGCCCATTTGGTTTTCCCTTCCTTTTCCTTCTTTTGTTGCACTACGATAATCGATTCGCCCTTGCTGTTTTTTCTTTTTTTCCCCCCCCCCCCCCGGGAAACAATGGTTTTCGGTGCTCGGTATTTTTTGGTTTTTTTCCACCCGGTGATGGGGGTGCCTCGGGGCCAAAATTTCCCCCTTTTTTCCTCTTTTTCTTTTTTTTTTTTTTTCGGGATGGGGCTGGAGTGGGCTTTGATAGAAAGTTCTTTCTTTTCTTCTTCCAGGGAAAAAAAAGGGATTCAAGCAGCTTTTTTTTTTCCTCCCCCCCCCCCCTTTTTTCTTTTTTCACCGTGCCGAGTCGGGGCTCTGTTGCCGCCGGCCCTTCTTTTTTCCTTTTTTTTTCCCCCCTCCCTTTCGCAAAAAGACAGGGGCCCCTCCTTTTACCTTTTTCCCCTTTTCCTTCCCCCGGGGGGAGTTCAGGCGATCGCGGGGGGCCCCGTTTATTTTTTTTTTTTCCCCTTTTTTGGGCTTCTTCCCCGGTTTCCGGGGCCGACGATTCCAACCTTCCTTCCCTTTTTTCCCCCCCCCTTTCCGAGGGGAATTTAAGCTTCGCCCGGCTTTGGGTTTTTTTCCCTTTTTTCTTCCTTTTTTTTTCTTTTTCCCTCGAGGCATATAAAAGTTCGTCAGGACCCCTTTTTTTCTTTCCTCCTTTTTTTTCCTTCTTCCTCCCTTTTTTTTGTGCCCATGGGGCATTCCAGTTCGTGTTGCTTTTTTTTTTTTTCCCTTTCTTGTAGACAAGGCCGCTGGGCTTTATGGTCCCGTGTTCTTTTTTCCTTTTTTGGGTCGCAGGACGCCGTGATTCTTCTCTCTCCCTTTTTTTTTTTTTTTCGAAGGGTTGAGGGAGGTTGGGAAAACATTCTCCTGTCTCACGGGAATGGTTTTTTGGGGGCCGGGGGGGGGGGGACCAGGAACAAGGGAGTCGTTGTTCTTTGTGTGTCCCACCAAAAGAGTTGCCCACTTTTTTTCCCAAGGGGGGGGCCGCGGCGCCCCGTTTGGGCGGCCTTTTTTCCTTCCCCCACAGGCCCACGGGTCAAAACACTTTCTCCCTTTCCTTTCCCTGTGCCGGGCGCAAAAAGGAAAAAAAAGGAGGTGTTGTTTTTTTTTTTTTTCCCCCCCCCCCTTTTCCTTTTGGGCGGGGAAAAGCCTCCCCTTTTTCCCCCCCCCCTTTTCCTTTTTCCTTTCCCCCCTTTTCCCCCTTGCCGGGGGCGGCGGTCCCAGTTTTTTCTCCCCCCTCTTTTTCCTCTTTCACATTTCCTCGGCCGTTTCCTTTTTCTCCTTTTCCCCTTTTTCCTTTTTGTCCCCGTCGCCCCCGAAAAAACAAACGGGAGAAAGGACTCCCCTTTTTCGGTTTCCCCCCCCACCCAAAAAACCGTTCCTTTTCCCTTCTCTTCTCGGGGACGCCCCCCGGGGGTTTTCCTGTTCCTTTTCTTTGCCTTTGGGGGCGTTTGCGGGGCTTGTCCCCGGTATTTCGTTGTTAAAACGGCCGATTTGGAGGGGCCACCTCCGGGTTCGGGCACGCAAGAAGCGGGGGGCCCCCCCCTCCTTTTTCCCCCTTCTGTGCGGAAAAAAAAAAAAACAGGGCTTTTTCGGAACCTTTTTTTTTTCTCCCCCCCCCTCCCCCCCCCCCCCCAAGTGTGCTCCGATTCAGGGGGCCCCCCACCCTTCCCCCCCCCCCCCCAACCCGGCCGGTTGGGTGTGTTCCTTTTTTCCTTTTCCGGATCAAAAGCACTGGGATTTGGCTGCCCCCCTTTTCCAGCGGATGGCCCCCCCCCCCCTTCCTTGGCCCGAGGGCCGCCACCGAAAAAACATTGTTTTCCCTGTGTTTTTTTCATGAATCAGTAAGAAAACGGTCCCCCCACTCTCCTTCTCTAAATCGGAGTGTGTTCCCCCAAAAAAAACAATCGGATGGCGAACCCCCCTTTCCCCTTTTTTTTTTCTTTGGGAAGAGGACCCTTTTCCCCTTCTTCCTTTTTTCCCTTTGGGAGATGTTTCCTTCCCCCCCCTTCCTTTCCCGGATTTTAACAGAGGGTCCGACTCATTTTTTCGGTTTTTTCTTTTTATTTTTCCCCCCCGAAGGGCACATCGGTTCTTGTTTCCTTTTTTTTCTTTCCCCCCCTGGGGCATTCTCGTTTTTCCCCCCCCGTGGGTGGGGAACTCGAAATCACCAACCCTTTTCCCCCCCTTTTCTTCCCCCTTTCTCCCGCGTTTGATATCGGGTCGTCGGGGGAGTATATGAGTTTCGTTTTCTCTCTTGGGAAAAATGGGCTTTGGGCACTTTTCCCCCCCCCTCTTTGCCCTTTTCTTTCTCCCACGTCCGATTTTGAAAAAAAAACCCCCTGGCCTTTTTTCCCTTTTTTCCCTTCCCTGATTTTTCATTGGAAGGTTACTGTTTTTTTCTCCTTTTTTGCCGATGGGTCGTCGGGCTTCTTCTGGGACGAACCCCAGGGGCGGGTTCCCTCCCCTTTCCTCCCGTCCTTCCCCCAGGCCAAGGCCGGGCAGGGGCCGGCCTTTTTTCTTCCTTTCCCACCAATTCGGGGGACGCGGCTTTTATTTTTCCACTTCCCCTTTTTTTTTTCTCCCTCGGGAAAAACGTGTTGCTTCCCTCTTCCCCCCCCTCAGGGCGCCGTTTTTTCGCCGAGGACCTTTTTTCCTCCCCCCCCCTTTTCCCCCACCATTTGCCTTTTCGACGGGGACAAAGGGCAATTATCCAGAGTCCCCCCCTTTTTTTGCGGAAAAAAGCTTGGACGGGAAAAGGGTACTCCCCTTCCCCCCCCCCCCTCCCCACAACGAGGACCTGGGCCTTTTCCTTTTTCAATTGAATCCGTTTCGTCAATGGGGCCTTTTTTTCCCTTTCCTTTCCCCCCTTTCCCCCCCCGCCCAAAAAAAAAAAAAGAGGTTTTTTTCCTTTTCCCCCCCCCTTTTTTGGGCAGGGGCCCTGCCCCCCTTTTTTTTTCTCTTTTTTTCCCCCCCCAAAAACCCAAAAACAAAAGCCGATCAAAAAATTGGTCTTTTTTGACCCCCTTCTTCTCCGTTCGTAGAACACAAAAGATTTTCAAAAAACCGCCCCCTGCTTTTTTTTGGGTGGGGGGAGGGAGTTTTTAGTCTCCCTTTTTCTTTCACAAAGCAGCCGTTCAAAAAAATCGAGGTAACATTCTTTCCTTTTTTTCTCCTGTTGGAGAGGGAAAGATTATTTTTCTTCGTTTTTTCCCTTTTTTTCCTTTTTTTTTTCCCCTGGGGGGAAAAATCGGGGATAGGGGGGGGGGGTGGTCCCCTGCCCCCCTTTTTTTCCCCCTAATTTCCTTTTTTTTCTCTTGTGTTTTCGTGTTACTTCACGAGCAGCATGAAATTTTTTCTGGCCCTTTTTTTTTTTTTTTTTCTTTTTTTCTTCCCGGCGGGGGGTGAGGGGGAAGTTGGCATGGGAGGGTTTCCGTGTCCGTTCTTTCCCTTTCCCCCCTTCCCTAAAAATATTTGGGGCCTTGAGGGGTTCTGCCCCCCCCCTTTTCCTTTGAAAGATTTTAAATTTTTCAACGATTTGAAAGGGGCGACTTTTTTTCTTTTCCCCCCCCCCCCTCCTTTTTTTTTTTCGTTGCCCTTTAGTTCCAAGCTTTCAGCCCCCGTTTGATTGGGGGCCTTTTTCCCTTTTTTCTTCTTTTCCTTTTTGGCAAAATGGTTTTGCAGCATTTTTTTTCCTTGGCAGAGATTTTTTTCCCCCCCCCCCCTTTTTCTTTTTTTCTTCCTCTTCCCTTCGGTAGTCGGTTTCATTTTCAATTTGAAATTAAAAAAAAAATTTTCCTCCTCCCCCATTCCTCGGGGCTTGCCCGCCGTGGGGTCCTTTCTTCCCTCCCTTTTTTTTTTTTTCCCCCTCCCCCCTTGTTCGTCGCGCGGGAAAAGGGCGGACCCACTTCCCCCCCTTCCTCCAAAAAAAAAAAACGAAAGCGCCAACTTTCCCCCCCTCCCCTTTCTCTACGGCCTTCCCTCAGTCTTAGGGGTTCAAACTTTTTTTTCCCTTTTTCCCCCCTTGGATATCACCTAGGGGGGGGGGAAGCGGTTCCACCTCTGCTTTTTTTTTTCCCCCCCCCCCGCCATAATAACATTACAGGGGACGACGGATCTTTTCCTGTTCGTCTTTCCCCCCTCTCTCAATTTGTTGGTTCCATCTTTTTCTTTCGGGACGGTTTTTTTCCTCTCCTCCCTTTTGGGAATTCCGAAAAGCTATGATTTTTCCCTCTTTTTTTTTCCCCCCCCAAGTTCCAAATGTTAATTCCGCGATTCTGGCTTTCCCCTTTTTTTCCCCCCTTCCCTTCTTCCGTCAACAAAAGGGAGCCTTTTTTTTCCCCCTTTTCCTTCCCTAGGCAAAAAAAAGGTGGGACCCTTCCCCCCCCCCTCCCTTTCTCTTTTTTTTTCCTGGCCAGTGCGGTGGGGGGTTTCTGTCTTTTCCTTTCTTCCATTCGCCACAAAAAACGGGTCCCCCCCCAACTTTTTTTTTTTTTCTTTTTTTCGTCCAGCGGGAATCTCCCTCCCCCTCCAGTTTGCTGATCGGGCCCGCCAAGCATTGTGCCCCCCCCCCCTTCTTCCCTTTTCCCGGTGGCTGAAGAAGGGGCACCTTTGTATCTTGAGGTTTTTCCCTTCCTTTGTCCCCCCGAAAGGGCCTGTTTTAGCCATTTGCAGATGGACTCCTGTCCCCGCGTTGTTTTTTTTTCCCCTTTTTTTTTTTTTTTTTCCTTCCCCCGCAGGTTTAAAAAAAAAACGGGAACCTTTCGCCTGTTTTTTTTCCCCCTTTCCCCCCTTTGGGGGGCAATTGCCCGGGGGGTCCTTCCCTTTCTTTTTCCTTTTTGTCTTCAAATTTCGGTGGCTTACCCGGTTTCACGGGCCTTTTCACCCCTTCTTTTTTTTCTTGGGGATTGGGGGGGCGAAAAATCCGGACGAGGCATTAGCTTTTCTCCTTTTTTCCCTCCCCCCGGCTTTGAGGCCTAACGGAGGCTATACCCGTTTTTTTTTGGGTAGCATTCGGTGGCGCTTGGTGTCCCTTTTTTTCCCGTTGTGGCTTGTTTTTTTCCCTTTTTTTCTTCGCCGCTTGAGCTGGGCTGGTCGGTCACTTTTTTTTTTTCTTTTAATGTTTTTCGGGAGTCTACTGGCCTGGTCGCCGTTGGCCCCTTCTCTTTTTTTTTCCCCCCCCTCCGTTTGTGTTTTTTATCCTTTCTGAAAAGATCACGGGGCGGCTTTTTTGCCCCTTCCTTTCCTTTTTGCCCGCCGAAAAAAAACCCACTTCGTTTCCCCTCCCTCCCAGGGCCCCCCAGGCGCCAATCTCCCCCCTTCCTTTCCAAAAAAAAAAAAAACTTGGGAATGGGGGGGCCCTTGTTCCCTTTCCGGGGGAAAAGGAAACAAAAAAACAGCGTTTGTTTCCCCACTTTTTTTTTCCCCCCCCCCTCCTTGCGGGAAAAACACCCCCCCCTCTTTTCCTTTCTGGGGGCCATTTTGTCAAAGCCGGGCCGTTTCAGCCCTTTTTTGGCCCTTTTCCTCCCTTTCCTTTTATTTTTTTTCGCCATCCCCAATAACATGGGCCGTTGTGGCCACCTTTTCTTCCCCCCCTTTTTTTCCTTCAAGCCCACGAAAAAAAGGGGGATTGACCCTTTTCCTTTTCCCGAGTTTCGCGACCGCCCCGGGGGGTTTCATTTTTGGGTTTCCCTTTTTTTTCCTTCATGTGTTCGTGGTAAACCGGCGATGAGAATCAACGGTCTTTCCGGTTTTTGCCCGCCCTTTTCTTTCTTTTTTTTTTCCCTGGCGGGGGGGGGGCCAAAATTTTGCCGAAAAAAAAAAACCGTCTTGTTTTTTTTCCTTTTTTTTTCCCCCCCCCCCCTCCCTGCCTAAGTACAAAAAAAAGTGCTTTTTTCTGCTTTTCTCTCCCCCCCCCCTTTCCGGGGAACACCCCACCCAGCCGGTTTGTGTGGCCCCTTTTCTTCCTTTCTTCGGAGGGAACCATTCCAAATTTTTCCAGTCCTTTTTTTTCCCCCCCCCCCCCTTACGGAGAAGAACGAAAAAAACAAAACACCACCCACCCCTTTCCCCCCCCCTTCCATTTGGATTCAGTAAGGTCTTTCTCTTCCGGGAATCGGATATCGTTTTTTTCCCCCCCCCCAAAACAATCCGACTTTCCCCCCCCCGGTGCAAAGCCGTGGGTTTTTTTTTTTTTTCCTGTTGCCCAATAACGAAAAAATCCTGCCCACAGGGGAGGGTTTTACCGGGGCCTTTTCTCTTTTTTCGGGGGCCCCAGGGAAAAATTCCCAACGGAGTTCGACTCTTTTGAATTAAACCAGTGGATTTTTTTTTTAATTTTTTTTGTGTTTTCAGAAACCAAAAAAAAAAAATATAGAGTTTTCTTTTTTTCGCCTTTTTTTTGGAACCAGGGTGGAACTTCGGAACTTCCCACCTTTTTTTTTCCTTCCCCCTTTTATTTTAATTCGGGGGAAGGTTGATATCGGTTTCCTTTTTTCGTTGGAGTATGAGGCGGGCTGGTTCTTTGACTCTTCCCCCCGACCCCCCCTCTTCTTCACCCTCCCGTGGTCCGGTCCGGACTTGGACCTTTTTGGTCCTGCTGTTTTTCCCTTTTTTTTTTCTTTTTGTAGATTCATGGAGCAAGTTTATTTATTTTTGCGTTCTCGTTTTCTCTTTTTTTGTCGGGGGTTCGCTCTGGCTTCTCCCCCCTCCCCCCACGGACCATCCTGGGGGGACCAGACCCGCGTTCACCAGGGCCCCACGGGGCGGGCCACGTCCTCCTTTTTCCTTTTTTTTTTCTTTTTCCAAGTTGAAAAAAAAAAAAAAGGGACGGAGGCTACGGGTTATTCCCCCTTTCCCCCCTTTCCGTTCGGCCGAGGGAAACGCGGGGGTCAACTTTTTTTTTCCCCCCCTTTTCCTCCCCCCCCCATTGCCTTCGACGGGGGACAAGGGCAAAATATTCAAAAGAGGTTTAGACCTTATTATTTTTTCGGGGCGGAGCTTGGGGACGGAAAGGACCGTTACCCCCCCCTTTCCCCTTAAAATGACGAAGGACACACATTCTTCCCTTCTTCTTTTTTCTCTTTTTTTCTTTCCAATTTGGGGCGGACCGGCTGGTTTTTTCCCTTTCCCCCCCTCTGTTTCGGGAAGTTTCAAATGCCCTCGACGCCCCCCCACCCCTCCTTCCCCCCCCCGAAAAAACGCTTTCCCATGTCCTTTCCTTTTTTTTCCCCCCCCCCCCCCCTTGCATTTTCAAATTGGATTGGTCGACAATTTTTCCAACCTCTCCCCTCCCGCCAACCACCACAAGGAATTCAAAAACGCCCTCTTTCCTTTTTTTTTTCTTTTTTTTTTCTTCCTCCGAATTTTTTCGACCACCCGTTTCAAGTCCCTGTTTTTCTTTTCCCTTCTCTTTTTCATTGCTCCTAAGTGGTTGGTTTGTGAGCATCCGACTTCTCTTTTTTCTGAACAACGGGGCCGGAAAAAAATAGGGAAATAAGACGCCCCACTACTCCCCCCCCTTTCTTTTCTTCCACTTTCAGAGCAAGATGTTGGATTTTTTTCCTTTTTTCTTCCCCTTTTTTTTTTTCATCCTTAATTGAGAGTTTAGGAAGGCCCACCGTGGTTTTTTATTTTTTTCCCCCCCTTTCTTCCACCCTATTTGGGATTGAGGGGGCGTCCAGTATTTTCCCCCTTCTCCCCCCCATTCCGAATTTTTCCCCCGTTTTTATTTTCTTTTTTTTTTTTTTTGGACTTTTGGTTTTCGTTTCCTTAGTTTTTCCCCAGGGGTCTTTTCCCCTTTCTTTTTTGCCCTTGGTCGTCGAAGGCAATTGGTGCGGGCAATTTTTTTCCCTTGTTTTTTTTTCCCCCCCCCCACCCTTGCGGCATTTTCGTATTCGCAGGGTAGTGAAAGATGTTCCCTTTTCCCCCCCTTTTTTCCCTTCGCGGCGGGGGGGGCCCTGCCCCGCCCGTTGGCTTTTACCGTTTTCTTTTTTTTCCCCCTTCCTTTTTTTTTTGGCCCTGTTTCCCTTTTCCCCTTTTTTTTTGGGGGGAACCATCGCCGAAACAAAAAAAAAACCCCCCCGCCCCCCCCCCCCAGCAAAACAAACTTGCTCATGATCAGGGACGTGCCCTTTTCCCTTTTTTCCCCTTTTTCCCTTTTTTCCTTTTGGGACAAAACGGGGGCTTTATTTCCCTCTGACCCCCCGCCCTTCTTTTTTTCCAAAGGCGTCAAAGAAAAAACGCTCATACGCCGGGTTCCTTTTTTTTCCCCCCCTCCCCTCTTGCCAAAAAAATCGATCCAAATTTTGTGGTTCCATTTGCCTTTCCCACTCCTTCCTTTGTTTTGGCATCCGAAAAGGCTTAAGATTTGGGTTGGGGGCCCCCCGCCCCCCTCCCCTTTTTTTTTTTTCCTTCCCTGCGATGGGAGGCGGGGACCTAGTAAAAACCCCCTTTTTTTTTCCCTTCTTCCCTGCGCGCTGAAAAAAAAAACCTCTTTTTGGGTCCCTCCCCCTTTTGTTCACGTTGGTGTTCGGCTCGATTGTGTTATTTTCCCCTTTTTTTTTTTTTACGTTCTTACTAGTCAATGCTGCCCCCCCCCCTCCCTTTTTTTCTTTTCTTTTGGGCGGGCGCTGGAAATTTTATTTTTTTTTTCCCCTTTCCCCCCCCCAGTGCTGATTCGCAGCCCAAGGGCATTTGTCCCTTTTCCTTTTTTTGTGTGGATCGAAAGCACTTTGGTAATTAGGGAGGCGGCCCCTGACTTTTTTTTCCTCCTCTTTTTCCCACTTCCTGTTTCGCCCAATTTTGCCGCTGAATCCGCCGGCGTTATTTCCCCCTTTCCTTCCATCCGCGGTTTTAAACAAAAAAAACTTACTTTCTTTTTCCCCCCTTCTTTTCCTTGCCCCAGGGAATGCACCGGGCGCTCGCTCCTTCCTTTTTCCTTCCTTTTTTTTTTTTCTTTTTCCATTTCGTGGGCTTCTCCCGTTCGGGGGGGGCCTTGGATTTTTTCCTTTCTTTTTTTCTTTCTCCAAAAAAAAATCCCCCGGCGAGGGGAATTCCACTCTTTTTTTCCCTTTTTTTTCCCCCCTTTCCTTTCTTGCACTACGAGGACTATAAAGTCGGTTCCCGGTTTTTTTTTTTTTTTTCTTTTTTCGTGTGCGCTTGGGGAAAAGGGCTGTTTTTCTGTCCCTTTCTTTTTTTTTCTTTTTTTTGCTAGGAGAGGCGCTGGATTGTACTTTCCCCTCTTCCCGCATGGATAGGGGTAAGGGGCGTCTTCTTCTTTTCCCCTTCTTTCTTTTTCGAGAGGAGGGGAAGAAGGAAGAAGGGGTGTTCAAAGGCCCCCACTGGTGACTGAAGGGGCGTTTCGGCGGGGACCAACAGGGGCAGTACATTTTTCCCTCCCCCCTTTTCCCAGGGGGACCCAGCCGGCATTGATCCATTACCATTTGGGTTTCGGAAGGGTTCCCTTTTTTTTTTACCCCCCCCCCCTTTTTTTCCTTTTTGGGGCCCATGCCAAAAACACGGAGGGTCCTTTTTTTTTTTCCCTCCCCCCCAAACAAAAGGAACAAAAAAACTTTTTTCCTTTTTTTGGCCAGCCCCTCCCCCCTTCTTTCCCGGGAACCGAAATTTTCTTTTTCTTTTTCCTTTTTTTTTTTTTTTCCAAAAAAAAAAGGGCCCGGGGGCCTTTTTTCTTTCCTTTTTCCCCCTTGGAAGGCGAAAATTCCTCCGGGCAGTTTTTTCCCCCCCCCCCCCCCCTTTTTTCGGTGGAAAAGCGTCGCCCCGAACGGGAAGAGACCTTCAAGAAAAATCCCCTCCCTTTCCCTCTTTGTTACAAAAGTTCACCTTGAAACTGCTCCTTTTTTTCCTGGGGCCCGCCTTTTTTTGTCCCCTTTTTTTTCCTCCCTAAAGGTAGTGTCCCACCTTTTTCCTTTTTTTTTTTTTTTTCCCTTCAACGGGAATCCGGGCGTTTTCTTTCCCCCCGCGGGCCGGAATGGTCTTTTTTTTTTGGTCAAAAACAAAAAACAGGGATTTCGGAACTTTTGTTCTTTTTTTTTTTTTTTCTTTTCTTGCCCGGCCGCCTTCTAATCTTTTGTTTCCTTTCCCTTCCCCCCCAAAAATTGCCGGACCACAAGCGGTGGCCAACAATTTTGCTTTTTTTTTTTTCTTTTTTGCGAAGGACCATTCAAATTTTCCCAGCGGCCCAATCCCCCCCTCCAAAAAAAAAAAAAAGGGTGACAAGTTCTCCCCGTCCCAAGAACCGTGTTCCCCCAAAAAGGCCCACTTTTTTTTCTTTTTTTTTCCCCCCTTTTTTCGGAAGGCGGGTTTTTTTTTTTTTCCCGTGGGGCGGGAAAAAAGCTGTGGTCCTTTCCCCCTGAGGAAAAAACAAAACCGGGCAAGGAGTGTTCCCCCGTTTTCTCTTCTCCTTTTTCCACGAATTTTGTACGGGAGGGTAGATTTCATCGCGCTTTTTTCCTTCCCTTTTTTTTTCCCCCCCCCCTTGGGGGAAGGTAATTCAGGTTTTTTTCTTTTTCGGAAATTAGGTGGGACCAGGTGGACTTTCGGTCCATCAACTTTCCTCGTGGAATTTTAATTCGGGACGCGGTGATCTCCCTTTTTTTTTGGAGTGATGAGGGCGGGGGTTTGTCTCGGACCCGGGGGGTCCTTTTTTTTTCCAGTCTTTTAGGGGGATTTAATCTTTTTCCCCCCCCTTTTTCCCCCCACAGGACTTGGAGGGGGGAAAGTGATTTTTTTTCTTTTTTTGGCGTAGTTTTTTTTTTCGGCTTTATTTTTTTTTTTGGTTTTTTTTTTTTTCCTTTTTTTTTCCCCCTTGGGGGGGGCTGGAGGGACGGCCCACGACCCCTTTCTCCTGGGGGGACGCGGATCAACAGCCCCCCTTTTTTTTTTTTTTTCATTTTCGCCGGCTTTATTTTCAAAAGGGTGAAAGGGTCCATTTCTCCCTTCCGGGCGGCCGTTTCGGCCGAGGAATGTGGAAATTCGGTCCTTCTTTTTTTTTTCCGGGGGGGACCCCATTTTTTTGGCCCCTCCAACTTTTTTTTTTTCTTTCTGGGCCGGAAGGGAAACGGAAAAAAAACCCCCCCTTTCTCAAACTCGACTGGAATCGGGGGGAATTGGAAATCTTTCTGGTTTTTTCTTTTTTTTCCCCCCCCCCAAAGAAGTTTTTCGGGACCTTTTCCCAATTTTGCTCGGGGGACGTTTCTTTTTTTTTTTTTACGATCAAAAAAAAAACCAACCAAGGCCGATCAAAAATTTGTATTTGTTCCCCCCCCTCAAAAAAACAGGCCATGGAGGGGCCGGCGATTCCTTTTTTTTTTTTTTTCTTTTTTCGCCGTTTCAAAAAGATATGGAGGCAAAAAAGCCGTTCCCCGGGTTTTTCCTTTCGAGATTAGCTTCGGAAAAAATTTGAAAACGGGGCGGCTTTCATATTCTTGGGCAACACTTTTTCCTTTTTTTTTTTTTTTTTTCCCCACCCCCTTCGCGCCCGGCCCATAGGGCGGTTTTTTTCTGGGTTTTTTTTTCTCCCCCTTTTTTTTGGGTTTTTGATGTCGGAGAGAATGCCATTGAAGCGTTTCGTCCCCCACTTCTTCCCCCCCCCCCATCTGTGGCAATTTTGAGGGGCGGTATTTTTTTTTTTTTTTTTTTTTTTTCCACTTTTCAAATTTCCCGATTCCAGGCGAAGGTTGGTCGTCTTCATTTTCCCAAAGGGCTTTTCCGCCACGTTGATGACGGTCTACCTCTTTGGACTTCTTTTTTCCTTTTTTCTTTTCCTAGATTTTCCCACATTTTCCACTCGGCGAAAGGGCGGCCTTTTCTCCGTTTTCCCTTAAAAAGCCCGGCCCGGGAAATTTTGCCGGAAAGGCAGGGCCTTTTTTTTTTTTTTTTTTTTCCCCCCCGGGATTGGCAGTTGGGGCTGTTCCGGCTTTTTTTTTTTTGGGTTTTCGTTCGCCCGCGAGAGACCCGACGTTCCCCCCCCCTGGCCCGCGGCAAAATAAGGGCCCAAACCTTTTTTTTCTCCTTTTTTAGAACGCTTGCCAAGTTCAAAAGTCGGGGGGGGGGGACGGGGGGGCCCCCTTTTTTTTTTTTTTTTTCCCCCCCCCCGCGATTCAAAGGCGTTTCAAAAGGAAACGCCCCTTTTTTTTTTTTTCCTTCTTTTGGATGGAAAAAAAAATCCGCTGGCAAAAATCGATCACCTTTTTTTTCTTTTTTCTTCTGCAGGGCATTCCGAAAAGCTATTTCTGTCTTCCCCCCCCCCCCATCCCACTGTTTAAATCCGCGATGAGACGAACCTTTGTCCCCCCCCTTTTTTTTTTTTTTCCTCGGGTCCCCCCAAGTTTTCCGTCCCCACTCTTGCCGGTCTGCCAGCTCCGCCCAAAACTTTTTTCCCTTTTTTTTTTTTTTACGGGATTAAAAATCGATTTTCCGCCCGTTCCTTTTCCTGATCATTGGAGGGCCAAACTTTTTTTTTTTCCAAGGTTTTTCGGTGTAGACGTCGGTTTTTCCTCCAGTGCTGATCGCCGCCAGCATTGCAAACGCGTGGTCGGATGTTTTTCTTTTTTTTTTTTCCAGAAAGATCAGCGCAGTCGAAAAGCCTGTTGCAATTTTTTGCGTTTCCCCCCTGACCTCGACAAGCCAGGAAAACAGATAGCGGCCAGGCATTCCCTTTTCTTCCTTCCCTTTCTTCTCCCGGTCCGGGCGACGATTCAACGGCTGTTATTGGGGATTTCACCCCCCTTTTTTTTTTGGGCGGGGGGGGCGGGGGGGGGGGTTGGTATTTTTTTTTTTGGTGGGGGGGGGGGGGGGGGGGCGCGTTGTTTTTTTGGGGGGGGGTTGGGGGGGGGGGGTTTTGTTTTTTTTTTTTTTTTTTTTTGGGGGTGGGGGGGGGATTTGTTCTCTTCTTTTCCATAAAGTCGTCAAGGAAAGGTCGGTAAGAATTCGGTGTAGCTTGGCACGCTGTTCTTCTTTTTTTTTTTTTCCCTCTCGCTGCGTCTGGCTGTGCAATGGATGGGCAAGGCCGTTTTTGG
>Ga0179593_1526632_pt1 | contig 14907 bp, 16 predicted proteins | sample CZODoug2_1_08_16_FD_185931 | JGI IMG/M metagenome (GOLD analysis project Ga0179593, IMG submission 185931) | Vadose zone soil fungal communities from Angelo Coast Range Reserve, California, USA - CZODoug2_1_08_16fungal (PacBio error correction) | ecosystem: Environmental > Terrestrial > Soil >... | reverse complement strand
TTCCCCCCTCCCCGTCAAGTCTTGTTGCCCACTACCCCCTCCTGTTTTTGAGGCTTTCCCTTTTCCCTTAATTTTTACCACCCTCTTGCTTCGCTGGTATAATACAATTAGCCCCCCCCCCAATTCTTCTTTCTCTTACCTTTTTTTTTCTTTTCGGTAGTTATTTTGATAGAAAACAGTCGTTTCGCGCTTTACTCTGTCTAGTTTAGGATAAGTATTTCCGCCCTCTAGTCTCAGATATAGTTTTTATAGACTTTAGGGGTCGTCCAGCTAGATGCGCAGTTTCCCCCCCCCCCTTCTTCTAATTTTTTTCCCCCTAACCAAAACTACTGCTCCGTTCTCTCCTACCCGATAATGGATCAACTAGTTTATCTTTTCAGTCACCCGGTTCCTAATATAAGGTTAATACATAGTTCCTCTTTCCTTCCCATCTCTGTAGCGGTTAAGGAGCACTACTCACACGCTCTGAACTTTCTTCTTCACCTGTTATTTAGGCGATTTGAATAGTTCATCCGTCTCGGGTATTGGAGCCCTTTCTTGACGTCCTACTCTCCATTGAGATGAACTCCCCGTAGTTCTTTTTTTGTTTTCGTAGGATCTTTGTGTGAGCAAATATTGTTTTTTTGGCGTATAGTTATTTTTCTTTTGAAGCGAGTAGTTTCTTTTCCCCTCCCCCTAACCTTAGTTAGGGGTGGAGGGCAATACGCTCTGGCCCCAATAATTCCCCTTTCCCTTTTTTGCATTCCCCACCACCAACAATTAACATTATTCTATGCCCCCCCCCCCCACTTAGATTTAGCTATTCATCAATGCTCTTGTGCGCCCCCCCTTCCCTTTTGCGTCCTCTTTAGTGTCCTCCCCCCTCTTCTTTCCCTTATAACATATGCCTCCATCCATTTGCATGCTCCTACGCGCCTTTTTCCCCATTTTTTCACTTTCCCCCCCTCTCTTTCGTCGTTTACGAGCACCTCTCCTCTCAATAATTTCCTCGGTGGTTTCTCCGTTTTTTTTCTTGGATGATTCGACATTTTCCCCCGTCAACTCGTCCTACCTCAGTTTTCACCCTTGTCAAGTTTTGACCCACTCGAGAAAACTTTTTATTTATGGTATTAATTGACTCCCCCCCGCCCCAGTTTTTTATTGTTGAATTAGTTAGTAGTTTTTTCCCTCCTAAGGTTTGCCCGGTGAAGTCCTGTCTGAAAGTGGAACTCCTTCCTTTTTTCCCTCCAATAGGTTATTAAGTAACCCTTCGAAAGTGAATCTTTTTTTTTTTTTCCCTTTTCTTGTTATATAGTTGACCCCAACCTCGAAATAGCTCCGACTGCCATGATGCCCCCCCCTTTTCCCCACGAATTCCCTTTCCTAATTGATGACCCTACATCTACGTTTACCCCGAGGTGTGTTCTTTCTTCTTTCCTTGCCCCTTTTACTGATGAAGCCATCCAGCAGGAGAAGAATTATGTCTTTAAGGTGACTAACACGGTATCCCCTCGTTTTTACCTTAGCCTCTACTTCCCCCCTTCATTCCACAACCAGAGGACTTTTTTTCACACTTTACTTTTTTACTTCCCCCCTTCTCTCCCCTTTTTCTTTTAAAAAATCTCGACTAGTGATAAGCTTGCACCCCCTTGTTCCATTTAAGCCCCCCCTACCTCCTAAAATTGTTCTTATTCTCGGGACTGCCAGAGTAGTCTTTATCCCCTGCGGCCCCCTACCTTTTGCTGTAACGCCCTTTGAAGCACAGGCTGTCAAATTTGCTTCTTTTGCATTCCCCATATTCCTATTCCCCTCTCCATATCCGACAACTTTCTTTTTTCATTCCAGCCGGACTTGCAGCATTGGCTTAGATTCTTTTTCAGGGCGAGATTGTAACTGTTTTTGAGTACTGTTTTTGAAGCAGCACCAGTCTCCAACCAATTATTTTTTGCAGCTGTAGAGATTGCATCTCCCCCTTTTCTTTTCCCAGGTTTTTTAGGATATCTTCGATGATATCTTCCCGCTCCTTTTGACCTCTTTTTTTTTTTGATCCCAAATACCTTCCCGTGGACTCCGGTCTACTCCCTCCTATGAGCACCCATTTTTAGCCAATGTCTTTCACTCCCGTTTGATCCCCCCTATTTTTTTTTTCCCTTTGCCTTTGGTACCTCGTTTTTTCCCTTGGGGCGGACCTTTTTTTTTCCCGACGAGCTGGCTTCATGTGTCTCTCGTCGAAACCTTCTTTTTTCTTTCCTAAGGCTCTATAGTCTGTCCCTCCCTCGACTCCTGAGCTCCCCCCCCGATCTTCATTATGTTTTTGAATCCTTTTTTTTTCATTTTGAAGGAGCCTTACCGGATATTTTTTTCCTATTCCCTCCTGCTTGGCGACCCCTGCTGGATCAGAGTCAGGTTACCAAATTCCCGATATTATGTACACTTGCTTGCCTACCCCTTTTTTCTTTTCCCGGGATGATCATATTTGAGCCTGGTAGTCACACCATTCTTAGTTGGCTTATATTCTCCCTTTTCAGCTACCCTTTCCCCCCAACGCTCTTTCGTTCTTCTACAAAGTCTATTTTTAAGAAGGAGGTTCCTGGGCTTGTTTCATTGTTTCGTCACCGACGTATTCTTTTGCATTTTTCCCCTTTTATTCCCCCACCTTCCCCTTCCCATTAACCCCCAGAGCCGCCTTTTAGACCACACCTGTTTTTTCCCCCTTCTAAATCATTTATTTTTTATTTCCCCCCTCATTAGACTTAAGATCGTTTGCCACAGCCCCCCGGCTGGGTGTTTTTTCGCTCTCCTTTTCACCTAATGAATTGAATACACCCTTTCTTTTTCTTGTGAGTCAATCATCTCAGTCCTATCCCTTTCCCTTCACGGTTTAGACCCCCCCGAGTTTTTTGTCAACTTTCGCAATCTTCCCCCCCCTTAAAATTGGCTGTCGTTCCGCTCCAATTATCCTTCTCCCCATAACTGCTAATGGTCTCCACCTGATTTTCTGCAGAGGTTCTTAACGAAGCCAGGGGTATTTTTCCCCCCCAAATTATGGTTTCCTTGAAATTCGAGCTCTGTCTCCCTCATTTCTCGGTTCTTGGCGGGAAAATCAGTGGTTATCATGCGCCTAACAGAGTTCTTATGGCGCAAAAAACTTAAACTTTCTAACTAGCCCCTCTAAGACTTTTAGACCCTAATCCGTAGTTGTGAAAGTTTCCTCCCGCATTTAATCACTTGAGTTTCCTTTCCGTCTTTTTTTTTTTCGGAGGGTAGGGTCCCTCCTCCTACTTACTCCTTCTTTTTCGGTACGTATCCTACCTTACACTACATAACGACTGAGCAAAAAAACATGTGTCTCCCCCCAACCCCCCCTAAGGAATCACATAACCGATCTACGTTTTAGTGTTAATTAATTCCCCTTTTCTGTAGTTACCGTTCAAAGAGTTTATGGATACCAAACCTCAACCTTAACTTTCTGTCTTTCTCTTCCTTTATCTTTCCGCTTTATCTAGACTTTGAGCGTGGTAGTAGTGATACCCCCCACTATCCTTCCTCATCTTTAGTTGATCTTGTTACCTCTCGTGATCCCCCCTTTTCCTCGATTTCTCTCAATCGCGTAACCCTTAAGTAACGGATCGTTCCCTAGTCCTTCTGCTTTTTTTTTTCTTGGCCTTTGCCATTGTAATCTTTTGGTATCCCCTCTCCGACCTAATTTCTTAAAATCTCCCTCTTCTATTATTTACTGTCTTGACCTGTTATCTCCCCCCCACCTGATTTCTTGTTCTATTCCGCTTAGAAGGAGCGTGGGGAGATTTTCCCTAACTACCCTTGTCCTACCGTCGAGATGGAGCCATCCTTTCGACGAGTGGTTGTGCAATGGACATTTTAATTCCCATTTTCCCTTCATCTGTTTTTGAGAACCGTTCCAGATTTTTAGTTTCTTCGTTATCTCTAACCCCTCCCCTTATTGGACCCTGCCCTCTCAGTTAACACCCCCCTACTGTCATCGCCCCCCCTGCTCACTCTGGCTTTTGCAGAAGAGAGAGAATCCCCACGATTGTCTTCTTTCTCCCCCTTTATTGATCCGCGTTGGGCGGGCTTTCTTGCGCCCCCCTTCTCCTCTTTGTTTCCCATTGCCCCTCCCGTTAAGATATTTCTCTTTGTGTCCCCACTTCCTTTCTGTTGTCTTGCCTCCCACCTTTTCCGAATTTCAGACCGTCTTATTGAATACTTTCTTTTTTTTCTTTCCTGTTGTTTTATTACCCAAACTTCTCTGGGAATGTCGGCTGCTTTCCTCTTCTCCTGGACATAGATCCAAGCTATTCCCGTTATGGCTGCACTGGTTTGGTCCCGTCTATGTTTTCCCTCCCCTGCAACAAGACGATAGAGTGATCATCGTCTTTCGCCCATGGTTATGGGCTCGATATGCCTTATCGATTGGCAGTTGATTTTCGCCATACAGTTAGGTTTGTTTCTGATGCATGACCTGGTACACTTGGGGTTTCTCTCAATGATACGTTCACCATTGTCCGTGCGCCTCCCAACCTTTTCCTGAGTTCGAGAGCATTAACTTTTTCCCCCTAATGTATGCCAAATGTTCATCGCTTGGTATAAGCCCATAGCCATGTTTATTTGACCTTTTTTGTAGGCTTTGTTCTATGGGGATCACAAGGTCTCTTCCCCGTTTAATGTCCCTCTAATGTTTCGTTTTTCAGGTACTGAACTAAGATTCCCCTCTAATCCGCTGTAAGGCCATAAATAGATAGAGAGGTAGGTATTTCTTCTTAAGATCGCGGTTCTTCTATGGATTAAGTACAATAAACTAGGAAAGGGCATGGTCGGTGGTGGTTTTTGTCTCTTGGTTTGTTATCTTGTTGTCTTGCGGGTGTGTTGTTCGGGGTGTGGTTTTTTTTGTTGTGTTGTTTTTTTTGTGTTTTTTTTTTTTTTTTTTTCTTCTTTTTTTTGCAAACCGTTATGATCTCGTTTCATCCTTCCGATTTTCCCCCTTCCGGGTAAGTTCCAAGTTAGCGGCTATTACCACTATTAATCCTAAACTTCAAGATCCCCTAAATATTAGTCTATATCGTGATCTTTTTTGGACCTTCCTTCCAAATTTTCTTCGTCAATCCTCTGCCATAGTTTTTTGTAAGTTTATTTTCTATTGTTGCCTCAGACTCTTGAGTTGACTATCAATATGATTCTCACCTACGATTCCGTAGGCTTCTTGTGTCCTCCCCCCCCCTTTTCGTGTACCCCGCAAGTTTTTCGTAGTAGGTAGATGTCAGACGTCTTCGGTTTTTCCTTCACCTTCTTATTGAGGGAGTTCTAAGATATGGACAACACCCTACCTCACCCTTTCATTTCTTAAATGATTTACCTTCCACCCCCAACATCTTCTAGGTCTAAACCCAGGCCTTCTCTTGATTTTCAGCCCATATTTTTTCTTTGAGCTTTAGGCGATATTGAACAATATTTTCCCTCTCTGCACTTGCTAAAATTCCCCCCCTTTGCCACATACTTACCCCCCTTCTTCTTCCGTCGGTTTAAATCCCTGTGTGTTCTTTTTCCTGCAGTATTTCAGGGTCGACCTTTTAACTCGTAAGACAGAAGGGTTTCCTGCAAGTGACTACCTTTCTCTTTTTTCTCTTCCTCCCCTTATTCCTACCCTTACAACTCCAACCTGCCTGTAACGGTGGTTATTCAAAATGAAGGCGGTCCGACTTTTTTTTGAAGATTTTTTTTAATTGTCGGTGTAGTTGCCGTCTATGAATCCCCTTCATTTGCTGACAGAATAGTCCTTACTGTGTTTTTCCTTTTTTCTTGTTTCGAGGGTTTTTCTCTTTGTTATGTTTTCCCATGTCCCCCTCCCCGACTTTTCATTTCTCGTGACGCCTAACACCTCACCTCTCCTTCTTCTTCTGTCCTCAAGGAACTTCCCCCCCTCCCTGGAGGTAAGTTTGGGTAGCTGAAGGGCGCCTATTTCTACTTCTCTTTCCCATGGATCCCCAAAGTATTAACATCCTGATTTACAGTTTCAATGCACATTTTCCTTTCCCACTTTTTTAGTTTTTTTTAAACAAGCAATCTGATCGTGCCAACTTTAGCCCCCCTCTCTGTTCTCCCCTCTTTTCTTTCAAAGAGACGGCAACCATAATCAGGGGTCGCCACTTACTTCACTTCTGCTCCTCAAATTCATCAGATCATCTGTTCAGTTAGACTATTAGTCGTATCACCTTAGGTAGCCCCTTCACGCCCCCCTCTCGTCCCAGTTGTATATCTCCTTTCTTGAATGCCCAACACTCTGAAATTTTTGACTTCCCCTGATCCCTCCCTTTGCATCAAGCTTCGATTTAAGTTTTAAGTGCTTCAGAGTTTAGTTAATCCATGCCTTTAGTCTTCCCCAGTCGCCCTCCACATGAGACCGGCATTTGTTTTTTTTGTGGTTTTTTTTTTTATTTTTTGCCTGACCGCTCTTCTCTTTTTACGTTGGAGGAGACGCTATGCTTTTTTTTTTATATATTGCTTCCCTTCCTTTGTTTCTTCCTCATGGGGAGGGCTTCAAAAGTATAAACACCTTCTTGCATTTTCCTTAAACCTCGCCCCTTTCTCTTACCCCTGTTGCAACTGTTGTGCCATATAGTGCAGTTTGTCTCTTTTAACTTTCCTAAGGTTCCTTCTCGGTGCATGCAAGACCTCGGATAGACACAACTTTTTATGAGACGTTTCCACGTTTTCCTTGTTCAATCCCCTCGTTCCTAATTATACTTGCGATCCAGAGGAATCAGGAGCTTATTAAATCCTTGAGACTTGTTCCTCACCTGTGCGACCACTTTTATTTTTGCAGGTCCGCCCCGTCGCTATTTTAAGCCCCACCGATCGTTTCTCCTCTTCGCTCAGCTGACACACGATCTAGGCGTCCGACTCTTGCCCACCCTCCGTCATTTTTCTTCTGTTAATCTTTTCATGGCCAGGGTATTCGTCACCGCTCCCACTTCTTTCCTTTCTCTTACTCTTCTTTCTCCCCCCTTTCTAACCTCCCCCCCCCTACAGTTCTAGGTAGGGTATTTCAATTATCCTTTAATTTTAAGAAGGCAGCTCTTTCTTTTTCTGCGCAAGTGAGCTCTAACAGAGTAGATTTCTGCATTTTTTCAAAGTAATATTTTAACCTATTTTCCTTGACTCTTCCTTCTTTAATCCCTTCTAGTTTTTCCAACAGGCTGAGTGATCCTAGCCCTGTCCCCGTGACATTCCCCCCACTATTTTACTCCATTTTCCATCCCCCACCTTTCCTTGCAGGTTGGAGGCACTGACCCTCTTTCTGGTCATCATTTTTCTCAATATATTACCACCCTCCCAGTCTTCCCCCCTCTGAGTGCCCTTACACCTGTCGTAAGATTTTTCCAAAAGGCTTCAGCCAATTCCTTCAATGCTATGGGCGCCCTCCAAACACCCTCTTCTTTTTCTCGAGTTTTTTCTTTTACGGTCATTTGTGGTAAGGTTTTGTACCCCGGTGTTCTCCCCCCTTCCCCTCTCTTGATCTTCCTCCCTTAGATGGTGCCAGATGCTTCGGGAAACCGAGTGGTCCTAGCTACTTCCTTGGCTTCAGGTCTTTTCCCCCTACCTATTTTTTCAAACCAGGACATTTTTTCGAACTCTTAATGGTAGTTTTCTGTGTTGTATTCTTCCCCCTTTTCCCAAAGGGTTTGGGCCCATAGTATTGCTCCCTCCTCGTAAGTTTGTTATTTCCCATTTTAACCTTCAATAAATATCGCCCCAACCAAAACTTATCTTTTTTGCCCCACCCCCTATCGGTTTCTCCCCCCCCCTCCTACGGTGTGTTCCTTCGACCTATTGATGTAGGACCTTCTACTTTTTCTTTCCCCCCACCCCCCTTCAACTTACTTTCGCATATAAAAGAAATCTTTAGGTGATTCAGTCGTTTCTCTTGTCTTCCCCCCTCGATTCCTCTCCCTTGATCCTCGTAACTCTCTTATTAACATATAGTTAGTTCCTGCGCTAACCGTTTTCTTAGACTCGCTTTCTAAGTAATCTTTTCTATTCCGGCGGATATCTAGCTTCTAGTTATGCTAAGTTGACCTTACTATGATAGGTATCTCTTTTTTTTACTCCCCAGCCCTCGAGGCATCGCCAAATACCCATTATAGGATCTGATAGCTTCTTCCCGCCTTTTGAGCTTAGTTTTACAATTTTTATCTTATGAAAGCTAGTTTTTCCTCCAATTTCGACCCCCCTGACCGTCCCGGATAGGGTGCTCTGCAGTTGTGGCTATTTTTTATCCTTCCCATGGTGTCTTTAAGACATAGGATGGTGTCAAAATTTCAGCCCGCTAGCCTATCTGTGATTCTCCTGACTTTTCTTTTTTTGAGATTTTCCCCCCCAAGAGGCAATTGTGTTGGACCACTCCATCTCTTATACCCCACTTTTGGGCAAATCACCTTCCACCCTTTGCAATTCCTTCTTGTGCCCTTTCAATCCAGACTAGTGTGGGCTAGGATCGGGGGATTCCTTCTTGTTTCTTTTTTCGCGCACCCCCCATTAAGATTGAGGGCTTGACATCTCTAAGAGTTTATTTTGCCCAAGGCTCCTCAGTACCAATGGCTTCCCACAATCGCCCGCCTCTTTTGATCTCTCTCTTTACCTCGTTGTTGTTGAGCTCGAGAGGGCGGAATGTCGGCTGGCGCAGTTTTCTTTCTGCATCTTGTTCTCCTTTTGCACAAAGCCCCCGTGGATTGACCATGGTGGGTTCGTCCCCGTTGGACCTTTTTTCCTTTTTTCGAGAATCCCACACACAAGCGGTTTTTATTTGTTTTTCCCCCTGTCTCCCCTGACTCTCTTTCTTGGTTGTGCTCTTATTTCCCCCTACTCTGCCTGCTGTCCAAGAACTGTTGGTCATTCTTTTACCCAGTTCTTTGCGATCCGCACAGAGACTGGTGCGTCTTTTTTTGAACTTTTGCCCATGCCCTAAATTGCCACCTGTGCTTCCGTTTCGCAAGCTCCTATCGTCTACGTCGGGATATCTTTAGTTTTCTTTCCTTCTTCCAGACTACCGTTTCTTGTTAGGACTAAGATATTAAGATCCTTCTTCTCCTTAAAAAGAAGCGTCTTTCTCTCTTTCTAGTAATTCTTTACCTATAACTACCAGTTGCCACTTTAGCCCCCCCGGTATACCTTTTTACTAGAATCTAATGGATTTCTTTTCATCTATACCTTCCCACGTTTTCGGGCCCTCTTCCTTACGGTTCGTTACTATAATGAGACATCAATATTTAGGATTATGCTTTCTCCCCTTGCCTTCACTTTCTTCGAAACCCTGTGAGAGGATTTGGCCCCTTAGCAATCCCGCTGGACGTTTCCTATTTTAGCCTTTCCCCCCCGATTTCTTAGGAGACGGTAGTTTTGGCTTCCCTTCTCTGGTTGGCTTTGACAGTGGTTGTCGTCGCTCGTCATTGTCCTGAGTCGTCCCTCCACTTACGTCAGTTAGTTGGAGGGAAAGAAATTTACCCCCCCCATAAGTCCCCGTGAAATGATCATTACAATCCACCCCTCCCCTAACCCCTCATTTTGTCCTTAAGGACCTTTTTTTAGACCTTCATATTGTTGTCTCTCATTTTTGACGCCTCTCGCTCTTACACCCAACTAGAGTTTCACTCCTTCATGACTCATATTCTTGGCCTTTACATGATTTACCTCGTTATTTACCGACACCTATCCCTTCCTTCGTGCACTCTGACACCCCTCAAATCCATTTACCTTCGTCCTCTCCTATTGAAGTTTTTTCCTTTCTGCCTCGTACGACAGAGGTGCCCTTGACTCCTTGCTCAATTTTGACACTTTCTCTTTTTCGTTCCCTGCTTTCCTCGTCCTTTTTTATGGAGCTGTTGTATTTTTTGTGAGTTAAATGGTTTGAAGCCTCCTCTCCCTTTTCGTTCCGTGGAATTTTGGGAAGTCTGTGGCGTATAGAATGATACTCCTTCACTATTCTTAAACTCGAATAGGTATAGACTTCACGTCTTTTTCGACAGGTCCCTTTCCTTCTCGTTTTTTTCAATTCCTTGTCCTCCATCGTTTTTGCCCCCCCGAACCCTCACTTTTAGACATGAAAACAACCTCCACCCTCCTTCTCCCTATGCTTTCCCTTCAGACCTTACCCCCATTTCTTTCCTTCTGTAGATGTAGCTGAAACTTAGCTATTTATTCTTTGCAGTTTCCCTTTGCGTAAGGTGTCTACCATGGCAAGCCAACCTAAAACCGTTTGTAGTGCCTCCCCCTGCCGTTCCTACTCCCCAGCTTTTTCCGGTTGCTTAACCGACTTGTCTGCCACCCTAATGTCTCCATTTTATCGCTCCTCGTACTTATAAGACTACTTGCACCCCTAATTCCCATTTCACTTTCGCCCCCCCCATAATTTCCAGCTGTCTCAACTTCTCCTCTCTCTTCTGCAGAGTATCCTAAGTAGTCTTGAGAACTATCACCAGATCCTCCCCCAGTTTTCGTCCCCCTTGTATATTCCGTTGAATTCCCCTTCCTACACTTCTTCAATTGTATGACCTCAACCCTCGCCTCTTTAGTCAAGCCCGAGATCGTAGGCTTGTTTAAGGTGTTTCGATTGGTCAGCCATTCCTTTTTTCCTGTTTCTTCCTCTTCTTCGCACTAAAAAGTCGACTAAAAAGGTCTCCCCTTTGCGTTGTAATCCTTTTCCCCTCTTCCCTTTTCCCCCCCGTTTTTTGAGTCTGCATTCCGATGCAGACTTTCCCCCAGGCTCCTTTTATTCGACTGGTGATTGCCCCAAATGACTAAACAACCTGGACTCGTCTTTACCACTCGCCCTCACACTCCCACTGTCTGCCAGTCGGCTTGCTCCATATATCCGACTCTGTTGAGATCCCCTTTACTCCCCTTCAGTTCTTGGGGCAGAAGAGATATTTTGACGAGACTTCCATTGCACATTCGGTGTTTCAGTTTCCTGCTCTCGTATCCCTTCCCTCTCACGAGCATACTCTCCTTATTAAATCTTTGATTCCCGTATTTTTCACTCCCTCATGATTATTTTGCAGGAGCTTCTCGTCGATATTTACTCGACAGATGGCGTACTTGGCACCTCTTCCCTTGTCCTTAAATTCGTGGGCGTACGATATCTTGCCCCACCCCAGTATCTTTTTCCTTATGTTCTAATGGTTCAGTCCAAATTACTTTTTTTTAATTCTTCGCTGGCGTCACCATTTCGATTCCTCCTCCTTTCACCCTACCCTCTTCCCTCTTTAGATGTAGGTGCTTTCAATTCTTACCGCCTTACCCCTTAGGTTCGACTTTCCTTTTTCTTTCCTTTTTCACGAGTTTTCTTGATGTTTTCAAGATTCATTTCCCCCCTTAAACTATAATTCCATTCCGATTTTATAATCCCTTTCTTTTTTCTTGGACAAACATTAAGGTCCTCCCCGTTCTTTCCCCCAGACTTCCCGGAACAATTGTCTTCGCCACTACCTACCCCTTCTTCCCTCATGTTCATTCCCCATCGCATTTTGGTTACTCAATCATCAGGTGTCTCAACTCTCCGGAGTTTCGCACCCTTTGTCACTTCCCCTCGAGGGCGTACGAGTTGCCCCGGTTATCCCCCCAAGGTCCCAGCCAATCCTTTTTCCTATCAACCCCACGATCTTCCCTTTCTTCTGTCTGAAGTCCGCACCTGAAAGTGGAAGGGGTTCCCCTAGTTTGCCTTCTTATATTTTCCAAGCCATTAGGCATTGGGCGGGGTCTGACCTGTGTTCATATCCGACTAAAGTAGGCGGAACGTCCCAATCTTAAAAGAGTCCTCTAGACGCCTGTCCTTTTGAGACCTTCATTTTTGTGTTGGTGTTTTCTTGCCTGGCAGGGACTCCCTCAGGGTAAAAATCCTTGTTTTTCCAGACTATTTTCCTCCCTACCTCCTTCTTTAGGGGTCCGCCCACCTTTCCTTTTCCTCTTCACCCCCAAATGATCTTTTCCACAACCCCTCCTGTCGCCACAACCTGACCCCTGTCTCGCTTCTCCTAGTAGGGAAACGTCAATATTTAGGGTGCCCCTCCTTTAACCGATGTAGCGCTATAGAAACTTTCCTTCCTAGCGTGTTTTTGTGCCCGGACCAACTCCGCTAGAAGTAGAGTTTAGTTATTTCTTAACCCCCTCTCTTTCTTTCCCAGGAGGTAGTCTCGAACTTGTCTCGGATTCCTGTCCTGCCGTCCACGTTCCGTTCGAGATCGACACTTCGCATAGTTTCTTGTTTTTGCTCCTTTTACTGTTCATGGTTTCATTTCTTTGCCGCTACTCCCCCCAATAAATTTTCCTCTTATATCTCCGCTTTGTTCTTTTTTCCACGCTAGTTCCCGACTAAACGGTGTATATTATTAACCTACGTCTCCTTGTCCAAACTACCGCGCTAATTATACCCGACTTTCGCCCCAGATGCCATTCAGTGTAGCTCAGAGGTGGTCTAAATGGCACTTCCTGTTTCCACAATTTCCATTTTCGCACCCCGTCTGTTCTTGGATTGACGGACCTTTCCTTGGTTTTTTCTAACAATTCCTAGGCCCCCCCCCGGTGCTTTTTTCCCATCCTTCCCCCTTAACCTTAGGGAAAAAATCAGCTTACCCCCCCCCCCCATTCTTTTTCCCCCTCTGTGCTCAATGAGAAGACCACAGCTGACGTTTCTTTTTTTACTTTCTGGATGTATTTCATCTTGTGGTCGGTACAGCACACCCCATTTGCAGCCCCCCGGTCAATGATATTAGCTGGTGACCCCTCTCCTAACTTTTCTTCACCGGCCATAGTAATTTCCCCTTTTTTTTTCTCGTTGTTTTTTCTCTCTTACAATTCCTGGGGAATGTCTGCTTTTTTTTACTTTTTTTCCTCTTGCACCCCTTAACCTCTTAGGCTTGACCGCTTGAAATGGCTTTGTGTTTTTTCGTATGTCTTTTCACTGCGCGTCCCCCGCCCGCACCCTCTCTCATCCCACCCTTTTCTTTATGGATCTTTTCTTTCTTGCCGCCGCTTCGCGGCCCAGTTCCGATTTCCTTTACCTGTGTTGTTTACGAGATGCCGGTTCCAAGACATGTGTTTTTTTATGTTAGATCCCTCGGTTCGTCCCTTATCCAAGATTTGGACTCTTTCCCTTTTGCCCCCATCTGTTTTCCCCCCCCCCCTGCCATGTCTTCTCTCAGATCCACAAAAAAATGCTTGGGGCTCCTTCTTCCTTTTCCCGGTAGGGGATTGGATCTTCTGCCACTTCCCGTAGTCTTCTACCTTTTCTTTAGTCCTCACTAAGTCATTCTGCTGTTTGTTTAATCTTAGTAGGTATTGAGTAGATGACTATAGTATTTCCTTCCCAGCTAGCGGACCCTCCCCTGTATGCACCTTTCCGCCCTTCACTATAGCATAAGGTACTGATAGACTAGACTTTTTTTTCTATTCCTAGACAAGTCTGCCTATTCTCACCGTTTTAATTCCCCCTCTAGTCTAATCCCTCCCCTCCTTATATCTTAGGATCACTACAACATATACGGGTCTCTCCTACCTTTTATATTGAGAATAGTGTTTTTTCTGTTTGCATTTCGCCTCATTTTGCCTTCCATTCCAAATGTCCCACTCCTTTCAGGGATCGGGGTGCTGTCTTAAGATCTTGTTGGGGCGCCCTTTAGGTAAGATGATGTTCAGTAGGGCGGTTAACCCCTCATGTAAGTTTTCCCAGGACCGTTTCCCCCCCAATTACTCCTTTTCTAAATTTCCCTCCCCAACCCCCCCACCAAGGGCCAACGACCATTTTCTGAGGTGTCGTAAACCCCATTTTCTCATGAGCCTGTCTGTCCATCCCTGTTTTCGTGAACACAGAGAGGGACCTCCTCCCCTATGTTTTACCCTTTTTATGATACTCATTGAAAAATCTTTTTTGAACACCTTCCCACTCATTTCGTCCTTACCGACATCCCCACCAACCTTTTTAGCGCCCTTTCTTTGCAGGCTTGGCTTGCATTTTTTTTCCAAGTTTCTCGTATTCTTCTCTTCCCTTGATCACTCTCACACTGTACGCTTTAATAGATTCGCCCCTCTGTGTTTCTTTCTCCTTACGGAGTATTATCCCCCATGCCTTCCCATGCTTCGTGTCACGAACTTTAGGGTCTGGCTTGGTCCTTCTTGCTCTTTTTTCCCTTGTATATGCGGGATGATATCCATTCTTTTTTGAAATGCCCTGAATACCTTTCACTTTGGTCCTTTTTTTTTTTTTAGGTTTTTCTCTTTTTTTTTTAACCGTTATGGACGCCTTTCAAAATGCAAGAACCGCCGTTCTACTACCGTGCTCCATGCACCCCTGAATCCATCCCCTTTCCCTTTCTTAATAATTTGACTTACCCCTTTTTTTTACCTCTCCCATGTTTTAACTGGTTTTTATTTTTATCTATTCGACCAATGCCTCCCCCTAAGCCGTCTGAACTTTTTGAGTACGGTTGCCTGCCCCCCCACCTCTCGTATTTCCCCCATTTATCCCTCCCCCAGATTATTGTCACAGATCCGTACGCTTATTCGTACCAGGACTTTCTTTTCCACAAGGTAATGTTTATTTTCCCCTGTGATCCTTCCTGCAAAAATAATCCTTGGAGGCACTTTCCCCATCATTCGCAGTTTCTTGATGTCTTTTGACAAACCTTCTGCCCAGAGGATACTATAGTCGGAAGGAACACCCCTTCTTCCATCGTCATTCACAGTCCTGTATCTCCCCTTGTGTGAATTCCCCAATACTATTTTCCCTTTTCTCTTCCTTTTCAAATCTTCGCCAGAGATGGGCCAGACACTTGGTACATTGGCTTATCGGTTACTTTTTAGTTTTCCCCTCTTGTTCATCCATTAGTCCTTTGCCTTTTCCCCCATCCCCCAAAGAACAACCCG
>Ga0179593_1378245_pt1 | contig 14907 bp, 22 predicted proteins | sample CZODoug2_1_08_16_FD_185931 | JGI IMG/M metagenome (GOLD analysis project Ga0179593, IMG submission 185931) | Vadose zone soil fungal communities from Angelo Coast Range Reserve, California, USA - CZODoug2_1_08_16fungal (PacBio error correction) | ecosystem: Environmental > Terrestrial > Soil >... | reverse complement strand
CCACAGTGGGTCGCAAGGCGCCATTTCCCCTGGTGTGCCAATGCGTCCCCCCCCATTGGCTTTGTGCCCTGCTTTTGCGTTTCTTTGTTTTTTTTTTTTAGGGGACTGACCCACCCCCCCCAGGGTTCCAAATCGAAATGTTGGTTCCCCGGCCCACGGGGTGGTACTGATAAAGCACCCTTCGTCCTTTGTTTTTCTTTTTTTTTTAAACCATATCACATTTTTTCAATCAAACCCGGTTTTTTTCCTGGGGGGGCTGAACATGCCACCAACAAACGGAGGTGATTGTTTAGGGTTTCTTCGACTCCCCAATTTGTCGTTCTGGGGTTCTGTGGGTGGTTTCTTTTGTATTAGGAGGTTACTTCCAACCCAAAACCATCCTGTTTTGATTTTTTTAATTGTTTTTTCCGGTTTCCATAGGTTTAAGGGGTTGGTGGGTGGCCCACCCCCAAAAGCTTTTCTTCTGTTTATGTCGCTGGTAATGGACTTATATATTGCCTCCCTTACCGTCCCCCCCCCCCTTTTTCCTGTCGTTTTTTGAATCTTGTTTGGTGAGGTTGGGTTTCTAACACCTCTGTTTGGGTCCTGCCTTATGGGGTTGGAGCTGCAAACGAATGGAGCCACCCGGCCTTGAGTTTCTTTTTCCTTTTATGACTTTTTTTCACACCCGTTGTTTTTTCGCACCAATTTTCATGTTTTGTTCAACTCAAAAAAACTGAAACAAACATGTTGCCCCCCTGTCTTGGGAGTGAGTTCTTTTTCTCTACTTTTTCTGTTTCTTTCTTTTTCACCGTTTGTTTATTTTTGGTTTTCCTTCTACCCCTGGGGGGCCCAGTTGAAAAAAACCCAAGCTTGGGGGGGCACCCGATGGTTTTTGGGTTTCCCTACCCTTTTTCCCACGTGTTGGGCTGATTGACGCGTTTTTTCCCCGTTGACACGACCATTTTCTTTTTTTATATTAGTGGGTGGATTTTTTTTTTTAGTTTTGAGGTTGGTTTTTTTTTTTTTTTTGCCCCCCCACCAGCTGACCTCATTGTACGAGACACCTGAGGCTGGGGGGCCACGGGGAACCACTTTTGATTTTATCCATTTTCCTTGAAACCCGATTTTTTTTTACGGTTTTTGGGCTCCGTGATTGGCTGGGGGGGGGTTACCCCCACGGCTTCGTTTGTGTTCTTGTTGACAATTTTTTTTTTTCCACACAAACCCCCTCCTTTTTTTCCGGAGCTCTTTGAGAGTTTGGGGGCCTGTTCACCAAAACATTTTACTTTTCCGGGTGCTAATCCCCCCCCGCATTGTTTGTACCACACCCCACCCCCGGTCTACAATCCTGTTTTACAGTTTTTTTTGGTTGGGCACACCGTTAGTATTGTCGACACCCAATTTTGGTGGGCCCACGGGTTTCTGGGGGTTGGAAACAAATGCAGAGAGTCCATTTTGATTCCAAACCCCCTTGCCAAGCACAGATCATCTTTCAGTCTGCCCTCAGATGTTTTTTTGTATTGGTGTGTGTGTGCCCCAAACTTTTTTGGGCCAGAACACTTTTTGGATTGACAAACAATCTTTTTTCCCCCCCTTTTTTTTTTTTCCCCCCAAGGTGGGCCCCCCGGGTGTCCTTTTTGTACTCCTGGGTTTTACCAACCTCATAACTGGTGCGCCATTCTTTACCCAACACTTCTGGTACATCTTTTTATCCCACAGTCCCCTTTGAGGGTTATCCAACTCCTCTCAAACCTTCAACCAATACCTCTTGGTTCTTGGGGGGTGGGCGAAAATACTTTTTCTGTATCCTTCGAACGTGTGATGGGGTTTTTGTTTGAACAACCCCCCAAGGGGGTTGGTGGGGGTTGGCCAAAATTGTTCCTTTTTTTTGGGTCAACCAAGGCCCACGATCTCTATTTTTTTTTTCCCCTCCTAGGGCGAAAGTGACCCTAGCACAAAAAAAAAGAATCTGTTGAAAACACAACCGACCCAAACTTTTCCACCTTACCATTTTCGGGAGGGTCTCATGGTGGTGTTTCCCCTTGTTGGGGGGGGTTTTTTTTTTGGGAAATGTAAGGCGTGTTTTTCGCATTATTTTTCATGAAGGGGGGGGTTTTCTCTACCATTACCCCCTTTGATTGTTTGGGGCTGTGGGGGTGGCCCTTTTCCTTGTTTTGCAACAACATCTATTTTCTGGGCGGCGCGGTGGTTTGGGGTAAAGGGCTGTGTCGGGACGTTGCAAACCCCCCCCCCCTTTTGCTTTTTTCCACGTTGGTTTTTTTTTTAAAGCCTTGTTGGTTTCCAAAAGGCAGGGATTTTTTTTGTGGCCTTCGATTTCCGCCGTCTTTCTGTTGTATATGGTTTTTTTTTTTTCAACCTCTTTTGTGGGGGGGGGAGGGACCATCTTTTGCCCCCCCAGCCACGGTACACCCAAAACCCATATGTTTGTTGTTTTTTTCGGGGGGGGGTAGACCACCCGCCATTGACATTTTCCTTTCTCCCCAATTTTTTTTAACCACTAATTTGGGGTCCCGGCATCAACGTGATCCACGGGGTTTTTGCCAAAAAGTCTTGGGGGTACAAAACCCCCACCGCATTTTTCCCCCCCCTTTTTTCCTTTCTTCTTTCCCTCGGTGCCCGGAACCCACTTGTTCGACAAAAGGGCACACACAACACCAAGTGGTTTTGGGGTTCGGTTGACTGGTCTTCCACCCACCTGTAAAAAAAAGATGTGCCCTTTTTTCCCTATTTCTGTTTTGTTTTTGACCAGGAAAAGTTGTGTTCGGCCTGGATTTTCCCCCCTCCCCCCAACCGTTGTACATTTGGGTTTTTTTTCCCGGGGATCCTGATCGTGTTTACCCCTTTTTTCCGCGAAATCTTGATTTTGTCAATTTTGTTTCCTTTTCCCCAGAGGGTTCATTTTTTTTCCCCATACGGTAGCCCCCCTATCCTTTATTTTGTTTTTTGGGGGGGCCCGTTTTTTTTACTTTGCCTTTTTTCGCCCTAAATCAAAGGAAAATTTTGCCGCCACGGGTCTCTTTTTTTTTTTTCTCCCCCCCCCCCCCCATGTCGCTCCCATGCAAAAACCGCCGCCCATTACATTTCTTCCACCCACAAAAAATGGGGACCCCCACCTTGGAAACCGTTTTGTTAATTTGTTTGGCCCTTTTTGTTCCCCCCCCCCCTTTTTTTTTTTTTGGATGATTTCTCCTTCTTGCGTCTGGGGAAGCCAGAACAAAAACTTGAAATAACTTGTGGCCCACCCAAAGCGCGGTGGTTGGTTTTTTTCTTTTTTTTTCCTCCGCCGGCCCTTTCCCAAAGTGTTACCAAATGGCACCCTGTAAAGTAAAGGAACGAATTTTTAAAAAAGTCTTTGGGTCATTTAAGCTTTTATGTGGTTTTTTTTCCCCTTTTTTGTTTCCCTGTGTTCCCCCTTTTGTTTCACGCATATTGTTCCTCGTCCCCGTTGTCGGTTCCATTTTTCCCGTGATATTTTTTGGCCCCCTCCGCCCTTTCTTGGCCCCCACAAGGGCCCCTTGTTTACCTCTGCATGAAACAGTTTGGGGGTTTGCCGAAAAGTATCTGTACCACGGGGTTCAACCTGAAAACCACCACCTTCTTTTTCAAGGTGGTTTCCCTTTTCTTTTTTTTTTTTTCCCCCTTTTCCCACTTTTGCCCACAAGTGCCCAACCCCTTGCCTTGGGTTGGTTTTTGTGGTTGTTTTGGGTGGGTTTTTTTTTTTTTTTGGTTTTTTTTTTTTCCCCCGTGGGTATTGTTTGGTTTCATTTTAGCCCCCCCCACAACCCCCCCATTTTTCTCACCCCCCGTCAGACACAACTCTTTCCCCCCGGCGTAGAGAATCTCCCTTTCCTGTTAGAGAGAGAGAGAGAGAGACCCAACGGGGGTGGGTTGTAACACCCCGTCCCCAAGGTTTTCCACAACTTTTCGACACCCCAAAAAAAGGCATTTTTTCCATGCTTCACCCACAAAATGAAAGGGGGGGACCCTGTGTTTTTTTTCAACTGTGGAACAACCGTTTTTCCTTCTTTTTTGTTCCCCTGCCCCCAATTAAAAAATGGTCAAATTCTTTCAAACTTCCGCCTTGTGGGCCGGTTTTTCTGCACGTTTTTTAAGGGGTTGGGCAACACAAAAAACTGTTACCGAAAAGGTTTTCGGTGCAGGCGTGGTTTTCCCCCCCCCCTTCGTGGACTTTTTTTTTTTCCTTTTTTTTTTCAATTGTGCACCCTTTTTGTTGTTCTTTGGCATTGGGGAGACAGTTGATTTGTTTTTTAACCCAAAAACCCCTTTTTTTCTTTTTTTCTTTCTCTAACTTCCTCTTGGGTTTGTTCCCCCTTCTTTTTTTCTAAAAAACCCACTCCTTTTGAAACAACCCTCCATTTTTTGTCCAGTTTTGGGGTACTTGCGGTTTACTTCTTCAGCAATTTTTTTTTCCCCTTTTCCCCCCCATTACCCCCTTTTTTAACCCACAAAAATCTCCTTCCCCCAGGAATTTTTTTTTGCATAGAACCAAATCCCCTGGTGGTAAAAACGAGCCAGATAACGTTCACAGTAACCATAAAAAACCCCCCATTTTAAGGTGGTTTCCTTTGTTCCCAATTTTTAACCTTTTAATGCACAACACCCCACCATTTGTCTTCTCACCGCCGGCGCCCAGGGTGCGTCCTTCCCACTTTAAATGGTTTGCGATCCCCCCGGACCAAGGCCAACCCCAAAACAAAAAAAGCCCACACACAACAAAACAAACAACCACAAACAAAAAACAACATCCTTTAAAAACGGGGTTGTTTTTTTTTCTTTTTTTTGCCCCCCCCCCCCCCGGCCCCCTTTCGGTTTTTTTTTTTTTTTTTTTTCCTGGGGCCTGGCTTTTTTTTCTTTTTTTTTTTTTTGTGATCTCCCCCACTTTCCCCCTTGATGTTTGGGTTTCGTTGTCCGGGGGTTTCGTTTCCCTAAACCAACAAAGAAAGAAAACACCCCTCCCCCCCAAACGCCCCCCCCCCCAACCCCCTGATACCCGAATACCAAACGTTCAACCCCAATTACTTTTTTTTTCATGGGCAACTCTGGTTGGTTTCGGTTACTTTGGGGCGTAGGCTTTTTCTTATTGGGAAAAAAACCAAGAAAATCCACCCCCCCCCCCCCCCCCCTTCCCTTTTTTCTTCGTCAAAAAAAATGTTTCCCCGCTGGCAAATTAGCCGTGTCACCTGGTCTTCCCGCGGGGGGCCGTGAGTCACCCCACCATTTCTTGGTTCACATTTCCTTTTTTTTTTTTGCCCTGGGGGACCCGGTGGGGGGTTTTCCAAATGTCTTTGTTTTTTTTTTCCCGGGGGTGAATGTTTTCCGGGGTGCCTACCTGGTTTTTTGGTTGACACAGGTTTTGTTATAAGTGTGTGGAAACATTTTCGTGGTTTTTTGAGACAACTTCCATTTTTTCCTCTTCCTTTTTCCTTTTTGAAGGTTGTAAAAAAACCCCCCCTTTTCCGGGGTCAATTTTGAACCACAATTACCTTCCCCACGGGTCGCAGAGGGGTTAGGGGGCCCCACAAAAAAACCCCCGTTTGGGGGGTGTTTATTTTACATTTGGGGGTTTACCCCCAACCCCCCCCCCCCTCTTCAGGGTCGTACCATTTTTACCTCTGGGTCTTTTTTCTCTCCCTGGGCCGGGAAATAAGGATTTTGCACCCCCTTCCCTAGAGTAATTTGGGGCCACGGTCTTTTTTCCCCCACTTGGCTCCTACGGTCTCATGTTTCTCATCAGTCAGTCCCTTTGACCTGTGTCCCCCTTTCTTTTCCCCAAAGGTTTTTCAAAAAACTGATTCTTTCTTTTCCTCCCTTTCCCGGTTTTTTTTTGTTACGAGAGGGGCCAATTTCGAGTTTTTTTTTTCTCCTTTTTTTTTTCTTTTTTCCCCTGTTGGCTGATCCCTTTCTTTCTCCATTTCCCGTTTTTTTATTTTGGTTCGGCCAGTTTTCCTTTTTTTCTCGTCGGAAAGCAACAAAAAATTCACCTCCGGTTTTTCTTTTTTTTTTTGATCTGAATCAGTCGTTTTTCCCCCCGGGGGGGCCGGTGTATTTTGGGGGTACGTCTCGTCACTTTTTTTTTTTTCTTTTCCCCGTGGGCGTGCTTGCTTTGAATTTTGTTTTTTGAATGTTTTCTGGTTACCAAATTTTTCCCCCCCCCCTTGTTCCCCCTTTATTTGTGGGGTTTTTTTTCTGGGCCAAGGGGTACCCACCACCGGGGGGCGGAACCCAAAGTTGTTCTTCTTTTTCTTTTTTTTATGGTATGCGGGGTTGGTGGTCTTGACCACTGTTGGGGTCTCTTTTTTCCTCCGGTTTCCCCTTCTGTTTTTTGTGTTTTTGGCCTGGTTTATTTTTTGGAGACCTTGTGGGGGCCTCCCCCTTGGTTCCCTTTTTTCCACCCTTCTTTTTAGTTACATTGTTTTTTGGTTTTTTCCCCTTTTTTTTTGGGGGGGAAACCCCCGGTTCGTTCGTTTTTGGGGCACAGAATTGGGGAAAAACAACATGTGCCCCCCCCCCCCTCCCACTATTTGGGGCAACTTGTTTTGGTATTTCCTGCCGGGCCACATCGGTTCCCCAACCCAACCTAACCCTTTTGTTTTTCTCCCAGAGTAGTGAAGGGGGTTTTCACTCTTCCCCCTTCCTCAACATCTTGTGAAAATTTTTTTTCCCTTCTGGTTCCCCTTTTTTTTGGATGGTTTTCACCCGCATGGCTGTTGGTTCTTTTTTGTTCCCCCCCTTTCGTTCCCCCCGGGTCCCCTGGTTGTTCCTCACTTGTTGATTTGGTGGGGGTGGGCAGGGAACTTTTTTTTTCTTGTGGGGTCTTACCCCATTGGTTGTAGCTCTTCCTCTCCATTTGGGGTTTGGGGCCGTTGGGCTTTACGGTGTTTGCAACCCCCCTTTTTGTGCTGGTCCCCCCCCGGGCCTCCTCCCTCTGTCCCGTGTTGCAAACCAAACTTTTAAGGGGTTTGTTTTTTTTTCCCCCCCCCTGTACTTGGGTTCCTAATTTTTTCTACGTCGCTGTTGGTGTGGGAATGACTTTTCCCCTAACCCACATCAAAACCAACCTTTTTCCCTTCCCTGGGTGGGGGTTGGCCCTTCCCCCTCCCCCCCCCACACCCCCCCTCCCCCCCCGTTGGTTCACAAATTGGGTTGGTTTCCAAACCGGTGGTATTGCAAATTGTTCTCTTCCCCTTTTTTTGGCAAACTCTAAAAAAAACAACCCCCCGCTTTTTTTTTGGGAAAACAATGGTTCGGGCTGTGTTTTCTTCTTGGGGCACAATGTCCCCAAAATTGTTTTTTTTTTCAGGGGTCCCCTGTTCCACCCGTCCGGGGGTTTTTTTTTTAGTTGGTGGGTTGCTTTTTTTCTTTTTCTTCGAAAAACTTTTTTTTTGCCCTTTGTTGTGTTTCACCTTTGGTCCACTTTTTTTGGGGTTTCGGTTGCCTTTTTTCATGTGGTTTTTGGGAAGATTTTCCGTTTTTTTTAACGTTGTGGCTGAAAAACCCATGTGTGAATTCCCTTTTTTTCCCTTTTTTTTTTTTGGTTTCTTACACCCCCCTTTTCTTGTTTTTTTTGTTGGTCTTTGTTTCCATGTTGTTTGAGTTGTTGTAAATGGTAAAAGAATTTTTTTCTTCCCCGATTTTTTTCTTTGTTTTTTTTTTTTTCCTTTCCCCCTTGTGTTTCCCTTTTATGCAAAAATGTGGGGGTCCTTCTTAGTGGGGGGGGGGGGGGAACCAACAACCACACACCGGCCCATTTGATTCTTTCTGCCTAGGTTCCAAATTAGCGCCACCATGCAACCTGTTTTTTTTTTTTCCCCCCCCCCCCCAACCCAAACTTTGGTGCTATTCTTCTTTTTCTTTTTCCCCACTCCTTTCAAACAACGCGTTTCCACCCAAACCGTCCAATGGTGAATTTGATGGACCAGGTGCCCCCCCCCCCTTCCTTTGTTCCCTTCCCCCTGTTTTTTTTTGTCGTTTTGTTGGCCCAAGTTTTTTTTCCCCCAAACGGTTCCAACCCTTAAACAACTTGTGTGGTTTCCAGCTTTGTTTGTGTGCATTAACCCTTTTTATCTTGTTTGTTTTCATTTGGAGACAAAGTTTTTCTTTTTTTCCGTGCCTGGAAAGTTTTTGCCGGTGGTGGGGAGAACCAAATTTTTTTTCTCCCCGGGGCAGTTTCCTGTTGGCTTCACTACGCCTACTTTTTTCCTTCATTTTTTTGACCCCCCTGGAAATTAGGTGGGAAACCCCCCCCTGTTCTCCTTCCCAGGGGGGAACCCCTTTGCGGTTTGGGGGTGTGGTACTCGTTTTCCCCCCCATCCCTCCAAACAGTGTGGTTCTCATTTTCTGTTCAACCCACAAAAAACCGGGGTGCTGTTTTCCTTGGGTCTGGGCAACAAGAAACAAACTAAAATTTGTGTTGTTTGGTCTTTTTCGGGGGACACACATTGTCCGCCCTTTTGGGTTTTTCACCTACTCCCCCTTCCCCCCCCCCCATTTTCCACATTTGGGTTCTGGTTCCCCATCCTTGGTTTCAACCCCTATGCTAATCCGAGCACTCATGGGGTGTGGGTGGGTGGACGTTTTTTTTTCCTTTTGGACGCCTAACCACTGTGTGTTTTTTTGGTGGTGGCCCCTTTTGTCTTTTTCACTGACCCACGGGGGTGGGGGGGTTTTTGCCACGGGGGTTTGTTCGTGTTACACACCTTTTCGCCATTTTTTCCCTTTCCCTGGGTTTCCTTACAAAACACCCCCAAAATCGCTTTTCAGGCTGCGGGGAGTGGACTGGCTTTTTTTCCCCCTTTTTCCCCTGCGTTTAAAAACCTGAAAAAAAACCCACCCTGGTCCCCCTTTGGGCTTGTTTTTTCGGGGTTTCGTGGTCCCAACACTCACAATTCCGCGTTTTTTCAAGAAGCTTTGGGTTTTTTTGTCCTTGCTGTGGGTTTTCCCCCTTTGCCCATTGGGGGTTTCTGGTGGGGAAAAGTTCGCTTTTTTTTTCTTTTTGCCCCCGGTCTTTCTTTTGAATCCTTCCCACCTGTTCGGGGGGGCCACCGTTTTTGTTGTTGCAATTGCACTGTAACAAAACCAGCGTTTTTTTTTCCCCTTGAAGGTTGTTTTTGGTTTTTTTTTTTCCGCCTTTTCTGGCGGTATTTTTTTTTCCTTTTTTTTTCTGTTTCCCTTGGTTTGGGAATTTCGGGTCCTTTGTCCCCTTTCCCCCCCTTGGCCCCCCCCGTTTTGTAAAAAAACAAAAACAAACTAGCTTGGTTTCCTGGTTAGTTGGGGTTCCCCCCACCTTCCTTTCTTTTAACCCCCATTTTTTTTTTCCCCCCCGGACCGGTGGCGCAAGGTGGAATGGGTTTCCCTTTTTTTTTTTTTAGGGGGTTTGCCACCGTCCTGTCTAATTTGTGGGATGGCCACTCGAACCTTCCTTTTTTTTTGTGGCCTGAATTCCTAGGCAGGTGTTAGTTCTTTTTTTTTCCCCTGTTCTTTTTTTTTGGGGGGGGGGTGGTGGTGGTCGGTGGTGTTTGGGTTTTTCTCTTTTTTGGTTTCCTAGTTATTTCGGGGTTTTGGGTTAAAGTTTGTTGGGGGGGGGGATTTCTGGTTTTTTTTTTAAGGAGACAGTTCAAAACTTTCCCCCATTTTCCCCGTTTTGCACTGCTGTCACCAATCCCCCCTTGTTTCGTGTTTTCCCTTAGCCCTGTGGTCCCCAAGGTTTTAACCTGTTTTTTTTTTGTTTTTGTACATTCTAGGGGGGTGTTGCTTTTCCCCCCCGTATCAGGGCCCCGCAGTTTGTAATATGTCCTTGGGTGTCAACCTGTTGATTGTTTTTTTTTTTCTTTCCCCTTTTTTTTTTGCCACTTGAGAATTTCACACCCTACCCCGTTTTCTTTGGTCATCGGTGTCCCTGTTAGGGGGTTTGTTGGAAATCCCCCCCCCCCCCCCCCTTGCTCCAGTTTTGCACGCTTTGTCTTTTTCTGATGGGGGGGCATCCGACCCAGCCTTTTGGGGGGGGCTTTTTTCTTTTTTTTTGTGTCCCCCCCCTCAATGAGTTTTTTTTTTTCTTTTTTCTTGCTGGGCGGCCCCTTTCCCTCCGATGTCCCTGCAGAAAAAACTATTCACCACGGTTTGGCCTCGTTCCCCCCTGTGGGTAAACACCCCCCACCTTTCCCCCCCTTTCTTACCCCCCCCTTCCTGGCCATTTCTGGTTTATGGATCACCCCCCTCCCCCCCTTTGTGGTAGGGCACTTTGGCCCCGACCCCACCCCGTTTGTTTATTTTGGTCTGGCTTCAAGGGAGACGGCTCCAGTGGGATTTTTTTCTCGTTCCTTATGGAGGGGTTTTGGGGAACATTAATTTGACCCCGGAAAACTTTTGTTTTTGGTTTTTTTCCTCCCACCAGTTCGTCCCCATGTTGGCCATTCCATCCAACCCCGGGTGTAGGCATGTTTTTTTTCGATCCAACAAACCCCCCTGGCTTTCCTTGCACCGAACACAAAAAAAACCCTCCCCCCCCCCCTTTGGCCCGCCCAAACAAACCACACCCCTTTTTTTTTGGCCCCCCAAAAAAACACCAAACCCCTTTTTTTAGCTTGCCCAACAAAAAAAACCCAAACTCGCATTGCCCCTTTTGCAAACACCTTGGCAACCCACCCCCAAAACACCCCCAAAACAGCAATAATTCGTACTGCTTTCTTCCCCCCCCCCCCCCCCCTTTCCAATTAACCCCTATGTTTTTTTTGACTTGGGTTGTTGTTTTTCTTGACAAATCGTTTTTTTGTTTGTTGGGGGGGGGGGGGGGTGGGGGGGGGCCTGTTTTTTGGGGGGGGGGGGGGGGGGGGTGGGGTGGTTTTTCTTCTCTCCCCCCACCCTTTTTCTGTTTGGGGTGTTTTGTTTTGGCGTTCCCCCCCCCCATTTTTTGCTGTTTTCCTTCCAAATTTGTTTTTTTGTGCGGCAAAAACCCAAATATAAAAATTGTGGTTGGTCGGGGACGGTGTTTTTTTCTGATTTTTTCAACGAAATGGCAATTTTTTTGTGTTTGTTTTTTAGCTCTTTTGGTTGGCACAACATTTTTTTTCCCCTTTTTCCCTGTGTCCTTTGTTTCCCAAATTTTATTTTCCCAGGGGGGGGTCCGGTCTCTTTCACCCGTTTCTTTTACACACTTGGTTGCCGTACCCCTTACAATTTTTCCCCCTTTTTTTTTGGTTCAAACCACAAGAATTTTAAATTTCCATGTGTTTCGGGGTCCTTTCTTTTTTTGGAACGAAACGAAAAACAACCCCTGGGTGGGGGTTCCCCATTAATGTTTTTTTTCAACCGGGTGGGGGGGAGAAACCCATGTGAAATTCTTTTGTTGGGGGCCCCCCCCCCCCACCCACCCCCCCCTCCTGGCTGGTAAGGGGGTTTTGTGCCTTTTGGTGTCCTCTGTGTTTTTCCGAACCCAGACCCCTTTCTTGGTTTTTTTGCGCTCTCAAAAAAAAAATTGAAATTGTTTGTTTCCCCAAAAAAACTTGTGTTCACCCTTTTCCCCAAACGGTTGGGTTGCAAAAACACCCAAAAAACTGGGGGGGGTACCCGAGTTTGGATTTTTCCCCGTGTTTTTTCTTGGGGTCCCCCCCCCAAGCGTTCGGAGAGTTCCGGGCGTATGAATTGGGGTGACACAACGGCGGAAGAAACAACATTTTCTCCGTTAAATTTTCGGTTTTTTGCACACGTGTTTGTTCTTTTTTTTGCCCCCCAACCAGGTCCTTTTGTTTAGGGTCAAATGGGGGTCACTCGCTTTTGGGGGGGACGACAAAACCTGACGTGGAAGTTCACTTTGGTCACTCTTTTTCTTTTTGGGGAATCACTCTTTCCGTTGAAGCCCCATGGACTTTTTTTTCGCTTTTTTCCCCCTGGTATTTTCATCCGTGGTGTTGGTCCTTTTTTTTACCTTTGGAGAAAAAATTTTTTTCCCTTTTACTGGAGTGGGTGATAACCCTTGTTTCTTTTAAATTGGGGGGGGGGGGGGGTGGGCAAGTTTGTCGTTGTTTTTTCTTTTTTCTTCTTTTTTTCGTAATAAAACAATTTTTCTCTTTTCTGTAGGGTGGGTTGGCCCGTTGGGGGGGGTTTGACCCCTGTTGGGGTAAAATCCGGGGGCCCCCCTTTTCCCTTTTTTTTTACAGGTTTTTTCTTTTTACCCCCCTTGGCGGGGCCACCCGGGAAGATTTTCTTTTGGGCTTCTTTTTTTTGGGGGGTTCTTTTTCCCCAAGGTTTTTTATTACTTTGGCGCGTCCTTTCCCCCCCCCCAAGATCCCCACTGGTCGGTCGTATCGTTTTATAACGAAAAAAGGCGGGCCCCCCAGCTTGGTTTTTTTAGGGATTTTTCCTCCAAAAAACCCCACCCCCCCCTGGTTTCTCCAATCCTTTTTTTTCCCCCGTTTTTTTCGAGAACCCTCCAGGTGGGTTCCCCTCAATTTTAGGACTCCCCCTCTTTTTTTGCAAAAAAAAAAAAACCCAACTGGTGGGACTTTTGTTTTTGCCATTTGTTTGTTCTAAAAAGCCCAAAACACATTTTGCCATTTTTAAGGCAACCCTTTTGTTCCCCCTTAGCAAGCCTTTTTTTTTTTTTTTATTTCACAGGAAGGGGTTTTCTTACTGTTGTGGTGTGGTGGGGTTTAAAACTTCACAGGTTTTCCGGTTCACTTTTCTTTTTTTTTTTTTTTTTTTTTCTGTTTTCAGGGCCTTCTTTTTTTGGTTTTTTGGGGGCGGGGGCCATGAGCAACACCTCAGTGGAAAATTCCCCCCTGCCTCAAAGTTTTCCATGTGTTGTCTCCATGTTTGTAAATTGTTGAAAGTCCCACTTTTATTCTTTGTCCAACGTGCTAACAAGGTTTTTTTCATGGGGGGGGCATAATAGCAAGAAAAAAAAAACGTTTTCTTTTTCCGGTGAAATTGTTTCCTGTTCCCACTCCCTTTTCCCCCGTTTGCCCCCCATGTTTTCTTTTTCACCCACCGAAACAATTGGTGTTTTGGGAAACAAAGGGCCAAAACGGGGGGCCCCGTTCCTTTATTCCCCTTTCCCGTTCCCACAGTTAGGGTTTAAAACAAAAAAAAACAAAAAAAAACCCCTTTGTTTTGGTTTTTTGGTGGGGGGAACAAGCTCTGTGGAGTTTGGTGGGAGGGACCTCCCCTTTTTCTTTTCTTTGGGGCCCGTCTTTTTGAACTTGTCAAACTTTCCGACCCCCCCCCCCCAATTTCCTTGCCCCGGAGGGTGAAGCCAAAAACAAAAGTGATTGTTTTTTTCGTCTGGGGGCCAAGGTTTTTGCCGTCCTTGCGTTTTGTTCCCCACCACCCCCTTTGGAGGTGGGTTTTTGCCCTCTTTGCCTTTTTTTTGAAAGGGCCGATTTTTGGTTTTTTTTTTTGGTTTCGTGGTGGGGGTAAAACCACTGGATTTTTTTTTTTAGGGCGTGAATTTTTGGAAACCGTTTTTTCTTCCCCCCCCCCCCCCTTGTGTTTCGTGGGTTTTTGCTTGGTACCTGTTTTTTGGGACTGTTTTTTGGCAACTTTGTTTCTCCCGTTTTCTTTGTTGCCTTTCTACCCATTCGGGTTGCCACCCCCACAAACCTGGTTGCGGGTTTTTTTACAAAACCCCAACTTTTCCCCCACCATTTTTTCCCCTTGTTTTTTCCCCCTTACACCTTTTGTTTTTTTTCCCCCGGGGGGAACCTTTGGGGTGCTACGTTCGTAAAAAAAACCCACTTTGGGGTACCCCCAAATTTGTTTTTCGTATGCACTTTTTTTTCATTTTTTCCTCCCACCCCCCACCTTTTTCGTTTTTCGCCCTTTTTTCAGGTGGGACCTTTTTTTCCTTTTTCTTATTTGTGGTTGTCTGTGTCCACCCAAACCACCTATGTTGCCCCTTTTAGTTCCGTATTCCCTCGTCGCTCTTGTTTTCCATTTGGGTCTTCTTTTTTTTTCTTTAGAAAATTTTTCCGCTTTTGTTGAACTTGGGCGAAGGGTCAACCATTTTTCCGATAATCTCATTTTTTTTTTTACCACCCCCAAAGGGGCGTACCGTACAGTCATTTTTGTGCAACCCCCCCATATTTCTTTTTTTCTCCTTTTTGGCGCCCACGGGGGGGCCCCGGAGGTTGATTTGGAAAAAAACATTTTTTTTTAGTTGTTTCACCACAGTCTCCCCCCTCATAGCAGTTTCCGCCACGTCATCTACAACGGAAAACCAGGGTATGTTTGTCTTTGCAAACACTTGTGATCTTTTTTTTTTTGGGGTGTGTCGTTTCCAAAGTCCAAAAACACACAAACCCCCAAACTTCCGGTGGTTGCCACACCAACACCACGAGCCTAAGCCCCGTTGTTTTTTGGGTTCTGTGGGCTTCGGGCGTTTTTGCGTAAGGTTCCGTTTTTTCCCCACGCCAAAAAAAGACCAACCACACCCCCCCATACTCCAGACCCCGCCGGGATTCATAACAGGGGTTCTCATTGGGGCCCCCTTTAAAACTTTCGGTTGTTACTTTTGTAGATTTTTTTTTTCGGTTTTAGTTGGTTTTCCCCCCCCACGCTCTGGGGTGACACCTAGCTTTGATTATCCGTGTCGCTCTGCCGAGTTACGAAGCTGTGTGCCTTTCGTCCGGACCGTTTTTCTTGTTCCAAATTTGGGGTCCCCCCCTATAGTTCCTTTTTCCACAGTGGAGTTTGGGACATTTAAGCCCCAGTTGTCGCCTATCCTCTGTTTTGGAGTCATAACCCGATGGTATTGTCGGTTTCTCTTCATTTGCAAACCCTTACTCCCTTAACACAAAAACCCATTCAATTGTTTGTTGGGTGTCACCCCTGACCCCCCTTTTTTCTTGGTTCTATTCCAAACATCAGCCCCCGAACAGACCCCACAAAAAC
>Ga0179593_1522177_pt1 | contig 14909 bp, 10 predicted proteins | sample CZODoug2_1_08_16_FD_185931 | JGI IMG/M metagenome (GOLD analysis project Ga0179593, IMG submission 185931) | Vadose zone soil fungal communities from Angelo Coast Range Reserve, California, USA - CZODoug2_1_08_16fungal (PacBio error correction) | ecosystem: Environmental > Terrestrial > Soil >... | reverse complement strand
GCGCTCCCGCCTTCTGCCCCACCCCCCTACCCGGGGGGGGCGCATGCCCCCACACCCGGTCACCACGGATTCTCGCTCCCAGTCCACTCCCTTCAGGTTTAACTATTGAGTTCCCTGCGGCTTACTCTCTTGCAGCCCGCCACCTGGGATCCCCGTCAACTGGTGTTCTCCAACTTTCCTCTTCCCGTTAACCAGCCGTGTGAATTAGCAACGTCCTAAACACCACTTTTTTTGAGAATGCCGCAGGGAACCCGACACTCCCGTGTTGTCCTTTGCCTGGACCTCACCCTCAATTTTAAAATCCCCTCTGTTAGGTTCACTTCGTGAATTCCCTCTAACGCCTTTTTCCAGTTGGGGCCCCCCCCGTCTCGTGCGCACCCCCTCTCATGTTCCCGGACTCAGGGCTCTTTTCAAGCAAACTTTGACCATTCTAGAAACAAGTCTTTGGGTGCCCCCACGTAGTCTGACCTTCGTCCACTGTGGTCCCCAACTCTTTCAGCCTTGAATGCCCCCTTATCTCTTCTAGAGAGCTTTACTCGAGTTAACGGTCGAGTAATAATTTTTCTCTGGGGTCGCCGCCGTTGCTGAGACCTTTTTACAGGATTTTATTCCGGCGAATTCACCCCCAAACCACTTAGGTGGGACTCCTCCTTTCTAGGCTCTGCGTCTTTACATTTCCTTTTTTTTATTTTTTAACGTCCGCCCCCCACTCTTGGCGGCTTAAGCCAAGTCCCGCGCTTCCCCCCTCGACCATGTTTTAGTGGCGCGCTTTGACCTCTGGTGTCGAGTAACCGCGTCTCTAGACGCTTTCGCATACTCACCCCCTCGTCCCCCTATTTGCGGGACTCATGAGGGCCACGCTTAGTCCCCGACCCCCGGCCCTACCTATGAAGTTATGCGTCCAACCGGGCTGTGAGCCTGCGTGGCATAGTCAAGGTCATGCCTTTGCGTTATGGTCACATTTCCTCCGTTTCCTTCTTTTCGAAGTCTCCCTTCGCGCATATGTGCAATTCCGGATTGCGACGTAGAATCTGTTCTCAACTCCTTGTACCCCCCCAGCCGTCAATTTGCTTAAATCCTCCCTCCCCGTGTTTAGACCTACACTAACGGCCTTTTCTTAGCCCCTTGTTTCTCCGTGACTCACTTTTCTTTTCCTTTTTGCTCCATCCCCCCTTCCCCCCCCAAGGCCCCATCCCAGTTTCAGCAGATGACACGTGCGGCTGTGTTACTTTGCGCCTCGATACATTACTCTACTCTGGGGGTTTCCCCCCAGTTTGCCCCCGATCCTTTGCGTATAAGTTCTTTTTTTAATCATTATAGCTTCACAGCTCCACCGCGGTCCCTTTCTAATTTTCGCTATTTGTCATCAAATCGTCTGAGAGGTTTCGACCTGACGTCAACCGTCGTCCTTTTCTGCCGAGTCCATCCCTTTCTTCCCCACATTTCGTAACCGCTTAATTTATCAGGAGTTTGGAACCTGTAGTACTCTATTTTAACGTGGATCCATACCAGAAGGCGTCTCTTTCCGTTTATTTGCGCCCTTCATTGGTGTCTCTGAACCTTTCTTTTTGTCTATTCGTGTTGAGATTACTGACATCCTCGGGTTAAGGGGCAAGGTCCTATAGGCCCAATGTCTTCACACTTAGTTACCCAAAACTTGGTATCGTCACTCTCTCCTCGAGTAAGTGGAATTCCCACATCCCACCAACCCAACTCCTCAGTGATCCCATTCTTTGCCCAGGCTGCCCATCCCGAGAGTTAGGTTCCCGTCGTGTCGACGCAATAATGCCTACCGGGTGCCGGGATTTAATTTAGAGAATGGTATATGTAAGTTTTACGTTGCGATGCCTGCACGGGGCCTCTCTGAGGATCTATCCTATCAGGTCCCATGGGCGCCTAATGTTGGTGAGGATGACCAGGTGCGATAAGTTCATAGCCACGTAGAGGTGAAATATAAGAGCACATTAATAAACTTCCAAGTATGTCTTAATGCTTTCTAGAAGAGACACAGGCTATTTTTTATTTTTTTTCCATGTCCATATGTTCAATAGACCCCTTAAATTTTATGGGTGTTTACTAGATGGGGGTACCACTTATAATTTTAAACGGGGTGGGCGGATTTATAAAATTTGAGTGGTACTATAGATTTACCCACATTGGCATTTTAGGTTATAGCTTTTTCACCTTTTAGAAAAAGTTAAGGTAATTACACTACACCAAGACATCAAGGTACATACAATCTCCCCCAAGTATGAACAAACAGTTCCTTCCCACTCCACTCTAAGGATTGACTCCGTTTGATTCTCCAATGTTGAGTGGACTCTTTCCGCAGTTCCTACATTACTACACTTAACCCAACCTTTTTCCGCTTTTTCCCTCAAAATATTCAAAAATTCCCTGTTTATTCATTTTGCCGATCCTACTGATTTTCGAGTGATATACTTTCTCCTGCCTCTCCTAATCCCATTTTTAGCAACTTTCTATTTTCGCTTGTACCCTATCTACTTAAAACAAAATACCGTCCCAATTCCTTTCCACCCCCACGTCTATAGTAGCATGTAATCTTGGTTTCTCCACCTACAGTGCCTCCTGCACGTCTACTCTGGTTGAACTGTCTTTTCCGTTTGTTGCTTGATTTTGGTACTTCACTAAGTGAGCTTCAGTACGATGAGCCCACCCCTTTCCTCCCTAACATAGACCCCTTTGTCTTTTTGCCTTTTTTCGTCACTTGCGTTAGAGATCGCCCCCTCCGTGCTTTGTCCAGGACGCTATACCAGATTCTGGCCCACCCAATTCTCCTTTTTGTCTTTCACATATCCCTGCTGCCCCTCGGAGCTGTAGAACACTTACCCGGATTTTCTTTGTGACCGCATGTCCCTCCGCCTCACATTTTAGGAGTTCTCACCTAAATTTTTCCCCACCAGATCATGAATACCTCCAAGGCACCGTGCTGATTTCCCCAGGACTTATATGATGACTTCTTCTCGCTATCGTCCCCCGATTGGTTTTTTCTTTTTCCGCCGCTCGGCACCTACAGTTTAGTTCCCTCCCAGTGTCTCCCCCCCCCCCTATGTCGTATTCTTTCTTGCTCCTAACCCAGATACTTTTTGGCGACGTTCCTTTTTCAATCATTTCGTCTTCCCCTTGCGGTTAACCATGCTAAGAACACTCAAGGGACAGACCCTTTTTCTTTCAGCCTCCTTTCCTTTTTGTTCCCGGATGACTTCATCAGGAGGTACCCCTTCCCCGCCACCACCCTGGGCTGCGATTATAACCCCCCCCCCGTATTGAAGTGGCTCCGTACCCTCGATAGTCTGTCTCCTTTTGACAATTCATGCCAATAGCGTGCTTTGACCCATGGGACCCCGCGGGTTCAGAGCCGACGTGGTCCCGCCTGAGGCCCTTTTTTCAGCTAGCAGCTCTGTAACTGTTTGACGCGTAATGCGCCGGCCTACCCTTTTTTCGACTCGTTTTCCCCAACGTAGACGCGTAGCTGCCGTGATTTTCCCAAAAGACGTGAGCCCTTCCAGAGAATGCACCTCTTGTTTACCCGTTTTGAACAAAGTTCGTGGTTGTGGTTGCCTCCTCTCCCTTAGAAACCCTTTGGTTTGTAGGTTTTAGCCGAGGACCTCCTGTTCCGGTCGAGCGGCATTTTAACACAGGGCCTTCCCCTTTTGGTGTCTGAAGGTTCTTTCCCACTGTTTTAAGTCCCTTAGTTTCGACAGCTAGACGCCGGGCAAAGGTGTTTCTCCGCCCCCGAGGGGGACCAATTGTTTACGGGGGTGGAGCCCCCCCCCAGAAGTGATTTTTTTGTTCTGAGCGCTTTTTTTTTAATCTCTATGTTGGTGTCGAGAGACGATAGATCGAACACCACATCCCCCCTTTGGTGGTTTACCCCTGCCACCGCGATTGCCCTCGGCCGGCTACACTCCCTTTTCCTTCTTGTACTTATTACTCCCCTTCCCACCTTGCCCTGCCGTCGCGAATCTTTTTTGATCCCGGGATACCCCCTGTCCGCACCTTTCAAAGGGCCCTCCCCACCCTGTTTTGATGAATGCACGGTCCCCCAACGTTGTTTCAGCCTTCGCGTCGTTTTTTCCCCACCCCCAGCCACTCACTGGGTGTCCCCTCGACCCCGGTTATTCAGCAGTGCGTCACGTCGATCCTGAGCATTCACCTTCTTTGATCCGGTCCCTCCCCGAAGCCTTTTCTCCCTTTTTTGGGCCGAGTGTCCCCCCCGCTAATTCAAGGTAGCCGCTGGAGTGTGGGTCTTTCACCCTGGTACACTCTGAGATATCTCACCGGCCGGGAGGGGTCCCCCTTCGTGCTCGGTCCGGAGGAAAGGGTTCCCCCCTAGTTATCCTACTGCCCACGGGATACATCTTCGTGCGAGCACGCGGGTCCGGTCAAGTTTAGAGGACCTCCTTTTGGTAGATTTTTGATTGTCTCGAAGAAACGTTCGGCTTTGTTAACAGGCTGTGGCCCTTCCGAACGGTACCCGCTGAGGAGCTTTAGACCGGCTGGCTTTCAACGCGTGTTCTCCACTGCTCCCGCCTCCGGTTGATTCTTAACGAAGTTCCCTCCACAATCCGATCTTGTGCTTACTATCTTCATTAATCCGCCACCTAATAGTTCCGTCCGTCCAATTGTCCCCGTTACCTTCCCTAGGAACTGAGCGTCCTATAACTTGCGTGATAATGTGGGCGTCACCTTCCTATTTCCCCTATGACCATACAGAATGCCCGTAAAACATCTTCCTCATTATTTTACCCACGTGGCTGGAGAACTCCCTTTTCGGTAAAACTTCCCTTAGCATGAAGGGAGATGTAACACTCCTCAGACAGTTGGGTTCTCCAGCGACACTCTTGACTATGTGATTTTCACAAATTTCATGAATTGGACTACATTTTCTCTCCCTTTTGGTCAAGCCGGCAATGTTCCCCTCCTCTTACGCCTCTTTTCTCACAAAAAGAAACCCATTTCTACCTGAGACTGGAGCATCGCCTTGACTCCCACTCTTTTCGTCCTCCATCGTAGCCCCAGACCACAGTCCCTTCTTCCTCCCTTCGCGGAGTGGAGTTTTCGAACAATCCCCTGTCTTACGAGACTCTTGAACTGCAATTCTCCCTGGAGGCTGTATTTTTCCGTTCACTCGCAGGGCAGCCCAACGTCAGCAAGTTTTTCTTTCAGTTGATTGCTATTTTCCACAGGTCCTCCTATCCCATAGTATCCTTTCGCCCAGGAATAACACGTATGGTGTTTCTGAAATATGATTCAAAGCCAACGTCTTTCCCCCAAGGGGCCCTTTGCTTTTCGCTTATTCCTTGCTGGCAGGGGATCTATGCGCTTTTCTCCTATGTTATTGCTTCTATTTAATTATTCTGTTGTTGCCTTCCTTTGGTTCTTAGTAAACGGTTGCCCCGTCTTTGTTTGCTCTTTTCCTTCACTTCCTTTTTTTCAGAGGGAGCGACCCTCTCTTCATTTGGTTTACACCCTTCTCCAGACTTTAGCTCATTCCACGTCTCAACCTGATCTTTCTTCCCCAATCTCTCGACCCCACCCGCATTCCCCCTTCTTGAACCTTTCCGGCCCTGGCCCACCACAAATTCTTTGCTGGGCTCGCAGCCCGCATAAGCTCCTGTTTAAGGATTAGGGGCTAGTTATCAAGCTGACGTTGAGATGAATGGACACGGTTTCCCTTCCTTTCCCCTTGCAAGCCTCCGTTGTTGCGGGGGGTGAGAGCTCCGGACCCGTTTTAGGGCTTTTCCCTCACGTGATTGCCATATCACTTCCGAACAGCCTCCCAGGCACCCCCCCGTATTGATCTTTCCTCGACGCTGCCCACCCGGCATAGCGAGTTTTTGCCCTGTCCCAGTCACGTTCCCTACTCTGATTTACTTTGCTTTGGGTTCTTCTCTCTTGGCAGGACAACCGTCGAAGGAGCGTGCCCGACGTGGCAAGAAAGTTTTCGGGCCCGAAGTATTTAAGCATGGATGCTTCTCGCCCTCTTCACAATCAGGAACTTCCCAACGCATCCTTTATTCACGACGGCCTCCGCTAACCCCTGATGCGAACCCCCTTACTCCTTAACTCTCATCTCCGCAGGCTCCCCCCCTAGGCGATAAGCCGTCTCATTAAACCTTTCAACCGCACTTGGACCTCATTTAGTCCTCCTCTTTCCTCTCCTGCCCTTCCTGTTTCGGGGAAACCGAGGGCCGTTCTTCGCTCTAGAGTTGAACTCTCTAGCACATCGAAACTTTTTGCTTGCCCGCTTATATTACTTCGTAACCTCCCTTAAGCAACTTCCTTTCCGTGCACCAGTGACAAGAGTAGATGTTCCTTCCCCCTCTGTCGACAACCGCCTCGCCCTTATTCATGCTGTTTTCTTGATGTGCCCCTTTTGTCTGTGGCTGACATGAGCATTTAGACTAATTTTTCGTCAGGCGATTGGCACACGGGACTCCCCCCCCAAAGCATGTTATGTTTGTCCCCTTCGAAACTTTTTCGTTGTCGATCTTCCCTCCCGATTTTCCTTTCCTGCTGAAAAGGACTTATTCTACTCAGACTCACTTCTCTTTTTCCTCCCCATCTCCGCCCGGCGTTCTCCCCATCCACGGCGACGATCGTTGGCCCATCCGCACTCTTTCAGGCTCCTTTAACTCCGTCCCTGGAACATCCCCCGTGTTGTCCAACCCTCCCGTCTTAATGGGAAGGACTTCGGAGGCCGACGTCTTTCCTATGATCTTAGCTCGCCACCTTCTAGATCCAAGAAGTTGGGGTGGGGTTCTTTGTTGGGGTTGGTAGCCGACCCTCCGGCCCCCTATCCGGGCAGGACTCGTGAAATGCCGGGCCGCCCTAGGGGATACGGAGAGGCGCTCCCTCAGAGAGGATTTTTTGGACCGGCCGTTCTTGGCCCTCTCGCCCGCAGGTTCACGCTCCGGGCTCCCGACGGGCCGAGCAAGTCTCGCTCCTCCGTCGGGTGGTCGCCGGAAAGAACAGCCTGTACAACGTAGCAAGAAACTTTTCTAGAGAAGAAACAGCTCCAAAAAGGATGCACATCGCCTTGAGCATAGAATATCTCTATCAGTGTAATATAAATTGGAAGGCATAACCCTCCGCTGTTTTTTTTTGGGTCATCCCTTCTGTGACTCAAGAAGTCCCCGCCCATTCATTTTTTTTTTTTATCTCAGCTATTATTACCCTTCTGGCACGTAGTCAGGCCCCCCACTTCCTCATGTTAGATCTCCATAGAATCCACTCCAATACCCAACAGACACAGTCTACCCGAGAAACTTTTTCCTTTATTCAAATTTTTCTAATAAAATCTCTACTCCTTTTTTACTGAGACCTTCACTAATTACACCCCGCTCGTGGGAGGGGTTTGAATCTGACTTTCTCCAAGGGTTGTCTGTTCTTTCTCGAAGGGAAGACCGGATATTGTACCTCTTTTTTAAGTGAGAGCTTCCTTGTTTATAGTCTTTTTTTCCAGTTTCTTCATACCTTTTTCATCCCAACGCTTAGGCCGTCTTTTTTAGAATTTACCTTTTTAAAATACTATACTCCGTCAAAGGTTTCTTTCGCCCTCTGACACTCTCTTTTACCTTGGGTGGGGAAGATAACACCTCACCAGTGTTTGTCTCTCTCTTTTTTTCTTCCTCAATTTTTCATACTCCTCCTTTGTTTTTTTTTGAAGTATCTAATCCTCTAAACCACTCTCAATCTTTTTTTTTGGGGTTGGTATATACCCCCACCCCTTTACCCTCGTGACCTTCTTTCCTGCTTCACCCTTTTGCAGGAGTACTTACTTTCTGTCTAATGCTTTTACTCTTTTTATAACGTCTTACAGGACCCATTGAAATTTTTGAGCACATTCCTCTTCGGTGTACCACCACTGGGGAAAGAGAGCTGTGCACCAAAAACGTTTGGGGCGGAAAGTCAGGGCAAACAATGCAAGGGTTTTCTTTTCGTGCACGTGTTAAGAGCCGCGGGCGTCAAGAGAGTGTAGTCGCGTGTGGATCCTGCCAGTACTCTCTCGTTGGTTTCCGGTCGACGCTCCCGATACTTTCGGCTTCCCTGTAGCGCCTGGCCAGAATCACTCGGCTGCTCAAGGTCCTTTGCTTTTCCAGTTCGACTTTGCGTCTCCTTGTCACCCATCCTTTTCGAAGACTTTCCCCCCTTATACCCATCTCTATGCTGCTGAGGCGCAAGGTCAGCCGTGACGGGGCGGGCGCTGGATCGCCAGAACGTTTGCGGACGTGGGGGGCCGAAGTCGATCCTGAACGTAAACGGGCTGGTAGACGACGGCGTCCCTGGGGTGAGTTTCAATAGCTTTAAGGTTTCCCCCCTTTCCCGACAGACAACCACCCTCTGTTGCTCTCACAATTTCCCCCTCTCTTTCTTCCACCACCCGGGTCTCTTTAACTTACGTGTCTTTTCCTTGGTAGGAGCAACTACCCCTTGCTCTTTTTAGGTGTCTCGCCCTGATCCTTTATGCCCTAATCTCCCTTCCTCCGATCACAAGGTCCCCCCACACTTTTAATTACTATGTTCCCCCCTTTGCTGTGTGACCCCCCAGCCTTCTTCATTCTCATTATATTGCGTTGGTCAAACCTTATTCATCCGGTCATTGTATCCAGCTCCGGAGGAGCGCCCTCTTTGCGTAAAACTTCCGACTCCTTGGTCCCGTATTTTAGACCAGTGCAATGCTGGTGAAGTCGCACCCAGGTTTACCTGCCCGCAATAACACATGACTGGATTGGCCGTGATTAGAGCATCTCCCTGAGACAGATTTGCCTTGCTCAATCCGTCACCCAACCTCCCAGCCCGTTGACCAACTTCCCCCGTGCGCGTGAGTTCGGTTCTCCCCGACGGATATGGGAATCTACTCCTTGTTAAAGCAATCTACCTTTGAGGCGGATCTTTAATACTCGCCTTCCCAGCACTCTGCCCTTTCCTCCTTAGCTGGGATTTTCAAGGCTCTTTCGTCACGATCAAATTCTCCTTTTCGCCCCCTCCCCTGAGGGAGCCCCGGTCTTTCCGGCGAAACTCGCTTCCAGCAACTTTCTTTTTTTCCCCAAATGTCGTCCCGGTTGTTTTCCACGACTTTAGGAAGGATGTCCTCTAGGTAATCGGATCATATTACGCTCTTCTTATTCTTCCGTGTCTGATTTCTCCCTGACTTTGGTTATTCTTTTCTTCACGGACTCAGTCTTAACCAATTACTTTTTCTGTTCCCAAGATCCTCCCTCTTCCCACTTCTTCCCCTTAGTACCTCCTACTTCCCGTGATCCTTTTCTTCAGTTTAATTCCAATTTCTCTTCTTACACCCCCTAAAATAAATAACGAGTCAATCTCCCCTTATTGCCCAAACATAATATTCCCTGTCCTCTTGTCTAGATATCCGAATTGCCGGCCCGGTGTGAAGGGACGGTAGCGTGAGAGACAGGTAATAGGGAAATAGACGTTGAGATGGACCAGACGGGTCTCTTAAGGGAGCACTCCTCCGTGGGGGTTGCGAGCGGTTCTGGATCGTCCAACGGAGTGGGCAGAAACTCGCGAACTTAATACAGGCCACCCGGTATGCGATGGCTATACATTGACCCTGCTAATGGGGTTTGGCCTGTCCATTAATTGTTTAAATAATTTATCCCCCCGGTAGGGAAATTTGATTTGGGACGAGATCCTGGAATAAACTTACCGCTCTCGCAGGGGAACCCCCCCCCAGGTTAGGGTTCCTCCGTCAGTCCATTTAATTTCTTAGAAAGGGACAGTTCTTCTCAAGTTATTACCTCCTCCCACACTAAGACGGGTTGCACGCCTCCTTGGAAAAGTAACCAATAATGCCGTCCCATAATACTTCCCCTAAGCTCTCGCTTTCGCTACAACTCAGATAGGGACACGGAAGTGTTCCTCCATTATCTGTGTACCCAACAACCCTTCCTCACTTTGGAAAATTTTATTTACTCATTCATCACTTTTTCCATATTTCCTTTAGTTGCGAAAAGATAATCCCGAGTTGTATATTTTTGTAGAAGATCTTGACCCCCTTTTTCGAAGATCTTAGCAAACTTTCGGTTCGCCAAGCTCCTGCTTACAACCCCCTATACCGCAAAGCTCTGAGGGGACTGGACCACCTCCTTCTCCCCCAGTAAGATTCGTCGGTTTAGCCCATCCCCTCCAGCGCATCGCGACGTTCTTTTCACTCTTGCCAACTTCTTTTTTTTTCCTGAGGAGACTTCCACGTGGCGTCCCTTCCTCATTCGCCCCCCGGTCCCCCTCAATCGGAGGCTGTGGATGTGTAGCCTTCCCCTTAGTTTTCGAGATTACGCCAATTTCTGTCCTTTTTTCCCCCCCAATAGTATATCCCCAGATTCTTTCCAATTCGTAAGTGGACTTCCAGGATCGCCCTCCCTCCCCCCCTTATGGAGAACCCCCTCCGTACCTTCTTGATTCTTTTTCAATTCTTCCTCTAGTGCTACGTGACTCGTTTTAAGACCCCTCCCCAATGGCGTTCCCCCACCCGTTTTAACTGAGTACCAGCCTGTTCCTTCGCTTCCTCTTATCTATGTATTGTCTCTGCCACTTATAGAACTTTGAATTGGTGGTGTGGTCTTAGTCCCTCTCACGGCCAACCCGATCCGCCGGTGAAGAATTTCCTTTGCGTTCTGCCCCTTCCTTTGTTGGATTAGTCGCGTTTTAAACAAAATAATTTTTTTTTCCGTGCCTCCCCCTTTACTCCCCGGTTAAGCTTTTAGGAGTCAGTTCCCTCTAAAGTCGTCCTAAGTCTCCTCGGGCAGGGCTTCCACTCCTACAGCTTAGCTTTCCGCCCCCCTGGGAGGCGGATACTCCCCCTGTCAAAATTCGTCCCCGACCTTGGATGAGGACCCTTGCTTCCCCGAGCTGTCCTCCTGTTTCCATGACGGCTTTCCTCGTGGAGAACCCTTGACTCCTTTCCCCTTCCGAGGACTTGGGCCCCGCCCCTTCATTCGTCGATCGCGCTATTTCCCTTTCTTTACCTGCGCCTTTCCCCATAGCTAGTTGTTTTCGCTCTCGACAGCCCCCCCCCCCGTAGACGGCGTCGTTTCCTCTTATTATCCATCGCGTGTCCTCCCTTCTTCCGGATTACCCCCTTTCAGCGGACACTTTTTGCGGTTGTTCCTCCGCGCCGTCTACGTTGGTTGTGCATTCATGCGTCTCCGGGACATTTTTCCCCCCTCCTCTATTTCCTCCCCTGTTGTCACACTCGGTCCATGGTGGCTGGATTCCTTGTTATCCCCATTTTTTCTCTGCGGCCCGGCATTTTCTCCATTCCCTCTCCCTAATATAAATGCCGGACAAAGGGAGTGTTGCCGGACTCTGGCAACGGTTTTTGGTTTGCCAGAATTTTCTTTTGTTCGAGAGCTTCTCTTACTTTTTGTTTTTGTATTGTCTATCCGCAAGCTCTCACCCCGTTGGTGCGGGAGTCCCCACCAGCTGTACCCTCCTCTTTCCGGGGCCGGCATACCCCCTTTTTGCTTATACCGACTCCTCCCCCTTTGGGGCTACGAGTGGTAGGCCCCATTGACCCCCCTTCCCCCTGTCCTCCCCAACCTGTGTGAGCCCATCTTCTCTCGCCCCGAGCCAAAACCGTTGTGGAGTCCCGTATATGAACCGACCACCCCTTTTCCTCCGTGCGTTTGAGGCCAACCAGCATCAATTCTCGTTCTTTTCCCTACGTCGCTTTTTTCCTGTCACGCGCTGGTAGTAGTCCCTCTTTGAATGACGACGATAACCTTTTTTCCTTTTTAGTCAGCCCGCCTCTTTGTAAAGAGCGTTCAGCACAGTTTAAGCTTTCCCTCCGCCAAATTTGGCTGTCCACGCGGCTCTTCGCCCGGGTCGTATTTGCCCAGTGGAGACGGCTGTGCTGATCGCCTTCCTAGAGCTACGCCGTCAAGGCGAGTCATACTGATGCTGGTCTTGCTCGCCAGACCCTTTCTGTCTCCGGGGAAGGTCTTTTTCTTACCGTACCTCTGGAGCAGAGCCGGGCCAGCAGTTGTTATCAAAGCTTTACCTCTCTGCCAGGTCTTTACCGTTTTCCCTTTCCAAAAAATCTCTGGGTTGACTCCATCGAACCCTACTTTGAACATACAGGGCGTCCCCATACTGTTTTTGCCTTGTTTGCCCTGTGCCGGCCCGTCCCTTTTTTCGCCCATCCCCCAATTCTGTAGGGGGCGATTACCAGACGACCGCCCGACTTCCCCCCCCCAAGTTCATCTGAGTATGGTACAGGGTTGTGAGAACCTCAATGGCCTTGTTTTGTTCTTTAATTTGATGGAGCAGTCCTGTTTTTTTCCTTACTTTTTTTTTTCTCATAATTGATATTGTTCGCCCTTCTACGTTTTCGCTTCTGGTGTTCACCTTAAGAATTGGTCCTTGCGGTCCGATATCTTTTGAACACTGCAATGGGGGGCCCCTTAACGCACTCGTTTTCATCCGAAAGGCAGAGGATGGTTTTGTGACAGTCCGGAAGCCACGGACTCCAAACCCCCCCCAGACCCCCCAACGTCCCAGTCCCCAAACACCCAGACCCGTTTCAGCACATCTACTGCTCTTTTTAGGTTCTAACCCGAGGTCATGGCTAATATTCTTGGGAGTTCCACTTCCATATACTTTGCGTATAATTTCTTTTTTACTTCTGCTAAGCACCTAAAAGAGAATTCCCCGTCCTACTTTTTCCAGGTCCCTTCGTAGTCGCGTCATAAAGCCTCGGGCTAGGAGGTCCTCGTGCCCAAATAGGGCAAAGTTTCATTGGTTTTCCTCGACCTTCTTCCCTGTGTACCTCTGTAACCCCGGGAGTCCAGAGTACTGACGGCGGGTCCGGAGGGGGGGGCGCTCCTGGTTTTTCCGTGCTTTTTCAGCCCTTGACATACAATTATGGGGTTCTTTAAGGTCCCCTTCTTTTCTCTTCCTTCCCCTACCCAGGCCAACTTCTATCCTACCACCCTTTTTGTAGCACCGTTAAGCTCTTACTTGGAAGCACTTCTCCCCCCCCCCCCCACCAAAGGAAATAGTGATCCAAAGTCCTTTCCCTGAGGGACCCTCTTTCCAAAAATAAAGCTTGTTCGCGTGTTTTAGCCACCGAAAATTCATTGGCACTTTGCTTCCCTTCTCTCTTCGCTATGACGTACGTTCTCTTGACCTTACAGTATCCTCTTCCTGCCTCTTGGTTTTTTTTTTCCTTTTACGGTAGGTCCTCCAATTAGATGCATTATCACCGTTTCCCCCCCCCGTATGTAATTCTTACCTTTCCCAGTTTCTATCATTTGCCCTTTCAATCTTCCAATAAATTTACTCCCGGTATTTAATTGATTTTTTTTAGAATTGGACTTAATATTTCCCTAGAGTTGTGCCATCTAAACGATCACATATTTACGACCGTGTTTCCATGTTGTCCAATGCTATTACCCCCCCCAACTTATTACCTCTACCACATAATTAATTGACATTTACTCCCATTATTTTCATTGCGTACCCAACAACAATTTCGTTTTTGATCATACATATAGCTTCCTCCCTCAAATTCCAAACAAAGAGTTATTTTAAATTCTTTAATTTCCTCCATAATGCAATGTTTCTTCTGGTCGTCCCCTCTTCCCCTTTAGGGGTAGATCGCCAACTAACGATCCAAATGAACACCGCGTTCTCTTTCCCCTATAGGACTTCAACCCCTTAGACTACTTTATGCTCAGTTCAAACCTCTGGTATATCGAATGTACTCTTGTTCACCTTTCCCCCCCCCCGGGTCCCTTTTGAAACATGGTCTGTTCTTTTTCTCTCTGAATCAGGTGTTCGTAATTCGCCCCCCACTGGACTCCAAAAAAAATTCCGTCGATTCTTTTCAAACTCGGGCAGCGCTCTTTCCCCTTGCAATTGCTGTGCCAAGGACGTTATCCTTCCGCCTATGATACGTGTGCCAAGGACTTTTTCTCTACCTGAGGCGCGCCCCCGCCTCTCTGTTCCCATTGACCTTACCAGGCCTGTTAGTTCCCAGAGTTCCACCGTCCAGTTCACCCATTGGAGTTCTCCAAGCCCTTTTTTCCCAAATGCCATGCCTTAGTCTCGAACCCCCCTCTTATGTAGCTACCCTTATATAGACGAGAGTGGTTGGTCTTTTTTTATTAGATCCTACCCGCGTGATTTGTATCGCCCAGTCGGCGTGACCCCTAGTTCTGTAGTTCAGCTGGCGTATGCCCCCCATTGAGTTTGGTCGTTCTCAATCATAGTAGAACGGAGCTGTTGGGATCGCTTTTTTTGGACAGCTCTTAGAAAAATAAGGGACGCGAAAGTCCGGGCTCAGCCTTTGATCGCCCTGGTACTAAAGGTCGGCCTCCGAACATTGGACTTATGGATCCCTCCCCCGAGCCACCGGCTTCCCTGCACCGGAGGAGGTCTGCCCTTCCTTTTTCCCTAGGTACAGTGCGCATGCCTTCTCCCTCCTTGTTGGGTAAACGATTCCGCCCGACGTGATTGGCCCGCCTTTTGTTGTGATACCCATTCGTGTACACATTGGCCATCTCTTACTTTATACCATTTCTTCCCTTTCTTCTACTGGGAGACCCGCGTCGATTGTGTGACCCCTGTTAGACCCTTCCAGCTCTTTCCTCAGCGTTCCTTGCTTTTCAGTACCTTTCCCTCGTTGCCCAAGTTTTTGGTTTTCCTCCGCCTGTCCTCCCTTTTGGGGTCTTTCCTCTCATGAGCTGGTTTTTATAGAGCGGACTTTCACCCTTTCTTTCCATCGGACTAACGATAAGAAACGCAGTACTAGCCCCGGTCCGTTAGAATTCCAGATAACTTTCCTTTCTCCCCCCTAAGCAGGAGTTCTTACCTTCACAGCTGTGTTTAAGTAAAAGAAAAACTTATTTTTTTTATAG
>Ga0179593_1500844_pt1 | contig 14909 bp, 17 predicted proteins | sample CZODoug2_1_08_16_FD_185931 | JGI IMG/M metagenome (GOLD analysis project Ga0179593, IMG submission 185931) | Vadose zone soil fungal communities from Angelo Coast Range Reserve, California, USA - CZODoug2_1_08_16fungal (PacBio error correction) | ecosystem: Environmental > Terrestrial > Soil >... | reverse complement strand
AATCGACTCAGGTCAAACGCGTCTCAAAATTCCCCAGCCTTCCTCTCTCCCCTTGTTTCGGCTCGGAAGTCCCTCCGTCCGGCGCTTTTGATGCCCTTTTCCTCCCTGGACCGGTGGCGGCCCTTTACTGGAATCCACGGGATCAGCCCCGACTTTTCGTGAACTAAAGCTGGCCACCCCTTTCCTGGCCCTTTTCCAACATGGACCCTTTCAGGGGACATCTCCCATCTCCCCCCTCATACCACAGACCAATTCCTCTGTTGCGGCTTTGGGAAGCAGGACACTCTCCTTCTTCCTCTTTACCACCGGGACAGGCGTGACAGGTACTGCATTCCCCCAGATTCCGCTTCCCCTGCTGCTCGGCGGGCCAGCCTCCCTTCCCCGTACCCACCTCCTTCTGCCATTATTTTAAGTATCCTCCACAGCCATCCTTCCGCCATTTACCTGGCTTTTCCTCGCTCCTCTCGCCCCCCGCCTCGGCGCGTCCGACTTTCCAGCCATCGAACATCCTTTTAACCTTGCGCCGACCGAGTCCCTCTGCACGGGGGCCCGTGCGCTGTAATCCTGAGACAGGAGACGTTTCCTCTGGACAGCCACGTCTGAACTTTCCTCCCCTTTCCCCTGGCCTCGCGCAGCCCCACTGGCCCAGCGGTCTTCGTCCTTCTTGCGCGGCGGCAAGTGGCCTTTTATAAATCCTCTTAATCTCCAATTGTTCCGTACCAGAATCCCGGCCAAGTTAACTGTGCACCCCTTCGTCACCCCCATGAGGCCAAACAACAGACGACCCGTCATGTTAAACGAGCCCCTCAACCCCCTCTTATTTTATCCAATCCTCAAGAGATTCCCTAATCTCTTCCCCCTTTAGAGCGACTGCGGCACGTTACCCACTGATCCGCGCGACTCCTTTGGCGCCCTGATGAGGCCCAACTCCCCCTTCCGGTTTCTCCTTCAGCCCCACTTCATGCTTCCCCCTTCCACTGGCTGAACTGCTCCCTGGGTTTTTAAGAAATATAACGAGGCTCTCTTCCTATTCGCTTGTAGTTGTCTTTCTTCCTTCCTCCCCCTTTTCCATTCTCCATCTCCGTTTTTTTCGGATCCCCCTCGACCTGTCTCGTTTCCCGGGCGAGTTTCAGTTTTTTTTGTTCGCCACCAGGTCTACGCGGACTTTGCGTACTGGGAATCGCCCTACCCTCTCTGCGCCCTCTGAGTGACCTTCCTTTTCGCCGTGGTGTTCGGTCCGGCTATGCCCCTAAGGGCCTCCCGACCAGCCGCCGGATTACCCCTCATCCAGTGTCTTTCTCCACCTCCCACTAAGGAAAGGTCCTGTTTTCTCCTCTCTTCGGCAAATCCGTCACCAATTCCGGCACTTCTCCGTCTGTCTGGCGGCGGAAGTCTCCGTTTTTCCGCCACCTTGGAGTTTACTTCTGTTCTTGCCCTCCCCCAAACAGACATTTTTTTCCTCTCTATTCTTGACACGGGAGCACTAAGCTGCCCTCTTCACGTCATACCGAGATCGTGACCCCCCCCTCTGCCGGACCCCCAGCAGGAAGCCACGCCGACCAGCCCAATCCGATTAACAGAACACGGCCCTTCCCCTCTCCTCCGTTCTTACGAGTCGAATCCCGCGGGTAGCCGGGAGTAGCTGCGACAGCCGCGTAGGTCCATTCACCGTGACGTAGTCCCCTCTCAATTCCTTTCGTTTCTTATTCCGGCCTTAAGACGCTTACCTCTCCTGAATTTTTGTTTTAAGTGAAACTACTTCATCACCTACCCCTACCCTTCCTGAGGAGTATCTCAAACATCACGTCGGTTTCTCCATCCTTGGTGTATAAGATACCCCCCCCTTAATTTTTTTTTTTCAATTTTGCCAGATTCTTTCAGACAGCGGCAAGTGCCCCCTTCCGGGCCCGTCGGCTACCCCGAATTCACAAAAATGAACGCAGGGCTTACGACCCCCTCCTGGGCCCGTTATCTTTTACGTCCTTTTTGGTTTTCCTCCAAGTCTTTTTCTTAGGTTGCGATGGCTAATCCCCTGGCCCTGCGCACTTCGGGTCTGCCCGGACCCCCTCCCCTCTGCTCTCTTCCTTGAGCTGAAAACCCAAAGACAACTCGATACGGACTTCCCTTTCTTAACTCGGATAAACCGGTCCGTACTTTTCCCTTATTTCCCGTTTTTTCCACTGTCCGATACCCCCTCGGTCCCTCCCTCTGACGAAATCCCCTCCCCGTCTCACGTCATGGAACCCGGCGGTCGTGCCGGCACCTTACTTACGTCTGATCCTGGGCAAAGGCGAGGTCACCCCCCCCCTCACATCACCTTCCCAGGACTTCTGCTCAGCAGCATTCCGATGAGCTTCTTGCGGAACTGCTTAGAGGGTCTCTCTCTTACATTGTACTCTAGGTTTTTGATTCCCGGTGACCCCAGTTCATTGTGTGTTGTAGTGGCCTTTTGCCCCCTCCTGTTTTATGTTTTTTTTTTTCTGAAGGAATTTTCTTCCCCCGGCCGTGTGATGCTGTGGTGCAGCTCCGTGCCTGTATACGTTTTCAGGCGTACTTTTTCCGCACTACGCAGTGCCTTCAAGGACGTTCTTGCGCTTTTCCGTGGCGTCTTCTGGCCAGTGATGAAGTCTTTTTCCTTCGTTCTTTCTGATGGTGGCCTCCCCCGTTTTCACGTACTGGACGGGTTGATCCCTGCATTCCCCTAAGTCGTATGAGGTCGGTTTGTTTTTCTCCCTGTCAGACATTACTAGCAGTGCTCCGGTTCTCCTTTTGAAGAAGTTGAAGAAGATGTCTTCTTTTCCCCCCTTATCCTTTCCCCCACCGCTCCCTTTTCTTTCTCAGTCGGTGCGGACACCCCCAAATGCCTCCGCCGCGCACGAAGTCAGCTGCTGCCGGTCAGGTCTGTTAGACGGTGGAGCGGTGAAGCGGGAACAGTTTAGCTTCCTTCCGGAGTATCTTTTACATGGAACCTGTCCCCTTAAGTGGTTCCTTCTTCACACCGACGGTTCTTTGTGGACCACTCGGATGATCCTGCCCAGCTCTTTCTTGGTAGGTGATGATTTTTTATGCCCATTGGGCCGCCTCCTTGTCATTTCTGCTTGACCAGTGTATCCAGTATGATTTGTACTCCTAGGTTCCCCCCCCCCTTTGCCATCGGTGAACGTAACTCGTCCGCGGCTGTCTGCTTTCTGTAGCCCCTCCCCCCGCGTGGCTACACCGAAGTTTTTTCTTAGAATCGGAGCTGGCTCGTCATTTAGGTCAGGATGTTGCTTTTTAGCCGTCTATTCTATTTTCTTTTGCCCCTCAGTGGCTAGAAGGCGGCTGTAAGGCCTCCGGGAGTCCCCATGGGTATTCCTTTCGGAACGGGCGTCTTTCCCGTAGCACGGGAGAACTGGTCTTCCCTTTTTCTGGGGTTTTCGGTAGGAAGGCCCCTTTTCGTACCTGCTCGGACGGGTGACGGATTAGCACGTTTCCAGACTCTTCTTTCCGTTGATGGGTCAGTGTTTGCCGCCGGATGGACTCTCCGTCTCCTTTTTTCTTCGGAGCCAGGTTTCCTATTTCTTCTTTTTTTTGTATCCCCCTGTTCGGCGTGACATCCTCAGTTAGTTACGGTCAAGAACGTCGAGCCCCCCCCTGCCCGTAGGTTCTTAGTCCATTCCCGCGGTTTTAGTTATTTGTTGGAGAGATCCCACCTCCCCCCCTGTTTCCTTTCTTAGAAATGCCAGCTGGTCACATCTCCCTGCTTGTCACCCGGTCTTACAGAGCCTCTCCTCGGCGGATGAGCCATCCTGTCACGCGCCTGACGCTCGGTGGCTGTCTTGGTTTCTGACATCTCCCCCCAGGTAGTGACAGGTGATGATTTCCCTTTCCCTGGATTTCCTCAGGACAGGTCACGTTTGTCGGTTATTACGTAAGGGGTACACTCTGCTTCCGGGTAGTCTCGGAGGATAACGGTTGCTTTTGCCCCTTTCCCCTTCGTTTCATCCACTGAGACTTTCACTTTTTTGCAGTGAGCCAAGATGTTCCGGCTGTTGTAACGGAAGTCGCTTCCTTTTTACGCGCCCGTGTCTCCCCCTGTTCCCACTATGACGGTCTCTTTTTTGTCTTTTTTGAGGAGTCTTAGTCTGGTTAGAAAAGAAGCCACTTCCTCAGCTCGCCGGCCCCTTTGTCCGCGTTAAAGTGGGTTCCGGCTTCTTGACAGCTCCTTGGTCTTCCCCGTTTTCACTTTTTCTGGTCCGCACCCCGTTTTTCCAGCTCAGCCTTACAGCTCCGCTGGACAGGGACCCCGTGACCGTCCGTTGTCGGCAAGGCCAGCATCTGCTGACGATGTGTGCGCCCCCTTCCCCTGGTTACGCGCCCTATTTGTGGCTTGGTTCTCGATGATGACACCGGGCCCTGAATCGTAAAGGAGTTTTTTGGTTCTGTCCGTATCATTGGGCCCACGGGATGCGTGTGAAGGAACAGGTTTACATTTGCCCCCCCCCCCTTTTTGCATCCGCCGCGCGGCTCGTCCTTACTTAGGTCGGATGCCGGTACATTCCCCTCGGGCCACTCCTTTCCCCAGCGGATGCAGAAGGTTTTCGGGTCCCTTTTCCGACTCCTACCTCGAGAATTTCCAGCAGGTCTAGGGGGGCGTCTGGCGTCTTCAGCGGTTTGTCCATGCACGGGTTCCCTTCGGATGCATTTTTCCCTCTTTTACCCCCCCTCAGGACCTTTCTGGCTGTCGATCCGTGTATACGCAGGGATCCGGGATTTGTTCCGTCCAAAGCCTCCCCTTGCGAAATCCTGCCAGCCACTTCTCCTCCCCTGATTGGGCAGAGGGCGAGTTGAGCCGTCCTGCTTCTTCTCTTTCCTCCCCTTTTGTTGAAGAGATCATCGACGTCCCCCTCCCCTCGCACAATATCAAGGCCGACTGTTCTCTTAGTACCTTGGTTTGGCACCGGACTAGGAGAAGATAATCCCGTCGGCCTGGGTTACCTCTTGCGGCATCACTAAATGGCTCGACTGATGCGTACCTTAAAAGCTTGATCTCCAAAAGCCGTTCCTTACTATCCATGCTGGCCACGGACCTTCCCCTCCCGTTTTTGATGGAATCCTCCTTTCAGAACTCTTTCCCTTAAACGCATAACTTCGAGCACCTTAACTGCGGCCCCCCGGAGAGTTACTCTATCGCCTAGGCTGGCCGGGACATGACCGCCTGCCATAACCTCACCCCAGACTTGCTGAGCCAGTTGAGGAGTTGACAAGAATTCGGGGACATCCCCCATCCCTCCCACGCTCTGGACACCCCGTGGATTCCTTGATCTCCCCACATAAACCAGACAAAGAATCCCTCGGACTCCCTTTACTTGGTCCCTTTTTTGCTCTCGCGCTCTCCGCCCCCGCTTCGGCTCCCTGGCAGGGGAAGCCATGCCCATCTGCGCAGATGCGTTTGGATGAAACCTTACCTCCTTTGGATGTTCAGGTCCTTTGCGTTGTAAGGGTTTTTTGCGGCACGCTCCGTTTCACTTGTCCACAATCGCGTTGTTGTTTCCTTTGCCCCTCGATAATAAGAATCCCACTTTCCTTTGTGTTAGACGGAGTTCTTCGGCCGTTTAGTGGGCTTCTGTTTAATCAGGACTCCTTACTTCTAGGACCTCTAAAATCTCCCCCTTATAGCAGGTACCCCTGTCACCGTAAACTCATCCTCCGTAAATCCGGCCAACACCCCGCCCCCTCCCCCGCCGCGCGTATAAGTGTCTTTTTCCGATCCTCTTGGTACGAACCCTCGTCCCAAGCGATTTTTATATGCCGAGCAGCCCCTGGGCCCCCTGACACCCCGGACCCCCTCTCTCTTTTCCGTTGGCCCCAACCACGTTTTGTAATAACACCTCGATTTCTTTCCACCCAAGGCCCTGCGACGTCGCCTCCTTAACCCCCCTTATGAGAGTGGTTCGCTGCCGTACCTCCTCCTCTTTTGCGCGCTGGAGTTGAAGCAGGATGTCACTTGCCCGACCTTCGCCGAGTACGGCGTCCCACGCCCTGTCCCAGGGCGACTTTTTTGGTCCCCCTTTTTTCTGCCCCCAAGGTCTTTCCTGAACATGCGTATATCGTCCTACCGTTTCGAGGTCCCCCCTGACGAGCCCGGCTGAAGTGGTGTTCTGCCCTCTTTCGGCGCCATGAACGGTCCCCCTTCCGGTCTCGCCCCTCCGCATGATCCATCGACACCTCCAGGGACTCACTACCAAGCCTGGCTTTCCTCGTCGTCCTCCAGCCGGCTGTCCCTGGCAAAAGACCTCAACCTCCCCAAACTTAATCCGGGCTTTTGTTTTTAGGATGCACGTGAATGTTCTTCCATCTCCCTCCTTAGTCTTAGAAGGAAGGACTACCCCCTTACGCTAACCAGGTATTCTGGGAGCATATCCGACCAGGACCTTCAGCCTTCTTGAAGAACCCCTACAGCTCACGTGACGCCTCACTCACCCCTTCCCCCTCCCCCCCGCCCCCCAGACAAGTCAGTACCGTCGTCCCTCTTTTAGCCCAGTTGATCCCCCCGAGTCGAATCCGGCTCGTTCCGGAGATTATGTCTCCTACACGAACAAGGACCGCTGCCATTGGTCGGTTCCAGTCCCCCTTCCTTCTCCCTATCTCTCGTTCTCAGGCTCAGGACGCGAAATGCCTTGCATTGGCGGCCCTGTTCTTCATTCACCAGCCTAAAATCCCACTGTTTCTCGTGACACTGCCCACCTCACTGCGGGTGTCTCCCTCCCCCCCCCCCTGGCCATCTTCCCATGGGCCTACCTGGCTGACATACAGTTTTAGTCCCGGCGCTGCTTCAACTGGGCTGCCAACCGGGATACCTTACGCCCACCCGGCCTTTCCTCCGACCTCCGTACCTGCGATGCGCGTAGCGAGGGTGGTGTGCCCCCGCACCCTTTTTTTCGCGGTTTTCCTTTCTATCCGAATTACTACCAGATGGCCCGCGATTGTTTCCCATCCACGTCTCTCGTAAGCGGCTGAACAACCCCCCCAGCCACCTCGAACGAGTATGCCCTTTTTCTTCTCAACGTTCCAGTACGTGAACCGGGGCCGCCCACCGTGGCCCTTCCCGCATTTTCCATCGTTTGAAACGGGAAGCAGCTGCCTCGCTCACCTGCGCCGCCTTCCTTGGCTTCGGCACGGCGGGCAGGGACAACAGTACGCCTATCTCCGGCGACGCCCCCCCCCCCCACAGGAGTGCCTTCTCGTCAGGCAGGCACTTTCTTTACAGACCGATGCCTGCGTTCTGGTTTTAACCGGTTCCCTCACCCACACTATCGGACCCGCGTGTTAACCCCGATCTCTTTACATCTACCTCAGTGTTGTTCAGATATTTTCAGGTTGGTTTTTAGTTGCCGTTTCCACGAAGTCCTTTTAGTATCGATAGAGGAGTCAAGTTCCTCAGGACTTAAGGGCCTCACGCCGGTGAAGTGTTCTCGCGTGTTTCCCTTCCCTTTTCGTTACCTAGCCGCCGTAGTTAATGGTTGGGACGAAACGACCTAGCTGCCGGCTTCTTTCTTCTTCGGTGAGATTTTAGAGGAGGAAGCGTTTGGTTTTTCTTGCTTCGGGGATCTCCTTGTAAGTCTAAAAGAGTGACTATCCTTTGCCTTTCCTTACGAGGTGTAGTGGTGTTTTTCTTTACTCTCCCCTGCATCTGTCGCCAGCTTTACGACCCGGAAGTGAGCAGGGCATTGTAGTCTCCTTCTTTTAGTCCATTTTCCCTCGTCTGCAAGCCCCCATTGATGTGCTGCCCCCCCGCGTAATCCGTCCGCGGGGACGGTCGTCGCCCTTTTACGGTCAGGGTTGCGCGGTCTTGTACGGTGATCACGGGCAAGGACGCTGTGCTTGTTTTTTGTTTCATCCCTTTTACATTAAAGTGTTTTAAGGGAAGGTGGATGTTGCTCCCCCATTTGATGGTGTTCGACCCCTTTGATCCCCCTTTGGACCTGTGAGGGTCGGGTAGGTGATGAAGGACTTACTTGACGCTTCATACCTTTTTTTTTGTGAGAGGTTCCCCCTCGGTTCTTAACCGAAAGGACCGTAAAGGAACTTAGACAGGACCCCGGTCCTTTTTTTATCCTGAGGGATGTCGGGCCTGGTCCGGCCTGTCCTGCTCCATACCGAAGGATTCGAATCGTTGGGTACCCTGGAGTTCTTTCCTGATGGTGTTCGAGGAGAGTTTGTGAGTTTCTGACGGGTCGTGGCCTTTTTTGGGATTCTGGGCGGAGCTTTAGGCGGCTCGGCTGACAGGGCAGGGCAATTCTTTTTTGCACTACATGGTAGCTCCGTTCTTTTTGTTGGGGTGTAGGACGGCCGCTACTTCCCCCCTTGTCTGGACCGTATACATACAACAGTTGTCCTTGACGAAGACGCCCCGGTTCTTTGGTTACGTTTTTCTGGTGCCTGTGTAGTTGCAACCTGGTTCCTTACCCCATGAAGCGGGCCTGATGCGTTTTTCGTCTTGTCTTCCCCTGAGTGGTGTGTTTGATCAGGATGCGGAGGTTTCCTATTTTCTCTCCCGGTCATTGTCTGTCCGTCCCATTCGCGCTACACCAATGAGTTTTCCAGGTTTCCTGTCCCGCGTAGTTTTCGATATCCTCGGCGTCTTTCTCGAAAATGGACAGAATACTTGTCGGAACTTTCTTATCTGTAGATTTTTACTCCCGATTTTGGAAGAGGCGAGATCATCCTCTTTCATCCCTCTATTTTGATCGGAGCCATCGAAACTGGATTCCCTTTGTTGGTTTCCGTGAAGACGTTCTTTTTGCGTTTTTTACTTAATCTAATAAACGGGGTTCGCTGACTTTTTTTTCAGATTCGTCTCAGGAGAGGATAAGGTGTACAAGACACCTGGGACCCTTATATTAAATCGATGGAAGTTTTTATTCCCGATTTTTTTTTCGGGGGGCTCGTGGAAATTCCCCTTAGCTTTTTGGCGGTCTTTGGCAATTAATGGAAAGCGTAGTTTTTCATGTATTTTTTTCCGCAGGTCTTATGGTAACCTTTTTTCTGTCAGTCCTGTTGTAGACCATGACAACCATTTCCTTTTCCCAGAGTCCCGGCGGCAATGGTAAGCGTGAATTGATTCTTTTCTTTATCAAGTTCAGATTAGGTGGTCCCGGGAAAGGTGCTGTACAGGTCGCGACCGCACCTGTTCTAGATCTCTACCCCCAATGACCGCTGGCCCCTTTTTAGCCCAGGACACCTTTCTTTAGGACAGGACCTGCCTATGCTGCTATTGTGCCTTTCCCGGCACGGGGAAGCGTTTTTGGGCTTGGGCCTCCGAGCGATGATCCCCTTTGTTTCCCGTAACCTGGAGGACTCGCGTGTTCTTTCTTGCCCCTGTTCCCCACCCCCGTATGTCTGCGTTTTTGATGTGAAGGCCATTTCCTTTCGTGTTGCCTGCCGGCTTGCTTTTGTATTCTTTTCTTATCTGGAAAATGGACTTTGGTTTGTCCCGGCAGTGGTCAGCCTTGGCCCTCTCTCTCGTTCGTTTGCTCGCTTGGCGCCTCCTTGTGCTCCCTTTTTTTCTTGGCTTTTTAGGTCAGGGTATTTGTTCGATAATTGGCGATTTAACCCGCTTTTCATGGTACGTCCAGTAGAGTTTTTGGTTTCTTTCTTCCCTGCTTCCGATACCAGTTCTTCTAGTCGCCCCCCCGGATCCGGGAGGAATTCCGGGCCTTACCCCCCTCCCCTTTTCTCCGGTTCCCAGCCAACTCTAAAGCTCAATGATTATTGTTTTCGTTCGCTCCCCCCCTGGTAGCCCTATATTTTGTACTCCCCCCCCCCTTTTTTTGTTTTTCTTTCGATAATCGACCCCCTCACTCTCCCCCGCCATCCTGCTGGACGCCTGGGAGCTGGAGATTTTGTTGCCGTTTTCCTACTCTACCGGGACGGAGGGGTAATCTGTCCTTTCACCTTTTCCGATTATTGGCGGCATCCTACTCCTCACGGCTCCAGCCTTAATGAAAGAAATTCTTTTCTCTTTTTTTTCCCCCCTTTCCACGGAGATTTTTTCCCAGCCTTTTTGACTCCCAATCTAGGCCCACCTCCCCTGACACATGAAATTCTGGAGAATGCTGGCATTCCCCCATTTCCACCAAGAGGGACCTTCTTTCGCCTTCCTGACCACGGCCGGGACTAACCTCGGACTTTCCTACCCTCATACAGGCGGATAGACGGCGTCTTGCGTCTTCCTGCGGAACTTTCCCGCATAACCCGCCCCCCAGACATTGACCCGTGCAGCACACAGACCCCTTCCCCCCTCAGTTCCTACCATTACATAAAGGATCGGTTTCGGCTCCCCCTCCCCACACGGGAGAGTCCGATCTTTTTTCCATTTTTTTTTCCCCGAGACTTAAGATTGCGTTTTCAACCCGACTCCAGGTCTTCTTCAATTTTTCCCCGATTCACGGGCTGAGAGCTTGTCAAATTCTTGGAAATGTTACGCCTTTGCCGTGAGCACCTCTCCTCCAGGGCCGCTTCCGCGCAGCAACAACTGGACACGCGGAAGGTTTTTTAGTTTTTTCGATTTGAGGAAAGTTTTTTTTTTGGCTCCCTGCATCCTGCAATGGCCGTACCTCAATCCCCTTTCCCTCAGTTGACCTGCGGCACCGTAGACCCCCCGTTTAAATGTCCCTTAACCCCCCCCCCCCCCCCACCTACTCAGTACGAGAACTTTTGCACTATCGAACCACATTCTGTCGACCCCCAAGCGTATTTTCCCGTTCATTTTGCACTTTCCCTGTTCCCTTGCTTAACACTATCCGCGCCGAATACCTTTTTTTTTTTCTTAGCCGGCCCCAACCCTTACTCCTGCCCCAACGATACTTTCCGACGGGGGGGGGAGGCCTTTTTTTCCGTCTTTCCCTCTTCCTTTAACATGTTATGAAAACTGAGCTCGCCCCCTACGCCCGCCACCGCGATCTCCTTCCTCCGAAGCATTCTTCCTTTGCCCCGCGGCCCATCCCCGTTTTCTTTTTACCGCCTCCCTTTTAAGACGGAGCGATTTTTTCATTTGTCTTGTCCGTCGACCGCCCCCCCCTCGCTTTTCGTATTAGGATATACGCCACAACCCTCTGTTCTCTCTTTAAATGACGAGTCGTTTTTTAAGTGGTGGGCCTCTTCTCCTTTCCTTTTCGCATGAAAGGACCCTTTTATTTTTCACCCCGTCATTACGCATTCCTTCCACTTCCACCCTCCTTTTCTTCGCCTGTCCGCAAGAAGGAAAGCCTCGCTTCCCCCCCTCCCCTGCAGTGGCAGAGCCCCCGTCCCCCCCCCCCTATCCTACAGGGCGGTCTTAAGGGAACTTTCATTTAGCCCACCTGGAGCTCGCCGTTCCCCCTCCTACCCCCCGCACATGGCCGAGACGATCAAGTTCCCTTTTTTTCCTCCCGTGCCTTTTTCTTCATCTGGCACCGCCTACAATTCTACGCCCGCGCCCAGTCCGTCCGCACGACGCCCACATCCCAGGCAGTTCTTCCCGAGAACCCTCTTACCCTAAGCCTCTTTTACTAAAGACAGGGTTGCTCCGATTAATCTATAACCGCGGGCGGAGAGGATGTCGTCTCTCCCCTTCCCTCCTTCGCTTCCCCCCCCGTGTCGCGACCGGCAGCTTACTCCCTTTCTCCTCCCTCAGCCCTTTTCCTAGACAAGTTTTATAATGAGCGTCGATGGCGTAACAAAACCCTTCCGCCTACCCTCCAACTTTCCCTTCTCTTCCCGCCTTCCCCATCAAGGTGTGGTCCCTTCCCTTTCCCCTTCTTTTGTCTTCCGATCCCTCCAGGTTATTGAGGTTCCCCTTGGGATGACATCCAGCTTTACGCGTCCAGCGGCTTTCGTCCCTTCTCCCCGACGCACGCCACCCTGACGGTTCGACTACCGCACTGTTTTTCTTTCCTCTCCCCCTTCCCCCTTTGGGTCGCACCCAAGATCTGTTATTCTTGTGGACGATTTCAGCTGGCTGCGCACTTCTTTGAAGGGCGCACTCTTCCACCTGTCTCTGCTTCCCCCCAAACCACCGAAACCCGACCCTTTCCCCTTCCGTTCTCTGCCCCCTCTTTGGACGGTCAGTACGTGACCCACCCTTTGTGACTTAGAAGGCCTTCACGCCGGACAACTCTTCCCTCCTTTCTACCCTCCTCCTGGCCCGCCGCGCAGAACGTCCTGGCACGGCGGCTTCTTTTCTTTCCCCCAGTACTCCTTTTCTTCTTTCCGCCTTATACATTTTTCCACGGAGGGGCCCCAACTCCTGTTAAGCGGTCCGGCACTACCGCTTTTCAGTACGCATCTATCTCCTTAAACCCTCCCCCCAACCTGATCGACCGAGGGTTCACCGTTCTTCTTTATTTTTTATGAGATCTCCCCTTTTTCCCCGCCGGTAGATTTGGTGTTGTGAGTTGCGTGCCGCCGTCTCGTAGGCCCTGGTAGGTGCCGCCGCCGACTTCACGCCGTTTTCCTTGCGGTTGTTCTCCCCCCTTTCCTCTATCGACGTCAGCCTCCGTAGGAGTTAATGTTTTTTCCTCTTTTTCCAGGTTTTCTTTAGGCGGCTTATTTCGGCGGGTAAAGCGTCCTTCGGAAGGTGTCTGTCCACGGTGCGGGGAGTTTCCCTGTCTTTCTTCACCCCCGCGTGTAAGATAAAATGGTTACAGTTTTTTTCCCCGGTGGTTTTCCCCCCCCTTTAATCTACGGTGGAAGCGTGAGGTCGCGCTCTGAATACCCGATGGGTAGCCGTCGGGCGTTTTTCCGCGAATTCGCTCCCTTGGTGCTCCCCCACCCTCGTCGACGCGCACGCGGCCGACACTTTTCGGTACTTCTCCCTTCCCCTTTTAGGATTTTTTAGGTGGTTTTCACGGTGAAGCCTGGTAACCCCACGGTCTGAGCTTTTTTGTCATCTTTTTCCTCCCCCTGTGCGGTTGGATCGGAGACACTTTGATTTTTTTTTTTTTTTTGTCTTCGGTTTTGGGGAACCCCCAAAACCACGCCGTTATTTTCCATATCCTTAGTGCCGGTCCAGCCAGTTAGGTAGGCGGGTCTCTAATGGAACCCCTCGTCTCCCTCTCCATGATCTGTGTGCGAGTCCGCGGTATGCTTGATCTTTCTCCAATTTCTTTATGACGGGCCCGGTGAAGTGGAACGCGTCCCTCTTTACTGTTCTTGTCGACATCCTCTCCGCGCCGGTTCCTCCCCGCCTGGATCCCTGAATAGGACCCTGTGCGTTCTTCTTTTTTTTTTGTCAGGAGGTGAGTTCGACCCGTTAGGTATGGTGGTTTTCCTGTCTTTGCCGTGATGGTACGAGCGCGGGCGTCACAGATTCTTTTTTAGGCGCCCTTCCCGGGCCCCTTTTTTTTTCCCTTTATGCTAAAGTTGAGATTTGTTCTTCGCCCCCAGGTAGGTGGGTTGAGCCGGCCCGGTCGTAACCTCTCAAGGGTTCTGTCTCCTTCCATCTTTTGCCCCGGACCCGCCGGGCTGATTCCTGTTGCTTCGTCCCCTCTTTTCCCCCGCCTGACGATGACGCAGTCTGCTCGGACCGGTCGCTGCCCCAAGTAGGTGTCATTTTAATCCGGCTGAGGAGGCGTGACTCGACCTCTTGCCGGTCATGGCGTCTCCCCCTCTGAGCCCCCTCCAAGTTTTTTTTTTTTGGCTCTTTTCATCGCTCTTGAACAGAGTCAGTGTTGGATCACCCCTTTCCTCCTTTTACCGAGTCCCTTTTTTGTTTTGCTTAGCACCCCACGTTGACAACCCATCTCTCTGGTTGGTCCTTTTATCCCCCCCTTTTTTCTATCCTTTTCCCCGAGGTATGCCATCAATTGCCTCCCCATGAAGATCGACCCCCCCCCCCCCCCCCGTGGACTGGCGGTTCCTTCACCTTCTGTAAGGTGATTCTGTCGAGGCAGGACTAGCCCCCCTTTTTTCTCCCCCCGTCCCCCCTTTGGTCGTTAAGAAGTGTTGGGTCGAGCCGAAAGTCTTTGTCGGCGCGGATAATGGTGGTATACTGCCCTCCCTTCCCCCTGACCACTTTACCATCTGAGAAGTGTCCGAGTTTTCGATTTTTTCCCCTTTAGTCTCTTTTTTTTGCTCTTGAAAGTCAAGTAGACTCCCCTTTCCTTTCCCCTTGTTTGGCCAATGGAACGAGATAGACTCGACGGTTTTTTCGGGCTTTGTAATTCCCCGCTTCTTATTCTCGCTTTTCAAAGACCCCCCCCTTGACCTCGCGACTAACGGCGCCACAGGGTCCGTTTTTGGTTTTTGCGGCGTACTGAAGTCCCTTTTCTGTGCCCTCTTGGGAAAGGTAAGCGCCCGTCTTTTCTATTTCCCCCCTCCCGTACAGCGCCCTTGCCCCCTCCCTGCCCCGTCCCCCCGGTTTTGTCGGAAAGGTTCACCTCCCATTGAGGTGCGGCACCGGCAGATTTTCGCTTTTTGGGTCCGGGTGCTCTTTCCCTCTTCTTCACCGCGGTGGGACTCGGAAACTGCCCTCTCCTTTTTTTTTTTCGTCCCAAGGGTCCCTGCCACCGTTGTCAGTTTGGGGGGTTAGTGACGGCCATGTTTCTGCTTTTTTTTTTCTCCCGGAGTGCTATCCCTGTCTATCTTTTTTTCGGATCCTTTTTTCGGGAGGACGTGGTTTCGTTCGCGGTCCTCGTGGTTTCTTGGCCGCCGCCCGTCTCAGTCTTCCAGTCCTTTTTTGAGGCTATTGGATCGTATCTCCCCCATCTGGTTTGACGTCCCCGTAGACCGTAGCTCCTATGAACGTCCTGGATGTCGATCCGTTTCTTCCCTCGTATCCTCTGGATGAATGCAGGGACCCTTCCTCCTCCCCCCGGGGAGGATCATTCTCCCCTACTTTCGGTGCCAGACACTATCAGCTTCCCTGTTTTCTGCTTCGCTTCGAGTTG
>Ga0179593_1475445_pt1 | contig 14910 bp, 18 predicted proteins | sample CZODoug2_1_08_16_FD_185931 | JGI IMG/M metagenome (GOLD analysis project Ga0179593, IMG submission 185931) | Vadose zone soil fungal communities from Angelo Coast Range Reserve, California, USA - CZODoug2_1_08_16fungal (PacBio error correction) | ecosystem: Environmental > Terrestrial > Soil >... | reverse complement strand
GATCATGAGCCCTCCATCCTGTGCGGGTGTGACGGAGATTAGATAACATCTGAAGGTCGGCTCCTGTTGCTGGGGGGGTGTTCGGCGAAAGCGACCCATCCAAGAGCATTTCCTTTTGTCGGAGTGGCTGGTGGGTCTGAGGGGGGGTATCAAATGGGATCTGACGGCTATGGGGGTGTATCACAGCAGGCCACCTCGATAGACGCGGGCATGGCGGGTGGCATCCATCTCCGTTCCCCACGCGATTGTAGAGGGGTGTTGGTGGTTATGCTTTAGGCGTTGGGATAAGTTGAAGTTTCAGAATGTTAGAGGGGATGGGCGCCAGTTCGGGGTTCGCTGAGAGCGGGCGACAGGGGTTGTTGGTATGTGATCCTCGTAGTGAGTTTATGGCCCGGGGGGCAAATCTTAGGGTGGGAGATGGTGGCGGCCGACCCGCCCAGTCCACGGTCCCATGGACCGGTCGGATCTATTTTGAGGTTCAGAAGGGGTCGGGTCCGTCCCGCCGCCTTGCGCCTGGGTCGGCGGTTCGGAGGGATATGAAAAGTTTGCAGCTTGTTCTGGCAATGCAGTGTGCGAAGAAGAGTGTTGATCTCGTTTGTTCTCCCCTCCGCTCGTCCCTGCGGTCGCGATGGAGGAAGAGATTTCCCCTCCGGGCGGGTAGCCCACATTGGACAATTTTGAGATTTGGTCCTGGTGCTTTTGTCGGGCTGGTTTTGATGCTTTATGTGCGACCGCAGCGTAGGGCCGAGCGGGGTGCGCGAAGCTATGAGGGCTTTTCCTGGCCGGGTAGGGTGCCGGCCGGGTCGAAAGGTGGAGTTTTCATACTGTGATTAGAGCACGGCTGTTGGGGGCTTGGGACGTTTTTTCTGTTGCCACGGAAGTTTATGCTCAGCGGCGCTTGAGACGCGTAGGGGGGGTAGGAGGGGTTCCCTAGGCGCAGATGTGGGCAGAATCCGGACGGCGGCGGTTCGCGGCAGTATTTTCTTGTGGCTAGCTATTTCGTTCCCGGCGCGTAATGTGGGAGCTCCGACGCCAATACCGATCACCTCCGATTGAGACTCGGGGGAGCTTTTCTGAGGCGGCGAGAGATGGGTACTTTTTGCTTAGGGTCTGCTCAAGTTTAGCAGACGGGGTGTGGAGGTGTTGCTGCGGAGTTTCCCACTGTCGGACGTGGAATCTGGTAAGGACACGGACGTCTTGAGGGGCGCCCTTGAGGGGACGTTGGATGGCTTGGTATCTTCCGAACGGGCGGTGGCAGCCACAGGTGTGTAGACACAGCTGATCTTTGCCAGTTGTTTCGCCTACTCCCCAAGTGTTGGTCATCTGAGTGGACATCCGTTTCTCCCCCAGGTGTCCCCTTCGAGAGGAGAAGGATGGATTTCTGTGTTTTGGCGCCTTTTCAATGAGGACTTTGTTGGTGATCCTAGGATTCGAGTGTGCCAGCGCCGCTCCAACACGCCCGGAGAGCTCTGCCAGCGACTTGTGGCCAGGCCTCCTTGAGCTACCCTGGGGGTAGGTGGATAGGGATTCTTTGGGCTGGCCTTAGTGCGGTTCCCGCGATCCAATTGCGGTTGTGCGGTTGGAGCCCCATTTCGTTCGCCGTTCCCAGACGAGTCTAGGAAGGCGGGTGGTTGTGTCCGACTGATGGGGATATGCTTCCAAATCTCCGTACCTTTTTCTGAGCGGGACTTTTACTAGTTGCACACGGGGGGAGGTTGCAGTGGTTTGCGTGGTAGAAGTAGGTTGTCGAGCGAAGAGGTCGCCCCCCGGGATTTGTTCAATGCATCGCGACCCCAGGGGGTGAGCGTTTTAGAGAAGAGGGCTTGATGGCCGGGAGGAATGAAAAGAAGACGTGGTGTCAAGGGGGGAGACTATGTGAACTAGGAGGTGGTGTTTCGAGGGCTGCCCATCGTTTCTAGACCGAAGTGACTCAGCCACTCGTTTCTATGGGCGGATGCCGAGGGGGCTTCCAGCCCAGGAACGATGGGCCTCGAGGAGGGGGAGGCGGCTTCGACACTATGCGGGCACTCAGCCTACGGACTGGCCTGGGGGGTTTTGAGGCTAGGTGACCGTTAGTGCAGGGCCGCTCCAGCATAGGAGCAGGCAGAGAGGTGTGAGTATTTTGTGTGTTTTCCCGGGTAGAGCATTTGGGTACAGGGGTCGGTGCGGCTTGGTTTTTTTTTGGGTATTCCGGATTGAAGCCCAGGCCATGCGTCTCGGTGTGTGTGGAACCGCAAGTTTGCTGGAATCGCACGGGTTTTTTGTTCATATTTGGAGACGTGGGCGTGGGTTTCCGCCCGTCCTTTCGGGGGTTTTAGCTGTTCAGCCGCCTGTGTCTTGTCTGCGAAAGCAAGGGATGCGATATGTCGGGGCGACGCGCACCGTGATAGAGGTGAATGAATGCAAGATCCGCAGTGGTTCTGAACCTTTTTGGGTCACATTATTAGCCGAAGCGTCTGTTACTGAGATGGTTTTGCCTCGTTATTGAGCTTCCCAACTTTCCCCCTCTCCCTCGCATGATTGTTGGCACCTTGGGTAGACGGGGTATGTCTTCCCCGGACATGGTATAGTATCGGGGTAGCTTTCTGGTCGGCTAAGGCTCCCGCATCCCCCACCATTGTCCCGTGGCGGCCGCCCCGGTGGATAAAAGGTTTGACCACTCTATTAGAAAGAGTCATTAAAGACGCCTGGATTCCAACCAAGCCCCCCGCCGACCGTTCAACTCTCATAGTAGAGGCGGGTCGTTCATTCCGCCGTGTGGGGGGTTTGGGATAGGCCGCGTTCTCTAAGATACCCCTGGTGGGCGAACACCCCATTTGGGTTTCGTCTTCGAAAGCGCCTGGTGGGAGTCCTGGACACAACAAGTGTTTGACCCCTTGAGGAGACAAGGGACGGATCGCCGGTCTTGGGTGTCCTTACATCCAGGACCTTGTGAAGATGTCTCTGTCCCAATGCCCCGCGGGGGGGCCACTGCATGCAGTAGAAGAGTGACAGTTTCCCTAGTACAGGAAGAGGGCTCCGGAGAGGAGGTGGGTTAGAGGAGGGGTGTGCAGTGAAGGAGCTGGCGTGGTGAGGTACTTGCACAGTGGTACAAGCATTCTGTTTCCGCAAACACCCGGATGAGCGAGGGTGAGTGCATTCTGGAGGTGTGCGCATGTAAGGGGTATACTTTGCCCCCACTCGTGTCATCGGGGTAGGTGGAGTTGTCTCTTCCACCTTTGCTCTTTCTCCAGGGAACATGCCCCTTTGGCCAGCGGGTCCGTCCGTGAGTTTTGGCGACGCGCCGAAACTTCGCTGTGAGATGAGCCGGCTACGTTTTGTTCCAAATGTCCGTGTGTGTGTTTGGGGCGTCAAGGAGTTGTGCCTCTTCATTTGAATGCAGTTGGTGTCAAGCTGTGAATTATGTGTGTTTTTTTTTGCAACCCCGAAGCTATTCCCCGGAACCCGTTTCTGGAGGGTGTGCTGACCCTCAGTTTTTGGATCCAGTAACCGCGAGGTTTCCCTTCTACTAGTCGCGTGGCAAATGGTGAGTGCTTGTCCCAGGGGGCCTGGGCCCCCCCCCCCTTGTCGCGGGAACCACTAGTCAGCGAGCAAAGTTTTCGCACGAGGCCCCACAGATTTTCTGACTGCCGATAGTCTGTCCGGCGTGTGTGTGTAGAAGGCCTGGAGGTCCCTAGCGTTCCCTTACTTCCTCGCTCCTTGGTTGGTGGATGAGAGGGCTAATGCCTGTGATGTTCCCCCACGCCGGTACCCCCAGTTTGTCGTTAATTTTCCGACGGTCGCCGGGGGGGGGTACTGAGGCTGTGTGTCGCGTCGCAGGTTGACCCCCTGTTTGAGGTTACTGCGGGCGGAAATTAGCCTTTTGACCCTTTTAGCGACACACGATTTTTTCTTTTGGGGTGGGGAGAAGAGGTATTCCGAGTGTGTGTTTTTCCCAACAAGAGCGGTGGGTGGCATAGTTTTGACCAACTTCAGGGTAACAGAGTGGTGACTTCCAAGTCTCCCACTCGCCCTACGGAAAAGTGAAGTTCCTGCGTTTGCTCCCCCCTGTCCCCTTTTGATCTGCCACCTAGACCTGGAAGGTCAATGACGGCCCGGCTTAGTTCTTACCCCGAAAGTGGGTCTTCGACAGCGAGACGATGGTGGCCTACGTGTTTGCCCACGTTGATATGTGTCAAGATACGGGGTTCGAAATGGAGGTGTGGTTGTTCGGTCGATTTTGCCGACTTCATGCGGCTATTTTTTGACCAAGAGGTTACTGTGTCTAAGGACCGCACGGCCAATTTGTCTGTGGCCCCTTTTGCTTCCGCTGCGAATCGGTACGAGAATGCCCTACAGATACTCCGAGTAGTCGGCTTGATCCCGGGGTTCGCAAGGTGGCCTCTTAATTTTTTCTGTTTTACAGGTGCGTGCTACGGTGATCTGGCAGTTTCTGGGTTGTATCCTTGTTTATGCCGGCTAGCCCCGTGGTCTATAGCAGCATCATGAGGGTTGCCCCCATAGGATTGTTAGCGTTCGTGTGGAGTCGGTAGGGGATTTGACCCCCGTGTTTGCGGTTTGTGAGACTGTTACGTAGATGGTCAGCTTGGATCCCCAAAGGGCTTGGACGCCCCCTGTGTATCTTGAGGTCGCGTTCTGCTCGCGCCCATCAAGCAGGGTTCTAGTTCGGGTTTCCGGTCTGGATGAGCCGTAGCTAATTGGCCCCTCCCAGGAATAGTGTGGTCGCTTTGCCCAGACGCCGTTGCTTCCAGAGGTGGCGCTAGTTGGAGCCCATCTCGTTATATGGAATTGTCCGTTGCGGAGCGGATGTTGCCCAAGCAGGGTGCCCGACAGAGCATCGGACTTGTGGTGGCTGTGGCATGGTTTGAGCTATTATAGGCTAGTGTTCCTTCATTACCGTCTTGTCTTCCCTCCCTTTTCAGTAACGGCGAGCCCCGGATAGTTTCACCCAGGCCTTGTGTGCGTGTTCAACGTTGTGGCTAGGCAGGACCGCTCGGTGGGTCGGCAGAACGCGAGTGGAAGCGTGGACACAGCTGCCCTGCTCGTTGTTGTTATGCGCGCTTATAAGACCGTTTAAGAGTGAAAGCCGCATCCCGATTTCAGTGACACACGTCGGGTGGAATGTAAATCTTGATGCGACTTATTGCTTGACCGAATGCACCCCCCGAAACGCGCGCACAAGGGGTTTTACGATAAGTGAGGGTGAAATAGGGCCCGCTGATATGATTTCTGCCATTTTGATGCTCAGTGGTGTACGGAGGTCCACTGTCGTACTCTCTCGAGGCTCTGGTCGATGTCCTGGAGGACTTCCCCTGCGTAGGGCCCCAATAGATCGCGCACACGGTGTTTTGGACGATGACTGGGCCGGGTAAACAAATCGCCAGTTTAACAACCCCATTGGGTTTGTTAATCCTGTCCGAGCCATGATAGGGTCGTTTGGACTCTTCGACCCTGCGGATTTCTTGGAAGGGGTGGGTTTTCTGAGTTTGGTATCCCTCCGCTGGAGGGGAGGTTCCTACCGCCCCCAAAAAGCACGAAATGTGCCCTTCTGCTCGTCAGATTTACCTTGGGAGGGTTCCAGTTCTTGACGTCCAGGCTCCCAAGTTCGATCTCGGATTTTCTGAGATTTCGGCCAGCATCATCCTTTTTTCACCCGTGCGCTCTGATCCTAGCCGCCGAATCTGTTGGGTCCTCGCGTAATGGCTTTACCCTCTATGTTTGGATGACACGCCTCTTGCTGCGGTTGTTTTTGGTCCCTTTCGGGACCCCCCATCTTTTTTTTTAACCAAGCGTCCTCAACCTCTTGACCTCCAGAAACACCCGCGCTTTTTCTTCCCCGTGTCTGCCTTGTGTGTTGTCCACCACCCCTGACATTTAGTTTAGTGCTGTGTTTTTTTGTTGTTTTTTTTGTTGTTACGCATGCCTATACAGCCCCTCTAACACCTTCCCAACACACTCGACTCACCAGGCCCACTAAAGCGCCAGTCCACTGTTCCAACCCGCCAACGAACCCCTTCCCATCCCACACGACCCTCCACCCTCGCCCCACCCTACAACAGCTTGTTTTTTAACAGCTTGGCAGTAGGCTGTTGATAGCGGTCTAGGGTCTCGTTCGCTCCTACGCATGTACCTTTTCCTGACGAGCTAGTCTCGGTATGTCGTACAACCTTTTCTGTAGCATCAGCAGTAATTTCTTTTTCGAGTGGCTGATCTTGCGTTGGTCGCTAAAGACTACCCTTGTCCGTCCCCGCTGGCGTAGGACCATTGGATATCATTTACAACATGGGTGGGGGAGGTCTCCCCTTCCTTTTCTGCAAACGAGGTCCAATCGGGCTGTCTTTCAATCGAGTTGTCCATAAATGCTGGCCTCGTTCCTTTGCTCACACTTACCATGTTCTACAGGGGTGTAGTGTATTTCCCCCTGACCAGGTTTCTAGTTTTTTCTTTGTTCTGAGACGACAACTGAATTTTTTGGCCCATACAGATATTTATTTGGTATTTGCTTCACCTCGGATTCTTTGATCTTATCAGGACTTCGGTTCCCCAGCGGGTTACATGTTGGTTCTCTTGGGTCGTATTTTTTTCGGCTGCGTACTTTTCTTTGTCTTTGTGGTGGGTTGCGCGTTAAGTTTATGGTGTGTTTGCTTCCCCCATCAGTATCTATTTTTTCTGGTGGGTTTGTGGGTCTGGAGTTTACACGGGTAGCTGGTTGTAAGGTTGACGACGTATGTACGAGGAGTGTTGTGACACGCGACGCAGATATTTTTAGGAAGAGTTTGGATGAGTTTAGGTGCGTTTTGGTGCTTTGTTATCGAGTTATGGTTATGAATGACGTTAGCTATGTCGTTTTTTGACAAAGTGTTTCAGAAGTTGTGTGTGATCTCTAGCCTCCATGGTATCAGCGGATTTGAGTGGTGCGTGTTGTTTCTCTAGAGCCAGCCGATGATTCTCTTATGTGTCGTGAGTTTTTTATATATCCTGTGTCACTTTTGTTGATTATTTTTCTTCAAGTTGTTCTTCCGTGTCCGTTGGGATACGGTCGTGCGCTGCAGACCTTGGCGGTTGTCTCTCTACTGTACGCGTGCCTATGTTTTTAATTGGTGTTTCTTTTGCCTTAGCTCTGAGGTGTTTCGTTTTGTTTTGATCTAGGTGTTGTTTCGCATCCTATCCTGTTGTGTATGAGTTGTTGTTTTGGTAAGACTTTATTCTGGGGTGATTCGGTTCGCGATGTGTACCCCTCCCCTCCAGTACTAATATGTTGTTTTCTTTGCAGTTTTTATGAGGCCAGCATTCCTTTGATGGCAGTTGCCCCTTGCCATTTCGTTTGGCTGTGATAGTTGTGCAGGTCTCTGTCGGCTGTGCTTTGTTTTGGGAAATTGTCGGATTTGGGTTGGTTCTTAATAGGGCTCAGTCCTGTTTTATGCTCTCGTTGAATGTGGCGAATGGGGGTGGATGTGTTGGTCTTGTATCCATGGTGTTCGTTGTTTTTCGCCACCTTATCCAATTCGGGTGTGCTGTTGTTTCCCCGGTGCTGGTGGAAAGGGTGGTATGGGGAGTTATGGGGTTTTTGTTCTTTGGAGTTTGCTGGATTTTGGAAGCCCCGTTATATTGCGTGTTCGTTGAGCTCGCAGCTCCGTACTTTTCTTGCGGTGTTTAGCAAGTTTGATTGATGTAAGGAATCCTATTTCCCCCCTTCTTGGTGCCGTTTTTGTGGGGTTCTTTGTGTGGCGGGTTTGTTAATGAATTGTTCTTATACCCCGCTTTGAAGGGTTTGTACCGGTTTTTCCTAGAAGAGGTTGTCAGTTGGTTGTTTTTGTCCCAAGCCCCTTACGTTTCCATGTGTTGTCTCTGTACTTTCGTGTCATTGATTTGGTTATAGGATCTCTTTGGAAACGCACTTTTTTGTTTGGATAGTTGGGTTGGTTTCACTTCTGGGCTTGGGCGTTTGGGAGTTCTGCAGTTGAGCGGAAGTACTATTTTGCGGTTTGGAGATGAGAGTTCGGTGACCACTTAATGGTTACTCGGTGTAGGATTATTTTATAGCGTGAGGGTGCTGTTGAGTTTTTTTGTTTTCGTCATGATATTCCAGGGCTTTCTTTGGGGGATTAGATATTTTGTCGGATCTAATTTCCTGTTCCGCTTTTTTTTTTGTTGGTTTGCTCCGGTGTCGCAAGGGCTCGAGCGTGCTTCGTCTCAGGTCGGTCCTCCTGCGCGGTTTTTGAATGTTGGGTGTATCGGGGTATGGGTGTTTTGGGTGGTTACACGTGTATATGTGCGACTCCGATCTACCTGTAAATTAAGTACGTTGTTCCATAACATTGTCTGTATTCCGTCCTTTTTTTTTTCTTATTCAGTTGATGGCCGGAGGCGTGGTTTTTGAGGACTTCTTTTGGTTATCACTGTTCGGTGGTTGGGCGTGTGTGTGTGTGATTTTCTCGCTCTGTTTGTGTTGGTTTTTGTTATGCCTTGTTTTGGGTGGTGGGCTGCAGTTTTTCGCAATAGGTTATGTGGTTTCCGGTAAGTGTGTAAAGGTTAGTGAGAGGATTGTGATGATGTTCCCGTCGATGTTGTTGTTACGTCTACAGTTGTTTAGGAGTGTTTGTTGGCTCGTGTGTTAACTTGATGGGTCGATTCACCTCGGCTCTGCGGGGGGTCCAGAAATTCCCCATAGAGTGTAGGTGTTGAGATTCGTTTATTCTCTTTGGGTCCAGGTGTTTTGTTGGGTGGGGGGTGGGGGCTGTACTTATCGGTATGTATTGTGGCGGTGAGCTATGTGGATTTGTGGGATGGTGACGGTAGCACCTGTTAGGGGTGTTGGTTCGTCTTTTTGGGGGCCCGCGTGATTGTCTGTAGTTGGCGAGGCGACGACGCTGTGTATTGATGGAAGACTTGGATTTTGGTCTTGTTTTGAGTTCAGTTTGTTTTGCCTGGCGGCTGACTGGGGACTTTTATGCCGTTGTCTATGGATTTTAGTGTGTCCTTTTTGTTGTTCGTTGATGCTTTCAGAGGTTGCCTCATATCCGTATTTCAGTTCGCGACCCGCGGCGTATCATTATTAGCGCTTTTGGTTTGGAGATATGTGTGGAGCTTGTCTTTTTTTTTCCTGTGGGGGCCTCTGAGTCTTCTAGTGCTTTCAGTTTTCCCCATTTGTGTTTGTCGGCTTGTGAATTTTAGACTGGTCGTTGATGGATCGTCGTCGTTCTTTTTTTATCCCCCTTCTTCGCATGAATTAGCATTGTTTGTCCGTACTCTCGTGCAAAGAGAGACTGTTTTTCTTGCTCGGGAAGCCCGTTGATTTGGTCAAGGTTTAGGTGGTGGGTGTTGAGTGTTTGTTGGATGTTCTCGTGTTCGGTAGTTGAGCGGCGATAATGGTTCTTCTAATTTTGTTGAGCTTCAGTCGCATTAATAATTTTGTTTTTCGGGTGGGTGATCTTTCGGTTATTTTAGTTAGGTAGGATGTTGGGCTTTCGGGACTGGTTTGGCGATCCATTTTTCGCCTGTTCCGTTATTTGCCTGTATTGTGTGTGAGTTCATTAGTTTGGTTTGCCGCGTTGCCTGTGATTCCGCCCCTTTCCCTCTTGTTGGATTTGTTCACGGTGTGTGTCGTTGGTTATTTATGTTCTTTCTGAGGTTTCATTTCCAGCTGCTTGGTGGATTGCCCTCTATTCTCAGTGTCTCCACATGGGAGTGTCATGTGGTATTGATTGGCAGGGGTATGGAGCGTTGGCAGGCCTGGTGTTGGTCGCTGGGCGCAGCAGCTCCTTCCACAGCCGCAGCCCGCCGGTTTTAGGGGATTTTGATTTGGTTATATGTGGTTCTTATTCGCCTGTTTTTGTACACTGATGGAATAACCTTGTTTTCCTTTCAGTTTGTGAGTGACCCCGTGTCTGGAGGTTTGGGTTGTGGTGGAAAGGGGTTTTTCTTTGGTAAACGGGCCGTGTTTTGCTGTGGGAGAGGCCTCTGGTTTTGTCGCCTACCGACAATTTTTTGTTATTATTGTATAGACCTTGTTTCTGCAGGTTTTTCTTGCTTTTTTTGTGACGTTGCGTAGTGCTATTATGTGGTCGCTTTTTATATTTGTGGTTGGATTAGGATGTTCGGCGGTTTTGTTTTTATTTCCCCGCTTCGTGTTCTCCAGAACTTGCTGATGATTCACGCGGGTTTAAGCTATTTTTTTATAGGACCTCGGCCTCCTTGCCGGTTCCCTGTCGCTCCAGTTTGGATGTTTTGTACCGCTGGGTTTTGCTACCTGGGTTGCATAGACGCCGTTTTCTATAGTATTGTGGCCCCCTTCTCAATTCGCGCAGATGGGTCCCTACCCGTTTTTTTCTTTTGGGTCTCGATTAGTAAAAGTTTTTCCCGGTTAGTGACTTTATTTATAGGGATACATGTTTGGTTTTGGTTATTTGGTGCGCGGAGAAGATTCTTCTCCTTTTTAGCCCGTCGTCTTTTTTGATTTTAGTGATTTGGCCGTTTTGGCATGAGCGGAAGAAGACCCGTTTTTTGTTTTATGGTTTGGCCGTCTTTGGTCTGTTAGTCTTGGTCCCGCCATGGAATGTTTGATACGGAGACGACTTAGTCACCCATTTCTCTGATTTTGTAAACTCCCTACTTCTCCCAGTATAATGGGTGCCCCGAACCTAAAATAACTGAAGCGAGTTGTGTAGGGTCACTCGTTATATCACCTGGTTGGAGTCACGCTTTATACATTGTCTTTTTCTCACAGTTTGGTCGTTTTCCAAAATTCTGTTCCGTGTGTTGGGCGTACGGGTTCCCCACCGCCTGTTTATGATCCCCTCGCTTGGCGAACCCCAGTGTCGAATAAGTTAGCGCTGGGGGTTGGGGGGGCGACAGGGCTCTGGCGTTCTCTCCTTTCAAACGCGTTTGCCCCCCTGGTTGTCAATGCTGTCCCACTTGGGCGTTGATCGCCGTTTTGAGAGTTCTATTATAGTGTTTGATTATATCTCTGAAACGATCCTTTTTTGACTCGTTGTCCTCAGATTATAGATTGTGCCCCATGTATTTCTTTGTGGTCCTGTTTGCCCGCGTCTCTCATTTTTCCTCCTCTATAACTTAGTTGGTTCAGCTTCACGTTCCGTCTGTTGTTGAATCTCGGTCGTACGATGGAAGTAGCCGGGCCGTTGTTTTTTAGCTTGTATCGGTTCTTCCCGGGCCAGGTCGGTGTTTGTTGTTTACAGTGGTAGAAGGGACTGTCTTAATAGGTTTGTATGACTAGTGTCTACCAAAAGTTGTGGTCGTTCCTTTCTGTGTTGGCTGTAACCGGAGTTTTGGTGGGTGGCTTGGCCAATGATACTCTATTGATTTCTGTGGCAAGATGGTTAAAGAAACGGGGCTTATTAGCTTTTTTTATGTGGTGCAAGCACGGGGGATGGTTGGGGGGTGGGTTTGTTTAGGCCCCAATGATTATTTGTCTCTGTCGTTGTCTGGTTTGTTTCTTTTATTCATTTTGGTTTTCTACGCCTTATCTTTTTTTGGATATTACGATTTATTGGTTGCGGTGTGTTGTTTCGAGTGGCCCTTTTTTTTGTATTTCAGTCGTTGAGTCCGCTATTTTTTAAGGGGATTTGTTCCGTTCTTTCCATCGGCGTTGTACCTTCTTCCTTATGTTTTGTTGGGTTGATGTCCTCGTTTTAGTCCTTGATGTTCCCCAGTCGATCGGAGATCTCCTGTTTTTCCTTTCCGATAACGAAGGGTGGGCCTTTTACTTGTTATGGCTTGGTATTTTTAGAATGGTGTCTTTGTCTCCCTGTAGACGTATATTTCTTTTTGACCGAACCCGTTTATGCAGCTTTCTGTTTTGGACGCCTTTCTGTTGATGAACCCATGTGTGGGTGTTTGTAGCGGTTTTTTAGTTAATCATCGATTTTTTTTCGTATAGATTGATTTTTTTTTTTTCTTTGTTTGTTTTTCAATAAGATTGTGTTTACCCTTTTTGCAAGTCTGGTGGGGTCCTTCAAGTGTAAGTTTTCCAAGATTATAAGCCCGTTTCAAACTATCAGGTTTTTCTCCGGCTTGTGCCTTTTACCTTGTTGTGTCACGTTTTCGTGCCATACTAATGTATGTTTTTTCTTGTTTGAGGCGGAGATTTTTTCCATGATCTTGTTTTTTTATGCCCAAATTGTGCGCTTTGAGGCATTCCTTGATTAGATGCCCCAGTTTCGTCCATCTTAGGAGTCACTTTTTGATGTTTTTTTTGTTGTCAGCCTTTTTTGTGTTTTTTTTTGCTTTCTCCCGTTATGCCTTTACCCTTTTTTTTGCGGGCGTGTGTGCTTACCCTTTGTACAGTTGATGTTGAACCTGGCTTTGCGTGTGTCCGTTATCTCGTATTTCTATTTTGGGATAAGCCCCCCCACAATACGATCGCGTAGGGGTTTTCCCCCCCTTTTTTGGCCCGCTTTCGTTCGAAGTGTATTGGAAGTCAGTTCGCGTGAGATTCCTTTGTGTGCCTTGTCCTCGCTAATGGTGTGTAGTGTTTCTGGCTGCTCGGTCGGTTCTTGTAGTGACAGTGCACTAATTCCTTGTCTATTGTGGGTGATTTAGGGGGTTTTGGGTGGTGTGCGGGGTGTTGAGTTTTTTGTTTGGTTTACGGTTTTCTCTTCTGTTGTCCCCCGTGTTGGTCTCGAATTTTGTTATGCCTTTGTTGAATGTGTGTATGCTGGCCACCCGTGCGGGTAAGACGTTCAACTAGGTTCCTTTCTTTTTTTATCGTCGTCCGGGGGACATTTCCTTTTGTCCTCGCGTTGTGTCGCGGTTGAGTCTCACCATTGTGTTTCTATTAAGGGATGATAAAGGGTCTTTCAAGCTATCGACGCAACGTTTTTTGGGGCCCTATTCTATTTCTTTATTTTTGCTTTTCGGAGCTCCTGTGGTTTCAACAAGCTTTGCAAACGCCATTACACTCGGGTTTCCTGGATTCTGTTTACCCCCGTGCCTGATTTCGGTCTTTCATGATTATCCACGTTTCCTGGGTTCTTAACCCATGCCTTGGTTTTTTCTACCCCCCGCCTTGTAACCTTATCGCCCAGACCGGTGTTTTCGTATGTTAATGCTTGATCGGTTTCACCTGCCCGTTTGCGCGCGATTTGTTTTGTTTTGTGGTATTTCTTCGAGGTTAATGATCTTCAAATCCTTTTGAGGTTTCCCGATCCGTTCGTCCCCTGTCAGGTGACCCCCGAGCTACTTTTAGTAGAAGGGGTGTCGGGGCCTCTAGACCCAACCCGTGCCGCTAGTGCATCAGGTTGTCTTTTTTGCGAGTTTTGTCGGATTTTGCCTTTTATTATGATGCGCCTTTCTCCTTTGCTTTTACTGGTGCCCGCTATGTGCGCTCGGGATCTTTTGGAGTCCTTGGAGTTCTGAGACACACCCTAGTGGTCGTCCCCGTTTCGGGTGGCGATTATTAAGGGGTTTGTTGTTATGGTATTGACCTTGTTTGTTTGATTGTTTTCTCTGACCCTTCGTCTTAGTTTCAAAACCCCTTGTTGGCATAATTTCGTATCATTCCGCTTTGCTAGCTTGTTCTCGATTTTATGTTTTTTTTGTTCGAGCATGTTTTTAGCGGCCAGATCTGTTTCCTCGCGCACGCCCCAAGTGACTGTTCCCTTCGTCGTCCTTTCCTTCATTCACTAAGCATGTAACCGGGATAACTTTTCTCCCCCTCGGTTTTGTTTACATTGATCCGTTGTTACCTCATCTCGCTTCTTGTTGTTTTTGTGTGGGTTGTTTTATCTTCAATTATTCGCAGTCTTACCCGTGACGCATTCTGCTAACCACTGCTATCTTTCTCCCTCATTTTGGATTTTCTTCTTTCCCTTCCGTGCTTCTTTTACGTCCACCGGTCCTTGTGTGCCCTGTGAAGTGATTGATTGCACTGTGTCGGGCTGATCAGCTGCTGCACACTTTCTTTTGTTCTCCCGCGCCACTTGTGTAGGTCCATTCCCGGTTAGAGATATGTTACTTCGGCACCACACTTTCCAATAGACTTATTCGTGCCACCTGTAGATTATGAGATCATAGCCCCTTATCATTCTGGCTATTCCGTCAAGTACATTTTATTGGTTCACTGATTTGTGATCGGTTATTGCTTTCGTTGGATTGCTTTTTTTTCCGCCTTCTGCATTTTCATGACTATTGGGGACTCGTGTACCCACGTGGCTGTTGTGCGAGTTGAGCTTACTGTGAGGTGAGATGCTTTACGTCGGTATGACTTATTTTCCCGTCATATCCCGAGGTAGTAGAATTTTGACGCTATCATTTCCTTTTGTCGGTCGTAAGTCTTACGCGGTTTGTTGACCTCCTTTTTTCCAATCAGAACCGAGAAACGTTCCCCCTCTCCCCGCTTTCCAATTGGCCCCTTGGCTGATTACTTCTCTCACAATTGGAGGGATGTTATGCCACGGATATGCAAATACTCTTCTGTTCATCTTCTTGAGAATGAGGTCACAGTTCCAATTTTTCGGCCCTGCCGTGGTCTGGATGTCCAGGCTTCGATGGTGCGATTTTTTTTCACGGTGCTTTCTGCTTCCATAAAGGTAATCTTCCTCAGGTTTTGTATAGTTTGTCTATGTAGTAAACAGTTATCGTGGAGGTCGCAAGTTTTCTCGACCCTGCCCCTTTTCGCGGGTCTTGGGTGATCTGGGCCTTCTTTGGTTTAGTGAGCGTTATGTATGTCACTTTAATGTTCGGCAATTGGTGTCTCGGATTCTGCTTGTCGTTTTGTTTGTTCGTCGGTTGTTTTTCATGGTTCCCTTGGGGGTGCTGTCGTATTTTTGTCGTTACATAGCTTCTTGTCGCTTTGGGTTCTTATTTGTGTCTCATTCGCGTTCAGTCAGCGCATGTTTCCTACTTGTCTGTCTGAAGCCTACATGTCCCCAATTTTTGATGTCAATAAGT
>Ga0179593_1451094_pt1 | contig 14911 bp, 16 predicted proteins | sample CZODoug2_1_08_16_FD_185931 | JGI IMG/M metagenome (GOLD analysis project Ga0179593, IMG submission 185931) | Vadose zone soil fungal communities from Angelo Coast Range Reserve, California, USA - CZODoug2_1_08_16fungal (PacBio error correction) | ecosystem: Environmental > Terrestrial > Soil >... | reverse complement strand
TTTTTTGGTTTTTGGCCCCCCTCCACTACTGGGATGTAGCTGGTTTATCACTGCGTTTTCTTTTTTCCTTCCGGATGGGGCCCTTGCGAAGTGGGCGGTTGGATTATGTCTTCTTTTTTTCTTTCTGTGTTTCTACCGCGGTGTTCAACCCCGCCCGGTTTTTGTTTGGCCATTTTGGTAGATGGTCGCCATTGCCTTTTTATGACGGACCTTTCCATTTCCCCCTTCCCTGCTTTTTGGTTCTGGGCTTTTATCCCCGTTTTTTTTTTTTCTTGAAACTTTCAACAAGACCCCCCCTCTGTAGATGCTCTTTCAAGTTCCCCCCCCCCTTTCACTTTTCACCTCCAAAAAAAGAGCGCATCCCTGCCTTCCTCCTTTTCTTTCTTCTCTCTCTGTTTTTTTCCGAGAACGTTTTGTGAGAGTGCTTCCTAGGCCCCAGCGTACGTCGGTTTTCATTGCTGTACTCCCCCTTTTTGATAGGTTTTCACCCCAATTAAATTTTTGGACTCCATTTGATCTGGTGACTTCCCCAAAGTTTTTAATCTCTTACATTTAATGGGTTCACGGCCGAATTTCTTAAAAGACCTCGAGGACTCCCCTTTTGGCGCCATGGTTTTCTCTAGATCTTACCCTTCTTGTTTTTGCTCGTCGGACTGTATTTTGACATCCCCCCCGTGCTTTTCACTCGCGATGAACCTGTCAACCTGGGTGAAATTATCCTGGTTCAGTTTCGCACGGTTTTTTTATTTTCGGGCTTGGCTGCCGGCTTGGCTCTTTGGACTGAAATCTTGTCCCCCATGCCCCCATACTTTTTTTGTTGTGGAGAGTGTTTTTCGTCGGGACCTTTAATTACCTTCAATGATTTTTTTGATTTTGCCCCTCATGGGTTAGGTGCAAAGAATGATAGATCTCTGGGACTTTTTTTATAGTTTTTCTGGCGGTATAGTGCCTGTCCCATGAAAACACCGAGAATCCCCCCCTCCTTCTCCTGACCAATTATCTCACATGTCCTTCATGCGACAATCATACCCCCCCCCCCTTTTTTGATCTTCGTCCCCCCTGCGATGCTTACCCCCCGGATTCCTTCACCCTTAATCTCTCCCACCCCCTGTCTGAGGCGCTGGCTCGATGGCCTCCTGGTTTTTTTTTTTTGGTTTTAAGCGGCAAATTTGACCGCTATCTTTTATCTTACGCGTTTCCGGTCCGGATTCCGTTAAGAAGGGTTAATTTTCCCCCCAAATAGAGAGCCACTTTTTCTAAGATGTGGCGATCTTTTTTTTTTTTCGTCTTCCTTCGGCGTTCTCCTTTTTCTTCGCTGATACGTGATGTAACCGAGTCATTCCCTGTTTCACCACCCCCCCCCCCTGACCGGCGGCCGCCCTACAAAACCCTTTTCTTTTTGGATTTGAGGGCAATTTTTCCGTCCTTTTTGGTTAGGTGTTAGTCAGTCTTTTTTTAGTCGATGTTACTGGTCCCCCCTCCCCCTGTCTTTTATCCTCTTTTTTTCCCCCTTCGCTTCTTTTTTCTCCTCCCCTGCGTGTCACCTTGCCTATGTTGTCTTCTTTCTCCCGCACCAAGCCCGCTTTTTTCGGTAAAACTTTTGTCGTGTTTTCCGCCCCCTTCCCACGTGTCTTCATCGCGCTTCCTGTTGGCTCCCTTTCCCCTTCCCCTACTGAACCCACGGTCGCCCCCCAAGCACCCCCCTCCCCCCTCCGTGTTCTGCGGCATTCGTTGCTCCCCCTTTTCCTTTCTGTTCCACTTTTGGAGGAACCGGTTTTCCTTCTAGCTTTGACCAATTGGCCGGGTGTTACAACAGCGTTTCTCACAGTCTTCCATTTTCTTTTTCTCCATACTCATATAAACTTGGTTTGCTTTTGTCTCGACTTCAAAGTGCTTTTTTTTCTCGGACTGACCACGCAGAGTTTTTCCTTGCCTAGTTCTCACGACGCTCTTTGTCTGCATTTCTTCTGCGGAGAGGTTATTGTCCGTTCTGGTTGTCCAATTTGTCTCTTTATCCTTAGGTGTTCCCCCCCTTCTCAGTCCCTTTTCCCTTTTGGTTACAGCGACCCACTTTTTTCTTGCTTGTGTTTTTACTGGCAGCTTTTTTTTCTTAGTTCAAGGGCCTCTTCCTCCCGATCTCTCCACCTTGGACTTCTCCCTTCCATCCCAGCTTTTTTTCTGTCCCTTTTCCTTTTCCCCCACCCAACCAATCGTGGAAAATTGGCTCGAGGATCTTGTCATATTTGTCTCAGTCTTTCGCCACTCCCTCCACCCTAGATCTTTTGTTTTTTTTTCCTTCCGCTAGCTTACGATTGACGTTTTTTGACCAAAACCTGTTCCCCGGGCTTCGGCACTACCCCTCCCTGGGGTTCTTTGTCCCCTCTTCCCGGGTTGGTGCGCATCCCCATCCCCTCTCGTGGTCAACCCGTTTTCAAAAGACTTTTACTTTCCTTTTTGGGATCCCGTTTCCTCCCTTGGAATGATGTGACCCAGCTTTTCTTTTTCTGGACTAGTTGCCGGTTCGATGGTGGTCCCGAGGCCGCTGTGGCCTTTTCTTCACTTCCCGGTCAGTGGAAGTCTGATAGGCAAATGCCTCCTTTCCTCCCCTTTTGGTCAGACGTAGGTCCCGGTCCTCTCTTTTCACCAGCTTTTCTTCTGATTCCTTCTTTTTCCTTCCTCCTCCTTTTTTTTTTTTTTTGATCTGCGGATTCGCGGTTCCTGGTTCTCTTTGGTTTGGACCCCAGGAGAAGGGCTCCGTCTTTTTGGTTCCAGCGGATAATCGCGTTTTACCTTCTTCATACTTTCCCATGCGCCGCCTTGCTGTTAGCCCCTCAGTTCCCGCCCTCTCCTTCTTCCCCCGCAGGTCTTTCTCCCGTTTTTCTATTTCTTCTGGCTGTTCCCCCTCTCGCCTTATCTGCAGTTCAGCCCCTTTTTGTCCTGGACTCGTTGCCGTGGCGGTCTGCTATTTCTTGCCTTTTCCCCACCCCCCCCGTAAGCAGAAGTTGCGTTTTCTTGGTTGGTGTGTCCGAACGGCGCACTTGTTGTTTCAGTTCTGGTCATCGTCAGTGTGAATTTGTGGGCCTGTCAAACCCTCCCTGACCGATTTTCGTTGCTGGTTCTTTCAAGCCCAGTTCCCCCCCACTCAGACTTTACTTTTCTTCGTCTAGTTTTTCCGGGAAACTTTTAGCATTGGCCTTGTTTTACTCCCCAAGGTTCGTCTGTCCACCCTCTTTTTCTTGTCCTAGGCTCCAATCGTTTCGACTAGGAGGACCTTTGCACTTAACCTCCGAGACTGGCCCCCCTTTCTGCCGCTTTCCTTTCCCTCCCGTGCCGGTTCGATGAATTTGTTGCTTTTTTCCCGCCAAGGCTTAGCAAATTTGCCAATACCCAGTTCCCCCCTCCGCTCTGAATTTTCCCCTTCCTGCCAGTTCGTTCCGTGCAGGCACTCTCCACCTCTTCTCGTTTGCACCGAAAGATCCCCGTTTTTCCCTAGTCTGACCCGGATGACGTTTGGATGCGTCCTCCGTTTCTTAACCGGTTATGGTTCTTTCCTGGGCGGTCCTTGTCTGCTCTCCTTCTTGTGCCATTGTCTTTTAGCAGAGTTTTGAACCACAACCCCACAGTTAGTAGGCATTTCTTTGTTCTTACATGATTTTTCTATTGGCTAGGAAGGTCTTCAAGTCTATCATTCTCCATTTTCGGCCCTCCCGGCAGTCCAGTGTGAGTGGTATTTTTTTTTTTACTGATAAGTACCAATCTTGATGGTGCTTGGTCTCCTATCGACGGAAGCTCTCGTTCCCCCCGCACTAGGGGAGTGATATCACCCCATCGGAACCCCCTCGTTCCGCCCTCTGGTGCGGTTCCCACCTTCCCCTAACAGTCTCCCCCTATGTTTAAAACAGTGGTCTATTGACAGACTTTACCAGGGTTCTTACCATGTTCTTCACTAAGCCCCAGTTATTGTCGGCGTCCCTGCCGTTTTTATTGTTTCCTTTGAACACTATCTGCGTTCCCCCCCCATCCACGATCTCTCCGAAGGCCCGGAGTGTGTTCTGAGTCGTAATTTGCGGGGCGGTATTGTTCTTTTGCTCGCTTAAAGTCAACGTACCTCGTAAACCCCTGGGAGCATTCCACCCCCCCCTGGGGTCATGAATAACCCAACCTAGTTCCCTCCTTCCTTCCCTTTCTCGTTGCAGACTGATTCTTTCGTGCCATTTCCCCACTGACTTATGAGTCAAGACAAAGTTCGACCCCCCCTCTTGCTTGTCAGATCGCTTTCCTGCTTAAGAAGTCGCTGTTTCCCATGGTGCCCCCCTCCGGGGGCTTCTCTGACCTGCCGTCTGGTAGTTCTGGGCGGATCGAGGTCTTCCCCCTCTCCTAAAAGGTGAGTAGTTATTTTTTCTTGCCCCGCGGGCTTCACGGCTGTCCCTTCCCCACTAGGTAGTGTTTTGGGTTTTTTTTTTTTTTTTTGTTTTTTGGGGGTTTTTTTTTTGGTTGTTGGCTGTTCTTTTCCCTCACGTTGCGCACCCCCTCCCCCTTAATGGCTCACAGGTTTTTTCCCTCTCCCCTCCGCCCTCCTCAACCCCCCTTTTCCCCTACTATGTTCGATTGTCCCCGTTGCGGTCGTTGTCCCGGCGTGCTTTCGTCCCCAAAGACGTCTTCCTCACCGTTAGCCTTCAAACGCCTTATCTAGAGTATATTTTCGGGTGAGAGTCGCCCGGGCTTTTTTTGTTGACCAGACGATTTTGCAGTCGGACCGAATTCCCGGTGCCTGATGATTTTTTCCCCCCGTGTTTTTTCTTGCACTTTTTACGCAAACTGTCTCGCATCATTCGGTTGTAGTCTCCCCTGGCTCCAGCGTTTTCTGGACTGTCGGGCCTCCCCCATTTCCGGAATCCCTGTCCCTTTTCTGACCCACCCATGAGTTTTTCCCCCAGTATGCTGGTGCCCTCCGTTTTTCCCCAGTCCTTTTGTTTCTTAGCTCGGCTATTCGGCTGCGGGTTCTTTTTTTTGAAAGGTATTGCTCCCCGTACCGGCTCAGTCCCCCCTCCCTAGACAAAGGGGGATGTCGTGCTCCCCTTTTGTTTTTTTCTACATTGGCCCAGTGGTTGTCCCCTCGTACCCCGTCTTCCCTGCAGACTCGGGGCTTTGGTTCGCGTTGCTACACCATTTAATGAACACAGACCGTTTTTTGCGGAATTTCGCAAGTTTTGTTTCCTCCCCCCTTCGTCCCTCCCCAAACGTGCTTGTTTACCCGCCCAGCTTCCATTTGCGTTTGGAAAAACACCCCTTTTTTTTTCTACTATTAATCCTCCCTTTGTTGGTTTCTCGGCGATTTTTTAGTGGTTTTTAGGGTCCCGTTTCTTGTAGTTTGTGACTTTTCCCTTCCTTTTGGTTTCAAGCGGGGACTTTTACTAAGGGGTTTTTCCCGTTTAGTTTTCGGCTTTCTTGGGTCGTCGTGGTTGTTCTCCGTGTTGCAACAACTCGCTTTTCCCTGGACCCATTTGCGGGTCTCCAGGCTTGCGTTCCCCCTGCCTTTTTAGAAGGACATTCGCTTTTTTTTGGACTGCTTTTTTTAACCATCGTCTGCTAACCAACAGTCCCCCTGCACCTCTCGCCCCGCCCCGGCCCGTTGCTTCGGCATGTCCCCCCCAACCCCAGGATACTTTTACCCTCAACCGAGATTTCTATTAATGTCGAGGACAGACTATTTTATGTTGTTCCCCAACTGGCTCACATTTGCCCGAGGTCTTCGGGAAGATTGTTATCCCCTAGGTTCGCATGTGACGACGGCTTTTCGATCGAGACCACCAACGCCCCTCCGCTTATATCAGTAGGGCGAAAAATTGTCTATTTTCGGCCCACCGGCACTTTTTTTCCCCCCCCCCCCCCCCTTTTCCTTCTGCCCCTGGAAGGTTTTTCCCCATGACCTGGTTCTTCTCGACTTCTGGGGCAAGCATTGCTTCCTGATCGTGGGTTTTGTTTCTTCTAGTCTTCTTCTGATTTTCTTGAATCCAGGAGGGGCCCAAACCCCTGGTTTTTTGTAGAAACCCTGACCCTATTCTCCCTGCACTTTTTTTTTTCACCTCGGTGTTTTGCGGTTGTGGTTCTTCCTGAACTTTTCTTGTGATTTTTGTGTCGGGCTTTTAGGTTTTCATTTTTTTTTGTCCGGCGGGTTAGGTGTGCAACCTCCCCTTTTGTTCTTTCCGTGTTACCGCACCCCCTTTGAAAGTACCTGTTTATATTCGCTCCGGGCGTGTGTTATAGTTTTTTTTCGGTTGCCCTTGTCACCACCGCTTTCATACAGGCCCCGGCTGCACATGACCAGCGACACTTTTTTTTTTTTTTTGATGCGGTCGACCTTGTCTTACCCCTCTTCTCTTCGTCGCTCTAGGCACCTTCTTTGTTTTTGTGATGGATGGCACTTTTTTTCCTTCCTTTTTCTACCCCGTCTTGAGGCGACGTGTCGAAGGGCTCCTTTGTCGTAAGTGATTTTTTCGGTTTGTAGGCCCTGTTTGTTTCTCCGGTTCCGAGTACCGTTGTTTAAAGATTCTTTTTTTTTCGTGGAACTCGAGACCCCGCAACCCCCGCGCCTTTTTGTGGCTCTTTTTCCCCTTCTTCCGCGTTTTTCCTGGTGTTCTGTTGGTGTCTGATACCTGGCTTGGTCATCGATAGTGTTTCATTTTGAACCCCCGCCTGCTTCCGCTCAACCCCAAAGACGCTGGTTTGAGGAGTGCAGGTTTTGACTGCCTTTTCATGTGCCGGGTTGCTTTGGTTCGTCGTAGTGTGGGATCGTTGTTCAGCAGTCGTTCGGGGACCCACCCTTTCTGGCGGTTCGACGCTTGTGGTGACCCGAAGTTTTTTCATCTCTCTAGCTAGGCGTAGTGAGAAAACCCCCCTTGACTCCCGTTCTCTAGTATTTTATTCCGTTTTACCAGACCCTGTAGCGACCCGACGTGCCTTTTTTCGTCCCGTCCGCGGTGCTCGTCTGGGCTGTTCTTCCTTCGCGTCCTTTGTTTGCACTCTACAAACCCGTCCCCTCGCCGTGGAGTTCTTTTGCATAAGTGGTTACTTTCGGTTTGTTCCCGGCGGGCTTGTTTTAAGTGCCGAGGGACCTCCCGGCTCTTTTCCCCCTGACTTTGGAACCCCCCCCTTTTGGCTCGTTTTTAAACTTTTATGTAATCTAGCAAACGGGGTGTTAGGCTGGACTTCGAACGTTTTTGAATTCTCGCTGGCCCAACTTTTCCGTCTGGGGCTAGTGATTCCCCGAAGCCTTTAGGTTGGTTTTCTTTTGGCGTATTCGATTCTTTTTTCTTTTTTCGAAGTTTCTTCGTTGGGCCATTTTGCGTTCGTCCCTTTTGATTTGTTTGGCCTGCTCGGTCCCTCGAAACCAACTTTTTTTCTTTTGCTGTTGCGCCAGTGTGCCCTCCCTATGGGATTCTTTCTGTGAATTTCCAGGGTTTGAGGAGTATCGACTTCTTGTTAGGTCTCTGATACCAGGGTTTGTCTTTCCTGGGATACACACTTTCCAATTCGGCCTTTGGTACTTGGCGCTTATTTTGACCTTCCTGAGGTGGTTTTCTTTACTTTCTTGGCGTTTTTTTGGCCCCGCATTTTCCCACGCATCTCTGTCGCTTGTTAGCGCCTTGTGCCCTTTTTGGACGCTTCCCAGGCGGTCAAAATTTTGTTTTTTTTATACCCTTCCGGCTTCTTGCGGTGGTGTCCATCAGCATCGGTCTTCCTTTCAACGGCTTCTTCCGCAGGGTCGTTGGAAGTTTGTTTTTTTTTTTTCAGTTCTATCTTCCTCGAGCCCCTCCCTTTCTTTCCGTTTTATTCCCAGGAGATGGCCGGGCTGTTTGTCTTTCTTTTCTGCTTTTTGGCCTTATTTGCTCATGCCAGCGTGGAGACTGGATTTCCAAACACTTGCTTTTCTGAGGCCCTGCGGCCAACTTTCCGTTTGGCCATCTTTCCCCCCCTCTCCTGTCTTTTGAGAGTTCTTTTTCCCTCTTTTGTTGTGTTGATTTTTTTGACAGCTATCTTTTTGCCCAGGGAGGTTTTTTTGGGCCGTTTTTCCCCTGTTGTTTCTTGGCGCTTTTTTTTCCCTTCGTTGCGCTCAGCTCCCCATTTGTCGTCTCGTTTTTGGTCGTCTTGGCTGTCCAGCGGTTGCCACCTCCCCTTCATTCGACGTTTGAACTTTTTTTTTTGCCTGAGAGTTGATAGCTGACTCTTCCCCTGGCGGACTTTTTCCTTTTTTTTTTCCCCTTTGAGACCACTCCCCTTTTGCCCTTTTCTTTGCTTCTTTTCCCCTAGTAGCCGAAGGGTTTTTTTTATTGACGAAAACGAGTTTCGGGTTGCGTGCCCTTGTTTTGACCCGTTTCGTCCTTTTCGCATGTCGCCGTTCCCTCTTTCTTCGTTTTCTCTTTATCCGTGCTTTTCTGCGCTAACCGAACCGTTTGTCGATCGTCGCAAAGGGTCATTTTTTTCTGGAATTCCCCCATTCTTTTTTTTTTTGAGCCCTCCGTCTTTTACGTTGCCGTCGACAGTCCCCCTACCCCCCATAAGGATCCCCGGCCGTTGATTTGTTTTTTTCTTTTAGAATCCCTCTACATTTCCCTTTTCGAGGTCGGCCACCCAGTCAAAAGGCAGAAGTTTAGGTCCTTTGGTCCACCAATAACCCACTGGCATCACGAGCTTAGGCCTTTTTTTTTTTAAACTGATGAAGTCGGCGTCTCCCTATTTTCTTGAGTTTTTCCCTCCTCTCATTGCTTGTACTCGTCTGTTCCCCTTTCCCCCCCCGCTCCTGATTAAAGTTTGATTTTTGGTTCTCTATGCACCGGTTTTTTTTTTCTTCACGTGGATGTTTGTCTCTTGGTTTTCAGTGTTCAGGTTCGGAGCTCTTCTCCGTTTTGCTTTTCGCCCCTGAAGTCCAAAGTTGTTTTTTTTTTCGGTGTTTGGCCTACCTGCTCTTCCATTCTCGGCGTGTTTCGAGGCTTTTTCTGTGTGTGAATCCCTTCTATCTTGCCGCCAAGTTTTCGCTTTTTTCAGATTCCATTTTTGGTCTGCCAGCGACGGTTTTTTTATCAAACGATTTTTTTTTCTTTTTTTTGTGATGGTTAGTTTCATTTCCTTCATTTAGCTTTTCGCTAGAGCGGTACCCTGATACTTTTAGGCACAGCGCTCCCTTGTTAGGTCCGTTCCACGAAGCATTTTTTGCAACCGTTTTCTACCAATGCCCAGCAGACTGAACCACGTTTTGTCAGGAAACTGTGCCCTCGTCCTCTCATTGGGGCTTTTTTTTGGAGTCTTGTGTTTGTTCCCATTTGAAATTTCTCTTGTCCCCCGTTTTGCCCGTAAGATTCCGCATCCATGTTCCTCCTGAGAAGCCTTCAGTGCCGGCACTTTTGAGTCTATGCTTTCCGTCTTAGGCTTTGATTCGGAACCCGTACTCTTTTGACACCCGAAGCATTCACACTTTTGCCGCGGAACCGCCCCTGACTGCTCTGCGTCTCCCTCGGGGTGGGCATGAGGGACACTTGCAGTGATGTCGCGCCAGTTCGACTTTTTCGGTCCTGGATTTCGCTCCCGCAGATTTTAAAACGCGTTTTCTCCCCTCCTCTTCTCGCTACTTGCCGCTCTTTTCCTTGCCTCCGGGTGTGGATTTTCCTGGTAGTTCACGTTCGGTCTTTGAAAGGCATATACAGACTTCTAGTGAGCGATTTTTGTTGACGCCAGTTTAATTTTTTTTGGCAGGTTAACTAATATATTCTTCCCCCGAGCTCCAACCTCCCCCCGTAGTTTAACCCCCTTGTGGGAATTTCCACTTCGAAACTCAGATCCACCCACCTCCTGTAAGAAGGTCCTCCTGTGTTCGGATCCCTTGTTCAGTTTTTCCGTTCCTGAGAGCACGTCTTAGAAACATCATTTGCCCCTACTATCATTTTTGACAACCCCGCCGCCGATTTGTATCCTCTCCCAGTTCGGTCCCAGGAGATTCTTCCTTCTTATTGCAAGGTTTTCGCGTCTTTGTTTTTGCAGGTTTTTTTTCCCCTTTTTATTCCTGGGTGCGGATGTATTCCCCGTTCTTCCTGACCCGACGCCCCCCTCCCCTTTCTCAGCTTCATTTTTTTTTTCGTCCCAAGTTATGTCCCTTTTTCCTTGACAGACGGTGACCTTCCAAGTTTTTTGGGTTTCCTACCTGCTTCACTTTTTCGCTTTGACCCCTCTGGTCTCCTTTAAGCGTATTTTCTCTCCTCTTTCGGTGCCCCCAATTCCAATGTTTTTTGCTGTTTCATCTCGTTTTCGGATTTCTTGTTTTTGATACCTTTCTGTCCCATGTTCCTCGGCCCCTTTGTTTGTGTAATTTTCCTTCTCCCCAATCAATTCCGTGCACCCTTGAGACCCCAGGCAGCCTTTCGGGGTCTGGTGCCACCCCGTCCCCCCCCCCCTCCTCCCCAACCATTATCCCCCTCCCGTATTCTCCCAGTTTCGGCCGCGTCCGCTTTTGAACCCTGGATTTCACATCTACCCGTCCGGCGTCGGCCCAACCCTCCCTATCGTTTCTCCCCCGTTTTTTTTTGGTTTTCGAGTCCAGATCTTGGAGGTTGTGCTGGTGGCCGACCTGTGATGTTTTTTTGGTTGTTTTACTTCCCCTGTTTTTTGCGTTCAGGCGCGGTGGTCCCTCCTTGGTAATGGTCCGGATTTTGGTGATTTCTTTTTTTGGCCCGTCGGTTGTAGTTTACCTCGGGGTGCACATTCTTGCTTTTTTGCGGGCCCAAGTGCGGTTTTCCCTCCATTTGGCCGGTTCCTCCCTTCCCTTGTTAGCTGTGCACCTTAGCTTCCCCCCTTTCTTTTCTTACTGATCTTGCTCTCTTTTTTCTCCCCCCCCCCTTTCACTTTTCCCCCAAAATTGACCCCTCCCCCCCGCCCCTCCCGTCAGCCGGTGTTTCCAGAAACCCCCTTTACTTCCCGACAAAGATTGGTTCATTTCCTTTCCCCTGAGTCCTCTCTTCCCCTGGTGGCCCTTCCCCTTGACGTCCGGCTTGACGTGCATTCTTGTGCATGCCCTCCCTTTCCAGCTGGCTCCCCATGCTCAGCCCTTTTGTCTATGCCTGACACCAATAACACCCCCACCTCCTTTCCATGTTTTTTGTCTCGATGTGTTGGCTGTGGGCCCTCCACCGTTATTCCTCCTGGCCCCCACCTCCATCTTTCTTCCTTTCCGGTCCCTGCAATGGTCTTGCCTCCTTTTTACGCTTGGCGGTCATCTCTTTTCCCCTGCTGGTTTTTTTACGAGATGTATTCAGGAGTCCAGTTTTTTTTTTTTTATTTAGGTTTTTCTTTTTTTCTTTAAGAGCGTCCGAGCTGCCTGTCCACTCGGTGTTGACACTATATCTAAGATGTTATGAGTGGCCCTGATTGGTTTCTTTTTCGGGGCAGTCTGGCGTTGGAGGTTCAGTGCTCTTGACTTCCCTTGTTTAGAATAGGGTTGCCGGGGGTGGTTTGGTGTTTTGGCCGGCTCGGGTTCTTTCACGTCAACATTATCGTTAACCATAACACCTGTATCACTCGATTGTTACATTCCCTATCGCGGACAGCGTGCCTGGGGGTTTGGGGGGGGGGGGCTTTTACATTTTTTGATCCCGTTTCTCCCGGCGCCCTGTCAATCCGAGTTCCAATCCGCCCCGGCGTACTTTCTGCACTTTCTTCCTTTGGATCTTCCAAGCTGATCCCCCCTTTTTTCCCTTTTTCGCGTTCTCGGGTGGCTCCTACCTTGTAAGGCCCAAGTTTGTTCTTACCTTCTTCCACCCCCCGGTTTACATTTCTTTTCCGCGGGGGGTCCGTGCTGCGATTCACTTCCTTGGTTTGGATTTCTTTCGGGCACACTGTTTGGACTGATCCCTTAGAGTAACTTAAGTTTTTTAACGCTTGGGTCGGCTCTTCGGACCCATCCGGCGGCCCACAACTTTCGGCTGGCTATTTCTTTCTAGAAGTTCAATCCGTGGTTTTGCTTGCTACGTTTGGCTTGTTCGATCCTGTGTTCCATTTGGACAAAACCAGCCCCGGCGGCCTGACTACCCTGCTTTTGTTTTTTCGTTCCGTATTGGGAGTTACTTGCCCTTTTTTTCCGTTTTTTCCACTTTTTTTGTTCGTCCTTTGGGATCGTTCTTGGTTCTCGGTTTCTTTTGGTTACCCAATGTTCTCCTGAGTGTCCCCCCGGCCTTTGTTCTATCCAGCGCTATGCGTGCAGAACAGTGTCGTTTTCGGCTCTAGTCGCCGCCAACCCCCAGCCCTTTTTTTACCCCGTTGCAACCACGCCGATATTGGCTCATTTGACTGCGTCCTTTTGGTTTTTTAGCCCATCCTTAATTTTTTGAGTCCTTCCGCGACTTCTCTTGATTGCGACCCCCCACTGAACAACGAAGGCCACGTTTTTTTTTCCCTGCATACCGTTCCATCCTTTCCCATGTTCTTTGCTTTTCTCCTGAGTTTTGGCGTTTTGACAGATTTTGCAAACTGCGGGCCTTCGGGTGTCTATCTTCCTTCCCCCCAGATCGTGTGAACACCCAGTTTCCGTTGCTTTTCGACCACGGATAGATGTTTCCTCTCCTTTAAACAGGTCTTGTTTTTCCCTCGACCTCCCTTTTGATCTTTTTTCCCCCTATCTGGCACACCTCCGTTCCTTTTCTTTTCGTGATGATGCAAGACTTCCTTTGGCGCCATGTTCGGGGACGTTCCTGTGCTGGGTTTTCAGGGTTTTTTGTTGACCTTTTTGCTCTTTTAGGCTTTGTGTTTCCTCGGCCCTGAAGTCGACCCTTTACTCTTGTCATTAAACAGGTCTTTCCCCATCCGATGGGGGTCCTCCCGTATTTAAGGGGGATTTCAACTCTCTGATCCTTCTCTCCCTTTCCCCTTAGTTCCTCCGATTTCGGGTGACGACCTTTTTCTCCCAAGTCAATGTAGGCCTGGGACCCTGGTGGCTAAGTCTCGAACCTTTCTTGGATTGGCGTTTTTGTCCTGTTTCTTGCCACTTCCCTCCCCACCCTTCATCTTTTCTGTTTTTCGCGCAGTCTGCCCTGGAATCTCCACCAGCCGGCACCTGGTTACTGTTCGTGCCATCCTCCTTCTTCTTTTTCTCCTGTTGTAGCCCTCCCCTCCCCATCGGTTTCTTTTCCGTTTTTTTCCCCCTTCTTTCCTCACGTCTTTGCCCTGTTTTACCTTCACGCCGTTTCCCCTGATTTTCTTCTCTCGCGCCGGCACAGGCTCCCCTCTTCCCTCGTTCACGGTTACCGTCATTTTTTGGCTGCTGACGGTGCTTGATTTTTCCTTTTCGCTTTCCACGGCCGTCCTCTCGAATGGTGACGCGGCCCCCAACGACGCCCTTTTTTGCCGTTCCTTGCCCAGGTTTCCTTTTCTGCCTGTCTCCTTTGGCTAACCAGGGCTCTCCCTTTTCCCTGAAATCTTTCTTTTTACTTCCCCTTTTTTTTTTTGTTGTTATAATAATTGATTTCGTTGCGCAGCTGGGTTGCCATTCTGACTTCTTGGGTCTTTACGTCATTGGTGCTTCTTCAAGGGTTCTGCAGACTGCGAACTGAAGTCGCCGTCGCCCGATCCCTGTTTCAACGCGCGGTGAGTGGAAGACCGAGCCCCGAAGAAGGGCACCCATTGGCCGGGAGCTCTTCCTTTTCCTTTTGAATTTTTGGAACGATTTTTTCGGGGCTTTTCGCTGCTCGAGAGAGATAGCCCTTTACCTCCTGACCCGAGGAGTCGTTCTTTCAATTGACTTTTTTTTGGTCTTTTTGGCCCAAAGATCTTGTCTTGTTATCCCCGAGACCTTTGCAGGGGGGGGGGGCTTGTTTTTCTGTGCTCCCCCTGGAAGGTTGTTTTTTTTAAGGTCTGTGTTTTTGAGTAAGGGGGCCTCCCTCTGGCCCCCTCCCCGACAGGTTTTTATTTTCTTCGTTTTTCAGTTTTTTCCAAAAGCTGGCCTCCCTTTTTTAAGGTACGTCGCTTGTCTGCCCCCTTTTTGGTCCCCCCCAGGGTTTCCTATTGGTTGGTTTATTGTCGAAGGTTCCTTGATCTTTTCGTTGCCGCTTTTTGTTTCTCCGGATTCCCCCCCTCTTAGGCAACGCGCCCCTTCCACTCCGGTTAATTCCCCAGCTGTCCCTTTGCTTGGCCCTTTTTTTGTTCTCCGTTTTTCCGCACTCCTCAAAGGTTTTTTGTCCTTTGGCTCGTGCGGGCCACCCCCCCGATCCTGTTTCAACCGTCCAACTACCCTTGTCCCCCCGTTCCCCCCCCTCTTCGGTTCTTTCCCGTGACCCCCTTCGTCTTCTGTTGTGGCAGCCCTAGCCCCTGAGGATGGGCATTATGTTGCGTCTCGTTTCTTGCACTATCACGTGACGCTCGCTCCTGATGCCCTTTTTAGGACCTTTCTTTGCAATGCCGGCGTTGTGACTTGTGGATGGTGGGCCGTGGTTGTTTTCCTGAGTTTCTTGGTCCCTCGCTCTGGAACCTTCGTTCGCCTCCCCCAGGTTCAAGCAAATTTTGTTTTGAATTGACTCTTCAAACGTGACGTTAAGCATGGGCGTCGGGTTCGTCCCTTTCCTGATTTCCTTGCGCCAGTCATGTTCCTGAGTGCTTTTGAAGTTTGCGCTCGCAGCCCGATTCGTGTTCCCGAACTCTGTTTTCTGGGTGTGCGTTTTTTTTTTTTTGAGCAGACGGTTTTTTTTTCCCGTGTCAATTTTTTTATCATTTGTTTTTCCTAGGTCTGGAAGATACTATCCCTCGAGCCGTGCGGTTTCCCGCGACGCTTTTGTGTGATTGTTACCCACTTTTTTTTGAGTGAGAGGTGGGACCATCCCCCCTCTTTCACCCTGGGCTGACGAAAATTCCTGTCCCCCTGGGCCGTCCCCACACC
>Ga0179593_1728509_pt1 | contig 14912 bp, 16 predicted proteins | sample CZODoug2_1_08_16_FD_185931 | JGI IMG/M metagenome (GOLD analysis project Ga0179593, IMG submission 185931) | Vadose zone soil fungal communities from Angelo Coast Range Reserve, California, USA - CZODoug2_1_08_16fungal (PacBio error correction) | ecosystem: Environmental > Terrestrial > Soil >... | reverse complement strand
TTTTTTTTTATTTTTTTGATGGGCGTTTCTCAACAAATTAAGTCCAAAGGTTGGATCTTTTTGTTCGATTGTGAGAGATGGAACGCTTTCTCCCCCATTTTTAGCCTTGTTATGATATTTTTCATAACTCCCCATGTTCTCCATTCTTTTTTTACTTTTTTTTCGCTTGTAACCTCAATAGTGTCCAGTCTTGAATTTTTTCTTATCTTTTCTATTTGATGAGTCTTTTTCCCCGGTCTGGTCGGCTTCCCTTCCCCTCACCAGAGTCTTTCCTCCCTTTTCCTTCTCGGCCTCTTAGTTCTTTCTCACCTCCTCTGTACACACTAGTTTGTACTGCGTGTATGCGTCTCCTTCCTCACCCCCCCTCTTCATCCCTACACAAGCCGCCCCACAAACGTTTTTCCCTTTTTTCCCCCCCCCTTCGCTGAAGGTCCCCAGTCCTCCCTTCACTTTCCCCTAACGGTGGCATGTATGTTGAGACTTCCGAAATTTGTTTTTCTCCTTCCATCCACCATGAGGTGCCCCCTATCAATAAAGCAAGCTCCGGACAGTCCCTCCCCTTTAGCGCTGTGGGCTCAGCTCCGTGAACGGGAAAGCCTCTTTTTTTACCCCTCTAGCGTTTTGGCCGAAAAAAGGGCCCTTCCAGAGGGAGGAGCTCCCGGTACAGAGTGGATTTCGCCTTTCGTCATTTCCTTGCGTCGGCCTCCTTTCGAAACTTTTGCGTAGCGGGTTGTTTTCCCCTTCCTTCCCCCTCTGTGAATTTTCCTTTCGGCCAATTGCAGCCCCTTTTCAAAGATCCCTGCTGGCACAGCTTCGGTTCTCGGTTTTTTTCTATATAGGTACCCTCGAGGATCCATCTACTCCAGGGAATATTTAGTCCTCCACCTTTTAGTCTGTGCAAGAGCCACCGCTTTTTTCGGGTACTGAACACCCCAGTTCATAAAAATTTAATTCTATGACCTCTCATCTCCCCCTCCGCTCAAAATTAAATACCCCCCTTGGCGCATCACACCCTGTACACCCTCTTAGCCCTTGTACTTTTTTCCAAAGTCATTAACACCTTCTTACCTTCAAAGCTGTCACCTCTCCCGAAAGTCGAAGGCTTTCCTCCCCTCTCAAAACCTTTTTTTTTTTTTGTTTTTTGTTTTTTTTTCTGAGAGGTAAAAAACCTAATACGAGGTTTTATTCTCTTTTCTTGGCTCACCCTCGGCAAAAGAATCAGAGCCGGGAAGCTTCCATCACCACAATTCTTCCGTCCTGGGAACCGCCTTTTCCTATATTGATTCCCGGACCAACATCCAGGTCTTCCCTATATTACAAAATGATGGAGTAAAAAAATTGTAGTCCCCTGGAAAAGGGGCTCATTCTTCCTCCTTTTCCCCAGTAGTCTTCTCTGGAAGAAAATCTCCAGAAACATAGTCTTCTGGAAAAGAGAGGGCGGGAGCAAGTATTGCTTTTGCATTCTTTCCATTAAGGTTGGTCGCCCGGGAGCGCCGCAGGATTCTGGTGGTTTTGGTTCCTTTGTTTCCCCTTCTTCCTCTCGTCAGGAATTGGGTCCCCCCATAGTTGTGGTTCCCTGGCTTACTTCTTTCTCGGTCTTTCTCAGCCCCCCCCTCTTCAGTGTTAATGTACTGAACGACCTCTTTTCCCTTCATTCAGTTCAAAACGCCCCTCGCGGCGCACCCCCCCTGGGTGAATTTCTTTCCGCAAAGTATGGCTTGGCCGCATTTCTTTGGAGCCCTTCTTTATATCAACCCACCGTGACAAGGTCCAGAGCCGACAGATTAGTCTTTCCAGCTCCAACCTTTTTGTTTTCTCTTGTGGATCACCATTCCCCTTATGCGACGAGTTTCCCGGCAGTTGGTCATTGCCTCCCCCCCCCCCTTTTGTTCAGGTTGTCCTAAAGTTCGCCCCCTATTGATTAAAAATGGGATTTTTTTTTTCATGTTTCCCACTTACCCCCTTTTTCTTTGTCCCTTCCCAGTCTCAATGTAGGGATGCTCTTCCTTATTCGGGCTGGTGGCTCCCCCTTTCCCCCGGTTGCTCATAAGGTATTTCCGAGGGATGAAAGGCAATTCTTTTTTCTGTTGTTGTTGAAGAGCTTTCTTCCTTTTCTGACCCCTTTCTAGATCGTTCAAGGCGAACCTTCTTCTAGGATAGCGGCGGAAGCCCTCTCAAAGGTCTTTCTCCCTTCTGTTACTTTCTTCCGCTACACGGCCAGGTGGTTTATCCAAACCCATGAGATTTTTAACCCCCCCCCGCCTCCCATGGGAAGGACTTGAGGACAAACGATTGGCGTCGTCGTCCCTGCGGTTCTGTTGCAGCATAGTTACCACTTTTTTTAAAGGGTTTTGAATGTGAAGCCCACCCTACCTGTGCCTTGCCGACGGTAGGAGCCCGGAGGCCCCAGCAGGGAAATTCTTTGGCGGCTCATGACCTTTTGTTGTCTTTCTCAACAAACCATAGTGTTCAGCCACCCCCTCCCCCCCCCCCCACGCGTAGGAAGGTGGATTCTCTTCCCGTTTTCTTTTTTTTTAATAAATTTCTCCGGTGAGACCCTCTAAAGAGGAGAGAGGAGTACCCTTTCTCGTCTCGGGATTCTCCTTCCGAGACACCGGGGAATACTTGCCCCCTCAAGATTAGTATTGCCCAGTTTACCACTTTCCCACCTGGACCTCCGAGAGAAGCCCTGAACCACTACACGGATACCACGACGGAAAAGCCGCGGCGCTCATAACCCCTCCCGTTACTGGTTCGAAACTTTTCGCGACCGAGAACAAAAAAGAGGTCTTTTAAGGGAGAAAAAGATTGCCCCAGATGCCAAGAAGATGGATCTTTTCTTCTTTTCAAGAGAAAAAGGGGAGCCTCGGTCTAAGAATGGGCTTTTTTCTTTCAGTTGCCTTTTCTCTTCCCGAAAATGGTTTTTCTCCCGGTTGACCACGCAATTCTTTTCATTTTACTCCCCTGCGGCTTCCTCATTTTGCATAGTGCATGGATCACCCCCCAGGCGATGAAAGGCTCTTCCCTCATCTTCGCCTCCCCTGCGGGGCAGGCCGCTTTTTTTTAGGGGATTTTTCAAGGGGAGGTGAAGGTACTGTCTTGTTCTGAAAGGGGATTTCTAATATATTCTGTATTTAGGAAACCCCCCCCCCGCCATTATAAAAACCCCCTTCTAAAGGGATATTTTTCGATTCCCTTCAAAAAAGACTTCTCTTTCCCTCCCTCCACCACAAACCCTCCCCCCAGGGGAAGGGGGGAGGTTCCTTCCCGTGGGAAATTTGATTTTTCTCTGAGAACTCCCACAATCCCTGTAAGGTCTTTTCCCAATTCTTTCAATGATTTTGAGGCGGTTAATTGTTCTTCTTGACGCTCCTTATGCTTTAGAGCAGGTTCCCCCCTTTGACGTTGTGTAAGTCTTGAAATCCTTGGTTTCTTCTTCTCCCCTGACGCTTAAAGAGTCCTGCTTCATCTATTCCTTGCACGCCTCAGTAGCAGCATTGATCCCCTCTCCTCCTTTCCCGTTCCCCCTTTTGTACCGTGAAGAAATTTCTTTATGATTTTAATGCAATCATTTTAATCCGAGGAATGGAAAACTTTTCTTTCTTAGGCAAATTTCCGGTCCCCCTGAATTGGTTGGGGTCTTTTCTTGCATTTGGCATTACCCTGGAAAGGTTAGCCACTCCCAAAGGGGCGCTTGGCCCTTCTTTTTTCACAAAATGGGGCGGAGACCCCCAAGAAGGAGGGACGTCTCTAAGGAAAGGCCTGTTTTTTCCCCTTAAGCTGTTCCCCCCAAAGATAAGACTTTTGGATCGGGGGGGAAAACCGTGATCCCAGAGGACCCAACTGGGTTCTTACATGATTCTCGGTCGCGCAAGTTTCCGCAAAACCACGCCTTGCTCTCTTTTCAGAGGACCATCGCCAAATCCCTTCCTCAGAAGGGGGGTTCTTGAAGGGGGGAGGGAGAGGAGGACAGCATCAAGAGAGAAAGGGGTCGTGGTTTTCCCTCTCTGCTTTCGGAGAAACTTCCTGTAGGGAGGAATCAAGAAAAGAACCTCCGTCTTTCTGAGAAGGAAAACGCGTCTTTTTTCAAAACCCTCACAATACCGCATTTTCTCTTGAGTGCAATGGCCACTACTAACAAAGCCCCCCCAGTCGATTTTATTATCCCCCCGGTCCTTCTGACAGACAGTGGGGAAAGACCAAAGAGATTTTCCCCCTTCCTTGTGTTCTTTTCCAAAAGGGGAATGTCTCTTCTGGCACTCCCGGTAGACGCTTCCCTTTATTTCTTGCCTCCGACTTGAACTCTTCATCCCCCAGGGTTGCCCTTTTTCGCGGGTGGTTAAAGTTCCCCTTCTGCTGCCCGTTTCCACTGCGACATTGCTTTTTTTTCACTGCTGGCAAACCCCTGAGCAGGCCCGTTTTTTGCTGTGACTAGTGTGCCAGGAAGATCTTGATCCTTCCTGGGAAAACAGGAGCGCCTTTTCCTTTAAGTTACTGAAAGCCCCCCCCCTCCTTGGGACCGGACACCCTGGAAAGTGTACCCCTTCCTCCTTTTCCAAGACAAGAACCCAACACCTTTCTTTCTCACAGGGTGCAGTGATCATTTTTTTAGTAGTCCTTTCTTTGGGAGCCTTTCACTGCTTTCACCCCCGTCACAAGACCAGGAAATTTTTCCGGGATGCTTCCGTAATCGAAAACCCCCCCTCTTGGCAAGGGTTTTTTCCCTATCGTAAAAATTTATTCCTCTGTTTTATGATATGAGACCTCCTGACACCCTCGTTCAAAAGACCTTGAAGTCCCCTTCCTGGAAGAGGGCGTCCATGGGCAACACAGAAAGGACCCTGTTTCCCCCCTTATCGCTCTCCCAGGCAAACCCTCTTTTTCCAAGGGAGAGAAGAGTCCACCTGCTGTGGTAATTTCCTTTTTTCTGCAACCCTTTCCGGCGAAACCTGGCAAAAACGTGCATTCTTTTCGGAAAGGATTCCTTTGGGGGTAAGCCCTTGGCTTTTAAACTTCCACAGATTTTCGGTAGGGGAAGGCCCCCATCTTGTTGGAAGTCCCTTTTATGCCCCTTGGCGCCGCGGATTCCGGTCCCGGTGGTGATATCGGCCTTTTTTTTGTGTTACATGATGAGGCCTTTTTTATGTTTCCCCATAGTGTGGTGCCTTAGAGCATACTATTATCGGTATTCCTCCCACGGTGATTTATTCTCCTGCACCCCCCCCTGCAGTGAAAAGGAAAATTTCTCTGGACACCTCTTTCCGATGGCATGGGCGGGATTTGCGATTGCTCTACATGAAAACCTTTCCGACCTTTGATCTCCCCAACAAAAGCTTAAAAGAACCCCTCCCCCTCAGAAAGATTAGTATTTTTGGAATAATCCGGCCCTCCGGCATTTCCATGATTGTGGGATTTGCACTATGGATTTCACGGATTTTTTGCCCTCCTTTTCCGTTTTCCCCCTGACGAACGGTGGTCATCTTAGTTGTCCTGCAAATGTCTCATGTTTACGCGCAGACACGTTCTCGGTTGAACAAGTCTAAGCCATTGCGTGTGTAGCCGTCTCAATGTCGGGCTTTCTGGCCTTCGGGGAAGGATTTGGGTTCGCTTGAGATTATAGTGTTTTCCAGTTTAAAATTGGATACATTCCGATGTTTTTCACCCTTCCTCTAGAGATGACTTCCCCGGGTTGAAATGAATACCGCGACATAGTGATCGACTTTTCCCTCCCCTCAGACGGGTAAGTTCCCTTTCGAGAAGGAGGCATGAGAATTGCTTCCCCCCTGCCCAGGTGGTGACCTCCCAGGGAAACCCCCGTAAACCATTAACCAGGGTGAATTTCTGAAGAACCCAACCTCCGCGTAGTCGTTCTCCCCTGGCGGCAACTTTGTTTTTTTTATCTCGTCAGAGGTCTTTTCCCCCCAAAAGCCTTGCATGATTGCCCTTGAAATGCTGACGACCTATTTTTTTTGGCCCTCCTAGCAAAAAGCCTCCTTCTTCCAAGATTCTTCCTTTGGTTTCTGGTTTTTTTGTTTCTCTCCTTCCCGTCCATGCGGAAGGTGGCTGCATATTTAGTGCTCGCACACCTCCCTTTTGGACCGTTCAGAAACAATCCCCCAAGAGAACATTTTTCAGGTGGCTTTCTTGTTGGTTCCCGAGGAGTTCCCGGAAATGTGGAATCCCTAGCTGCTTTCCCAGCGGAAACCCAAACCTTTTCATTCGGCGAGATCTTTAACAAACCGCCAAATAACCCATTCCCTATTAACGGACGGACTTAGCTACAATGTAAGGATGGTCGTGGCGGACCCTGTTATAGGCTGGTTTAAACAAAGAGTTTGGATGGCCCCCTCAAACGAGAGACACATAGCTTCGTCTCTTTCCTTTCCCAATAGGTGAGGACCCAATATCAGCCTGCAAGGAAAGTTCCCCCCTTATTCCCCTTTGGCCAGCGGGCACTAGGTTGTAGACAAACCTGTTGGTGCGAATAGTGACGGTATTTTACCCCAGTTACAGGCGGGTCCCCTTCTCCTACAGAAGTCCCCTTTCTTGGGCACCATCTTCTTTGAAGGAAGCCTCTCCCAGATTTCTCGTAGACTTTTCCTTGGAATAAGTACCCAGCTGGGGCTCCCCCGAGATTATCACCCCCTTAGGACCCCAAAAAATAAATGTTTAACCTCCCCCCCTCCCTTATTAAAAAAACAATTTCTCTTTCGATTAATGAAAGCAGGGAGGGCTTCACACGTCCCCCCTTTGCCGGTATTGACAGCTTGAGGTAGTCCCTTCCCTTTTATGAATTGGCTAGCAATCTTCCATAACCCTTCCCTGGTAATGGTCCCCTCTAATTCTCTGAATTGTGATCGCCTGGTATTTATTTTCTTCTTCGAGTTCATTTCCCTAGTTATGGAATGTTTGTGTCAGTCCCCCTTTTCCGAGGGGGCTTGCATTCCTGGCTGACTGGAATCCTCCTGCTTCCTAATAGGTCTCTCTCATTGTCTCTAGTCGTGCACTCTTTTCACTAAATATCTAGCAGCATCTCCTCTAATCCCTCCTTTTCTTACGGTAAGAAATGATGTCCCTGGGGTGGGGTGTTGTCTTTCTGAGCTGGTAAAGTTTTCCTGGTCCCCCTTTAACCCTGGTTAATGGCTTTTAAATTCTCCCCACGCGGAAGCACTTTCCTTTTCCCCATGTCCTTTTCTCCCCCCTATTTCATTTTTTCCCCTCCCCGGGAAAGGATAATTACTTGGTGAGGGCAATCCCCTTCCTTTTCTTTTACTGCCTCCCCTGGTGGACCTTTTAGCAAAAGGCCATTCATGAGCGAAAGGAGAGGGGGAAGCTCTCCTTCCTACTAGCTCGAGGTGCGCTCCCCAAAAGGGAGGAGCAACACTTTTTGGCCCCAGGCATGCCCCCCCCTTTTTCCAGGAGGGAGTACATCTCTCCCCCTTCTGTTAGGCTGAGAGATGAATATCCCCAAGGAAGAGAGGAGGGCTCTCCCCCTCTTCGACGGAGGGGAGGGAACCCCCCCTAGATTAGACCCCCCTGATCCATGAGAGGATTCTAAAGTTCTTTTCAAAGGAAGGAGGGGCTTTTTTATGATCTCTGCCTACCGCACTGGCTGGTACTTCATTTTCTCAATTTCGGAGGAAAGGAACACCCTTCCTCCCGAGGGGAAAGAAAAGAAGGCACCTCCCCCGTCTACAGAGCAGGGGTAAGCAGAACCCATCGTCTCTTTCTCTTCGATCAACCCCCTTCCCCCCAATTAGAGAGAAGCCTCCCCCGAAGAAGCGGGGGGGGGTTCCTCTCCATTTGGATGAGAGGGAGAAAGAAAGTTTTTTTTCACTCGACCCCCTCCCCTGCGGGCAACCTCTCCTTCGAACCTTTCACCTTCGCGCTAGATTTACCCTGTTCGAGGGAGGGCCAGGAAGGAGACGACTATTACTGAAAGCTTTTCAGAACGGACTTGCAGGGGGGAAGCCTCCCATCGTTTCGTTAGGCACTTTCCCTCAATGGTTTTCCCCCCCATATAGAGAGGAAATATCTACCGGGTTTGCCCCCTTGACCGCCATGCGTCGAAAAGAAGTCCTCGACAGTTTGATAAGCACCATTTTTGAAAGGCCGATCGCCCGTTGCACGAGTACCACCCCTTCCACGGTGTCTCCACTTCACATTTTCCCAGTTAGGCGACGTTTTTGGAGCCGTTTACCCCAGTCATTCCTTAAGTGCTCCTTTCCCCCTGAATGGAGAGTCCCCCATCCCTTCTTACGCGGGTTTTGTAAATCCAAGGAGGGAGGAAATCTCGAAGTGAGGGGAAACTCCTCCATAGCCATTTAGGACAGTGGCTGGGGGCAAGGAGTGATACTCCTCCGGGAGTAGAGAACTTCCTTTCGGTCCTTTGGCTCGGGACTCTTCTTTTAACAGGGAATGCTAGTCTCTTTATGACGGCACTCTTTGTTTTCCTCCCCCCCATATTGATCCTAGGTTCCAAGCCAAGCTCCCCCCCCAATACCCAACACTTTCCCTGCATCCCCCCCCACCCTGTACCAAACGGTTCCTCTTTTTACATGATGGGTTAATTTGAGAGCCAAACTCACCCAACCCCCCCCGAACCAGGAACTGTGAGATTTCAGTCGAAGGCTTCTTTTTCCAGTAACGAACCTATCCGCACCCCGTTTTTTCTAAATGTCTTCGGTTAAAAATTATTTTCGGGTTTTATGATATGAGACCCCCTCCAGTTTTGGACCCTAGGAAAAAGACCCCCTCTTCCAAGAAACTTTTCTAAAGAGGGCGAAGCCTAGTGATTGATGGGAACCCTGGATTTGCTGGAATGAAGTGTCTGTTCCTGAATGATTATCCAGCCACCCCCTTCCCATTTGAGGGAAGCTCCCTTATTGTGGGTCATTTCTGCAGATGATGCATCACATTCTTAACCCCCCTGAAAAGGGGTCCTTTCTGGGACTCTCTTCCTCTACAGGAGGGATATGCCCCCTCTCCCACTTTTCTTTTGTAAAGCGAAATTCTCAAAGAGATGGCCGCGGAGTTTTTCTGTTTTCCTTTACTTCATTCCCGTCTTATACGCCCGGTCTCAGAAAGGATCCTGTTTCTTCCGTCCAGTTAGAGGTTTTATGTTGTTTTTTTTTTTTACATGATGAGACGGCTTCTTCCCTCCTTGAATTGGGGCAAGGTGTTTTTGCGGCACAAATGAGAGTGTTCCTTTCCCTTTCTCACGGGGATGGACCTAAAAGCAGAGAGAACTCGCACAAAGAAGTGAAACTTCTTCATCTCGTTGTTGATTGCGAGGGAGACTGTTTAGATGGGAGATGTTTTCCTCATCACCTTCCATTACGCCTCGGATTTGGCTGATACCCAAGACCACTCACACCCTTTGATTTCCCGCCTTTTCCTGCTGGGCCTCCTTTCTCCACCGTAGGCCTTGAAGGGAATAATTCACCCCCATGCCAATCCTTCTTTTTTTTCGGGAAAAGATTCTTGTGAAGTGCGAAATTGGTTCCTCCGCGCTGGTATCTCTTTTTAAGTTTCGTCCTGCCATGGTGAGTTTCTCTCCATGTTTTTGGCGATCACCACTTTCCTCCTTAGCGTCGTTCATTAGCAGTTTCCTCGACCTTTGATCCATTCCCCTTCCCCCTTTCTGAAGCACGAGGTTTACTCATAAGGTAGGCACGTTCCTTTCTGAACTGGCATAATCTCTCTTTTCCCCCTTTGTTTTTTGCCCCTTCCCAAGGGATGAACCCTTTTCTTCGAGATGTCAAGAGAAACCCTGGAGAGATGGGAAGCCCCTGGTTTTCCAATTTCTTTCTGAGCCATCCCTTCTATGAATGAAGAAGCTACCGAAAATGGCTGCCCAGTCCCCCCCTTCTTTTTCCGTCGCGTAACCCCTCGGCATGGCAGTTTTTCCCACCTGACTGATGGCCCCCCCCTGCATTTTGCCTTCATGAAAAAAAACACTTTCTGACAAAGAGGGCTTAGAGGGAATTTCACCCTACTTCTTTTGGAACTGACCTTCCCTCTCGAAGGTGAAGATGGGAACGGGAGGAAATTCCCCTCAACTTTCCCTTCTATACCAAGCAAGTGGGTATGGTTAAGATTAAGCACTAATTTGTTGGCTGCGGCCCTTTAGAAATATTGACTTCTTTTCAAGGCTTCTCCCCCCCGGGCCCCCGCGGTGAAAGACTCTTTAACTGAGGGGGTTTGGTTGGGTGACCCCCTGGACCTTGTCCAATGGACCTGAGACGAGTATTCCCCCAGGGGAACCCCTTCCCCCCCTTTTCCGCTTCCTCCTTCTTCACTTCAACCGCAATTCACCTTCGATCACCACTCTAACCTCTGCTCCCTCTTAGTGGCAGAACCTTTTCTCGTTGGCGTAGAGCAAAGGGCCCCACCCCGATGTTCCTGGCTCAGAAACCTCCTCTCTTTTGGCGCAATCCGATTCCTTTTTCTTTCTCCCACATGGGCGTTTCTTGTAATGATACCCCCATCAGAATTATCCTGTAGTCCTTTCCTACCCTATTTCCTTGCGAGAAGAAAGGTTCTTTTTCCGGGGAAGGAAATCTTCAGGGTTTTCTCCCCCGTTTGGCATTTCCAGAAAACCCCTGGAAGAAAAATCCCTTGGTGGGTTCTTATCAATATAGGCGTTTTTGAAACTTTTTTGAAAAGGCATTCCTCCGTCCTTCCAAGCACTGCGCCTTTCCCAAGGCTTCGGAGGTTCCCTTTTTCCTACGACGTCAGTTTTCCTTAGGAGACTCCCTTCGATTCGAAACCCCCCCCCCTATAAAAAGAGAATCTCCAAACTTATAAAGATTTCTCCCCTCCCGCCCTGGGGCACTCCCTCTTAAGAACTCTTCACAGTTTTTTTTTTTCGTTGAAAGAAGTGGCTTCTTCTCAATCGGCCTTAACCCTTCCCCTTTGTTAATTTTATGATCATGACTTTTCGCGGCATGTGGGTATTTATTTTTTTGACTATTAGCTTCTAGAAATCCGTTTTTTTTTTTTGTGTTCCACACGGATTCGCCCCCCGGGGGATGGCCTTACAATGGGGGGAAGTCTGTTTCAAATGGACCCCCCTGACACTCATCTGTTTTCCTCTTCCTGCACGCATCCCTACCTACATAATCCCACGCCGCGGAACCTGTTTCCCTTTTTCCACCGGGCCCGCAAGGTTCCGAAAGGATTTTTTTATTCCAAAAGCTCCCCCCTCTACCTCAAGAAAAGATGTCTTTCTTGGCGAAAAAAAAGGGTTCTCTTTCCTAGATAGAGGAAGAGAGAGTTCTATTCCTGAATGAGAGAAGGTGCCGCACCCATGGGGCGGTCGTCCCAAAGGAGAGGGAAAAGATAGATACCTACTTCCTCACCTTCGCCGGTACCCCCTGTGAGAAACTCGTCCCCTTTAGGGGAAAGGAGAGGAGCCTTCTTCTCAAAGAGAGACTGCTTCGTTTTTGTGCCGGAGGAGGAGAAACCTTAATTTCTCTTTTTTTTGTTTTCAAGGAAACCTTTCCCCTCTTTTCTCCCCTCCTTGACCACCAAAGAATTCCCTTTTTGGGAGCTTCTATCTGGGGGGGGTCTCCCTTGCCCCTGGGGATTTGAGAGAGCTTTTTTTCCCTAGGAGAAAACTTGGCTTTGTTACTCTCTGAAGAGACTTTAGCGGGGTGACCTTCTCACACCTATGCCCCCCACGCGACACCTTCTTGATCCCGGATTGAGAAGACTATCCTCTTCCCTCTGTTGAGAGAGAGTGAATTTTTTTACTTTTTTCACCAGTCCAGGTATTTTTTTTCGAGCCATTTGGTCGTTTTGTGTCATCTTTACTGCGGACTTCATCTTGATCTGCACTCTCCAGGAACGCAACTCCCGTTCCTTCTCTCTGATTTGGTGTGAAAACCCCTACTGCCTCTCTTCCATTAGGGGACCGTCCTGCAGTGAAGTCGACCCCCCTATGATGATTGTTCTATATGGAAAGAAGCTAGCTCCTGTTCTGAGTGCCCTCCACGTTCCCCCCCTTCAAATTTCAACAGGGGCGAGGAGTGCAGAAGCCCTCCCAGCCTTTCGGCTTCGCAGGCCCCTTCCTGACTTCTCAGTAATTAAACCATGTTTGTCCTTGGATGTCAACCCCCTGCATGAACCAAATCCCCCCCCCAATTGAGGGAAAGGTATTTCTTGATTTAGTTTTTTTGTTCGGCTACGGCGCCCTTTCTTCGGTACGAAACCTTGGAAGAGATCCTCGGTTTTCCTGGGGAAAAGTTCAGGGAGAGGCCTCTTTAGTACGTGCACTCGTGGAGCCCCCATAACTATTGAAGTGTACCTCTAAGTCAAGCCAATAATACCCACCCCTCTTTTTTTTTTTCCCCTTTTTTCACCCCCCTGTACCCCTCCCCATTAGTACATTGATGGTTTCTTTTTTCGCCAAATTCATAAACAGTTGTCACCCTTCACTTTCCGAGACCCGAAAGTCGAAGTGCTTTTCCCCCCCCCCCCCCTTAATTCGAACATTCTTGACAGTTTGTTGTTATACTTCCCTTTTTCTTATGCTTCCCTCTCCTAGGCGAGGGGGGAAGGAATACTCCTATTGGGGGGGGCAGGAGCCGGAGACTCCCCTTTATTTTCTCTTATCCCCTTACAAAAGAGAGGAACCCCCCCCCTCCCTCGGAAAAAGCCCGTTTCTCCGAAGAACAATTTTTTCTTTTGCCCTGTCCTAGCGGGAATTTCTTTCAAAGAAAGGATATGAAGGTAATGGAAAGCCCTCGGCCCCCCTCTTTCTCTCCCTCAACGGGATTCCGGATACCAACAGTTCTTTTTTCTTGCGATGGACTCCTTTCTCATGTAGAGAGTGGCATGGAAAAGGGGGTCCTGGGAGGAGATTTCCTTCGGTGCTCCCTCTAAATAGAACCAGGACAACAATTTTTTTTTTTTAGCCCCCTATCAACCTCTTGTTTGGCATTCCCCTCAAACTTAATTACTTTTTTCGATCCTGGGAACATTTGGAGCCCTTTCCGCGTTTTGCCCTTTTTTGGTAGGGGTGATTGAGTTTCTTTTACTTCTCTCGTAAGGAATTTTCTCCCCATAGGTGTGACATGGCTGGGGAGGACCCCTTCTATCTCAGGTGATCACCAGGGGCAGGGATCGGAAAGCCTAAACAACCGCATCATCCCTCTCTCGGTCTTTCCAACAATTACCTCCTTTTATTGAGAGAGCCTGGCGGTCCATGGCGATGCTATACATCCCCGCCCCTATTTCGCTGGGCAGCTTTGGCTGATATCACCACCCTCACACCATCTAGCTTCTTGCTTGCCTCCGGTTCTCCCTCCCAGTCGGAACTCTTTCATCATGGAAAAGACTTCCCCCCATTTCTTGTGGTCACCCCTCCTCCTTACGAAAGGGGGATGGACCCCCCCTCGAAGAGGTCCTTCCCTTTTTCCGTTTTTTTTCCCCTGGTTTGTTTACGAGCCTCCTTTTTGGGTTACGGGTGAAAACCCTTCAAACCGGGGTTTTCCTTCCCATTTATCTGTTCCCCCTACTCGACCTTGCTTCCCTTTTCATTCCCAGAGAGAAGATTTCCAGAGGTAGCTTGACGATCTTGCAAATTCTCCCTCTGGGATGAACTGGCCTCTCCTATCTTTTCCCTTAGTTGTTTGTGTTGCTTTTGCCAGTTCAGCCCTTTATCACTCTTCACTCCGCCCCTGTGGCTTCCCTCCTCTTCCCCCCCAGCCGAAGAAGGGTGAGTTGTAGAGCAGCCAGAAACCTTTTTCCCCCCCCCTGTGATCGCCTGGTTCCCCATTTTCGGCGCGTAAAATTTCTGGGTGGGATTCTTCGGACAACCTGCTTTCTTTGTCGTTCGTGTTTCATTGGCGGCAAATCCCCCTTTCTCTCTTTCTCCTCCAGATGGGCAATTCCGCCCTTTTTTCATGCCAGGCCCTTCCCCTTTTTAGTTCCCTGGCCAGCATTTTCCGTCGAAAAAGAAGAAATTTGAAATTTTGTTGTTTTTTTTTCGGGGCTTGATTCCTCCCAGTGAGTAAAGGAGGAGGGCCGGTTTTGGGAAAGGGGAGTTTTCTGAGGGAAGACGTCCCTTCTCTACCCCTTCTTCTAGAGAAAAGAGGGCGCAGCGTTCCGGAGGGGAGAGGACGCTTTTGGGATCTTCCTTTTCAGTTCCCTGATCCTTTTGGAGGCGCGGGTGAAGACAAAGCTTTTCTCAGGGGAGAAAAAATGTTTTTGACCGGAGTCCCCATTCCTCCCCCGCCCCCAATACCCAGACTCTCCCCTTTCGAAAAAGAGGAAAGGACTTTTTCCCTGAGGAGAGAAAATGGAAATTCTCTTTCCTCAACACATGTCCCCTCTTCAGGAGACCTTCCTCAAAAAAAAGAGGTTTCCCCCCCTCCGGAAGCTGGCTCGATTCCAACTTTCTTTTGCGTAAACTACTTCTCCCTTGCCCTGTTCCTTTGCACAAGTTCGCAGTCCTTCCTCCTTTCAGGGAGCCCCTTACCAAAAAATTTTATTCATCCGGTCGCATATTTTCCTTCTAGGCGACAACAGGCGCCCCGAGGTCCAAGTTCCCACTTCTCTCCCCTCTGGCGTCTTCTCTTTCGGATTATTAGGAGGTGATAAAGGGCTTTTTTTTTTACTTGTGGTTCCCTATCATAAAAACCTGGATTTTCTCCCCAAAACCAATTGGGACACTACTATACCCACAATTATAAAAACCCCCCCCTCTTATTACGTCTCCTTCGGGGAAAAGCCTTTCGTCCCCTTCTAACAAGTTCTGGTCTGGTTTGTGAAGCAGTGACCCCCTCCTAACCACCCCTTATGATAATGTACTCTGTGACCCCCCCATGACCCCCCCCCCGCGCGCCCGACCTTCTGTCTTTTTGGACTATTAGATTTTTTCTTTTTAACACTTCAATAGTTATGCT
>Ga0179593_1220585_pt1 | contig 14912 bp, 12 predicted proteins | sample CZODoug2_1_08_16_FD_185931 | JGI IMG/M metagenome (GOLD analysis project Ga0179593, IMG submission 185931) | Vadose zone soil fungal communities from Angelo Coast Range Reserve, California, USA - CZODoug2_1_08_16fungal (PacBio error correction) | ecosystem: Environmental > Terrestrial > Soil >... | reverse complement strand
GGCAAACCCCCCCGTGTTTATGTTCGAGACGGTTGCAGTTCGATTTCTTTCTTTTTTTTTTTTTGTGTGTTTTTTTTTTTTTCTCCCCTGGTGGCGTGTGCGCACGTTATTATTCTGACTCAGGCAGCCCTCCTATGACCGTCTGTCACGTTGTGGTTCCAGCAGTCCCCTAATTTCTTAGGCCCCCTGGAAGCCGCGAGGTCAGCTGTTTCTGTGTCCCTCCCCCTTTCAAATCTGATATAGAATTTTGTCACCTCCGATTTTATGCTTGAGATGAAATTCTTTTTCCCTTGGGGTTCGTTCGGGCCGACTCATGTGTCCGCGGTTTCCCCGTTTTTCTTCGAAGGTTCAGTATGTTGTGACTCGACGGGCGGACCCCCCTTGGATTCATGTCCATTCTTATGCAGTTCTTCTTCATCTGGGGCTGCTTTTTTTTTACGCCCTGGTACCGAGTGCGAAAGGGTTTTTTCCTCTTGCCCATGCATTAGGGCGAGCCTGCCCCCCTTCTCGCAAGTCGTCGAACTATGCACCCCCCTTCCTTTTATGGTGAGGCTGCGTACAATAACCGTCGGCTCCTTGGTGCACTTTTTTTTGATTTTTTGTCTTTGACGTATGAATTGCACGGACTCTTGTGGCCTTACATGCTGTTTTCCTGGAACTTAAACCCCCCTTTTTTTTTTGGCGCTCGCCCTCTTTTCAGAAGCATTTTGTCCTACTGGCTCGTCCGTTTCTTCCCGGTGAATAACCTGTTTCTGTTCGCTCCCTTCTTCATACTTTCGGCTGACTTTTTCCTTCTCCTACCGCTCCCCGTCCCTCTTCACGCGCTCTGGCTGTTTTGGGGCATGTTGACCCCGACCCCCCCCGTTGGAGCGTCCAATCGTATATCCGCGCGCTAGTTTTGTGATGATACCCTCTTTTCGGATTAACTTTTCCTTTGCTTTGCAGGCGTTTCCGCTTTGAAAGTTTCAATTTCCCCCTCGGTAACCCATCGTTTTCCCCGCGGACAAGAGCCTCGTCATGTTGTTTCCCCCCTCCACTTCACGTGTCCCGACCATGACCAGTTTCCCAATTGCGAGAGACTGTCCGATTATGTTCTTGCCCGAACTCCTTTCTTTCCTCCACTACTTTCCCCCCGGCTCTTCTCCTCCCTCTTTCTTTTCCTATCCTCGTTTTGTGTTTTTTTTCATGTCGAGAATTCCGCGACCCGAGACTTGGGTTATTCCCCTTAGGGTGGCCCAGATTCCCTTGATTGTTGCCTCGAAGACAGCTGGTCTTTAGTCCCATTTGACTTCATTTTTCTCTTTCTATGGATTCATTTGCAACGGCCCTCTACGCGTTTTCCGCGTGCCTTCGGAAACGTTTTTTCTAGGGGACCTGTTCGTTAATCTCGCGGGACCATCCGGCCGCCCCGATTAGATTTTCAGCCTCTGCCCGCGATTTTTTATAAACATCATTGCTGAGATGCATGCCCGGTATTCCTTTCCTCATCTTTGTTTCTTTTTTTTTTCGCTAAGACCAGAGCTTTTGGTCCCCCAATCGTTGTTTTTCTTTTGCGATCAAGTTACAGCACGACGAGTCCGTGCGCACCTGCCGGACCTGTCCACTTCGATCCCTTTTCGCGAAACCCCGATTCATGAAAGCCCCCCCGTCCGCCGACCTCCAAACTAGGGTGTCCTCCGTTTTTTTACCGGCAGTCGGACCTGTGTGAATCCCCCCGGAACCCCATCGGCCATTGCTAGGCACACTCTTCCCCCAGACGGACCCCCCGTGCTCAAGAACCGCCGGCCATGTTTGCGTAATGGGGAAATTTGAAATGTTGCCGTCCTACTTCACCCTCCGTCCCTTGTTGTTTCATATCAGAGGGTTTCCTTTTGCTCCAGTAGTTGCTTCTTTCTCGTTTCCCAGGTCTTCTTCCCCCCAACGTTCGCCCTTCCCCTGTATCCAATTGCTGTCGACAATATCCGGATTTTGCCTTTTGAACGTCCTCCTTGTCTCCATCCTGAATCCGACATCGGGGACGCAATCAGCAATTACCAACCATGTTTCCTTCTCCCTCCCCCCAAACGAAGTTTTTTGGGACTCGCCCTCCGCCGTCAATACCCGGTTCTACCCCATGTCCCCTTCTCTGTGTCAGATCCTTCCAGTTCTCGGAGAACAAGTTATTCAGACTTCTTTTTCCCCCTGTTGGCTCCGTATGCATACCCGTTAGTTTTTTCTTCAGTTTCCGCCCCACGTTGAAACCATCGGATGCCTGTGTCCCACGACCGGTTTTTACACTCTTTCCCTCGTAGGTTTTAAGGGATTCGAGCATCTTCGCCGCCCGTTCTTTATGAATACACCGTCTCCCCCAGCTCCCCTCATGTTTTACCGCAATCGATCTAACCTGGGTATATTGTGGTCCTCAAACCGAGCTTCTTTCCCTTATGCGCCAACCCCCTCCCTCTCCGCCGCTCTGTGATTCGCCATGCGACATTTCCTGCCCTGTTTTTTTAAGTTCCGCCGTCGCCCTCTTCCGCTACTTTCCCCCCCTTTCCTCAGTGCGCAAAACTCTTGATCTTCATATTCCTCCTTCAACGGTTGCTTTGTCATTTGGTCCCTTCGATTTCTTTCTTTCGTATCTTAAACCAATTAGCTCTTGAGGAGTCTATTCCCACCAATTTGCTCCGTGATTGGTGTTCATCGTCCTTCCCTCTACTGAGACCCCATCACTTTTCCTCCGTTCATCGTTGCGTTCCCTGTCCCTGCAGACCCCCCTCAGGATCGTTCGCGGTTCCCCTACGCCTTCCCATGCACCCGCAGGGTCGTTTGGATCCCTTCGTCTTTCACCCCCCTGCCGTTCTCCTTCCCCCCCTCACTCCGATCAAGGTCCCGAAGACCGGTCCCTTTTTTTCGGGCGGGTGTTTTTTTTTTGACTTCTCCTGCACCCGTCGACGGTCTTCTTCGGCGATTCCTTCGTTACTGTCCCGTACGGCGTCTCAGTGCATTGGGGAGATCTACGGGTCATTCTTTTGAGCGGCCATCCAGCTTGCCCCCCTCTTGGGTACGGAGTCTTGCCCGCTCTTGGCTGTTTATGCGAGCTTGGTCCCTTTGTTTGGAGAACTCTTCTCCCTCGGATGTATCCCCGGATGCAGCCTAAGGATTCCGACGGAACCGCCCCCCTCTCGCCCTGGCTTTGGTTCTTGCGGCCCCCCCTTACCCCGTCACTCGCCTTTTTTGTTACACCCCAGCTCGCCGAGCCGCCCATAGTTTTTTTGTGGGATTCCCTGCCTCCTCGACATGCGCCGTACAGGCAGCGTTTGCCCTCTCACGCTGAGTCGCGACCCCACCCTGCTTGGGTTGGATTCCCCCCCCTGCCAATCCACTCTTGATGTTCTCAATGGAAAGTCAGTATACCCCCCCCCGCAGTACTGCACCCAGACCTACCTTTTGCCATCCCCCGCACGCAACGGCTACCCAGTTTTTGACGATTGTTTGGCATTTCCCCACTTGCCCGCTAACTTTTCTTCTCCCTTGCCCCCCCGGCTGCGGCGTACTCTTTTGGCACGTAGCAAGCGCCCACCGTGGAACTCTTCTTTTCAGGATCGATTGGGTCCGTGTTACACCCTTTCCCTCCGTCAATTACCCTCCCGGGGTACTACTTTTTTTTTGGCTTTTATCCCCCCAAAGTTTCTGAGTCCAATATTGCCGAATCTTTCTCTTCTAGTGGACGATTCGACTTCCCCCCCGTGACCCTCGGCCCTCGTTGCTTCCCTTTCAGTAGGAGGAGGTTAAAATGCCAATTCTTCTGAACCGACGCCAAGGGTTTTTTGGTTTTGAAGGTCCAGTCATTTGTTTATAGAGGATTCGGTTTTCCCAGCCGGGTGTATATTATAAAAAAGATGTTACCCTCACCAAAACGTGACATGCCCTGCGCGCAGGCCCCTCGTTTGGAGTCGTACTGAAGGTGTATTCAACTTACTCTGAGGGCCTGCCTACGCCGGTCCCTCTCGATTCCCCCAGTAATCCTTAAATGTCACGCCTCACAAAAGTCGCCCCCATCAACTTTCAGTTCCTTGTGTCGTGCCGTTCCGGCCCTCCCAGTAGTGGTCTGAGTATTACTCAAGTCTCCTCGGGACTGACTCGCCCCTTCCTTTGGCCAGATCGCCTGCCGCATTTTGTGACCTTTCACGGCTCGCAAGGCCTAGGAGCGCCAAGTGTGCGCCTCCACTCGCGATAATGGCGCGTAGTTCCCCCGTCTGTACGTACCAAGCTCCCACCAGGTGGGAGGAAAGTGAAAGCACAGATCCCCGCTTCGTCGATAACTGATGCTCGGCACTTCACCATGACTCCATTCCGCGGCTGACGGTGTCCTTTCAGCGTCAGTACCCAGTTTTCCAAAAAAACAATGCTTCAGGGACTCTCTCCCGGTAACATGCGATGTCGACGAAGGCATTGTTTAAACTGTCGCCCTCCGAGTTCTCTGCGAGGCGTGTGTTTTTCTTCTCTCTGAGTCCTATTTCAGCGGATTTACCCTTCCGAGGTCGCCTTCACCCGATTTTTTATCTCCTCCTCAACTGTGTTTCTGTAGCCCCAGCGTTTTCAATGCCCATAGCACTTTTCCTTCAAGAGACACGCGCACGGCGTTGCATTCCCCCCTTTTTGAACTTTCTATATAGAGACGTTGTAGCGTATTTCCCCCCATTACGTGGTCACCCGCTGAGACCGTCCCATTCGCTGACCCTCTAGTTCTGCTTTATTTGTACTTGGAGAGTTTTTTCCCCCCTTTTCCTACTTCGGCGGTCCTGATCTATTCTATCTTACCATCCTCCAGTGTTGGTGGGGGTGCGAGAATCTTCAGGACCTCCCGAAGGTGCCCCTATAAGTGATCCTTTTGCACATGAACTTGCAGACTCTACCCCCTCTTTTCTGTGTTTGAGACGCGGCCGCGCTGCCTCTCCCCCCCCAAGCAATTTTAGAATATCGCTAACCCCCGGCCCCGTCCCCGCTTATCTCCTTGGGTTTTCCCAGTTCAGATTTTCTTTGCACGAGGTGCTCGTTCCTTTTTCCTTTTTCCTCCTCGAGAGTTGCGATGGTCTTGAATGCACGCCTCGTACCCCCCAACGTTAGAAGGGGAGCGAACATCTTCTCATGTCGGCTTGTGGAATGCACGCACCCTCTGTTCCGTCTTGAACCCACGCGGTGTTCCGCGACGCTGTGGATGGATCCGTTTCGCACATGGGTTGTCTCCTCCTTCGCTGGGACCTTCCCCCCCTCTCTTTTTTTAGGAGCTGTTGCCCCGATGGTCCGGATGACCAATCCCGTCCAAGTTTATTCCCTTGTCCAGTGCTTCCGCTCCCCCTTGCGGTGTTGATCGACTCCGTATTTTGTATTCCTTTTCCCATTTGTTCCGCTGTGTTTTTTCCAACGCTTTCCCTTTCGTTTCGCAAGGTATTCTCTTTTTCGGATCTGAACCCGGAATGGGCCCTTCGTCATTGACCCGTCCCCCTTTCTAGTCCTGATCTGTCCCTTTGTCATTGTATTTCCCCCCCTCCTTCTTTATCCGTCTCTTTTTTGGCGCGGTAACTTTAGAGACGTCGTGCTTGGCGCCCCTTTTTTTCGGCTGGGCCTTTTATGGTTTTTCATCGCGCGGCATGTCTCTAATGCTGACCCCCCTCCGGTTAGACTTTTTTCTGGATACCTTTTCTGCCGACGCCGCCCGGGTTAATGCGCTGCCTTCAGTACCATTCTGGAAGCATTTTGGTGTTTTTTCTTTCCCCTGCGTTTTTCCTCGCAATGAATTCCCCTTTTTAATGGACTTTTCCTGTTAACCACTTACAAATTTTCGGCGGTTGCTTTCCTGGACGTGTCATTTTTTCCCCGCGCCCCCCCCGTCGATTTCTGGGCGTGTTTCTTTTTTTTCGCGCACGTCCTTTCTGTACCCTTCTTGCCCCTATTCTTGAAGAGCCGTGTTTTTGGGTGGTTGTCCTGCCCAAGCATCCTTTGACCGTAGTTTACTGGTCCTGGCGAAGGACCCAGCGCGGAAGTTTTTTTTCCTCTTCTTTTTTCATAGTCCATTGCGCTTGGCGATCGTGCGACTGACGTTCAGCCGCCGGTGTGCCCAGCTGCGTTCGCTTTGCCATTTTTGCATTCACCTCCTCTTCTCCGTCCAGCCTGCCGTTCCGTGCGTAGGCTACTGCGTTCTCGTCTAGTTTGTAGAGGTTTTTTTTAAAGCGAGCAACCGCTATTGCGACCCCCCCCCCCTTCTATGGGGTGATCGAGGTCCACTGCGAGGTCTTCCTGACGTTTCTCCGAGATCGGAATTACCTTTTTCACCCTTATGAGTGACTCTCGCGATTTTTTCTTCGCCTTTCCTTCGTGTTTTCGCCGTAAAGAAGCGGTTCGTCCGAGCGCTTTTCGTTTTGAACATCTCCACCAGGCGATGCTATGTCTACAGTTCCGGTTCGTGGGAAGTAATCTCCCCCCCCCAGCACATTGCCAGTGAGCCAACAGCCCGAGCTGCTTAAAAAGTTCAACCCCCATATGGTTTTGTTTCTGTCCTCCTCTCCTCCCCCATTCCCAGGATCGCTCCGTCGCGCTGAGGCTCCTCCCTCACTCCGCTGGACCCCGATCCGAAGAACTTCTGGATGTTCGCTTTTCCTTCATTACCCACACCCTGACGATTGTCGCCTTCTGTACTTTACTGTAGTTGGGTCGATCGCCTGAACTTCTTTTCCGACCACCGCCTCCTGAGGTTCGGGTGTTTTTCGTTTTGCCCGCTGCTTTCGAACGGACCTCCCTTTGCCGTCATACTCAGCTGCAGATGCGAGTGTCGTTGCGAGTTTGCCTTTAATCGGCCTAGTTGTTTATGCCCACACAAAGAAAGGACGCGGTTTGGGCCCCCCTTAGCGCGGCGAATTTTCTGCGCACCTCTCTCAAGCAGAGTGATTCTCCAAGGCCAATGGAAAATTTATTTTCAACTATGACTGTCCCCCTTCTTGATGGACGTATCTCATGCCCTTTTGTCGATCGTCTTCTGCCTTGCCGAAGCCCTGTTCTCATGGCGCTGACGCTCCCCCACCTTTTCGCCCTCCTAGTTCGCCCGTGCGTACATTTACTTGGTGCGCTCGCGGTTGAAGACACTTTATCCCTTGGTGTTACGTCTGTCGGGAGCGCACCCTTTTATCTGTGCTTTCCCCTCTTCGTGGATTTCGATCGCCCTAGGGGTGAAACTTTTTCTCATCCCTGCAGTCCCTACGATGGCACTTGGATGTCATCCTTTTTGTGGTCCCCTGCACAGAATTTCTTCCCTTCCCCCTTTTCAGACATGACTCATTCTTGACGGATTGGAGCCCCCCTTCATCCACTACTGTACTCCTTGAGGGCCATACGTATTCGATGTCCTATATCCCTCCTGGGATTGTTTTTTGTGTGTCTATTTCTGCCGTTGCGTTCCCCCTGTTTCTGCGAATGTCAGCGCGTGGGTGTGCCTTTTTTTACCCCCCCTCTCGTGATTCCCCCTTCGGAGGAATGGTTCCGCATTGAGACTTTTTCCTCTGCGGGCAGGCGTGTAGTCTACAAATTGGTAAAGTGGGGCCTAATTTTTTTTCCTACTTGGCCTTGCTTCTTGCGCAGCACCCGCGGCTCTCCCCTTGACCTGACTAATATGCACCCAGGGCTTTTATGGTGACGGTTCACAATTTTTCATTTTTCCTCTCCTGGGTGCCTCCTTTTTCTCTTGTTTCGTCTGCAGTCCTACAGCCGCACGTTCTGTTTCCCAGTCGCTCAAAAGCAGGGTCCGCCCGTCAAACCGGGTTTCCGGTTTTGTCAGCCGTTTTTTTTTTCCCTCCTTGGCCCCGTGTCTTTTGTGGCACTGTTCTCGCCTCTTTTTTATTATGCGGCGGACGACCTTGCAGACAAAGCTAAAAGGTCCTGCTGCCCTTCTTGGCTTTCCCGAAACCAGAGGATTTGGACATCCGCTACTCTTCTTCTCCCTCGGAGGGATGAGTCCATGTTTGGTCTGAATTTCTGATCTTGCTTATTTTTTTCCGCTGGAACTTCCCTTAACTCAGACCAGTTTTACCCAGCGTTTTTACGCGGAAACTTGTTCTTTTTCGCGGACAATCCAATTTTACAGGACCGATGCTTTATTCTATTGGCGAGAGCGCTTGATCGACTCTGATCAAGGCACATTGCCGAGGAGACCCCCCTTTCTCCGGCGTTCTTCCTCTCTTTTTTCCTCATACTTTTGTTGTGTTGTATGTTTCGATGTTTCACGCGCGGCCCTTTGCCCTGAGTTTGTACCCCCCGGGTGGATTGTCGCTTTTTTCCATCGCGGCTTTCGCACTTGCATTCTGCATGCGCGTATTAGAGTGGTACTACGACCCCTTCTGTGAAGTTTTCCCTCCCCTAAGTCAAGGAACACTTGTTACCGTGGATTTGTCTTATTTCATCTCCTCGGCCCGCCTTCCCCCTTTTTCAAAGAAGATGGCCGATTCCTCATTTGCACGCGATGAGGCATCACTACGATGAGTTTAATTAGGTACCCTCTGTCAGCCTCCCCTCCTTTTATTCGGTCGAGACTCCAGGAGGTTTGGTACCACTTAAGTGTCCTTTTATGCCCTCCGCTTTCAAGCCGCCGCCCTCTAGTCCGCGGCGCGTTTCCCTTAGGACCGGTTGCACCTTGACAAGGCTCCCCTTCCATGCCTGAAGCGCCTTGCTCTGCAACATAACGGTGCTCCTTAGTCCCCCCTGTTCGATCAGACAACACCATCGGTACGTAGTTTTTTCGTTAAGCCGCAACCCGCCTCCCTACCGTTTCAAACCCGGTTAGAGCCGTTTACATTGTCGATCCCGTCCCCCAAAAGGCCTTGTGGTAACTAGGAGAGTGTTATCCTGCCGTTTCTCCGTCCTTGCTGCGCGAGCTTCCTGCAAGGTCTTTCACCCGGCGGTCTCTTTTTATCCCCCGTTGGTAGACTGCCGTTTTTTCTTTCTTTTCTACTGCCTTTTTCGTCGCCATGTGACATCTGAAATAGTGATCACTACCTCCCAAAGGCCACCCAGCGTTTCTCACATTCCCCAAACCGCTGTTTCCACATCGCCCTTCCGTCGTCCGCTCACCCCCCTTCTTGGAGCTTTTTGAGCGCTCCATTCCATCCTGATGTCCCACTGTTTCAGTCCCCGTATTTTATTCCTTTGCGCCCTGTCCCCGTCAGGCATCGCTGTTCTTCAGTTCCCTTAAATTCTTGCTGTACCACCAAGGCCGGCTTAAATTTCAATTAGGGTTGAAGGCAGTTGCATTTTCCTCCCCTTTCGCACGCGTTCTACTGCAATCCACCGTATAGACCACACTCTGCCTTTTTGCCCCCTCCCCCTCTTCGCACCTTTTTAACCGTTGATTGCCCCCCGCGCGTGGCCGTATTTGCCTCCCTCGGCGCTTTTGCGCGTCCTTGAGACATGCTTTTTTTCCGCTTGCTCTTTGCCCCGATTGCATTTCGTACTTCCCCTGCCCGTCATTTCTACATCCCCAGATTATCTTTCGTCCTTTGCACTTTTCCCCCTTCTTTCTAACCCTTTCTAGGGGTTTCCCCTTAATAATTAAATGTCGCCTTTTTTTCGAGATGGCCCCCCGGCGAATTTTTTTTTTTATATGTTTCCCCCTCGCCTAGAAATTTCAAAGGCCCCCCGCTTTTCTCCTCCCGCGAGAGAGGCGTCTACGTCTCTTTTTTCTCCATTTCAGAGAGCTATTTTGCAATTCCGATTGCTCAGAGCAGTTCTGAGCGGTATTTTAGATCCCCCCATTCGTTTCGCCCTCCGCCGATCAATACAGAACTGTCGACATCGTCTTGGTTGTTTTTCCTGATTGCATTTTTTTTTGGGTGCAGCGCCTCCTCATCGTATTAGGCGAGGACTACCATCTTAGCCTCGGCGCTATTTTTCCAGAGCGGGCCTTTTTGATCGTGGCCACTTTTCTGACCTCTTTGACATCCAGAGTCATAGGTGGCCCCCGGTATTTTGAAGTTTTTGCTGGGGTCGCGGCGCTGTTTTTCCCTCTTGGACCTCTCTCCCCTGGTTGGATCCCCTTATGCGCCATTGAAGGATTTGTGCTTCCCGCTTCTTGGCTCTCCGGGTTTTTTTTTTGGACGTCCCGCGGTCCCCATCAGGAAACTTTCCCCTCCGTTTTCGTCAAGGAGTCACTCTGCTTTTATGTAATCTCTTTCGACGGTCGTCCTTCATTCCTCCTTCTTTTGAGACCGAGACCGCACACCCCTCAATGGATCTTGTTTTTCCCGCCCCAATACCTCAGGTCTTTGCAATAAATCCCTCTCCTCGAATGAAAACCCCTCTGCCCCATGATGACCCGTCCTTTGACGCTTGCCTCTCCCCTGGATGCAATTTGCCCCAGATTCGAACTTGCAAAACTTTTTGCTTATTCCCCGCTTCCCTTCTTTTCCCTTTTCCCCTCCCTCCAGGTCTTAGGGATTTAAAAACGTTACCCGTTTCAACTTATCACTAACCGGTATATTTCCTGTTTCATCCCCCCCCGTATTAGAGCCACTTGTATAAGAGTCATAATCTTTGTTTTGACGTGCGCAGCCCACCAAAAGCTATCCTTGACCAATCGCGGTTTTGGGTTTTCACCTTTTAAACAGTCCGGCCAGCCCCCCATACTCCAATTGTTTAGGTTTTTTATTTTGCTCCCCCCGTCTTCCTTCCGGTTTTTCTTCTGGGTGTCTCTAGAACCCCACAGAACTCTCGGGCACGTAATGACTGCTCTAAGTTTAGCATTTCACTGGTCACTTTGACGGCTTTCCCCGCTTTCTCATCTTCTGAATCATTTCGACTTTCTCACGTTCGCGCGGCAAAAAGTCATCATTACAGTAAACCCCAACCTTCAATCCCCCCTGAGCGAGGATGATGTCTTAACTTAGCATCTGCATCTTCTCCGCTCCTCGGGCCCCTGAATCTAAATCATTTTTTCCCCCCAGCTGTCTCGTCCCGGAGTGACGGTCCTTCGAAAAGGTTCCGCATTTTCCGCTACAAGCCGGATATTTGCTTTGCGTGCGTGGTACCCTCCCACGCAAAAGGATTGTCTTTCCTTCCTAAATATCCGATGCGTCGATCACTTCTCAGTCTTCCCGCCTCCAATTTTCCTCCTTTCTTGCCCGTCTTTTTTCCTACTTCGACCTCGTTGTTTCCCCCCTGATACACTTTAACCTGAACTCGTTTTTTACGCGGCAGGATCTTTATCTCTCAAATTTTCTCACCTGGAACATTCATTTTTTTCTAGGCGCACTGATGGTTTCGACCCCCCAGAGCCCTTTGAAGCTGAATTTCTCCCCTGACCCTCCTTCGATTTTCGCGCCATGACAATGCAAGTGGGGGTACATGCGTAATTCTTCCAATCCCATGCACCCTCTTCGTCACAGAACTTCCGACGCGTTCATTGTTTGAACATATTCTTCCATCTCGAATTGGGAGTTTCCTGGGGGATCCCAGACTGAACATCTATCCATCAGAGACGAGAGTTTCAGATTGCCCTAGAATGTGTGTCGGGCGGTTATAATTCGTCAGGGATGATCTATTTGTCGTTTACATTCGATTTTTTTGTTGGTTTCGAGATGATCAGTACCTCTCGGTCCGCCCAACACTCCGGAGGAAACTCAGAGCACCCGACGGCATACTTCTAGATATGGAGGCAGGCTAGCCTTGTCTTGCCCCTCGGAGAGCCACCTTCACCCCTGGGAGTCAGAGCTCGAAAACCTGCGATCGAGCTACCTTGTTCAAGGAAGAGGTGAGGTTGCCCCATCGTGTAGTTTCTTTTGTTTCCTTAGCATGCTTTTTGCGATGTTTTAGGTCTTTCCTCCCGCTTGACCACCAACGTTCTGGCATGGGCGCGTGAAAAAAGCGTTGGCGTGTGGTCACATGCGCTCCTTGGTTCCGGTCCTATAGCAATGACACCCACCGGTTCTCCTCTGTCCGCGGGGCATGTTAGACTCTTCGCCCAGGCGCGTTTTTGACATTAGCGGTGACCTTCAGAGTCTTTTTTGCCTTTGTTTCCACTTCTGTTGGCTGCTGTTGAAACACTTCAAAGGCTCTGTCTCTCCTTCCATGTTGCTGAATTAGTCTTTTAGTCGTTCTAGAAGCTTCCTTTTTTTCTTTTCCTGTTGACACCGGTTTTGTTGTGTTTTAGTCCACAGCAGGGCCCCTCGCGGTCCAAGGAATATTTTTTTGTTCCGCGGCTTTTTTCCCCTTTCGCCGGCTGTTTTTTCCCGTCACTCGCCACGGTCGCTTTTTTGTTTATGCTTTTTATCGGGACACGATGAGTGGTTTAAGAAGCCAGTTGGTCGGAGGAGCACTTCCCCTTTTCCTCCCCCCCCCGCCCTCCCCGGCGTGTTATGTCCGACTTTTCTTTTTTTTACGTTCCTTGATTGTTACATTGAGTTTTTCCTCCTACCCGGCGTTTGCCCCCTCGGTGATTCCGAGTATGCTTGATCTGTTCGGCCTACGTCCCAGTCTGTAGGCGAATGGCGCGTGCAGTTTTTGTTATTCTGCCTACAGGCTTTCTTTTAGCTTCCAACCCTTCGGCTGCTACTTCCTGCATCGGCAATGCCAGGTTTTCTTGACCCCACCAACACTTGTCCTGGTCTGGCTTTCCCCTTGTGGCATTTGAACCCGCCCTACCTGCGATTCCTCTTGGAGCGCGGGTCGTTGTCTTGCTTTCTCTCGATTCCTGTCTTGACCGATTTCTCGAATTGATTTTGGGTGTTTTCATCAGACAAGGTCTTACTTTCTGCTGACTTCTTTTTTCGTTTCTTTTTTCTCCGGACTTGCATCCCTGCGCTTGGCTTCGTGCTAATGAGCGCCGTGTGTGCCAAGTCTGCATTCTCTGCAACCTTGTCCTTCCTTCGCCTTGTCACGACGTCCTTTTTGTGCGTCCTCGCGGTTGATTTCCAATTTTTCTAGAGTTTGACTATATACATTTTCTTTCAAACCCTTTTATTTTTCTCTACATATACCCTTAGGTGGTTGAGCGGGGTTTTTTCATCGATTAGCTGCCGGCGCCTTTTTAGATGTTACTTCACACGCTCTTTTCGGCGCTGTTGTTGTCCTGCGGTTTCCGGAAGTGGGCCTGTCGTCAAAGCCTTGTCGTTTGGGCGCCGGGTTTCCTCCCTTCACATTTCCGTTTTCCGCCGCTTGCAAGCCCGTTACTTGGCTTCTCTCTAACTGGCCCTATCGCGACCAGCCCGATTTCAATTCCGTGTGCACCCATGGTGGCCCCTGAGTTATGTATCTTTCATTCCCCCGGACTCTACCGCACCCACTTTGATGAGACGCCTTTTTTTGACCCGCGAATAGCCTCCTTCAAGCCCCCGTATGGGCGCTGGGCATTTTCTTCCCTTTACACACACCCCGACGATTTTTGTCGCCTTTTGATGGAAGTGATCCCTTCCTGTGCGGTTTATAATTTGTTCCGGCCGACATCCCCGCCTCCCCCTTCGTTCCGGGGTTTTTGAGTCTTTTCTCGCGCCTCCTGTGGTCAATTTTTGCCATTTTAATGCCGTCCTGGCCTCTCTTCGAGTTTACGGTTTCGTGCATTTCCCCCTTCGGGCGGGGAGCCTTTGCCCCAACCTTTTTTGCCCGTTTTGTTCTTACGCGCGGCGCCTTTCTTTCTTACACGCCCTCTCGTCCGAGGTCCCTGATCCCCAAGTTTTTTTTCTTTTCATTGATCCTTAAACTCAGATTAGGTGATCGGTTTCATTTACTCTCCTGCATGCTGCCTCCTCCTTCGGACCTGTCAAGCAGCCTGTTCTTGCGTATACGCCCCATCGCGTTCCTTTCCCGGTTCTGAATTTTTTTCCCTCGGGCCCTACTTATCCCCTGTGTGAGAAGTCTAGTTGGCACCCTTGCCCTTTTTTCGCGAATTGTTTAGGACGACTCGGGAACGGCTTTTCTACTGCTCCTCTGCAGCCTCCTCTTTCAAGGAGGTCCCTCTTTGTGCATGACTTTCGCATTCTTCCGGCCACTTGTCCTTCACCCTTCGATTTTTCTCCTTTTTTGCGCCCCTCTTATCAATCTGTTGTTTGTGTGTGTGTGTGTCGCCTTGTCCATTCCGATTTCGGTCGTGTTGCTTCAAACTCTTCCGGGGAATTGGGGTGCGTTTGTTTGACCGGCATTTGCTCGGACCTGTGCGGGAAGTTTCCCCGCCGCGGTTGTGCCCTTTTTCTGTCTTTGTTGGAATTCGTCTCTTCCTCCCCGCTCCTGCCTCGGGCGGCATCGTCCTGGCCGGTCGGTACGCCACTTTATTCAGTTTAGTGTCCCGCCTTTGTTTTCAGCCTTTCTGTGCAGGCGCGTAGACTCCACAAGGACAAGGCGAGACTTCTTCCCACCCCACCCCTTTTCTTTCTGTGACGGCTTCAGAATTCCCGGTTAGATATGGTTTTCCGTTTCTGGATTGTGGAGGAGATTCCTATTTTTTCTTTTGGTGGATGATCTGAAGCATTTGTCGGTACGGTACACCTTCTCCCGGCCGCCCCCTTTCCTTGACTCCCTTTTTACCTCTGGATTTGGCAGTTTTCTTAGGGCCATTTGCGCAGAGGTACCGGAATCAGTTAGTCATCCCTTTCGTTCACCTTTTCTTTTCCTTTCGCGCTCTGGTGCGCGACCCCCCACCAAGCTGGGATTTTTTGCGACTATACTATTCAAGGGCCTCCGACTGTTAATTTTTTCCCTCCTCGGTTCTCTGAGTCTTTAGCCATCTTGCGTTCGGAGTTGCGCTTTGCCGTCGTTTGACAACTTCCGACCAGCCGTTGAAACCCTCGTTTGTGAACCACGCTCCGTCCTAAAGGTTTTTTTTCCTATAATGCCTCTGACCAGACTTCTTTTTGCGAGCACTTATCTTCGAGCTGCTTTTAAGCAAGTCATGAGGTTTTTGC
>Ga0179593_1682972_pt1 | contig 14913 bp, 13 predicted proteins | sample CZODoug2_1_08_16_FD_185931 | JGI IMG/M metagenome (GOLD analysis project Ga0179593, IMG submission 185931) | Vadose zone soil fungal communities from Angelo Coast Range Reserve, California, USA - CZODoug2_1_08_16fungal (PacBio error correction) | ecosystem: Environmental > Terrestrial > Soil >... | reverse complement strand
TCTCACATTTTGCCCGAGATTTTCCCTCCTAGACGGCGAGTATTCTATGCCTCTACAACGCTCGGGTAGGTCTTTTTTAAGACCCCCGTCTTTCTACAGTGGTAAGAACCTCAACCTGAGCCGCGCTGTGTTTTTTGTAAGTGCATTCGCTTAGCCTTCCTCTCCTTTTCCAGTATAGTAGGAGTTTGTACATGAGGGAGGTCTCCTCGGGCTCCGCTGCTCCTCTTTCCTGATTTTCCAACCTCCCGATCTTTTATTGTAGTATCCTGACGTAGAGGCTTTGCTGGTGACTCGTCCTTCCCAAAATCCGCGCAGCCACTTTTTAGCCGGTCCTCCAATCTCCCAGCGGTCAGGTTTCTTTTCCTCGTTCTTAGGGTCCGGTGAAAAGCCCCGAAAAACACCTGCCTCGAATCAGCCCCAGTCTTTTCCCCCAAATTTTTTCTCTGAGAAGGGGAGCTGATAACGTTCATGCAGATCGATAGTGCGACTGTCGAAGACCTATTTTAGTTGGTCTGGGATCTTTCATCCTTCCATAGGGCAGGTTTCTTTCCCCGCACCGCCCGGGAGGTTTCAATCATGGCGCACTCAATAGACTCTTGCCTTCTTGGTCACGCCGTTGGATCGTTTCTGGCGTTTGCCGAGGGTCTATCCTAAAGATCGGACCACTTTTTGTCCCTATCCTTCGGCTGATCGAGGAGCTCCCCCCTTTCGTTTGATAACTTTTTTGTAGACTTTTGGCATCTCGGACCCCCGTCGCCAGGTAGAGCCTGTTTCTTAGCGCACCGCGTATCTCATTGCGTTCCGCTTATCTTCCAAGCTTCGTCGTCGTTCCCGAACCCGTTTTTCCTTTTTCGATAGAGTTGGATCGCAGCATACGAGTTTCCCGGGGAAGAGGCCCCCAACTTTGCGCTCCCCTTTTTGCTCTCTGTGGTTTTTGCCACTAGTTTCTACCCCCCGCGCGGCGAACCCTACATGTGGCAGCTGTTCATCTCCTTGAGACAGCAACCCCCCCTATGGACGTTTTTTTTTTATCTTCCCCCTTATGACTTTCCCCCTCCACCCTCTCTCATGCCTTTTTTCTTCTTGCTGTCGCTTGCGGTTTTTCTAAAGAATCGCCCGGTTTGCCTGTGTTTTGTGAGCCTTTTTTTCGCCCCATCTCCGATGCCCGTCTGTTTTTCCCAAAGCTCTCCCTTTTTGTTGTTGTTGTTGTTACCCTCCCCGTGTCTCTCACCTCGTGCTGACGAGCGCAGCCTTGCAAACAGCACGCGGCAAACTTTTTAGATCGATCTACTCCCCCTCGAAGCAGATCCGACTTTCGGTGCTTTCCGCATTCTCCCGTTCCCTTTTCCTGTCCTATCCAGAAACGTCCATCACGGAGGGTCCGTGCCTCGGAGCTGAAACAGCGGCCCTCTTTTAGGGACTAGACAGCTCCTTGCGAGTGTTCTGACTGCTTGGCGTTCCTCCGGATGCTGCTCTGCTTTACAGCGGACTTCCTGATCAACCTGATGCGGCGCTCCCCCCTCTATCAGAACCTTCTGGTCGATGAGCTCCCCCGACTAAGCAGGTTGGAAATCCTTCCTTTCAGCTTTTGACATCTAACCCTGTTCTCACGGCGAAGACGCTTGACTCAGTCTACCGCGAAGCGTTTAACTTCGGAAGGCCTCCCTCCCGCGCTCCTCTTTCTTTTTTTCCAACCTCTTTTTTGGCCATCTCGATTCGCGCACTTGCATAGGCGAACGATCTTGCCACCGGGTCCCCAAAGATGTTCCCTATAGGTTAGCTTCTGGGAGCCCCATTTTTGTGGAGCGCCAATTTTTTTCTTTCACAGTTTGTAGCGCACGCGCCCCCCATTAGGAGGAGTCGACCCCCCCCGACACTATCAGGTCACAACCTCTAGGCTTTTATTTTACAATTTACCCCCTTTCCCCCTTCTCGCTTTTTTAATTAATATTTTCTCCCTCCTGCTGTTGTTGGTGCTGCTGTTGGCCGCTACCCTCAGACACGTCTTAAAGGGCCACCTCTCCTTCAGGTGCGTCTAGCTTGTCTACTCCCTTTTGCGCGCGTTGCGATTCCAGTTCGGACAACAGGCCACGAGATGATCCTCCAGATTTAAGTGCCTTTGTTTTCTTCTTTTATGTTTTTTTCTCTCATTTTGCCGGCAATTTCCGTGCCTCCCACGGTAGCTCTCCACTCTATATTTTACACCATCTATACCTTTCCTTGGTGGACTTTTTTGGTCTTTTTTTTCTGCGATTCCCACTCCCTCCGGACGCGCTCTGGGGAAGTAGTCACCAGGGCTGCATGACGACGCCAAGCAGCCCCCTAGGAAGGTGTTAGAGTCGAGTCTCCCGTCTGCTGCCCTTCAGGTCCTGAAATCGCTCCATCCTCTTTTTTATGGTTTATCTATCCCTTTTCCACGTTTTCCTTTTCGCGACAGATCGTTCACCTCAGAGAAGGGCAGCTGACCCAGGTATACTACCCCTGACCCAAAGATCGTAGTTTTTTTTTTCTTCTTCCCCCCTTTTCTTTTTAAAGACTCCCCTCCTTGTCTCGTCCGGCTTCCTGTTTGCAAAGGCCAGTATACTGTCGGCCTTCTTCAAGTCCCCCTCTTATAGAGGACGGTATCGAGTTTTACGTCTTTCCCGCCCCCCGACTGTAACAAAAAAGATCTTCGCAGGACCAGCCTTCCCAAAAGATAAGATCCTTCTCCTCTGTGGTCCTTCTTTCCCCCAACGGCGCCGAATGTCTATCTCCGAGTCCGCCCTGTGACGTTTACACTTTCCTTCCTTAGCCCTTTTTTCTGGGTGGAACCTCAGCCAACACCGTAGGCTTCCCACTATCCCTTCTCTTTCCTACCTCAGGCCCTTCTCGCCTTTTTTAATCTTTGAGAAGATGATCGACCCCCCTTGCATGAAGCTCCGTTTTCTATTTTGGTGTTTAGTCTCCTACCCTCTTTATATTCTTTTACAAATTTCGGTCCCCGTCAACCCCGGTTGTAATTCCAATCCTGGTCCAAACAGTACTGTTCCCCCCTTTCGGGGCCTTCTCCTTCTTTATTTCTTTACCCTCGGTCCCTTTTTCCTATCTGAATGGCGAGAACTTAGTCTCGTGCGGGTGGTAGCAGGACTCCTTTTATTAACCAGAGGTTCCCTTCTTGGACATCGTCTCCCGCCATTCCTGTGACTCTCAGTTCTCTCCTTGCGGGTTTTCGCGGATAATGGGCGGCTCGGAAGGTCCGCGACACGGAGGAGTCAGCCCCTAGACGACCATTCGACCCCCTTCGAGAATTTTTTTTAGGGTACGACCTTTTTGCTTAAGATCCCCCCTCTGAAGCGTTTAACCGTTGCTCGTTTTCAGCTGCTAAGGCACCAATTGGGACGGAGATAGCCCTCCTTGCCATCCCCTCTTTTCCCTCACACCTTTCCTCTTTCGATTTCCGCTTACCCTCTGATTGACGGTTCGGGATCGGGCTTCAGGCCCTTTCTTTTTTTTTTTTTCCAACTGAGAAGTTTCCCCAGCTTCCCCTTTTTTGCCCAAAGCAACTTGAGCCTTTTTTCCCGCGTTTTTTTTCTACTGGCTAATGATCTTTTGCTGTTGCAGCCGCTGCTCGCCATAATCGCGAAGTCTCTGGTCGTTGGGAACACCCCCATTTTCTCATTTCCCTTCATAAGTTGTTGTTTTTTTTCTTTGATGTGCCTGCCCGTCTTTTCTAGCGTTCCCCAGCACCCCCGAGGCGATGATCTAAAACTGCCACCCGCCGTCAAAGCAGACAGTCCTTTTTGAGACGATGAGAATGCTCGGGACCTATATGGATGTGGGGTTATTTTTTTAAGCATTTCTTTGCCTCTCCCTTCCCTTTCCTCAACTTCCTTTGCTTTCTCTTCTCTCCTCGTAAGCTCGGGAGGGCATCCTTATGGATCTCTTTTTCGAAAGCAGGGCGGAGATCGAAGGACCCCCCTATTAGCGAGTGCTTTGCAAACCGTGTGTGGATTTCTTCCCCACTCTCTTCAACATTCCTGATCGGAGGTGGATGTCGATCGTTTTATACGAAGGTGGACGCCGACCCCCACGCCCACGCCCCCCCCCCCCTCCGTAATTCTCTCTCTCCATTACGCGACTTTGGGGCTTCCCCCCCTGGGCCGGGGCGGGCGAGTAGTAAAAGGAAGGTCTAAGCGAGGAAAGGAGGAATAGAATCCCTCCGATAATAGTATCGGCCCTACCCTTTCGATGAGTTTCCCCTGAGGCTCTCTCCCCCCTTGCCAGCCACGCCTCGAACGATCCGTCTGGCCCCAGAGTTACCATCTTTAGAGTTGCTGCCGTTCTTTTTGAGTCCCTTTTAGGTGGCGGGGGTCTAGCCCCCCCCCCCCCCTACTGAAGTTAGCAGACCCTTTCCCAAATTCTGTTCTACCCCCCAAAAGCGTTTATCGAGCTTCCTTCGACGGTCATCAGACTCGCCCCCGGCTCGTTCTGATAGGAAAGATACGTGTCCCTTTTGCCTTTCTGGATAAGTCCCTGAGCCTCTTAGGGTTTTGGCTCTTCCTTTCCAGCGTTGTCGAACCTTTGTCCCCCCTCCCTGCCCTGGATGGTCGCGATCGGTTTGCCCGCGCGCTATCAAGGCTTGCGTTTGCGAAGACCCTCTCCCCCCCCCTGGCCCTTATCTCGCTCTCTCTTCATTTTCAGGATTTTTTTTTTTCTCCGAGAAGTTCGTTTCCAAGCGCGCCTCGGACGACCGCCTTCCTAGACCCTCTTTTCCTCATACTTTACCCTCTATCCGAGCCGTTCTTTCCTTGGCCTTTTTGACAGCTCCTCGGATTTTGACCAAGTTTTCATTCTCTTGCCGAAGACTCTGAGGCGTTGTTATGTCAGTTCCTGAACGAAGCGCTGCCCGTACGGAGGGGGTCCCCTGTAGCGAAAAGTTTGGATTTTCCCCGTGGTTTTCCCCCAGTCCCCCCAACAGGCGATTTCCCCCTCTTCCTACGGGACTCGAAGTCGGTAGTGTTTTGCCAACCTTTTCCGGGGCTCCAAGCCTAGTAGGTATTCTTTTTGTAGTCGCTTCTCTTTTTTTTTCTCCCGTAACTCTCCCCTCCGGTAGTCTCCAAGAGGTTTATAGGCCTTCTTCATTTTCCCGATTCCAGTATCTCGAAGGAGATTACAGTGATTCTTGTTCCTAGGGAAGAGCGAGACCTCCCCGATCCTCATTGGCGCGTAATTTTCCTTTTCGTTACACCGTCTCCGAGAGTAAATAGTATGATTTTTTTTGATCAAAAGCCCCTCCTTTCTAGGCTTCGGGTCACCATCCCCCCCCTTCTCGCTCACTACAGGATGGAGATTTAGAGGCGCGTTTCGTTTCGATTCAAAAGCATCCCAACACTATCCGCCCCCTCCGAACACCCCAGGACGTAGCGGTTGTAGACTCCGGGATCGAGCCGGGGGAGGGGCTAGCTGATACCCCTTTTTCCTTTCTCAGATTTTTCCTTACCTCTTGTATTGCTACCTGACTTGTTACTGCCAGGAAATTGGCGGAGCTAAAACTCAAGACCGTGATTTTCTTGGCTCCCCTCGTCTGGATCTTGATTTTGTTCGCGAGGGTTGCGTGCGCGGGTGTTTTTCCTTTTTTGTATTCATCCACTCTCTAGTAGTTACATTCGTCCCCCCTTCTCCTCCCCTTGATTCCTATTTTGGGAGGTCGGCCTCCTTACAAAACCTCGTCGCGGCAACTTCCTTTTTCCTCTTCCCCTCCCATTTCTTTGGTAGATCTTTTCCCCCCCACTTTTTTCAGCCCTTTGTCGACGTCCCCTTTTCGGAAGGCGCTTCACCGGCGTTAGTAGCGTTGAGACTCTAAGACTCGCCTTATTCATCTTGGGGCTTTTCCTCTTCTTTTGATCATTTCCTCCCCCTCTGCAGCCCCCAGTTTGATCAGCCCAAGGTGGAGCATTCGACTCGCCGCCCTCGTCGTTCCCCTCTCGAGCTGGGCGAGGCCTCTCGTTTCCCCTCTTTATATGACCTCCCCTTGCTCTTGATATTACCTTATGAAGGTCTCTTGCCCCAGCATATAGGCACCTCTGCTAGCGTCGCCGCGTCGACTGTCGTTTTTACGTGCGGTTATGATGATACCTTCTCCTCCCCAAGGTTTGGCCTCCTTTTTCAGCGCTTTTCCCTTCTGTCTGTTTTCTATTCGAGCTTCCCCTCCCCCATGATTAGAGCGCTGATGGCGAGCGTCACGCTTCAACAGCACGCGGCCCTGTGAGATCTCTCTTCGCCCCAACGCCCTGTAGAAAAGAAGTCCCTTTTTTGAAGCGGTCCCCCCCCCCCCTCCTTTTTTTCGGTTATGTTTTTTTTTCCTATGGTCTGGCTTCCCTCCCTTTTCTTCCCAGGGCTGAAGCTCTAGATCCCGAACCGTTACATAAAGGCGGGCGTTGGTTCTTCACCTCCAGCGACAACTTCGGCGTGGCTCGGCCAAGCGCGCTTTTGTTCTTCTTCTTTTGAGACTGGCCCATCTCTTTGATTTTTTCCCCCAGGCGGGGGTTTGCAGACAATGTAAAATTCGATGAAGGCGAATCCCCTATTTTCCTCACCTCTCTTACGGCCTGTCCTCCTAGGGGCTCTTTTAAGCCCTTCGCCAAAAGCCCCCCTCCCCCCCTCCCTGACTTGCAGTGCGCGACTTACGCCCAGTTATGGCGACGGAGGTGCCCTGGACCCCTTCCCAGAAGGTCTTCCCTTGTTTCCCCTTTTGACCTCTAGTTCTCTTCGTTTGACCCCATTGCCGATGCGATTTGTATCTCAACCGCGCCGCCCTTTTACTCGCAGCCCCGCCCTTGCTCCCTTGACCCATCTCTATTTTTTTTTTTCCCGGGTTTGGGGGCGCTCCGGCCCACCCATTTTCCGCAGGACCTTTCTCAGTAGCGAATCCACCCGTCTCTCTACACCCAAAGAGTCACTATCGTCTCTTTCGCTCCCTCCTTATCCCCCCCCCTCCCTTGTCCTTGTGAATCGTCAGTCGTGAATATGGCGAGGCGCGTCGTTGCATGATGATGTTGCTCCCAGAAGACTTTATAAATTTCCCGTCTGCGAGGCCGATCGTTTCCCTTCGTTTCGGCGCTTTTTTCCTTCCGAGCCGGACAACCTCATTACGATCTGATCTCGTTTCGCTTTAAACCCCTCAACCTGGATTTCCTCTAGGATGCTATTGACTGCTCCTGACGCTCCCTTTAGCCCAAAGTCTATATACTTTTGACTGCCTTTGGACTTTTAAGAAGCCGAGTCTTGACTGGCATTGTCAGTTTTTTCATCCCCTTCCCTTCCTTTGGTATTACCAAGTCTCCGTTACGAAAAGAGACATACGATTGAGGTTAGAGTCGAGGCAGACGATTGATGCCCTTCTAGAATATGTTTCAATTCCGCAAAAAGACTTTCTTTTTTTTCATGCTTTTCCTCTCCCTTCCTTGTCCTCGAGAAGTTCCCCTTTTTTTTTTTCCCCTCACAGCAGATTCAGTGCGAGAGGGAACGAAGTCCCAGAGACATAGAGATAACCTACTACGCTTTTATTGTCTTTTCTTAAGTTTTACGCGACTCTTCTTTTGTCCGGGTAAGATGAGAGACTGTTCAAGACCCCCTTCCGCGGACTTCTTCAATTTCCCCGCCCTTCTTATAGACGGTTTTGCTTTCCCCGTCTTTCTCTGCTCTTAGAGCCCTTTCCTTCGGGGAACAGACTTTTCGGAAATCCCCGGCCGAGTATCAGTATCTCTTTCCTATTTTTTTCCTTGTCTCCCTCTTCCATACCATCGATCGCCCTTTGCCCATCCGGATCAGTTCGCCAGAGCGCGTTAGTCGTGTGGCCCACCTCCTCCCCCCCCTGCGCTCTTTTCACCACCTTCCTTGGCTAGCAGCTTATCAGCCGGGTGCGTATTCCCTCGCGCTCCCTGCCTCGGGCTTTTGTTGTAGCTTGCCCTTTTTACCTCCCTTTGGTGCGGTTTTCGAGTCCCCCGCACACCGCCCGGGCTCTCAAAATCATGGCTCCAAATCTCCCTATTTCTCTTACCTTTTTGATTCCTTGAGTTTGTGTCGTGAGCGGTTGATATAATCCGCTCTGGAACCACTTTTTTTTTCCCCCGATAGATTTACGGCCTAGTATCTCCTTTTTTCTTAATTTATCACCTTCTTGGTCTCCGTACGGCCGCCGTCTCACTAGTAGAGCTTTTCCCATTCTCTCCACTCTCGTTTTTTTGGTTGCGCGTTTATTCGGAAGCTCTTTTCCATATTTCTCCCATTCCTTCCCCCTTTTCCCTTCTATTGGATTCGCTCCTAGTGATAAGGGAAGCGGACACTTGCGGACCCTTGCAAGTTTGGAGAGAAGCTCTCTACCTAAAGGTGGGCCCGACCTGCCGCCCCTCCCTCTTTCCCGCTGCTTTTTTTTGTTTTTTTCATCCCGAGACTGGCACGCACCGCCTTGATGACGGGTTTTCGGTAGAGCTGCAGCAATCGTAACTGGGTTCATCTCCGGTCTTCTACTATAGGCATTCCTTCCATCTTTTCCTGAGTCTTTTTTTCCTCATTTTGCGAATAATATCGCCCGGTTTGTGAGGTTATTCTTGCGCTCCGCCATCACTTGATATGGTAGTTGGGTACCCCTCTATTTACTATCTTGTTGTCGATCTCACAATTCCTTTCGTTGCTGACAAGCCACGCGCCAAACCGATCGATTATCTCACCACTGCTTTGACCATCGGCCCTGTACTTACGTTTCTCCTTTTCGTTTTCCGAATGGTTTTTTCTTCTTCCCCCTTTCTTCAAGCTTTCTCTCCCCCCCAAAACTGTCCATCAGGCTTTTTGCGTAATGTCTAGGAGATGGAACCCTGAGTGTCTGTCCTTCTCTAGATTGTGTTCCGGCTCCCCCCCTTTTGTGTCTTTCTTTCTGAGCTCAAATTGCCCAAGGCGGAAGAGGTTCTAGTAAATGAATCACATCCTTGAGAGAATCCCTCCTCAATGTTCTTTTCTTTGTAGATCCTTTTTCCCGCAGCCCTCTCTGTCATAGCTTTCCCGCAAATTCGCGAAGTGAGCGACTTGACAAGAAATTTCTACGGGGACTGGAATATACCTCTTATTTCTCGTTGATTGATTTCCACCTTTTTTTTTCTCGACGCCTCATGGTACAACCCAAGTGGTCCGTCCATTCCTCCTACAACCGCGCACTGCACCCCGAAGACTGATTCCGGCTCCCTGCCCCAATCGGTCCATCTTCCTTCGCATTTTTTGGTTCCGGGGTTTTGTTCTTCACACCTGTTTAGGTACATTACAAGGTGTTTAGCGCAAGCAAATAGGAGGAGGCTCCCAACAACCGCTCCCCCTATTCAGGCGCGCACTTTCCCCTCCGCCCCCTTCCCCTAGCCCTCCTCCTTTTTCCCCTAAGGAAGAGAGGATCTTGATAGTTTTGGGCTGATGGTTCCTGAGACGCCACCCGGTCTCCACGGCGACCTTTCCGATGTTGACTTTTTCTCTTTTTAGCCTCTTTTTTTCTGCCACCCCTTGCCTTCTCTGTTCCGACTTTACAAAATTGATGTGCTGCTCTAAAGGATGCTTCTTGGGGCCAGAAGGCGGTCGCCATCTTCGGACGACTGCCCCGGTAGCCCCCCGACTGGATCTTTTCTTTCTTCGATTCTTGCCGTTTTTTCTCTTTTTTCCATCCTATAGCGCGGCTTGGACGCTTAGCTGACCACGGGCGAATCGCCAGTCAGACTACGAGGGCCGTTGTAGCCGTTCGTATTCTCTTCGATGCCTTTGGATTTCCACTTTTTTTTATATCTTTTCCCTCCGTTGTGGTTGAGAGGCTCCGTCACGGTATTCGGCCGACGCAAAGAGAAGCTCCGTTCCCGACGTCGGTCGTCTCGAATACCCCCGCTTTTCTTCTGGGTTCTGCCCCCTTTTGCCGTTCTTTTTCCTCGTTAGATTGTCCTGTCAAAGAGGACAGTTCAAGACGTCCTCAATTTCTTCAAGTCCCCGATTATATCCTTTTTTATGAGGTTCTTGGTCCCTTGCGACTCTTCTTTGTAAACCCCCAAGCGCATCCTTCTCGGCGCCCAGCATTTTCTTCCTTTTTAGGCAGATTCAGTTCGATGCTGTTGTTCCCTTTCCCTCACTGGCTTTTTTCCCATAGTCCCTCTTTCCGACACTTTTTTCTGGTAGCGGGCCACAGCATATAAAAGAGAGAGCTCTCCATATTCCACTTTTCTCCCCGACACCCCCTCCCCACCTTTTTTAAGGTCTTTCCCTTGGGAGAGCTTACGCGCTCTTAGCTCGATATTGACTTTTTGTGTCGAATCATTTCTTTCTCTCCTTTCCCCCCCCTTTTCCAGTTTCCTCTTCCTTCCACCGCCGGGGTCCTCTGGGAGACAACTCGTAACGATGGACCAGCTTTGCCAGGGCGCCCTTTACGAGATTTTTTGTGCTTCCTTCCAATAGTTTTCCCTTCTATGTCGCGGGAGAATAGTGCGCCCCCCGGCCTCTTTTTCCCCCCTCTCGGGACCTTTCTGGCATTCCTTCCTACCGCCCGTCGCAGTGAGAGGAGGCAAAGTGCGCACAGACGTCCGGCGTCCTTGCTGTTGCTCTCTACTTTTGATTCCCCTTAGTCGTTCCAGGACTCGCAGCTGATAGAGGGGTTCGCCGCATCGCTTTCAAGGGGAAGATGGCAACATTTTCTGTTCTATTTCTTTCCTCCTCCCCCGGGTTTCTGCGCCGCCCTTCGAACAATTTCGCTCTGTGCGATTCCTCAGAGCTGCCCTCTGTTAATTCCTAGAATTTTTCTGATGGTCCTTTTTTGATCCTTCTTCTTGTACTCCTTTTTTTTACCCAGGAAATATTCCCCCATAAGAGAATGCTCAGCGTAGCAGGTCTCTGTCTTCTTTTCTTTGTTTGCCCGACTTCCTGACGTCTTCCCCTTTTTTTCAGTTCCTTTTTTCTCGATCTTTGTCTTTGGGAAAACCACTCTCCCCTCCTCCGCCGTTTTGTTTTTTTTTTTTTTTTTTTTTTTTGTTGTTTTCTCTGTGCAGCCTTTGTTAAGTTCCCTTTTTTCCCCAACCGGTCGATCGCTTTCTTCCACAGCACCGAAAAGCCGACAGTCCCGGCGCCCGATGAGAATGATCGTGACTGCCTGTGGTAAAGCGGAGCTGTCCCCTTCCAGTTTCAGATTTTCTTTGTTTTCAACCGCTAGGCCCTGGCGTTTCCCCCTCTGGCTGAGGACCTTTACTCGGGAGGGTTCTAGCCCCCTTCATAGTCGTTTAAGAGAAGTGGCGGGCGCGGCGATTCCTTTCCCCAACCTTGGTTTGCTTATCCCTCGAGCCCCGGTCACCCCTGTTTTTCGTGGACCCACTTTTTCTTCATCCCTCTTCTCCCGCGCTCGGCTTGTGTCTTGTCGGGCTCAATAATACGCCGGCTTATCCCGCTGACGCAGTAGTTCTCTCCCCCGAGACTTCGGTGCGCGACTTGCACTCAACTTGGCGGAACGGTTTTCTTGCGACCGATGCAAAGATTTCGACCGGTTTTCTCCCATTTCTTTCCTCTCGCGGTCTGAAGACATAGGTGCCAAAAGTGAGGGCGCGCCCCTTCCGTTTTTTTCGATCCCGGACCCCTTTTTCTTTGGGTTTTTTTTTTGGATCCCTACGCGTGCGGATTGGAGTAACGCCTTCGGTTCGGTGCGCCGCCTCAGTCCCGTCATTAGTTCCTTCGCCCAATTATTGGGGCGACACCCCAAGTGCACTATCCGTAGGCTTCAGGCGCTTCAGATCGACCACGGCTCTCCCCCCTGATAGCCCGCCTACGTTGCCTTGTTGATTTTTTTGAGTCTTTTTTTTTCGTCCTGTCCGCGAAAGAAGGGAACCCGACCAATTGGATCCGGCTGGTTGCCTTCGATGTCTGGACGCGGCGCTCCTCCAAGGCGCGCGCGTGAAGGTCTTTTTCCCCCACGGATCTGATTCCTCAACGTCCTGATTTTTCGCGAGCGGAGAGAAGGCCCTCGGACGACGACCCGGTAAGCAATCTCCCCGTCTATAATGGAAGCGTGGGCAGCTTTTTTTTTCCTTTTGCTTTATTGGCATTTTTTTCCCTTTTCCACCCTTCCTTTTCCTTCTATGGTTGCTATTATACTGCAATTTATAATCACGCCGCAAAATAACCTGGAACTTGTTAGGAGTCGAGGCCTCCTACGTAGATTGCCTTTCTCTCGGTGGAACAACACCCCCCCCCTTCGCCCCCCCCCTGAATGACGGATTCTTTTCCTCTACGTTTTGTTTGTTGCGAGATACGCCTCGGACGAAGCCGATTCCCGAGGCGGAGCGGCAGCGTTCCCTTCTTTTAGCCCCCCCCTTCCCTTCTCTTTTGATTTTTTTTCTTCCTATGCGTACGTCTTGGTTCGCTACAGAAGTACCAGAGCCGCTGTGGTAGGATTGTCCGGGTCAGGCCTTAGGCAAGTCCCGCTTTGTTTCTACCAATTCCAGCTTATAGAGACCTGGATGGACACCGTGAGGAGGTTTGTGTCCTTGAGGGCCTCGCGCAGTTCTCTCAAACCCTCTCCGCGCCCCCCCCCTTCCCGGACTTCTTAGAGGTCTGTTGTCCGGCTGTACTCTAAACGATTGAGAAGGGGATAGCGTGAGTCCAGACAATGATCCTCTTTCCGATCAGGTGCACACCCTCTTTTTTTCTCCAACTTCCCCCCCCAAACCCCTGAGCTAGCCTCGCCATAGTCCATTCGAAGTCCCGGCCACGTAGCGGCCCGCTCCGTCTCTTTCCTTTCCTGGGGCAGCTGATACTCGACGACTGACCGGATAGTGAGATTTTTTTTGCCTCCCTTTTTTTGCTTTCTTCTTCCCTTTGTACTTTAACCTTTGGCGTAGAGCTCCCCTCCCCAATCCCCGGGCTTCCAATACTGGCGCACCCAAGAGAACCAGCTTTTTTCTTCGCTTTTTCTTTCTTTGATCCGGGTTGACTAACCCATCGACGCGGACAACCCTTTTTTAACTGTATGTATCGGGAGGACTCTTTTTGATGTCCTACTATAAACGCTCCTCGTTTAGAAATTATTGGCATCGTTGCACCCGCCCCGTTCATGTGTATAGAGTGGGTCCCTCGCACATTCCCCCCCTGTCCTCTTAATGCAGTTTCCGCCCCCGGCGTAGTCGCTTCTCTGACATCCTACCACGCCGAGAAGTGATAGAGGGGATTTCGCCTAGCGTTTTCCAGGGCCCGCGCACCTATGCCGTCCTGTGTCCCCTTTTGGCCCTGCTTGCTCTCTCAGCACAAGGCGGAGATCCGCCAGACCCTCTTTCTCCCCCCTAGAGCTTTCGAGGAACCCAAGGTCTTGGGCCGCTGTCATTCTGGGTTCTTCCTCCCCCCCGCCTTTTTTTCTTTTTGGATTACCTCACTGCTGAAGGTCCTGCTACGGATGCCAAGCATATAGGTCCTTCCGAGCAGATCTCGCCGCGTCGACTTGAGGCTTTTCGACTTGGTTTGTATACCATCTCCTTTTTTCGTTGTTGCTCTGCAGCTCGCCCTCATCCACGCGCTGCGCTTTGTTTGGGAAAACATCTCTCTCCCTCCTCCCCGGGTTGTTGTCTTCTGTGTCCCAACTCCCCTTTTAAGAGCTTCTCTGCAACAGCACGGCAAAAGTGCGTCTCTTTTCCCCCTTTCTAACCTTTTTCTTCTTCCGATGTCTTGTAACTACTTTATGGCTGTGTTGCCCAGCCCGGAGCTGGCCCTTTCCTCAGTTAGAAAGGGCTCAGCTATAGATCCCCTACGGACATCAAGTTTTCCTTTTCGGAGTGAACCTCGCCAAATATTTAGGTGTTGAGGGCCATTATCCTTTGAGCGTATGTGTTAGAAAGCGAGGTGCGGCATTAGCCTGAGCTTCCTCAACCTTTTTTATGCTTAGTTCTTCTTCAATACGTTTCCCCCCCCTCTCAGGTTTTTTCTTGCGTCTTTCTGACTGGAAACGGCGTGGTTTTGTCTTTTCTATAAGTTCTACTGCCGGTGGCGGAAGCCACGAGGCTGCTTTTGCCGCAACCGCCCATTTCCTTTTCGGTGCGCGACTTTTTGACCTTTTTAATGGCTCCTTTTTTCCAGTCCCTTTTTTCCCGTTCAAGGAAGCCGGCGACTCCCACCCGGTAGTTTAATTTTTTAGGTCTGTCCCTCATCGCAGATAGTGTCCCAAAAGTGGTCCTACTGTGTCCCCTCCCCCTTGTCTATCTCCCTCCCTTTAGAACGACTTTCTCAAGCTTTTTTTGTCCAGTTATTGGAGTTTTTATTTTAATTTTCGCGTTGGCGGGGTTTGAGCTCTCGCTAACATTGCCGCAGTTGTCTTACGTTCAGTTGTGATTTATTTCATATGGCCCCTCCCTGATTCTTATTTTTCACCCCCCTTTTCTTTTTTTGTTTTTTCTCAGCTCGTCCACCGCTCGTTTCCACCCTCAGTCTTTTGATAGCCCAGATAAGTGGCCCCTTTATGAGAGAAGGAATATTTGCGAGGCGCGTCGTTTTTTTTTTTGCACCCTTGCCCGAGGGCAGACCTTTCCTGTCCGAGTAGGAAGAGGTATACAGAGCTCTCTTTTTGCGAGGGATGCAGCTTCCGCCTCTACGACCGGCAGAGATTCACCCTAAGGTCTGGCGATCTCCTTTCTCTTGTTTTTTCCCTCTTTTAGCTTCTCCCGATCCTCCCCGTTCTATAGGGAAGCTTTGGACTTTGAAGAAGGAATGCAGTCGTGAATGCCGCTTTCGCTGGACCAGGGGACAATCCCTTACGCGCGGATCGGTGTTTCCGGGCTGTATAGTCACCTTGAATCCCCCTCTTTCTTTAAGACTCTTTTTTCTTGAGAGGTCCCCCCCGCTGACGGATAGGACTCTGGGGAAATAAGCTTCTCCGAAAAGAAGTGG
>Ga0179593_1494538_pt1 | contig 14913 bp, 17 predicted proteins | sample CZODoug2_1_08_16_FD_185931 | JGI IMG/M metagenome (GOLD analysis project Ga0179593, IMG submission 185931) | Vadose zone soil fungal communities from Angelo Coast Range Reserve, California, USA - CZODoug2_1_08_16fungal (PacBio error correction) | ecosystem: Environmental > Terrestrial > Soil >... | reverse complement strand
TCTCCGTTTCCTTTCCCCTCGTACAGCAATTGGTGCTTTCCCCCCCGGAAGTAGTTCAGGTCGTCCTTTACTATTCCTCATGGAGTCTGCGGTTGTCTTTTTTTGTGCATCGCAAGGATGCACCTCTGGATCCTTTTACTCTCGGTCGGAACATCTCGCCTACCTTATTTTGTGGTCGCTCATCCCCATGGCAAGGGATCTTTCCATTCCTCACTCGAGAACTGAGGTTCTTTTCTTACTTTTGACCTCCATAATGTTGACATCTCCATTTTCCTACCGGATAGTCACTTTTTTTTTTTTTTTTGGCTTGCCGGTGACTGAATGACGGTTTCATGCCCCCTGTTTCCTTTCTTTCAGGATTGAAGTTCCCTTCCCCCTCCCTTTTTGATCAGCGGACAAATCCTATCTGCTCGACCAATTTATTTTCTCCCTTTTAGACTTTTTTTTTTTCCCATGAGGTATGCACATTCTGAGTTGGCCGGGCCGTTCACAGTCTCCCCATATCTACATTGCCGCTTCAGTTTTACAGCTTGCCCGCCAGGTCCCCCAGCGCCCTGCTTCCTTTACTGTGAACTTCCCATCTAGTGCCTGTGACACTCCCCTCGCGACTCGGCGGTGTTAGTCCTTGACCTCCTCCCCCTTTCCTTTTCCCCGCCGCGCCAGATTCCTTCCGTTTCTTTTCTGATTTAATTATCTCTTCTTTGTGATTGTTCTTCTTCCTGTTGGTGCGGGCTCCTCAATCCCAACAGCGTGCTCCTCTTTTCCTGTGACCTTGTTCAAGTCGTTGCCCCCCGAAGACCTTGCGTCTCAGACCGTCCCTGGCCGGTTTCAACTTATTCGCTGCTCTCCCCCTTCAGTATCTGAAAACAGACTCAATCAGATTCCCCTACACCGAATTATTTCCGGGATGTTTGCCATATTATTCAAAGCGCTGCCCCCTTTTGTCCTTGACTTTCTTCTTCCTCTTCCTTCCACAACTTCCCGGTCCCCCATTTCGGTGTTCTCCTTTTCAGCAATCTTCAGCAGTCGAACTATTCTTTTTTCTCCCTTTTTTCCCACCCGATTGAGAATCTTTTTTTTGCATAGATTGGCCGCCCTGGTGTTTCCTTTTCCTAACTCTTTCCCTAGAAGATTTGGCCAGGTTCATGCTTTCGGACAGGTGAGACTGAGTTCGTCGACAACTGCAACACATTGACCCATGAGGTCGATTGGGGATAGCAATTCCTCCTTCCGTTCCTCCCATTACAACAATGAACTGAAGTTGTCATTTCTTCTCGGTGAAATCTCTCATATTTGGCACCCTGCCGGAGTTTCCTTGAGTGTCACTTTTCAGGCTTTATCAGTCCCGCCCCTACCTGTTAAAATGAGGTTTAGGTAAGGTTCCCTTCCCCCCCTACCTCCCCCAACTGGAGAAAGCTTTAACCCCTCCATCTCCTCTACCCCCCTTCCCTTTTTCATTTTTTGACCGTCGTTCTGCTGAATTCCTTTTTTTCCAGTCTTACAGTCCCCTCGGACGGTATCCCCCCATCGTAAAATTACTTCAGTTAAGGGAATCCCGACCTCACCGTGTTTTCCCTTTCAGACCCTACTGACGTTGTACTTGATTTTCTCTTTTTGTCGCATTCCATTTGAAGCCACCCCCCCACCGACGGCTTTCCTTGTCTTTCGATGTTTCCAGCTTTCCCCAAGCCTAGGAAAAACTCAATACTTTTCCTTCACCCTTGTTCCCCCCTAAGGTTTTCCTTTTTGGGTTCTTCATGATTTTTCTTCCTTAGCCCTAACAGCGGGCTTTCCTCTTTAAGACCTGACTCCTTTTTCGTGAAAGGCCGCCATCTCCCTATCCTTGAGGACCTCCCCTTCTTCCGTACCCCTTTCTTCATGATTTACTACACTTTCTCCCCTTCCCGGTCGGATTTTTCTCGCCCCCTTGGGTATCGTATATCTCCTCTTCCCAAGCGGGCGGCCTCCTCCTAGATTGTTCTTTTTTTTTTTTATTTTTTTTTTTTTTTTTTTTTTCTTACTTTTTTTCTCTTTTTTTTTTTTTTTTTTTTTTTTTTTTTTTTTTTTTTTTTCTTTTGTGATTTGTTCCTGTTGATTCATGCGAAACTTTTCTTCTACCTAGCGGAAGCGACCGGGCCCCGAGGTTACAGCCTTCTTTTCCCCCCAATCTTTGGCGGGTTTTAGTTTTTTTCTCTTCTCCTCGAATAATCCGGCGACCGGCCTGGGATCCTTCTCCCTCTGCTTCGGCATATTGAAGAGTTTTCTCTCCCCCTAAAGTCATGGGGTGTGGGGCCACTACGTTGACTTATTCACCTTTTCCCGACTCACCTTCCGGTTTTTTTTTTCTGGAATAATCCTACGATTTTTTTCCTTTTTTTCCCCCCCCCACCACACCCCACTGTATGATTTTCTTTGCTTTAAGAGTCTTTTCATTGCGAACATGCCTCATCTGTTCGAAATCCCGGCCTTTCCCTTCTTGTCCAGCGGTCCTTCATAACCCTTTTCCTACCCCAACCCGCCTTGGTTGTCAACCTTGTGTTCGGACCTCCTGCTTTGTTTCCCAAGAGGTCGGCCCTCTTCCCCCCTAATGACAAGGCACAATAAAAACCGGCCCCTCTCCCCCCAAGACCCAGCTTCTTTTCGAGGTCGTTCCTTGGGGAAATATTCCCTTTCCCCCCCTAATATCACAGGGGGAAGAGACCCCCCTCCCCTTCCCCGTTTCCCTGCAGGACAACTCCTTCAAGACTGTCTTGCCTTAGTCCCTTCAATTTTTTCCTCGGGATCTTTTTCTTCCATGTCACAAGCTGACGAGATATTCCTTGGCGTTCTGGTACTTCGCCTATCCAACTCCGTCAAACCCTGATGGCCCCCCTGCATGTCCCTGTTCCCCCCTATGACGTGTCGGGCGGGCACTTTCTCCCCTCTCCCTTTTAACTGCCGCGTTTTTCAGTTATTCCGCCTCTCCCCCTCAAAGTTTCCTTCCTACTTGCACTTTCAACCCTGTCGTGGCCCCCAGGCCGGACTGACCCGATGTTACTTTCTGGAGACCCATTCCGCCGGTTGCCGGTTTCCCTTCCTTCCGTCCCCCGGAGCTCCCCCCCGGACGGCCCCAACGCCGGATGCCTTGGTAGAGATCGCCTGTTTTTTATTTTTCCCCTCCCCCGTTCGCGGGTTTGTCCTTTAAATCCCGGACAACGCTCATTCTGGCAGCAGTTCTTTTTCTTATCCAGCCTTAGTGACATCACTTCCCCCTTAATTCCTTACTGATGTTCCCCGGCGTAGGATTTCCCGTCCTCTTCCCTTGTCCTTTCATTTTGGTTTGCCTCTACCTCCGCTGCGAGACCAATCGACAAGCCTGTCCCTTTTCCTTGGTTTTTTTTCTCGACGCTACTTTTAACTCTCTCAGGAACGGGGCTCTATTACCCGTTTTCTGATGTCCTTACCGTTCTTCATTTACGCACCCCCCCCCCCCCCTTCTTGGTTGTTGCAGTGAAATATTGTTCCCCCCCCCCCCCCCCCTTAGACGAAAAATTTTGTTCTCTTTCAGAGTGATTCGTGTTCAAGTTTTGGCTACCATACATGGCTGGTTCTCGTGGTTCTCCCCCTTTCCCGAGGTTAGGACAAGTCCATTTATCTTTTTGCCTAAAACTTTTGCCACAACCCTCAGGAATACGGCTTGTCTTCTCCCTCGATGTTCCAATCTGTCAATTTCATCTTCCTTGACTTTGGGCCCCCCCCTTTTCCCCTTCCACTGTTTTGCCGTCCACGGCCAGGAGGTGCTGGATACGATTTCCCCCCTTTTTCTTCTTACCGACTCAAGTTCCCCTTATTAACTCTTCGACAGAATTGGGGGCTGGACCCTACCCTTTCCCCCTGCTTGAGCCACATTCACACTCCTAAACCTCGCCCACGTAACTCCCCTTGACCAATTTTCATCATGCCAAAATAACTTTTCCTTTTGCGATTTCAAATTGACTTTAGTCCAGTGAATACAACTGCTTTCCTGCGATTTGTATGTTCTTCCCCTTTTTTTTTATGGCTCCCCCTCTTCCCTTCCCTCATGCTCTTTACCTGGCTCCTCTGCTTTCCCAATGTTTCCCGAAGTTGCTTTCTTCTTTCCTGGTCCCTGAGATCACCTTTCCCTGCCCCCGTCCCCATTTTCATGACCTATGTCTTCCCCCTCCTTAATCAACCCGTTTATCCCTCCCACATGGCTCGCGACTATGCTGACATTGTCAAGCTTGATCCGGTATTTTTGCCCGCAGTATCTGGAATCCCCTTTCCACCGAGGTATTCAGGACATTACAAGACACCCTTCCTCCCTTTTCCTCGACTTTGTGATTTCCCCCCTTAGTTCGATCGACGTCTTTCGTTCCTTTCCTCTGACCAGGCTCGTCCCCCTTTCTTCAAGGACGTCTCTGTGTCTGTTTCCAACGACCAAAAACAAGAAGGTAGGACCTCTTATTATTGGACGAGCTCATATCCGCGTGTTCCTCCGGGGATGCACCCGATCTTACAGCCCTCCAATAAATCTTTGGACTTCTCTGACCACTCAATGTTTAACATCCCCACTTTGCCCCCCGAGTTCTTCCCAGAGGAACATGAAAATCCCCTCCCCCCCGGCATAATACCATTACGGAGCTCCTCAGTAACTCTTTTTACGATCCGTTGATGTGCTATGGTTCCCCCCTTTTTTCTTTTTTCCAAGAGACGTTCTTCGGTCAAGGACCACTCTAGCGGCCGCTTTAAGCTTTTGTGGTCCTTCCCTCAGTGACATGCGTGTGTCGCCAGGTCTGGACTTCCCCTTCCCCCCTCCTTTTTTCCGTCGCGCAGACCGTTTCCGTTACTTCTCCTTAATAGTGAGCTACTCATCTCAGGACCCGGTTCTGCAAAGAAGCTGCTTATTTGGTTGATGTTCCCTCACTTTAGCCGTCCATGCCCCTATTCCTCGGGAGTTGCTGTCATATTTAGGGCTCCCCTTCTTTTGCAGATTCCGCATAGCGTCTTTGGCAGAAAGGCTCACCTTCATCTATTTCCATTAGTTTAACTTCTTCTTTGGCAACATTCTCCCCTTTTTGTAAGTGGAAGACGTTTCTAGTTTAAAGGTATGTTCTACTCATCAGCAATCACCGAAGTCCAAAAACTGGTGTGATTTGTTTCCCCCCTCGCGTGCCGTAAAGCCGCTCCCCTTATGCTTAGTTTTTCCCCCCCCCCTCCTGCGTCCGTCTTTTCCCGGATATTCGACCAAGAGGCGCCTTTTCTTTTAGTCTTTCGCAGACCTAAATGTACTACTCCTTTGCTTCTGGGGAAAGTTCGGGGACTTTCCCAGATAGCTATCGATTCGCCACTCATGGACACTCCCCCTTTCCCTACTAGAACTTTTTTACAGGTAATTACCCCCCCCTATGACTTCTGGATTACGTGCCTAAGTGGTATCCACCGATTCATCAATTCTCTTTTTCTCACCTGCCTCAGTCGCGTTCCCGAACTGTAGACATCGCGCGTGCTCCGCCCCTCTTCCCCTTTGGAGCCCTTTTGCGTATAAGTTAGGGAAGGTAGAGGCCCGCTCGGCACGCCCCATTCCCATTCCTTGATCCTCCCCTCTCGGTTTCCTACCTGTCTGGCCATTCATCCCTTTTTCGGCTCCTACTCGGCAGGCGTCTTTTCCCTTCCTCCTGACTACAGAAGAGTTTGACGTTTCCAAGCGTCGCAGCATGCTGCCATTGAGGACGCTGTCTTCAGGCCAAGTGAACCTTCGTGAGGTCTTTTCCCTGTCTGCCTGAGATTTTGTCGTGTCACCCTGTTGATTGCCTCCCCCCTCTCTCTTTCTAATCCGCAGGGTTAAATTCCTCTCCTTCATTTTTATAGCCCACCTCCTACCCGCCCACGTTCATTATCAGCTGACCTTAGTCTTCGAAAAGAGAACATCAAAGGTAATTCCCTTCCCAACTGACATAAGCCACCCGGTCACGTGCACATCAGGGAAGGCGATGTCCGCCCGGTAGTTCACGACATATTGGTTCGCCATTCCTGATCTCTGACTCGACTGTTATTCTCTTCATCCTAATTTGTTTTGGCTCTTCCCCCTCAGAGTTCCTAGAGCCCTGGCTGTTGTTAAAATGTGAATTAGGGCCTACCCCTCTGGTTTGTTGGGGGGTTCTTGGGGGGTGGGCTGACGTTTCCGTGCGTCATCGTGACCCAGATTATGATTCATTGTCCAGTGAGGCTGCTTTTTTGAGTTTTCATCCCGCTTTCTCAGCCAGATTGGTCGTACTTTGCCCACCTGACTAAGGAAGCTTCCCTTCCTTCTTCCCAAAGGATTTTTTTGGGACACCTTTTCCCCCGTCGGCTTGAAATCGATCGTTTTCTCTACGCCACAGTGCCCTACCCCACGGCATGCTCCCCCCCTTGTAACTTTCACAAGAACATCGCGCGGTTTAACTTGCCGTGCATTTTGCAGTAAATTTTTTTCCAGCAATTTTCTTCCTCCACTTCTTCTTGCTTTCCCAACATCTGATGGCTCTTTTCTCCTTCACAGAGAAGTGCCTCTTTCTTCTGCCTCCTTAGGACGCTCAATCGTCCTCCGCGACCGGACTCATTTTTTTTGGAGTGAAGAGCTTCTCCTCACTTTCCCTAAGATATCCATGGCTCCACGCGCCCGAGAGAGCGTTTCCTTTTCTAGATGGCGACCCCAGTTTTGGTCAGAAGGATTCTGGACCGTGCCCCACCGAGATGATTTTAACAGCTGGTGATAACCAACGACGTGAAGAAGCCTTTATCTCCCCCCCCTTCGTTCCCCTCCTCGAAATGTCTCTTCATGGCACCGCCTTGGACCCTCGTTTCCCTGACAGCTTCGACTTTCCGTGTTCCCTCAAGCTGTCTAAGCCGCGGCTTCATCCTTTTCTTCCGACTTCCGTCACTAACAGGGCCGCCCAGTTTTATCCCCCCCTTCCCCTCTCTTCCCCGCGCTAGCCTCGTCTCTGCACTTTCCTCTTTCTTCCTTCTCCTTTTTCTTTTATTCCTTCTCTTTTTTTTTTTTTTTTTTTTTTCTCTTCCTCTTTTTTTTTTTTTTTTTTTTTTGTTGTGTTCTCGTTGCTGTATTGGTTTCTTTTTTTTGTTGTTTTTTTTGTGTTGTTTGTGTTCGTGTGTTTTTTTTTTTTTTTTTTTTTTTTTTTTTCTTTTTTTTTTTTTTTCCTTAGGGCCCGTCGCCGATGGGTCGGAACAGATTATTTTCACAACGAAGCCGAATGGAGTTTCTCTTTTCCGGTACTTACGGGGGACCGCCCCTCCCAGTGTTTTCTCCCCTGCAGGTGATCTGATTCTTCTCCTCGTTCCGCTGATAATTCCTTTTTACAAAAGCTCCGGTTGCACCCCCCTCCCTTTTTGAACCAGGTTTTTTTCCCCGGTGACTCCCTTTCTTAATGCCCCGCTCTTGCGTTGAATTTCTTCCTCGAGCACTTAAGATAGTTCACTAAATAACCTGCAATTTACTAGGCCTTCTTTTCGTTTTGAAGGTTCTCCTCTTTACTATGATCGAACCCCCTCCCTTTTTTTGATAAGTCCTGTATCTAAATTAAGAGAGAAAAATCACTGAACCTGCTGCGAGCCGTCCCCTCTGTCCCTAAAGTATACTGGTCCCCCCCCTCATTTCACAGTCTTGGCCGGATACTACACAATCTTTCCTCTTAGAATCGATTCTAGTTTCCTATCCTTTGCTAGTGCCGAAGAAATGCTCAGAGTCCCCATTAAAAGGATATATCTTAGACATCCTTCCCCGATGCTGATGAATTAATGGTGGCTTCTTTTTTTCCCCTGTGATGTGACTGAGGGCCTCCCTCTGGTTGCATCATGATGTCACAGGACGATTTCCCTGTAATTTCTCTGCTCACTTAGGTCGTCGGTTTTTTCTCGGGTGTCCCAGGATGGACCCGCTTTTATCCCTGAAGTCTCGGCCCTCCGAACCTTCTAGCCCCTCTTGTGTTTTGTAGCGCAGCCACATTCCTTTTTTGGGGGGGGGGTGGGTGGGGGAAGTACTTGCCCCCCATTCGGGAAGAATCCCTCTCCCCCTTCTGGTCCTACTGCAACGCCGGTCCCCTCCCCCTGTTTTTACCTCCCCGCCAGGTGCAGTCGGAGGTAGTTTTTCCTTCCTTTTTTACTTAATGTATCATGCGGTTGGATCAGTTCCATTATAAGTATGTTTAACCAATTCGGGGCTCATCGGACAATCCTTTCAGTTTCTACAATGGTTCTTTCGCCTTTTCTTCCAGAGGGTTTACATACATGCGGGTTCATTTTCCTTCGGCGGTTTCCTTCTTTTGATAGCGCGTCTCGAGCACTCTACTTCCTTTCCCTTTTCCTTGCAATTTCCGCACGGGACAATCCAGGTTTCCCCCCCCCGCTAATTGCGTGCCTGTTTTTGAAGGAAATAGAGTACTGTCCCATACCAGCGACATCTGCTGTCTTATCCTTTAACCCTCCCGGTCTATTCGAAAGTGCGGCACTTTTTTTTGCGCTTTTTTCCCCTTACTTTTTTTGTCGATTTTTCTCTTTGTTCTGTGCGGTGTTTTTGTCTCGAATTCCAATCCCCTGTTTGCTCACCTTTCGCGTGAACTTGCTTTTTCAGTCAAGAACCTTTTGTTACTAAAGACGTCCCCCTGGCGGTGCGGACAAGTATTCTCTTTATTCCTCCAATCCGTCTCTGAAATAGTTCCCGCCGCGGGTTTTTCCCCAAGCAAGTATCCTTTCTGTGTTTGACCGAGGTATGCAAAAGAGACCTCCAATTTATGCCTGAACGTTTTTGGCATCGCTCACAACTTCCCGTACCCCCTCTTTTTCTCCCTTGAAAGCTCACTCGAGTTCCCTTCTAAAGTCTTTTTTCGTTTTGAAAGGGTGTACCAGATTCCCTCCCCTACGGTTGTTGCCTCTTTCTGCCCTGTTGCTCATAAGACATTCCCCCCCTTTACCCTCTAAGAGCCAGGCTTCCTTGTCCACTGTTTGAAGCGTTCGAGCCCCCCTTCCCCCCCCCTTTCACAATGTGACCTTTTCTCTGGATCGCACTCATGTCTTCTTGTTCCTTGAGCCCCCCCCTAAGGAAGGGACGCTGCGGTGAAATCTCCTCTGGACCAGCTTGGTACCGGGAAGGATTTCACGTTCGGCTTTCTAAGACAGACCAGAAATGTCATTTCCCAGATGAGGTGTCTGGCAGTTTTTTTATTAGGCAGAACTAATCTTGCATAAGCGAAATGTCAGATCCTCTTCCCCATTCCTTCCCTTCCCTGTTTCCTTCGTTCTTTGCCCCCACGGAAGTACTTTCACGTTCGCGGCCCCCGGTCCTTGCATGGGCTCCCCTTTTCCCGGCATCGTTTTCGGGCCTCCATGAAGCCCTTTTGACACCTTGAATAACTTCTGTTACTTGCGTGGATTTCTTGTTTTCGCTAAAATTCCGAGAGGCTTCCTTTCTTCCCCCTAGTGGTTCCTGCGTTACCTTCAGAGGAAACCACCCGTCATCCGGCGCAGGGTCCATTTTGTGCCAGCCTGTCTTCTCGTTGTGGATCGGGAACGAACTCCTTTTCAAGTTCAGCCTCAGAAGCTCTTGTCATTTCAAAGCACATTATACCTCTTCCTTCGGACGATTCATGCCATTTCTCTTGAGTCCTGCTTTCTTAATGGACCTTGTGGTTTCGTCCCCTTTTTCGGATCGCCTATAACAGAGCTCTCCTTTCGGCTCCCCCCGATTGGGAGTGGTCGACTCGTTATTATTTTAATGTGCGAAATTGGAGTTTTTTCCCCTCCTCAGGTGAAAGCTTGTCCAGCTTAAATTAGTGGCGGCCAATCTCTTCCCCCTTAGTTGGCTCCCGTCTGAAGGAAGAGATCGCAGAAGGCGAAAAGGCCCTTACTCTACATCTTTCGCTTCCAGCCTATGACGTCCCCCCTCCAGTCATTTTTTTGGTTGACCAATTCCCTCTGGCTTGTCTTTCTTTATTTTCCTCCTCCTCGTTTGTTTCTTATTCCGATCCCGGGAGCCGACTTTTTCCGTTTGTCCACCCCACCACCTTTAATTTATGGGCGTCCCTACCATCGAGATGCAGCACACGAAGCTGTTCCGACTCTCTACCAGGACTCCTCCTTCTGCCGATATTCGCGTTTTTTCATAAAATTTTTCCGAAACCCGATGTTGTCAACTGCTTTACTTTATCCTGGTACTGGTCAATTTTTTTTTTTTCTTCTCCGACCACCCATTAAAGGCAATCAAAAAGGGATTCCCCCCCAACGTACTTCTTTAGTAAGCAGCTTGTCGCTATGCTTCCTAGACCGTACATTTTGTTGGTCCGAGGAAGCAAGACAAGGTCCCCTTCTTCCCTTGCACGGAAAACTAGTTTTCTTTCGTGGTCATTCATCGTTTCCTCCATGAAGATTTTCTCTGATTTTTTGGAATGAACAAAAACCCTCCCTCAGCGCGCTGTTTGCATGATGAGGGCCCTTCGGTTCCGCTGATCACGCGAGTTCACCCACACACGGCGTTCCCACAGCCCCTACTTGATTGCAAACCTGTCGCGGTTCTTGTTTCATCGGGACGCCCTCTATTTTTTCCCTCACAGGAACCTCCGTCTTGCCCCCTTTCCTAGAAGACTATACAAGAACTTCCCGCGACGAAGTGCTACATTCCCAACCCTGTCGTGTCTGGAAAAATTTCCTCTCCTTACCTCTCCAGTTAAGATGTTATCTTACTTCTGGGGGACAGTTTCCTGCACGTCGAACTGATGTCCTCCACGGTTCATGAAAGAATGCAACATGTCCTCCGGTAGGATCCTTTTGGGTAAGCTCCTGTTTCTAGACGTATTTCGCCAGTTATATTTTTTCTAACATGACCGTTTGAAAACGCTCCCTGAGATTGGAGTTCTTCGCCCCCCTCCGCCTCCCTTCAATTTCCCCTTGAAGGACGCTTTGGAAAATGAGTTCTCCACAGATCAGATTGTAAATTTTCCTTTTTGTGGCAATGTATGCCCTTGTACTTTCGACCACTCTAAACTCCATTGTTTGTTCAAATTTTACCTTTGGCTCGGACGTTCTCATGTCCCCTCGCGCAATTTCCCCTTCTATTTCCCTTTTTTTGATGCTTTCACCCCGTTTATGCCCCCTTGTGCTATGACAACCCTGCTTTGTAGTTTGCATCTTGTGGCACCTTCGACGACAGAGTGCTCCCTGCTGCGAGTGTTTCCTTGCTCCCCCAGAACTTGTCCTTGAAGTTATTTGTAGCTCTGAATAGAGTTTCCCCTTCCCCACGAAATTGCTTGCTTTTTCATACCCTCGGGCAACCAACATTAATACTGTTTTCTGGCGATTTGACCAGAGGTCTGACCTTGTAATTCAGATTACTTTCTTTCCTCTAGGCGAATACGTGGCGAAAATGCCTTGTGACGTCTTGATCAGTTTCCCAAGGTATTAGGGCAATACCTCCCGTTAACGCGACAGCTGATCCGTCCTGGTTGCATTGGACGGATCCCCACTCAAACCCCCCCCCGAAAGCGACACTACACGCGTCCCCTGAGAAATATTAACATATTCCCAAATCCCTTCCGCAATATTCCTTTTCGGATTCCAGGAACAGGGCGATTTCACTCCTACCAACGCCGATGGTTCGGCTTTTTCGGGATTATTAGGTTAACCCTATTGCAAACAGTTCCCGGCGACGCCTCGCTGGACCTTTTTTGTAGCTGTTCATCCTCTTGACAATTGCGGATATCTTGTAGGTCCCTCTTGATCAACGGGCGGACGCCTCGTTCATGACCCGCATGTTTGATTCCAACCCTTCCTAACATGTTTCCAGACCTTTCTCCCCCTTGTCGGCTGCCGAGCGGACTCTTTTCCCCCTTTTTCTCGTTCCTTTTGAGTTGTGAAACAGTGTAACCTCTTATAAATTGCACCTTAATTACCCTTGACAAATTCTGTTTACCGATCACTGACTTCCTCCTTTCGTTAGGTGACCCTTAGCGATCCTCCCTATTGCCGGTCATTCCCTTCCCTTGCTCTAGTGATTCCTTGTGCCCGGACTCCCTCGACAAACCCTTTCGTTATGTCTCTATGTTCGTTTTATCGATTAATGATCTATGGCCCTACGGAGACTTTCTAGACGCCTCTCTCCCTACCGTTCTTTCTCGTCAAGCGACCGTTCCATGAACATGCGGCCTTTTGTTCCAATACCAGCTTCCCCCTATTCCCTCACATTTAAAATACGAAAAAGGCATCATCCAACACGAAGGAGCTACGTCCTACCGCTTCTACTCTCTTTTGCTTTTGGCTTCGCGAAGGTCTCTTGTTTTAGAAATTAGGAGGACAGACGGACCCCCCCTATTTCCCTTCAGATGCCGCTTTTAGGATCTTCAACCATCCTTTTGAATTGCGTTTGAGTCCAGTTCGTACTTCTTTTCCCTCTTGACGTTCTCGCACCTACGTTTATGGACCTTTCTTCGTCTTGACATATTCTATTATTGACTGCTCCCCCTAGCGTAGGCTGGTGTTAGATGAAGAGCATTTCTTTTCCGCCTTACCATGAAAGAGTCCTTTGGGTTTCTTATGATTTGAGATGAGATCCGCATTGCTTTGAAGGCACTCCCGGTCCCCCCCTTCATCTCACCCCTTCTTTTTGAAATTGGAGTTTTCTTTTTCAAACGGATGGCCATTTATAAGTTCAAGTTTCCGCCTTTTCATGGAACTCTCCCAACCTTGAGGGAATTGACCCCAAAAAATTCGGGTTGCTGGTTAACGCGCAGCCAGGGTCACCTCTCCCCCCTTCTTTTGGTGTCTTCAACTCCCTGGTCATTTTCCCCTTCAGTCATTCGAACCATGATTCTTAAGGTATGTTTTTTTAATGTCGTTTCTAAAGTGATGAAGCGATCTTTCAATTTTTTTTTTGGTCATTCCCCGTCCCTCGATCTATTTCTTCCCCCCCTTGCAGGCTTTGCACTGCTTCTGAAAATTGCTGCCCGGAAGGTTAATTTCTTTTCTTCGGCTTTACGGCGAATTTTGTCTCACAGCTTTCAAATTTGTTGTTGGGAAGCCACTTCCTTTTTTGCGTTGAAGCCCCCCCCTTTTTCGCCTTTTTCGCGCGTGAGATAAGTCTCGCGTTTCTTCCTTTTTGATTTTCTTAGTCTTTCCGTCGCGGTTTTTTCGGTTTCACGCCAATTTTAAATCAGTGCGGTCCCTTCTGCGGGACGAATTTGGCGAATCCCCCTTTCTGGCCCCTTCGCGACCGAATTTGTTTCCCCTGGTTCCCGCTGATTGGCCGCTAGTTGGACAGCGGCTTTCGTTCTTTTTGCACCACAATGATTCTGCTCACTCCAAGTTCCCACTCAGCTGTTATGTTTAAATTGCGGGTTTTTTTCCTGCGATTTGCCCTGTTCCTGCGTAGAGATCTCTTTTCTCTCGCTTTCATTCCGCGCCTTTCTCCTCCCCCACGCCGACGGCACGGCCTGTCCTCATCAGGAACTTTAAGGAGCGCTGACCCCCGCTCACCACTTCTTTCCCTCACCTGCCTCCAGACACCTTCCTGGCCCCTCCCGGCCCCAGGGGGCTCCTCCGGCACACTCGCTCTTGTCTGCAGGAATCTTGTTCCCATTTGCTCTACATCCTCTCCCGCTTTCTATTTTTTCTTCCCGTTTTGTGAGATTGATCCCTCCCCTCTTTTTCATCACTTTTCTCAAGGCTGGCGGCACATGAATCACCCAGAAGAACGATCGGCGATGCCTTTTTTTCCTTTTGCTGGATTGGACGTGAAATTAGGCTGCGTTCTTTTTTCCCCTTCCTTTCTTTATGCGTTTCGAGTTTTCTTACTTTTTTCCCTTTCTTTTTTCCGTTCGGCGGTTTTCCGAATCCACTTTCAAACGAATTACCATGATTGCTAGTCGAAACTCCTATCTTCTCTCAGCAACCCAAATTTTCCTGAAACCCATCCGGCCATTGAACCCTGCCTTGCTAAAATCTTAGTCTAAATTGGCCGTGCAGATCGAAAGTTTGGCAAGCACTTTCTACTCCTTGACAGGAAGGCCACTTCTGTTTGCTTTTCATCGGTTCCTAGACCTTTTCCCTTCTTTCTTGTTTATTAAGCCCCTCCTTTTCGTCTCAAGCGATTTCGAAAATTTATTTTATTTTTGTGGCGTACTAGAAGACCCGCTCCACTTTTTCCACATTCAGACCCGATTAGGTTTCTCCCCTCTTCTCAAGGATGCTCCCTCTCTATTCCCTTCGCCCACTAGAAGACGGAAAAGATTGTGATCAACTAGTCGTCCTTAATCGGAAGGTCGTTCCCCCTCCTCCTTTCCCCTTTTTTCAGTTTTGGCCACACTTTTCCTCTGGCATCGAGGAGCTCCTGGTCCCTTTTTCCCTCCCTTAGCATGCTCTTGCGTCATTTCTTCTCCTAAGCCCTTAACCCCCACGAACCTCGCCCTTGTCGATAGTGACAAATGTCTTGATGCCAGCTTACCCCGAGGATTTGCAACACGACCTCAGCGGTGCTCTTCCTTCTTCGGCGCTTGGGACATCCCCCCAGAAGTTTTAGCATGTGATTGATTAGTCTTTGCCTGCCTTTCCGAGATCCTGTACCCCTTCTCCCCCGCTTCCGGTTGCCCTTTGCCCCTGGATGGGATAGATTCAGGTGAGAGTTCTTAATTGCCGCTTTTTTTTGAATAGGTCATCTCTCCCCCGAAGCCCACCTCCTTTTTCTCGTTGACTTTCCTTTTTTACTACTTTCGCTGTTTCTAGAAAACCACTCTCCGTTTACTCCTTCCCTGCTCTCTTTTCTCTGACCCGACGCCACCTTCATCCCTGTATTTTCCGGCAGCCTGGCCTGAAAGTCTACCTGGCCCAAAGAATTTACACGTCTTTCATTGTTTCTCTTTTTCCCCTTCTCTGCCGCAT
>Ga0179593_1656755_pt1 | contig 14914 bp, 18 predicted proteins | sample CZODoug2_1_08_16_FD_185931 | JGI IMG/M metagenome (GOLD analysis project Ga0179593, IMG submission 185931) | Vadose zone soil fungal communities from Angelo Coast Range Reserve, California, USA - CZODoug2_1_08_16fungal (PacBio error correction) | ecosystem: Environmental > Terrestrial > Soil >... | reverse complement strand
ATAGATAATACTCCCCAGGGCCCGCCCATCTTCTTCTATCGGTGAACGCCTCCCCATGGGTGACCCCAGACATCCCCCCCCTACCCAGGGGTTTTCCCCAAATTCTTATCTGTAGGCGCCTTTTTCGCGTCTATTTCGCCCCTCTGAGAACCAGAATCCCAATTCGTTATCAGAACGCATCTCGCCTTGATTTTTCCCTTTTTGGCCGTGTTGTTTCCTCCTTTTCGAAAATCCCTTGTTTTTTTGTGTCTACCGATCGTAAATCCCCGTAGATTCACCGCCCCTCCAAGTCCTTCCTTTATGTTTTTTCCCTCACAACCCTTCCACTCGCCGCGCATCCTTTCTCCGCCTGATGCACCTCCTCTGGAATCCCTCTTTTCCCCATCGCCTTCGCCTTACTCCCCTCCCCCCATCGACGCTTCTTGTTCCCGAAGAAGGGTCCTGGTGAATGATCTCGTCGTTCCCCTTCCTCCAGTCTTCTTCCTACCCGCCTTTTTCCCAGATGCGGTCCCCCCTCATGACATTCATTTTCAGTACACCGGCAACCCCCTCCTTGAATTCCAATCTTTACCCACCGTGGCCGGGCGCACGAAAAAGCTTCGTACGGTCAAAACCCCCTTTCACGCGACACTCAGCAACAGTCCCCCCCCCAAACAGAATGTCTAGGTTTTGTCCTACTCCTTCTTCTCCGCGACAAACCAGCCGACACCCACAGATTGTTCCAGCCTGATCTGCCAGAGACCTAAGTCCGCCGGACGGCCGCATTTTCTGTCGTGGTGGATTGAGGGGCCCGTCTTTTCGCTTCCTAATCCCTCACTAGGGGTGTTGTTGGTTTTCCCGTTTCCTCGATACGGAAATCCCTCACTTAAGCCCTTTTCCTTCGATCCACGCTTTCGTTAACCTCCAGATAGGAACCCCCCAAATTCGCCCGCGGGCATTCCCTCCCTCTGCAACTTCCTCTAGTGGCTTCTTTTTTGCTTTGTCGGGGATCACCTTTTATAGAGCGTCCTGGGGAGAGATTCTGCGCCAGGTTGCTCCTGGTTCTATTTCCTCAGGTGACTTCTCGCTCCAGGAGGCCGGAACCTACAGGTCACCCCGGAGTCCCCATGGTCTAATCACAGATGCCTTGACCTGCGAGACTCCGCCCTGCCTTTTCTCACTCTCGCCTCCCCCCTTACCCGCCCGCCCCCCGACCCTTCCAGATTTTTCATCGAGAGCCGCGGCCGGATGTGCGATTTTGGCACCATCTCAGAATTCCCCTTTTGGTATACCCATTCCGGGTTCGACCTTCACCTTCTGCGCGTCTGCACCGCGAGCATCAAACGCAATGATTCCCCTGCGATCTATCCTTCCTGGGACCTGACTAGGAGTTCCCTTTTTTGCAGGTTTTCCCCACTCCTAACCCCCTTTTATCACGTTACTGTAACTTCCTTGCAGAGAAGATCCTTCCTGCTTTTCTTGTCCCTTTGTGATGTGTTTCTTTTCTCCCAAATCTTGTCGAAAAATTCAATGTGATCCTTTTCCCTTCCCGGCGGTGTTTAGGATGAAATTTATCTCTAAAACAAATTTCTGCTCAACTCCTCCGAGGACCCTTTTTTTTCTAGTCAGCCCGTTTCACCAACCGTTCGGTGTGCTCCCCCATAAGCTTTCCCGGAACTCCTTGTGTCCTTGGGCTTAAATTGTTGCTATCTAGCACTTCCTTCTTTTGGACGTTGAGGGGCACCCAACCCGCAAGTCGGGATGTGTCACAGTTTACTACTTTTTCCCTGGGACCCCTGTTGGTCTCAGCCCCAGGTGTGACATGGATTTCTTCTTTCGAAAATCTTCCGCCACTTTTTTATATTTCCGGAGTGATGCCCAGAAACCTCCGCCCTGCCAGCCCGTCACTCTGTTTGCATCTGTTACCTCCTAAGCATATTTGGCCCCAACTCTTGGAAAGCCTTTTCCCCCTGGCAACCAGACCCATTCGTACTTCCCCCGATCTCCTCCCCGTCGGTGCTTTTCAAACGGCAATCCCTCGTTTATGACTGCCGTTTCGATCTCTCTACCCTTTTTTTTAGGCAGACCCCCCCCCCATTTGGAGAGTCCTGAGACCGGCCTTCCTTTCCCTGTTTAAGCTTCTGAACGTAGCATTTCGTCTTCTTTCAATGGACCTAAGTGGTCGTGTTTTTTTTTCCCAAAGACATTCAGTAATTTTTATCTTCCTCTTACTTTCTAACGCGGCGTTCTTTCCTATTTGGTGGATATCAGCCCTTGGCTTTCGTTCATTTTTTCCTTCTCCCCCGTCGTCCCACCAAGCGGAATCGGGCCTTATGGATTTTAGCGAGCTCTTCTGGCGACCCCCCCCCCTTTTTTTGACACTCCCCCCAACCCCCCCCCCTTTTCAGATTTCCGAGTGGCCGCTTTTTCCATAACCTTCCATCGATCTGGTAAGAGCTATTTGCTTTATAGAGCTTTTTGTTTCATCTTCTCTACAACTCCCTTCCTTCTTGTGAATAGGAAGTTCCCTTCCTTCTAGAAACGTCATCTTCTAATTTGTTCTTTCCTATTGCCTAGTCACATCATTTGCAATCCCTTATCCTCCCTTTTCCTACCCTTTTTTGTTTCTTTTGTCCGAGATCTTTTTTTATGCTGATTGTCCCCTTCCAGATGATTTTCCTTTGCGGAATGAGAGTTCTGGCGCCCCTCCATGGAAGGACCTTTCCCCGAATGACCCACCAAAGGGAGTCTTTCTCCCGATTTTTTTGGCTTACCGTCTATCATTCGCCGAGCTTCGTTCGTACCGCTGCCTTCTTCTTGGGGCACCTCCCTGTCCTGCTCTATCTCTGGAAAATGTGGTCAGCCAGTTCCTTTCCCTCCAGGACCCTCTATCAACCGCTTTCTGCCCCGATTCCTTCTCGAAGGCGCTCCACAATGCTACATCCTCCCTTGAATTTCTTATCTCCCTTCCACCAAACACGGCCCTACTTTCTGTTTCCCGGCAGAGCCAGGCTCCGGCGTCCTACTGCCCTTCTGTATTTTTTCCTCCAAAGTACCTCCCGACACATTTGATACTTCTAGCACCATTTCCTTGAAAAAGCGCGGAGAAATCCAGGTCGCCGGGACTTCCCCCATGGTTTTTCTTTCCCTCCTCGCACTCTGGTTGTCCCCTAGACCAAAGCAGTCCCAGTCTTGTGAGACTGTTTTCAACCCCGCTCTCTATCTTTTCCCTTCTACAATTGAGTTTTCCCAGCCCCATCCTTGTGGCAAATCCTCTATGACCCCCCATGTAGAGTGTAAACCTTGCGCAACCCCTCCTTCTTAAGGCTTTCGGTGCGGCAGTTCTACCTTCCGGCCGGGGAGCAGAATTGGTCCCCCCTCCTGCCTTCCCCCCTTTTGGAGATTTCCCCGGTGCTTCCGGCCTAAAAGAAAATAACCGTTACAACTACAGAATTTTTCTCTTGTTGGACGAAAGGCCCCCCCTGACACTCTCTTGTTTTTTGAAGAAATGATCAAGTCCCCAGGTCCGGGACCATGATGTCCAACAAACGACTTTTTTTTCCCCTCGTGTTTCTCTTCAGGTCCCTCTTTCGTTTAAAGGGCATATCCCCGGGGCCTTCTCACCCAGAGCTCGTGCTACGCCGATGGCCGCTCGTTTAGAAACTTCCTTTTTTCCGCCACGGCCCGACCCCCAGAACCCGGACCACCTCGCTTTTTTTATCTGACAGTTTGCCGCACCGCCTTTGCCCCGTCTTTTTTTTTTGATTTGAAAGCCCCCGCCCGCCTCGGTCTTCTAAGTCTTTACTGATATAATGCCGCATTCTCTTGTTTTTACTGGCTGCCCCCCAGTCCCTCGCCAGGCTTCTCCGACTCTCCCCTTCAGACCTTACCTGTGCTTTGACTGCCAGAGAATATACCGCGTGGTCGATAGCCCCTTCTACAATTTTGCTTTCTCTCAGTTCTCTTTTCTGCCGCCACGAGGTGGCTGTAGTTTGTAGCCTTCTTCAAGGAGGAGCTTGATTTCCTTTTTTTTTCGCGCCTTTCCTCTCGAACTTCACCTTTGACTCTCCCACAAGGACATACCCATGGTCCCCCAATATCCACTACTTGATTACATTCATTCATTTAACCCCCCCCCCTATTTAAGAATGGTTATATGGACCAGTCCTACTTTCCCCATTATTTGTGCCTGTGTCTCTAGACTGGGTCTTTCTGGGCCTCCCGAGCGCCCCCCTTCCGCGTCCTTTTTTTTTTAAAGTGTCCGTAGCCTCCGGACAAATAACCACGTCTCCTTTGACGACAGAGTTCTCCGAATCCCTCGTCTCACGGGGTTTTTTTTCAACTCTTTCCATTTTTTTTTCTTGCTTAGAAGCGTGAAATTTTGTCTTTATGAAGCCTTTTTTTAGGGCTTTTTGTTGACCCTCTTCTTCAAGGCACTTTCCTTTTTCTGAGATGCCCTTCCTGACGTGTTGTGTGTGCTGATGTTGTAGTCGTTTAACTTTGTCCAGTCCCTTTTTCGACCCCCCCCGTTCGGCGTTCAGATGTGTCTTAATTCGATTGCCCCCGCCGCTCCCAGTTACTTTAACCAAATTGAGTATTGTTCCTTCTTGGCCCCCTTCTTTTTCTTCCAGTCATTGATATATTTGAGATACGGCCCTTCCGCCTTTCCCTTATCAACGCCCTTTTTTTTGGATCGATTGCTCTGCCTCTGGCGATCATTCGGCGTACCTAAGATTCCGCTTTCTTTCCCGGCTTTCCGCGGCGTTGGTTTTTCAAATCGCACGGTATTCCTTCTGTCATTTCCCGAGAGGAAGGACGGTTTTTGGAGTTGCTATGCGACCACCACGTCGTTTTGAAAACATCGCAACCCCCTCCACGTTTTTTTTGTTCGCGAACCCCTTTGGTCAGTTTGTTGATTCTATCACCCTAGAATGTTGCTCTTAGAGGCATATTTTCTGAACCCCCTGCGACCCCTCCTCCTGCTCTTTTTGTTTCTAGGTCAGGGATAGGTCTGGTATTCCCCCCCTTGGTTCAACCCTCCTTTTCTCACTTTCCCCCTTCTCTTTCTTCCTTTCCCTCCCCCCTCCTTTTCTTGTTGCTTTCTTTCTACCGAAAGGTGCCGACTTTTCTCGGTGACCCCTGCGACCCCTTTGTGGACAGACCTATCCATGGGACCCCTTCCACCAATCTCTCTAGAGCTTTTTTTAGACTTCTCCCCCCTCTGAGCCCTAATCCTAACCCCCCCCCCTTCGCACGGGGCCTTTCGAAATCTTTTCTCGGAAAGACTTTCGTCCGAGTTTTCTTCCAGTGTTTTCCTAGGGTTTTTTTTTTTTTTTCCCTCGGCGGTGGTGGTTTTTTACGATTTCCCCCGATCCCAAAAGTTCCCAGAACTTTCCCCTGAAGCAAGGAATCCCAGAGGATGACGAGGGACAAAAATTCTTTTCATGTGGTTAATCCCTCTTTCCGCAGGATGCCCCTAACTTTTTCCCTAGCCCACGGCACTTTCGTTCCCCGATCGTCCCCTACACCCCCTCCGGCCCCCTCACCCCCGCGCCTTTCCCTTGATCTCTGCCCTCTATCATTCCTTCTCCGAACACGCCCTGTTCCCCTCTCTCTTGCCTCAAGTTTTTTTTCTGAATTCATGTTTTTCCGTTTTCCTACGGAATTGCAGGCTAAATTTTCCTCTACCCTGTGGTAAGGGGGATCAGGACACCAAGGGCCCTGAAGCAAGGGCCCGCAGACCCAAAAGAATTCACTTCCAACAAGAAGGAAGGGAGATCCTACGCTGGCCTTCCTTTTTCCCCAAGTGTCCCAGCCCAGACACCACCACCGATGCAGATTCTCCAATCCCCGAGCTCGCAGCTGTCCGTCTGTTCGTTTCTATTTTTTTGGAGTGATTTTTATGTCTGCTTTTCTTATCCCGCTTTATTTTTTCGGAGTTCTCCTGATTCTTTTTTCCATTTAAATAACAGTTTTCGATTCTCCAGAACTTTTTCGGATACATCTACTCGGCGCGGTCCCGCAGTCCCCCAATTTTTTTCACTAAGACCGAACCAGCATCCTATCTGACCGTGATGTAGGTTTCCTCCGATTCCTGGTGAGTGCTGAGAAGTTCCTTTTTGGAGCAGGGCGTTGAAGCATTCTCGGGATCTTTTCCATTCGCTGCCTCAATTACCGCTATAAGGGTATACCCTTCCCGTGAACTGACTTTTTTTTTCCGTAGCTGACTCGGTGGCTAGCTCGCAGAGGTCCTCCCTGGTCCCAGATTTTCCTTCTTCGGAGCTGTCTTTCTTCTCACCACGCGCTCTATCGAGTTTTTCTTTTTTGGAAAAAGTAGAAGCACCTTGTCTCGTTGTACGAGTTTCCTTCTCTGGACGTTTCCGTCAGCGTAACACTAGGGGTGGTTTCTAATGCTTTCCTTCGATATTCCGCTCCTACCTGATTCTTCTTGCGCGGATTTTCCCCCAACCTCCCCTCTCAAACCTTTCAGGCGAGATAACCTAGTTTCTCTCGAGCTTTGGTTAGATTTCCCCCCCCCGTATTTTTCTTTTGCTTTGGCTTCCTTTTCTAATTTTTTTTTTCCCCCCACTGGTTGATTTTTTTCCCCTCGGTGAGTGGTCAGCCCACATGCTTCCCCTTGATTTCCCCATTCCCCTGGCTTCCTCACGGGCACTCCTGCGCGTTTCCTTAGCAGCCGTGTAAAACCACTTTTGGTGATCGTTCATCAGGGCCGGAAGACGTTTTTCCTGCACCCCCCTGGACTTTCTCTCACGCCGGTGCTTATGCGGACTTTTGCAACCACCTTTGGAAAATCTTTTTCCAGGAGGATTTTTCTTTTGAGGAAACGTTTCGACGTCCCCTTCCCTGTACGTTTTCCGGAAGGGGTGACTCACAAGTTCCCCTTTTCTCCCAGTCCCGTGCGGTGCGTTCAGCTTTAAAAAGCAACTTTCAGACGGATCGTGGTGTAGACTTCGTCAGACTCATTTTTGGAAAGCCCTTTTTAATTCAGAGGGTCGGACTCTTCCGCGTACACCCTCCCCGCTAGAACCCAGCGATGTTTGGTACAGGCACTTCCTCCCAAGGTTTATTTTCCCTTTTTCCCTTCAGGCCCTAGAAGGCTTTCGCCCGACCCAAAAAACCCCCTTTTGTAAGTCCTTGCCTCGAAAGGGCATGGACTGTTTTCATCGGGTTTCCCCACCTGCGATACCGTCTACCACGGTTAGCGGCGATCAAGTGTTAGAGGCGCGATTACCCTGTCCCTAGTTCGTGGAAACACCAAGAACAGAACTGCCCCCTTGAATGAGGCTTTCATCAGGCCTCTGCCCCAGGAAGCAACCAGCCGGCGCGCACGTGTTCCCGGAGGGATTTTTTAGAAATGGCAGAGGGCGCGTGTTCTGACCCTCTCCGGGACTTTTGGTTCTCTTTATCACAAGTCGTGAACTATTGATGATTTGATTGTTTATTATCAGTTGATATGGATGCTACCCGTCCAAAGGGAATTCACAGGCCCTTAAGCTCCCAAGTTTCTCCCAGACGTTCAGGCAGAGATTCCCCCCCGGTCGCCTTGATTCTTGTTATTAAGTCATCGAACACTCCCCCCCCCCGTTTTTTTTCCTGGCTTCCCCCGGCTGAAGGTTTTAGAGAACCCCGAGTCCGGCACGGGGTCTTTTCTTCGGGAATGCAAACTTTCCGACTTTTACGACTCTCTTGTTCCCCCGTGTGGTTTGGTCGGAGCTAGTTTTTTTCTTCTTTTGCTATGCCCGCATGATGTTCACAAGTTTTCCCGGTCAGGTAGATTTTTCCGAGCCCGTCAGGCCCCTTCTTGTCCCCTTGCCTTCACACTCAACATGAGTTTTTTTTATGAGCCTTCTCAGCCTTCAAACTTGCGATGCCGCGCTCTCGTTACCCTCCCCCCTCTTCCGGGATGTTTTTCAATGTTTCTTATGTAGCTGAAAATTGGCCCCCCGCCTTTTGGTATCGACCCCTCTCTCGCCCCCTCCAGCCTTCCCCCCGTCCACACGATGTTTTCGCGACGCGCTGTTCAGAGACCAACATGATACAAACAACCTAACGCCATATTATATTTTCCCCCAAATTTACCCAAGACACGTATTTCTTGCCTGGCTTTATTAGTCCTCATTCTCCCGATCTTTCCGATTTCAACGCTGATTAGCACTTTGGTGCCCTAGAACCCTTCACAAGAGTAACTTCTTCCCACGCACCCCCCAACTCTTCTGTAAGGAACTCCTCCCTTTGTTTTGGATTTTATCAGTCTCCCTCGAAGGACGTTCTAAAGGCCCCAATCGAAAAGCATTTTCGGCTCCAGCTCCCTATATCCTCATTCCTTGCTCTGGCCGTCATTTGGTTCCAAGGATGAGGTTCCAGTAGATGCGAGGCCTCCCTTTTCCACCAAGCCCCTCCTAGACGATTAATCTTTTGTGATGTGGTTGGTCAACGGAAATTCTTGTTGCCTAGAATTTCCAGGCGATTGTATACTAATTTCTTTCCTTTGCGAGCCAACGGCCCCTCATCCTAAATATTTTCCCAACCCCTCCCTACCTTTTGAGTTATGGTTGGCACCCCCAGTCAGACGCCATCGGGCGAGGACTTCTCAGCCCTTGACGCACTTCCCCTCATTTCCGAAATCTGATTTTTATAACAACTTCTTGTGCCTTGGCTCTCTTCATGAGTTTTTCTCGAGTCTTTTCTGCGCTTCCTTGTATGGCGCTCCTGGTCAGATGTGACCCCTTCGATGGCCTCTTCGCAACACTCATTCTCTCCCCCCTTTTTCGAGAACTAGACCACCATCTCCCAAACCGAACACCTTTGTATATTGTCTGATCTGAAAAGTAAACCTGTTGGTTCTTTTTTGGCGGTTTCCACGACTAGCGACTATCCTTCCTTTCCATCTGACCCGATCCTCCTCTTCGCGGTTTCTCAGAGTTCTTTCTTCCCAGAGAGATGCCCGCTCCGAATATCCCTCCGCAGCATTAATACATGTTCTTCTTACGACCCCTCAATGTTCCCCCTTTCTCTTTTTTTCCTAGCGGGGAGTCATCCCAGCTGACCTTCTCCCAATTGAGTCTTCAACTTCTATTCGCCAACTATCTGTGTCTCGCAGTCTTTCCCGTCATTAATGAATTTTCCCCTCTGAAAGGTTTACGGTAGTTCCAGCGACTTTACTCGCGCCAGGGAACTGAAACCGCCACCCCGGCCCAACTTTCTAGATTCCCGGACAAGAGGTTCCTCTACCCATCCTCCAATCCCCGGTTCTCCTGGCGGACCTCCTTGCGATTTTCTTTTCCTCTGCGCTCGATTATCGCAGCCCGGTGGTTTTTTTTTTGTAATGGCTGCCTTTTTTAATTTCTTCCTGCGAACCCCTTGAAACCCCCCACGGAGTTAAGGAGTTACCCGCAGCGATCTACAACTCTTCTCTCGTCCCTCCCCCTATCTCACGATTTTCAAAGCCAGCCGTGAATCGCTCAATTGATTTCTGCACTGTGTGGTTTTTGGTAGGTTGCTTGTCCTTTGTGCACTTTTTCAGTCTCTTCGAACTCGCCATTCCTGAGGTTTTTTTTTCCTTTTTGAAGGATTTCTGGTTTCCTTGACTCACCGTGACAAAGGTTCGATCGCAGCACCCCCCTTCCTTGTTTTGTTTTCAGATTTCTCCCCCCTGGCTTTTTTGACCCGGGGTCAAGTCTCCATGCTGTCATTCCCTTATACTTCATCTTTTCCTTGGTGGGTCTTTTCCTTTCCCTTGATCCTTCCTGGCCGACCGATCAAGTCCCTCCGACTCCTATAATGAACGTTCTTTTGTTACCGCAAGCACCGATGATGTGATGGTTTCCTTTCGAGCCTTCTTACCGGATGAGCGTGTTTTTCATTTGTCTTGTGCAGTAAATCAGCCCTCGGGTATTCCTGAGGTCTCCTTTCTTTTTTTGGGGATGGGCGTTTGACCTGTGCCCGACCCACCAACGGTTTCGAAACCTTCCCAAAGTTCCCCCTTCCCAGCTGACTATCCTTGTCGAGCGATACGTTCGATACGAACTCTCCTTTTGCTTAGGACTTGGTGGTCATCCCCTTCAAACTCCCTCATCGATCCGCGTCTTTTTTCAGCCCATGGTCCCTTTTTTTCTGTTAGGCCCCCTTTCCCCCTTCCCTTTCCAAGATGCTTCCCCTTTGCTTCTCCTTCCCTCTCTTTTTCCTCCTCCTCTGTGTTTAGACCTTTTGCATCTGTTTCCGGCTACCCTGGTTTTTCATCCACCCCTTTACATGGGCTTCCCCCTGCGCGCGCCTCAGTTGTTCGCGAAATATTGATGGCCCCTCTACCAATGTGAGTCACTATCCGTTTAAAGGCCTTTCTCTGTTTGAGGGAAGTGGTGGTCCGCCTTCTGAAACATTTTTTTTTGTGGCTTTGGTAAACTTTACCCCTCCTTCCGAGATTTTCCTCCTTTACGGAATTCCAGATGTGATTTACTTCCCCCTTTAACTTTTCCGAGTCCCCCGTATTTCTCCCAGATGCAGGATGGAACCCCCCCCCTCACACTTCATCGCAATCTTCGGACTCTCATGACACTCGCCGGTATATATCAGTGCGTTGCTCTTTTCCTATCAAGCCCTTTCCCAAGACCCCACCGATCCAGGACTCCGCCCCATGACATTCATGGTCCCCCTTAACTACGGGAATCCTTACTTCTAACCCCTTCCGAATCCCCCCTTCGGAAGGTCGAAAGTCTGGTCTGCACGGTCCGCAGGCCCTCACCCACGGTCCAACCCCGGACTCCTGGTCGCCGTCTGCTGGCATTCTTCCAACGCCTTGACCACCCCCCCTTTTGGAAGATCTTTCCCCCCCCCTCGATTTTCGAGGGCAGGATGGACCTAGTTCAGGCGCAGGTGCTCGAGACCCGATCCTTGTCGCTCCGCTCTTTCGTTCGTCCCGGCGTTTAGGACGACATTTTCTCCTTGCGAGCCCCGACAAAACCTCTGCTATAAACCCCTGATAGACGTTCCCCCCCAACCTCTTCAAAAACTAGCACGCGGCCAGTGCACAACTGCGGTCGAGGGATGAACTCTGGGTTCTTCATTCTAGCTATTCCATGGGCCAGTTAGAAATTTGTTTATCCCGGGGTTTTCGAAGTCGAAGTGAATGGCGTCGTCTATAACCTCCCGGCCTCTATAAAGGTACCTGTCCAGATGCATTCTTACTGAGAAAATTCCCCCTGTTGTAGAACTCCTTCCCGTTCCCCCGAATAATTTTAAGTTGGATATTCGAGCTCACCAAGCGCGTCGACTTGCCTCCTTCCCCAATTTAGCCCTCCTACATGGCTCGAATTTCGTTCGGTGTAGTGATTCGTTAACTTCCGCTTAACTCCTCCTGGCTCCCCTCCCCCTCCCTATGCGACCTTCTAGGCGGATGAGAGGCTTTCAAAAAGCTTCTCCCCTATCCTTTCGATCATCTTCGATACTAGCTATGGTATGCGTGAGGCCTTTTCAGGCTTTGTCCCTTCACCCCCCCCTTCAACCTTTTGTAATTTCGGCGGTGGATCCACGATGAAACTACATCCCTTCCTTGAACCTCCAACCCTTTGCGGCCTTTTGCGGCCTTCGTAACCCCCAACCCGTTCGTTGTGCATTATGATGACATCCCCTTTTCATTGGACTCTCCTTCCACCCCTCATGGCTTCCTTTCTGAAGTTGCCATAGCGAAAATTCTGGGAGTCTTGAGGCTGTTTCCATTTGGACCCGTTTGATCCCCTCCGAACTCTTCCTGTTTCTTAGCATGAATTAGTCGACCCTCCCGAAACTTCAGCCCCTGGAAGTTTCTTTAGACCCCAAAGCGCGCCGCTTCCGCGCTGTTTCCTCTTCTCCCGTAAGCATTGAAAGGAATTGCGCAAAGACTCCTTTCCCCCGGGACCTTTTTTTAATCCCACCCGGAGGAGTGACCCCTCAAAGAGCTTTGTTTTTCTTCGTTTTTCCCCCCAGCCTCTCGAAGACCCACATTGGAGTGTAGAATTTTGCATGATTCGAAGTCCTAGGGTTTCAACTTATCAGTGTTCTCCAAATTTATTTTCTGATTTTTCCGTTTTTTCAGGTGGCGTACCTGCAAAAATCCAACCTCCCCGTTTTAAGTTCAGCATTCCGGCTCCTTTCCCGGCTACTAGGAGGGCTACGGATGTTTTGTAGACGCAACCTTCTGGCTTTTTGTTGGTCTGCCCGATCAAAAAAGGGAAACTCTAGAGGTTCTCCCCCGCTCTTTTGCGAACCCCCTTTGCCCCGGAAAACTTTTCGCTAGAGCCCCCCCCCAACCCCCCCCCCCCCCCACCCCAACACCCCCCCCCCCCCCCCCCCCTGCCGATTCTCAAGCCTCCATTTCGGAAGCCTAGCCTTGATTCTCCCCCCCCAGGGAGAGTTTTGTTTTTTCTTCTCTTTATTCGAACCGATGGTCACTTTTCACCCGCGCGTTAATGGCTCCCCCCCCTTATATCTTTACGGGCAGTTGCCCATCATATTTTTCCCGCAAACCCACCTTCGCTCCTCTTTTCCTCCTTCCTTTTTTTTGAGACCTTCTTTGATGATGCTTTTGCGCACGCTCCACATGGTGCATTTTTGGTTCTTTCCGCATGGAGGTCCGGCCCATTGACCCCAGAGGGGTAGCTGTCCTTGACTCACCTTTCCTCCCTGAGACGCCTCTCTGATAGTGAAGGCCACGCGATTTCTTCGGCGATGAATCGGATTCTCCCGGATTGTCAATTCGGGAACCGAAACATCTTTGGGACGAAATAGCGAGTTTTTCCAAGAAGCCTTCCCAGATTCCCTTTGGATTAGAATTGCCCGACGTGATGAAGTCCCTCAGGCTTCTTCCCACCTTCGAAACCAATACCCTACTTCTGTTTTCGGACTTTGGAATTTTTTTGGCTCCGGGAGAATTCTGACCAATGGATGTTTGTATTTTTCGCCCCCGGGCAACGCTTTTGTTTGGAGATCTTTAGAAAGAGTCCCATGAGACTAGCAAGCCCTTTTTCAGGGTTCCGCGGCGACACCCCCCCCCTGGTTTTTCCGGGGGCCCTCCATATTCGCTCCCTTTCCCCCGAAGACCGGCTGTCAGAAGGTACCCCCTCCCGACTCTTGCGTGCTCTCCCCTCAGGTCTGACCCCCCCTACGGTTGGCCAAGGATGTCTGTCAAATGGAGGTGGTCCATTAAGGGCCACCCCTGTGGCCGGAACAACAAGAGGTCAGGCGGAAGGCTATTTTCTGGATTTTAGGATCCCGATTTCGAGTGCCGGGATGTTGGGAGTATGGGTCCACCTACGGATCTCATGGGAGAGGAAAAAGTTTTAGTCCCCTTCCCTCAATATATCTCGAGGGCCACCGACTCTTTTTATTCATTGTTGTCCCGCCCCCCCTGTCCCCCCCCCGGAGATGAGAAAGGATTCAAGGCTCTTCCCATTGATTATTCCAATTTGGTTTTCTGCCTGTATATTCTTCGCCCTCTGAAAGGTTCTTTAAACTTCGTCAGATATAGTGGAACTGGGCTGTCTATTGGCCTCCTGCTAAGCACCATTCATGTCGGCCAAGGCTGAACCACCAAACCCTTCCCTCTCCCTCTCAGAGATTTCCCCTGTGACCGGAATATTTGTACGGATGCTTCCCCCGCCAGCTCCCTAGCATTCTTTTAAGATTCCCCCCCCCTCATTTAGGATTGACGGCTTGCATCTGAACTCACAGGCTCTTCCCCCCTACTCAAGGCCCCTTATACAACTATTAGGCGAAATTTTCCCACCTCGCACCGAGATCTTTTTTTGTCCTATCCTAGAATACTTCTTCCCCCTTAGGCTCCCTTAAAGCAGCTCTCTCGCCAAAAGAGGCATTTCCTGCTCCGCCTTTCCTGAATTTTCTCCTAGGTCGGTATCTCGTTATAGTTCCCTCCCCCATGCTCCTTCCCCGGTCCCACGTCAACCCGCCCAACCTTCAATTTCGCCCATGCTAGCCCTCCTCTGCTTATCCCGACTTTCAGCCACGCGATGCCGAAGGTTCTTTTTCTTATGACGCTCTTTGTTTAAGTTTTGGGGACTCCCGCGAGGCTTTCCTTTCGAGAGAATATCGTGGCTTTCGACCATCTCCTCTCTTTTTTGACTTTACATGTCGCGACGCATTTTTCCAGAAAACTCTTCTCGCCTTTGAGCGATGTACCCCCCCCATTCGCTAACGCCCCTTCTGAGGAAAACCCTTTTCTTTCGAAAAGAGGAATTAATGGAGGAGAGCGGAGAGGCGTTGAAGAGTTGCGCGTTTGGGGGGGGAGGGGGGGTCTCCCTTAGCTTTTGAGAAACGGTAGCGTTCCGTTTCCATTCCCCTCCCCAGGAAGTCTTTTCTATTTGAGGACGGTGTTTTGAGGGACGGTGCGACTTGAATGAAATTGGAATTTTCCAGGAAGTTTCAATCACATGTTGGGTCGTTGTCGGCTTACAGATTGTATCATTCCTATTGGAAATTTTCCGGAAGGGGAAAGTTCGGGTTCATTTTTTCCGTGAGGAATTTCGTCCTTAAAGGAGGGGGGAGGCCCTCCGAGCTCCGAAAGCCCTGAACGGTGAAGTTGATCCCTATTGCTAGGGGGAGTGCTCGAGGAGCTGGCGAGGGAAGTCTGTGCGGAAAGCCTCTTGGAGTGAGAGGATAGAGGCGCGCAGGGACTTTGGTGGCACTTCCGCATGAATTCGTTTGAGTTCGAGGTCGATCTGGGCCTCGAACTTTTCTCTTTTTCCCGCATGACGCCCCCACCCAAAGCGATCCCAGACCACAACCAAACGGATCCCTGCAGGATCTGTTCTGATAGCACCTGGCCATTTGTTGCTATCCTCCTCTTTCAGAGACCCTCTCCGAGATCTTCTGGTCCAAAAATGGTCCTGATAGTTTTGTTACCCCAGTTTGGCCCTTAGAAAAG
>Ga0179593_1668870_pt1 | contig 14915 bp, 19 predicted proteins | sample CZODoug2_1_08_16_FD_185931 | JGI IMG/M metagenome (GOLD analysis project Ga0179593, IMG submission 185931) | Vadose zone soil fungal communities from Angelo Coast Range Reserve, California, USA - CZODoug2_1_08_16fungal (PacBio error correction) | ecosystem: Environmental > Terrestrial > Soil >... | reverse complement strand
ATGATTGATCCCCTCGTAATTATTGTTATCCGTTTCACCAATGGTTTAGGAAAGAGAGAGGTTTTCTCATGATATTTAAGAAAAAGATCCAGATAAAACTCATGGAGATTTTGTCAATACAAAATAGTACACCTGTGGTTAGGACCTTTCTCCCCTGGTAGAGACTCTCTGGTTCGGAAGAGAGAACCGCCCTGGCAACTCCCTAAGAGATTGTCGGACCCCTACTGGGGTGGTAGCTTCTAGGCTGGGTAGAAATACTTATGTCATCGGCTTTCCCTCCCGAGACAAGGAAACCCTCCTTAGGAATAATTCACCTCTCCTTCCAAGGGAAAGGGTCTCCTCTTTTTCACCCCCCCCCTTTCCCTTTCCGGACAAACAGAAAAAGATTTCCTCTTCCCCCTTTCCCCTTTTTTATTTTGGAAGTGATTGAGTCTTTCATCCTTTATGGTTGTAACGGGAGCAAAGATCGTCCCCCTCGCCCAGTTACCCCCCCCCCCTGTTTTCTTCGTATCTTTAGCTCCCAAATCGAAGGCGATGTGACACACCTATGGGATATCACGGCGGCTCCCTTTCTGATCTGGAGAGGGATACACTTCTCCTTTCCCTTCACGCCTAAGCGACGGTGCTTCAATCCTTCCCTTCTTAGGCGCAGGAAGGATAAACCTCTTCTCTCCCCCTTCCAAGCCGCCGCAGAAGAAAGGAAGTTGCCGCGGAACTTCAGATGTACTTTCCTTCCCCTTGTTCCTGTTTTCTTTTTCGAATGACAATCGCATAGGGAAGGCCGAGAGTTTTTTCTCTTCGCGTCATTCAGTGAAGAGACCTTCTCCTTCCCTTTGCGGCAGAGATGATTTCTCGTGGAGACTTTTCTTTCCCCTTATCATATACCAGACTTGCCTCTTTTCCCTTCTAGCAAAAAGCGGTCTTTACGGTCCGCCATAAATGGATCTGCTCTTATTTTTTCCAGGCCGAAGCAGCAACCGTCCCAGAAACACCTTCAGGACCCTCCAATTTCCCTTTCTTAGGAGTTTCCCCTCCGTGCGGGCAAGTCTACACATCTTTCGTCCCACGAAACCGAACGGAAGGGGAGATCCATCCGTCGGTGAGGAAACTCCCACTCTTTCTTCTCCGAATAGACGTCGCGCTGTCTTTTCGTCGCTCTCTGGGAAACATTCCTTCTCTTGCAGATCGAGAAAGAGAAGCACTTTCCCCCCTTTAGGAGAGAGAAGAAAAAACCGCAAGGCGGAACCCCTGCAGAGCCAATCCATCCTACCCCCTCTCTTCTGACAGGGCTTCTGACCACTGCTAGAGAAGGAAGGCGGCTCCCCCTCCCACAGTTGGATGAAGACGGTTGGGTTTTTTTTTTGGCCAAAATTCCCCCCCCCCCCCCCCAACCGTTTCCCCCTCGCGTTTTTTTTCGTTCCTAGCAGGTGAATAGAAGCCTGCGCCAGAGCTTTCCTTTTCCTGTCAAAAAAACCAGAAGCAGTCTGTCTCCGGTCCACGCATTCGAGAGAAGTTTTCTTCTCCCCACTGTCCGAGAGCCCCTTTTTCTTTTTCCGCCGGAATGAAGAGAAGGCCAAGCATTGCCAGTTCTTCTTCTTTTTCCTCAAGAGAATGCCGGTCTCATCCTCCCCCTCCCGTCGTGGGAGCGATGCCGGCCTTCCTCCTTCTTTGAAGGAAGGACGCAGGGAGATGAAACACGCTAGCTCTTGAGGAATGAGCCTCGAAGGTGTGATCGCGGATTTTTTTCCTCCCCTCATATTGAAATCGATATATTTTAATCATCTTCCCCTTTTTGTAGGAGTCTCTTACATATGAAGTTCCCTCCCCCAATTCTCCCCGGATGGTCGGAGAATCACCCTCGCTCTTGGTGCATATAAGGATATTATTAGGAGTCTAATTTCCATTCCTTTTCATCTCTCCCCAGAAGTGATATTTATTTCGTCATCTTCTTCCTTTTTTTTTCGTTTTTTAGCAGATGACGAACGCCCCCCCCCCCCACACCCCCCCCCAAATGGTAATGATAGTAATCAGGCAATAGGATTGCGAAACCCTCCCGAGACGTTTGGTTAGCTCTCCCCCCCTTCCGTAGAATTAGTGGTAGGGACTTCCCCTCTTTGTTTTGCGCATAAAGGAGCTTTTCCCCCCCTCTTCTTTTCCCTTCTACCAAGCGCTTTTGCGAGCTGGGTGATGACCTACTTTGAAGACCAACTGGATTCCTTTTTCCCCCCGCTGGCCGTAGCTCTCTTTTTTTTCGGTCGGAAGGATGCTTTCTTTAGGAGCAGTGGGAAGCATTCGTTTTTCTTTTCTCGAAGAGATCTCTTCCCCGCTGCGTCTATTCTGAAAGACCCTCCTTGGTTCCCCCGCGAAGAAGAGCTCTTTCTTAGGAGAAGCCGAGAGTTTATCTTTCTCCTAAAAGTCAGGATTCTTACCTTCTCGGGCGTTGAGTGGGACATCATCATGTTTCCTTTCCCCTCGGACGTCCCTTCCTCCCTTAGGAGAATCTCATCTCTTTTCCCTCTTGTTCGGGAGCGTGGGAGGCCCTCTCCTTTTCCCCTTCAGCGAGCCAGGTATGAGGCCTTGATCAAACTCCCGGTTGTGCTATTTCTTTCGTAATAAAGGCCGTCTGCGATCGAGTCCCCGGCCTTCGTTCGCAAAAGGCCTCCCTCTCCTCCTTCCGCGCTCCTTTATAAGTAACTGATTTTCCCCTCCTTCCCTTTTCCGCGAAAAGATCGGAATGCCCTCTGAGATTTCCTTCAGAGGCCTTTTTTTTTTTCCCATCGGTGAAGTGCCCTCTTCCTGCCTTCCCCCGGCCCCTTTTCCCTGGGGGTTAGATCCCTACTTTCCCCTCCTTTCCCTTCGTCGGTTCCAGGCCTCCTTTCTTTCTGCGGCGCACGTGGATTCGCGCCGCTCAAGCGTCCCGCCTGTTTTGCCTCGTGCCCAGAGGGTGGGCAACCTCCTTTTTTGTGCCCAGAGAACTATTGCCCCCTTTACGTGGGACGGGAGGTTCCCTGGCTAACGTTACAACCATCTGACGATCTAAACATGGCATTTTTTCACGCCCAAAAAGACAACCTTCCAAAAATGGCGGTGCTCTCTCCTGGTTCGAGTATTTTCCCCCCCCCCCCCCCTTTCAAATAGAGACACTTGAAAATTTACGGAGTTTCCCCCATATCTTACTACGACATGAGGTGTCCTTGGTCTCTCATTTTCTCTCAAGCACGTTAATACCTCCCCCCGCGACACCACGACTTTTCCCCCCCCCCCCTACCGTGTAGATGTTTCCCGATCGCAGGCCCATCGCTTTCCCCCCTCTAAAAGCGGCATCCTCCTCCCCTAAAAAGTCCCCCCCTCCCTCCTATGTGTTAGGGAAGAGGGCCTGAGTGTAGAGGATACTGAGTCGGAAATCGCCACCCTTTCCCACGCCAGATATTCTCCTCCCCATGAAGTCCTCTCACCATGATGAGAGATCCCACCTTCCTATATCTTTTAATAATCAATCCTTGTGTTGTGATCGATGATCCTTCCCTTTGATAATAGTTTCTTCCTCCCACGATGAAATGGTTTTACTCCACGAGCGAGTCCCTTTTTTTCCTTTTTCCGAAACAGATACCGCCACACTCCCGATTCTCCTACAAAATAGGAAACTTTTTCCTTGATTCCCCGAATGCGTCGCGTCTCGCTGGTGGCCGATATCTTTTTCAACATCTACTAGGGATTTGGTTCCCCGATGCGTGTGGTAGCGCTAGGACCCCCCCTCTTCTTGTTTTCTATTCCTGAACTCTCCCCCTTACCGATATCGTCTTCGGATCAGGGCCTCTCTCCTTCCCCGGAGGGGCCTTTCCTTAACAAAGTCCCTTGAGGTTTTGCCCTCCCCTCTTTTCCTTGAGCGAAAAGACCTTTTTTTCCTTTTCTTTTTTTGGTAGTTCTGCGTTATTTAAGATAGTCTCTTGTAACGGAACCCCTCTTCCAAAGAGAGCTGGCCCTCTCCCCCACGTGGGGAGATCGTTTCCTTCTTTCTCCGTGGGCAAAATAGAAGGCTCTTTTCCCCCCCCTTTCTAAGTCAAGGCGCGCCTGATCTAGTAAGGTTTCCTCATTAGAGCTGAAAGCCTTCCCCGCTGTTCCCTCCTCCCTCGGCGGGTAAGCTAAGAATCTCCCCCCCCCCTTCTCACCCCAAGGGAGAAAGACTAAGGAACGCTCCCAGGAACTTTTCTTCTTCCTCCTATGTCAAAAGACCGCCTCCCCCCCCTTCGTCCCCCCCCCTGCATGTCAGTCAGAGATTTCCTTCCCCTTTTTCTCCCATCAGTAAGTGATAAGAGAGAGCCTCCCCCCCTTTCCCTTTTCTGGAAGTGGCGACTGAAGTCTTTTTTATTTCTTTCCAGCAGAAGGCCTGAGTAATCTTTTTTGAGCACACCGCGTGAGTTTGATTACCTTCTCCCCTCTTATGTCATGAGCTTCCCCCCTCCCCCCCCCACCGCCCCCGAAAAAGGAGGCCTCCGCTAAGCGCTTCCTTAGGGCGCCTCTCCTATTTCCCAACCAGGATGATGTTCCCACTCACCCCCCCCCTTTTGATTATACATACGTCGGTTTCTTTCCTAAACGCAAGGCATCTCCGAAGAAATTCTGGAATTTTGCTGTTCTCGGTTACCCCCCGGTTTTTCTCTCGTCTGGCAGGATTCCCCTTCCCTATTTCGGAGAGCCCCTCCTCCCCCCCGGAGGACAACACGGAAAAGGTAAGAACATGCGCCCCCCTTTTCCTTCTACCCGTAAGACCACGCTTCTCTCCCCTTCCTCTTTTACTGAAAAAACCTTTTCTCCCTGACTTCATCCCCCATCGCGCAAAAAAAATCTCTTTGGTAGCAGGTGAAATGAGAAGCTTCGCGCCACCCCAGGGAGTGATTCAACCCCCCTTCCTCGACGGGGACGGGCCCCCTCCCCCACCCGCAGGGCGTCCTTGCATCAGAGAACCCCAAACTTTCCCCTGGTGAGGAGAAAGACGATGGAAGGAATGACGAGCCTCAAAGCGGTTTCCCTGCTCTAAAGAAGAAGCGCCCTCCCCTTCCCCCTCCTCCCCTTTCACGTGCTGGCTCGATGCCGGCCCTTCCTCCCCGAGACTACGCAGGAGATGAACCACCTTCCTCTTTCTTTGGAATGAGAAGCCAAGCAGGTGATATGCTGATGGCTTGAATTCTATTCATTCTTATTATTTTAATCAAATCCGTTTTTTTTTGTTTTTCGATCTCCCTATGGAAGTTAATAGACAATTCCCATCTCCCCCCTTCCCTCATTCACGCAGCATCAGATAGATGGTGTCCATCTCCTTCTTGTCTTCATGCCTGAAAGGAAGGACTAGCGACAGCTTGATCTTTTTTTTTCGCCTTAATTAGAGTGATGAGTTTAGCCTTTCCGCTTTCATGCTCGTAATTCATTCCTCCCCTGGGCTTCCCTCCTTTCCCAGATGCTCGCGTAAGTTTTGTTTTTTTCTTCCCCCCCCCAATGAGCTCAGAATTCGTGGACGGGGCGGCAAGGCGCCCTTTTTTTTTTTTCTTCCATCCCTGTCGATGGGAGAAGTTTTCACCCTCTTAAAACTCTGCTTTTTTCTTTTGGGGGAATGCAGAGAACCGCTTCATCCCCCCATCCTGGTTAGTAAGAGGTACTAATGAAGTGCGATTTGCTTCCCTTTCTCAGGAGGTTTCTCTTTCTTAGGCATTTTGGTCTCTGGTGAGGCGTCTCTCCTCTCGCGGCCGTGATTTAAGAGGCATTTAGATTTTTCACCGAGAGACGACGCGCGCCCTATTCGTCGGTCGCCGAAGGTTCTTTTACTTGACGGAGGATATAAATTCTCCTTCCCCCTTTTTGGAAATCATAATGTTTCGGTCCATAGGAGGGACGTTCCCTCAAGCTTTACTTTTTTTCTTCCTTACAATAGCGGCGGCCGCCCTGGTCTTTCCTTTTCCCTTTTTTCCGCTTCATAGACACAGGCCCTGCCTTTTTCTGCCGGATAACGAAGAGGTTTTCCTCTTTCCAGACCGGCCGTCTCGGAGAGGACGGACGCCTTCGCACAGATAGCCTCCCTTTGTTCTCGCTTATCTCACTGATGAAAGAGGTCTACACACTCCCTTCTCTGCATGCAAGATGCGATTACAATTAGCCCCGAGTGTTCTTTTACATCTGCCCTCTTATAGAGGAGAATTGTTTCCAGTCCCTTTCTTCCTGTGGGTTTGAGACCTCCTTTTATCCTTTTTTCCACGGGGACCCGGGGGGAACTGAAATCCCCCACCCCCCCCCCCAAACCCCACTTTGGGTGGGTTCTCCCCCCTCTTTTGTGTTCAGTCAGGAGCTGTGAGTGAGCTATATGAGGCGACCTTCCAATCGCCCTCAATCGAGAAGCCGTGTCCATATTTTTGGCCCAAAATCGAATTCTATTTTTCCTCAAACGATTTGAAGAGAGAATCCCCCCCTTTTTCGATGCCGCGTATTTGGCTACCGGTACCCCCATCGAATTCTCACAAAGAATCAGAAAAAAATCCCCCTTTTTCCCCTTTCTGGGTCGCTCTCCCTCTGTTTCTTTCCGACCCCTCATTTTTAGTTGTTTTTTCCCCTTTTTCTTCAAACTGGAAGGAATGCACTTTCTTAGCCCCCCTATATAGGTTTCTTGTATTCAGTGCCATGACCAACCCTACCGGTCAGATAGAGACCCCTCTCCTTTATTTACCAAAGAAAGTATTAGATGACGCTCCCCTTTCCCCACAGACGCGTCTCCGTTTTCCCTTGTCGCATGACTCCTCCCATCCGTGAACAGATTTTTTCTTCTTTCTCGAAATAGAGGTTTAGAGTTGGATCCCCTTTGTCGGAAAAGAGCTCAACTTTGAAAGCCTCGCTCCCGGTACACAATGTTCATTTTGATCACAATGATGACGAGGGTACACCCTCGTCTTATATATTTTCAATCATCTCCCCTTTTGCTTTTTCCGAGATCAAATCTCTTCCTTCCCTAATAGTCAATCATGGTGATCTACGTGCCCGTGGTTTCCCTCCTCCTTTTCCTTGGTGGAGCTTTCTTTCCTCCTCCGGCTAAAACTCTTCCTTGTAGATGCCCTACCACTCTTCCCACTTTGGTTCGGAGGCTCAAGTCCTGAACGCGTCTTTTGGACCGAGATGTTTTTTTCCCCCTCCTCTCCCCCCCGGACAAAACATATCACTAAGTTTTGTGTCAATCTGGGGTTTCTCTTCTCATGAAATTAGTGCATCGCGATTTTTCTTATTCAGTTACCGTCTGGCAAAAGGACCCCTTTCGTCGATAATTGTCCTTTCCCATTTGCAAGTTCTCGCTTGAACAAAGAAAATGAGGGGCAGACCCCAGACCTTTTCCCCCAGAGGTATGAGCGCCCCTCCTTTTTCTTTTTCTTTTTGAGTTGATTTCTCCCGATAGTAGATGGGGAGTTAGCCCAAGCTCTCGAAACAGATCCCTTACCATGGTGGAGCTTCTCTTTTTTTTTTCCAAAAATAGAATTCTCCTCCCATGGGATAAGTAAAGGCGAGACGCTCAGGCGTTCCCCTTTCTAAGAAAGAGATCCTCCCTCCTTCTTATTTTTAAAGCTCCTGTCCTTTCCGCCATCAGGATAAAAGTCCTTATCACCCTGGGCGGAAAGACGAAGACTCCGAAAGAGCATTTGCATCCCATTCCCTTCTTCCAATCCGATAGGACGGCGAAGTACTTTTTTTTTTCCCTTTTTTATTTTTCTCGTCTTTGTAGTACCGCTGTTTTTCCCTTACTTATGATTAGAGCCTCTCCCCCCCTCTGCGATGCTTGGAGTGGAGAAGAGAGACCCCCCCTCCTCCTAACGGAATTGAGGAATACTTTTTCCTCTTCTTTGATTTCCCCTTCTAATAAATGGCTCTTCTTTCTCCTCTTTCTCACTAAGCCGCCAACTCCACGAACAAGGCCCAGCGATCCTCCTAAGGAGTCCCCTCCTATTTTCCCGAAAAAATGATGATTTTCCCCCACTTCCCCTATCCGGTGATTCTTCCACCTTTGAACAGATAAAAGACAGGATGGCATTTATATTAGACTCTCTTCAGTGAGAGCGTCCCCCCAGTTGTCTTGGAAGATTAGCCGCCTAAGCAAGGAAGCGATCTCTTCTTCTTCCCTCCCCCCCCGAAGGCTTCCCCTTTTTTCAAAGACAACTCTTCCCAGGACTCCCTGCAAGACCGGTCCCGACCATTTAGCGGATTTACAAGCGCTACCCCCCCATTTGTTCTGAAGAGGTTGCTCTTCCTCATCCCCCCTTCTGCCGCAAAAAGTCTTTGGTAGCATGTGAAATAGAGCGCCCCTCTCTTTTTCACAAAACCAGCAGCGCCGGGCTTGCCTTCCCTTCTCTTTTCAGCAGGGTCTTTCCCCCTGAAACAAAAACGTAGAGAGCATCTTTTTTGCGGGACCAAGAAGATTGGCAGGCTTCCCCCCTTCTCCGGAAAAGACGGTTCGTCAAAACTCCCCCCTCCCTGAATGACGGCGATCGACCGACCATCCCTCGGTCTCGATGAAGGACCCCTCCCCTTTTTTTCCTCCGAAGAAGAAGAAGGAAGCTGAAAAAAGGAGTCTTCTAAGGTGTACTTCCCTCCCTTCGGTTTTGATAGTCGTTTTCCTATTCACTCATATCTCTCTATCTTGAACCCCATCCTCCTCCTTTTTTTTCATACTATTCACTTGAAGTTAATAGCCCAACTCCTTTTGGCGGCGCTTCCAAGATGAATAAGCAGAGTGGGGAAATCCTTTCTTCTTCTTTTTTCCTTCAGGAAGGCATCGATCCCTCTCATTCTTTTCTGTTAGATAGAAGTCATTCGTTTTTCTCTCTTCTGAAAGATGGTACCTTTCTCTTCCCTCCCCCTTGCTTTCGCCGCAAAATGATGATTCGAGAAGTTTTTTTCCGACTCTTCAACCCATGCGATAGCCTTCGTGTACTTCCCCCCCTTCTTCTGGTGTTTGCGCCATAACTTGCTTTCGGTGCTTTTATATTTTTCACACTGATACACGCGCTTTTTCTTCTCTTTTCGCCGTCGGAACAGAGGAAGTAAAATGGGGGTTTTTCCGGGTTACTTGAATTTTCTCTCTCTGGGGGGGGGTCGGGACCTTTTCGTCCTGGAGATAGTGTCGTGGGAGAATTAGGGTGGAGGAGTCCAGTTCTCGGAAGTGAGTAACTCTGCGACTCTTTTCCCTACTTGCCGGTGGACCTCTCCCTCCTACGCTCGACGTCTATTCTTTTTTCGGGAGTTATATGTTCATAAAAGATATGGTACTTTTCCTCCTGGAGGGGGTCTTTTGACATTTCCCTTTTTTCTTCCCCTTCGACTTTTACGAGAATTTCTTCTTATCTCATCTTTTCCTCCTTTTTCTTGGCGGTGGGAGGCTCTTTTCTTTTACCCTCTATCAGCCGCGACAAGGTATGAGGGAAGTGGATAAAACTTCGGGTATCCCTTCTAGTAATAACGGAATTCTTTTCCCCCTCTCCTGTAGTAGCCAAGTCCATCCCTCTTATTGGCTCGATATATTTTCCCCTTCCCTTCTTCTTATACAACGACGAGAAACTATAGGAATTCCCTCTCCCCCTCTCTTCTTCATGGGAATAGCAGTGTTTTTTCCCTTTATTCCTCTTCTCGGAAGGATTTGCTCCCTTTTTTTTCTGCTCCCTCTCTCTCTGCGCCTTTCAAGACCTTCTCTTCCCTTTTCTCTTCTTTAGCGCTATGAGGGCGAAGGTAGCTAGCTTCCCTCCGAGAGAAGTGACGTAGCCCTTTCACCTCGCATTAGATTTTTTTTCCCCCCTTTCCCCCCCGATTGACGAGCGATAAACGTGGGTAAGGGCGTTCACCTAATCTTTTTCCCCCTGTAAAAAATCCGCCGATCGAACCTCCTTTCCCCCCCCCCAAAGAAAACGCCCGCACTTTCTTCTCTTCCTCGGAGCGTATTTCCTCCCTCCCTTTGTTCACCTAGCGCATTGAATATGGAGGTCTATGCCTTCCTTGAAGATATAGGTGTCCTTTTTTTGTTTCCCAGTTAAGATCAAGCCGATGAAGCAATTTTCTTTTCTCTCCCGATCTGTTCCCCCCCCCCTCCCTTAGTAGATGTTTCCGCTCGCGGCCCCCGCCCACCGACCCCAGCGGAAAGTCATGCCGCTCCGTGACGTGTGGTATTTTTTTTTTTCCCCTTACCCTCATGTAGGGCTAAAGAAGCTCAAAAAGTTTTCCGACTCAGAGTCCCCTCACCCATGGTAAAGTAGATTTCCCCTCCTAGTATCAACCGATATTCTTCCCCCCTTCCTTTGTGTGAGAGTAGAATCTATTTTTATTTTTTATACGTGACAATGGTGTTTACTTTAATCTTTCGCGTTAATGGTGGCCTTCCCCAAGATAAGATACACCCCCCTTTCCCCTTTGCAATAAAAATCGGTCCTCTTTCGGCGGCATGCTGACGCTTCCCTCCCGACGGTGGTGTCGCGATTCCCATCTGAAGAAGGGGCTTTTCCGATCGGTTCTGAGCTTTTCCCCCCCCCTTCTTCATTCGTTCCTTCCCCTCCTCCCAAGGACACCGCTATCTCTCCTTTCCGGTCAATATAGTCCCAAGTCTCCCCCTTGTCCCAACAGAACTGCTGGGGCGGCCTCCTCCTTTCCCCTATCTCAAAGCCATTGGCGGTTTTTTTTTTCTCGTGATGAGTTATTTCCTTCCCTTTTTGGGTAAACTGTAGCACCACCTCTTCCCCTTCCCCTCGCCAGGACCCACGTTTATTTTTTTCATCGTTCGCGTTGGGAAAACCGAAGCTTTTTTCCCCAACCCGATGGGCGACGTCCCTTTCTTCGCTTGAGTCAGGCGCGGATCCGTTTTTCTTCTCCTCCAAGAAGCAGCGCGTCTGTCTCTTTGGAGGCCCAGCAGGATAAAAGTCTGGACTGAGACCCAAAACCTTTCTCTTTCTTCCCCTCCTCCGCAAAGGAGTCGCGGCCCTCCAAAGAATAGGCGGCGAATTGAAATCATTTTTTCCTCTCTTTCCTCGTCGTTGATGACAGCTTTTCCCCTTTTCGGATAATAGAGAGAGAAAATCGGCGATCTTGATGGAAGTTTGAGAACCCTTCCTTGCTACTCTCCGCAGCGGCCTGTAGTTTCTCCTCCGAGAACACCGCGGCGTTTTCCCGGACGACCCCATTTCTAGAAGAGTAAAAGCAAGAAGATTCCCCCCCCTCCCCAGAACAAGGCTGTTCCTTCCTTCTCTTCCCCTTCCGAAGGCGTAGTACCTGTCCTCCGATGGTTCCCCCCCCCTGATTGATGTACACCTGCAATGCTTCTTCTTATAAAAAGTAGTGTTGATTCCCCCTTTCCTCGCGACGAATAGGACGTAGCTGCTTTCTTCTTTTTTCCCCCCCTTCAGGTCGGGCATTCTCGCATCCGTTTCCCCCCCCACGTCCTCTATCTCGGAGAGTCTCACCAATCAAAAAGGAACTAAAGCCTCTCCTGGACAAGGTCCGACCACGTTCCTTTCCCCCCAGCAGCTAGACCCTTTTTCCCCCCCCCCCCCCCCCCCCGTGGCTGCCGAGGTGGAGGAATACCCCCGAACCCCCCCCCCTTTTTTTGGGTCCTTTTAAATAGAAGACTTCGCACCCCCCCTTTTTCTTGCTCAAAAAACCAGAAGCGCCGGCCTTTTTCCCTCTCTAGCGTGCGGCTTCCTCCCTCCCCCCCCCCCCCACTTCGCAGAGCATCATTTGGTGCGGTTTCCCCCCCTCCCCTCTTTTTCCCTTACTTTCACGAGTTTGCCCCTCTTCTCATCTGCGCCCGTCAGACGAGACTTCCGTCTCTTCCAAGAAAAGATCACTTCTTTTCTGAGGCCTTCAGCAGGGACCTCCCTTTCTTCCTCTCCTAGTGATGAAAAAGAGAGCTGATTCTCTTGTCCTTCGACAGCAAGAGGTGACTAGGCTAGGAGTCCTCCTCCCGTTTAATAAGAATACGTTGTTTTTTTTTTCTAAGTTCAATAGCAATCAGCATATCACCCCTTTTTTCCCCCCCCCCTCTCCTCAGATCGAGTTGGTGCATATCCCTTCTTTCCCCTCTTCCCCTTTTTCTGTCAGGTCAGAATCGAGCAAGAAGTGATCTTTTGTAGAGAGCTGCTTTTTACGTCAGACTGGCTACGCTGGTTCCTCCCTTCCCCTTCCCCCTTCTTGGACGGCACAATGATGCTCTCCCTTTTTTTTTCGCGCTGAAATACCCCCTTCTCCCCCCTTTTACTTGTCCTTCCCGGACGGATCTGGTGTTTTGCTCAACCCCCTTAGCGGTTTTCCCTGATAAAAAGAGCTTTTTGCAGGCGCTTTTCTTCCTCTCCCTCCCGGCCGCAAACTGGGGTTCGTCAGGGTTCTCCTCTTCTAGAGCGTGGGCCCTCCTTTAGCAGGAGGACTGGAGCTCGGCTTTCTGAAGAATTAGGTCCCCTTCGGCTTCGCAGAGATCGCCTTCCTTTTTCTCCCTCGCGATATGCCCTCTTTTCTTTTTTACCTCGCGACGACGCGTTCCGTGATTTTTCTTCGACAGAAGGCGTTCCCCCTCCCCCCCGACGATGGATAATCACCTCCTTCTTTTGCCTCCCCTTCATGTTTGGCCCTCGGAGGACTGTTCCTTCCTCTTATCTCTTTCTCTTCTTCAGAATTGTTCGGGAGGTGGGCTTTTAGGGCGGATTATTCCGAGCAAGGGATGAGGAATTTACCCCTCTCCCTTGTGCTCGGCCACCCCCCTTCCCCCCCTCCCAAGGAAGTTCTTTTTTATCCTTCCCTCCGTTTAGTAGCAAAGGTGACCCCATTTTTATTGGAGAGCTATATTCCCCTCTTTCTTTTCTACAAAGAAGAGAAACTTCTCTTCCCCCCTCTAAATTAGACGCCGAGGCTTTCCTCCTCCCCCTTTCCCCTCTGCCTGCCATGAGGAGTTCTTCTTTGGACTACGGTGAGATGATTGGAGATTACCGCCGTCTCTCTGCTGAGGGAGCGATATGAGGCCCCGCACCTTTCTCCTCTCTCCCCCTCCCGAGCGCACGCGACTTCTTTTTTTTCCAAATCGCTTCGATTTTGCCCCAGCCCTCGCCGACTACAAAGTGGGTAAGTGGCTTTTGGGATACCGTTACCCCCCTTTCTTCTCCCTCTGAAATAACGCATCCCTCCACACGCCCCGACAATGAGGGCTCGAACTCGGTTTTGAAGAACGCATTTTTTTTTTTTTTCCCTCGCAATGAATGGACGGCTCTCCCCCTGAGAAGACGACGATCTCTCCTTTCCCCCCCTGTTCAGGAAGATCCAGAGTCCTTCCTCATGATAGAGGACTCTTGGCTACCAAAGCCTCCTGTTGAACGCTCGCTGCCCCTCTCGGTCGCGACCCAATCCTGCCGGAAGAACCATCCTTCCCTATGTGGAGGACAAGCGACATCCTTTTTCCCCCTTCTCTTGGTCGGAAACTCCCAGAAACGCCTTAGTACTTTTTTAAGGAGTCAACTCTCTTTCTTTGCTAAAATCGATATCCCCCCCCCTCCCTTTCCTAAGTGTTGTTTTGCTACCGAGTTGATCATAGTCATCTTTTTTTTCCCCCTGTGGGTAAGACCGATCTTTTTCGTCATGGTGGAGATCCTTTTCCTCCCCCCCTATCCGATACAACATCGATGTCTCCTAAAACATAGGCACCGTTCTTCTTTTCTTCCTCGATGACTCTGATCCGCTGGTGCCGCTCGGTCCCCCCCCCCCGGGATTTGGACACGACTTTGCCTCGTACCATCGGCTTGATCTTCCCTTCCCCCCCCAAGGACACACGATATCGTTTTCTGCTAAGCATTCTTTCATTCAAGGGCTCCGGACTGGAGGCAAACAAGAAAACAGCCCCTCTTTCCCCTTCTTTTTTTTGTAGTGATGCGTTCTCTTTTTAACGGTAGCAACCTTTCTGTCTCGGCCACGCGCCCTCCCCCCCCTTTTCGGCGCTCTTTAGTCTGTTTGGGAAAACGAAGGCCCTCCTTCCCCCCCTATGGGCTACGTCACTTCTTTTTTGCGCGGATACAGCTGCGCCTCCTCCTTTCCCCCTCATCAGCGCGCATGGAAGCCCGCCCCTTCCCAGAAGGATCACAGTCTTTTTCTCAAGACGACGACCGAAGCAATCCCCTTTCAATGCCGATGTTCCCCTCTTTTTTTTTTCCTTTTTCCCCTCGCACGGGATGGGCTTTAGTTTTCGTCATTTTCCCCTCGGGTAATTACAGTCCTTCGTTCTGGCGGCGATGCTTTTTCCCCCGGCGGCCGGATCCTTCCTCTCGATTACGATAATGCCCACCCACCTGGCAGAATACAGGGCGCGTTCTCCTTCCCGAAGCCGCCCCAAACGCCCCTTCTCCCTCTCCCGCCAGAAGGCGTCGTACCTTCCCTTTTCCCGACGATTTGTCTTGTCCCACGCAAATCTCTCATCCGCGGTTATTCCCCCTTCCCAAATAAACTCCTTTCTCAGACAGCTTCCTCGCGTCCTTTTGGTCCAACGGAGGTTTCTTCTCTTCCCGGAAGAACCTTTTCCTAGCGCCGCCACCCGGCTGGCCCTCCCGCCACGAGAGCCATTCCGGTCCCCCGTTTTCTATCAGACGGTTTCTTCATGAAACCCCCACTCTGTGCTCGGCATCCCAAAGCGCGTTCTTTTTCCTAGAAGGCCTTCGCCCTTCCTTTCTTGCGCCCACACTCCTTTCAGGGCCAGTCCTTCCCTGGTTATTGACTCGCGAACACCACTTGCATACTTTTTTCCTTCCCTTTCAGGAATGAAGAGCGGACCCTTCTGCGAAAAGAAGCACTTTTCAAAGATCACGGCCCCCTTCTGCGGCCTTCAGCCTTCCCCGCTCAAGCGCGAGCTGATGCAGCGGGCTTTTTGATGGGCGAGA